>Ga0194053_10000217_pt1 | contig 44727 bp, 36 predicted proteins | sample SepL228m_MetaG_FD_161684 | JGI IMG/M metagenome (GOLD analysis project Ga0194053, IMG submission 161684) | Anoxic zone freshwater microbial communities from boreal shield lake in IISD Experimental Lakes Area, Ontario, Canada - Sep2016-L227-8m | ecosystem: Environmental > Aquatic > Freshwater >... | reverse complement strand
CCCCTCTTATCCCCTTCGTCAAATCCTAACCCGGCATAGCCGGAACCAAATCATAATCGTAATCGTAATCATAATCGTAATCCATTTTCTTCAGGCCCATGCAAGCAGGCCGGAGAAGATTACGATTACGATTAAGATTACGATTACGAATAAGACACATCCCTACCGGATCTTAAATACGCTCCCCAATGGCATCAACGCATCGTTGATCTGGATCTCCTCCGCCCGCGACAACCCGGACGGGATGCCGGTGGTGATCCGGATGTTGTCGAGCGCCAGGCTTCCATCCAGACTATCGCCCTCGAAACTGTTATAATTGGAAATCGCCCCGCCGGCGGGGAACGGTACCTGCTGAAGAACCAAGTTGCCGCCGATATACACGGCCGCAAGATGACTGTCATAGTTCAGGAATACCGAGACGCGGGTGTAGGAATCAGTGGCCATCGCGGTTACGGGTCCGTTGCCATCCAGGTAGTTACTGCAAACCGTCCAACTCCCTGCATTCCAGACATTCAGAAATCCGTTTGTCCCGACATACGCCATAAACGTATAGGAATTCGTATCAAGGCCCGTTGGGGCAAGGCCCCATGTCGGACGAATCTCATAATCCGTCCAAACCTTCTTCTGGCTAGCGCTGTTAATGCGATTGGAGACCACGGCGCCATCGGGGAGAACCACGCCTCTTGAGCCGCCCACACCCTGGTTGGTCTTGACCAGCACCGCCGCGCTCGATGCGCCCCACCCCCGGAATCCCAGATTGGCCACCGGGCTGTTGTGCGCATAGAGTTCGAAGTCATCCACGAAATCCAATCCCGCCGTCGCCTGCGTGCCCCAGGTGTTGGTAATGCTGAAGGTTCCGCTCATGTCAACCCCCGCCGAGGTCACGAGAAGCCGCCCGCCTGAGAAGTCAAGGTGGCCGCTCCCGCTGTTCGGCACACTGAGGACCGTCGCCACGGTCACGGTACTGGCGCCCGTGACCAGTACGGAACCCAGGACCGTGGCTGAACCAACAGTGACGGATCCGCCGAAGGTCACAGTGGCACCCGCACTCACCGTGAGATTACTGCACTGAAGTGGTTGACTGAACACCACCTGCGAATTTGCGCCAATGGTGATATTGCTCCAGACCGTCGCGTTCTGGAATGCCACGACCGCACCCGCCGCGATGGTCAGGCTCCCGCTGTTGGTGAAACTTTGCCCGCCAAACGTCACATTGCTGTAAACCGTCACATTCTCCGCATACTGCCCGGAATAGACATAGAGTGAATCCCGTGCCCGCCAGGCGTTCAGGGCCGCCTGGATGGTGTTATAACGGGGATAGCCGGAACCACTGCCCACATACTGGGTACGCGCCACATAGCCGTAACTTTCAAGTTCGGCCGCATCGATTCCGTCCACGCCATTGCTGTTAGTGAAGTGCCGCCCCGTGTCATACATTGCCTGGATCCGGACATCATCCAGCCAGGCATTGCCATCCGCCCCTTCATACTCGAAGGTGCCGTAATTCGCAAAACTCCCCAAAAAGGGAAGATCCTGGACCACCACCTGGTCGTTGACCAGGATCGCGGCATTCTGGGCGGTATAATTCTGATAAACGGAAATGGCCGCGAAAGCATTGGTGGTGACCTTCGCCACCGGCTGGCCCCAGACGTCATTGCTACAGGTCAGCCAGCCCCCGTTGGTCCATACCACGAGATACCCGTCCGCCCCGAAGTATTGCACGATGGAGGAGCCATTGGTGGCGCTCAAATCCGGCGCCACCCCGAGAAACGGCGTGATCCTGAGATCCGTCCACACCACTCCCGCATTCGTCACCGCGACGGCATTCGTCAAGGCGGATTGCGCGGGCACCAGGACGGAGTTGGCGGGCGATACAGATTTCGTATTCACCACCATGACGCCCGCATCGGATGCCTGCCACTGCTGTACCGCCGTCACAAACTTGGCGCCATTGGTAAATGGATCCGCATCGAAATGATGATCTATGTAGGCAGCCTGCGCGGATACACCCACCAGCATCCACACGCCCGCCACCCACCACCGGCCTAAATGTGTTTTCATGTTTACCCCCTCATACTGCCTGCCACCCGTTATTGACCGCATCGAGATCTGGTCCAGGCAGGCTCACTTAATCAGAAGCAGAGAGCCCCGCGCCGGGAGAATCTCCACCGTGGACAAAGTCGAGGACGACCAGCCACCGCTGCTGGTGACATCCAAGGCCAAGAGATACGATCCGACCGACAAGGGCGTGCCGAGCGCAATCGAGCCGGAGGTCGAACTGTCTCCCACCTGGCTTGTCCCGCTGGCCAGCGTTGCCGAAGTACAGGTGCGACCGTACACACGCATTTCACCCAAGCCACAGGGATACGCGTTCATACGGCGGAGCGCGACAAACTGGACATAGCGACCGAGCGCAGGCTGGGCCAAGACGTTGGTGAGAGACTGGCCAACCGCGACAAAGTTTGTCCGCCACACTTCAGTGTCCTTTCCCGACGCAAACGTGGAGTCATTACTGACGCGCACCGCGAAGTTTGAAGTCGTGCGATCAGCTTGAGCACTGTTTACCAAGTCTATCCTATCCACAAGCATCTCCGAGCCAAGGTCAATGGTTGCGTTGCCGTCAGTCTGGTCGGGCGCGAGATAATTCTCGTTCACACCACTGAACCGCAAGAACAGATAGCTAGATACATTGCCATCCACCAAGTTCGCGCCCGGATACCCTGGATAAAACGGTGTGCTGGTTACTGTCTTCCCGGACGATTGCAGGACAGAAGCACTGTTCGTCGTAATCTGGCGCAGCGTCCAGGATGCGGGAGCGGTGTCCGACAAATACGCCGTCCGGGTATAGGCCTTTGCCTTGACAACACCGGGAATACGATTCGTCGTCTCCAGGGCGCCTGTGCCGCGATCCGGCACCCCGTTCACCAGAACTTCCGCCAGGCCAGGTCCTGCACCAACGTGATTCACACAGGTAAATCGAAGATAGCGGACCACCAGGTTGGAGTTCGCGGAGTCGCCAAAGGCTGGCAAGGAAATATCCAACCAGCCGCTTGCCTTAGGTTGCAGCACGCCCGAGGCGAAGGTTGATTCCTCGCCGGCAAAGGCACCGGTTGTGGAAACCTTGAACGTGAAATTGCTTGTGGCGCGCAGGTTACCCCCGCCCCCGTTGTCCGAATTCAACACATTGACATCACTCAGGCGAAAAGCGCGCCCGAGATCAATCGTCACCCAACCGTTATCACCTGGGAACCATTCTCCTGTGAAACCGAAGGCACTGAGTCCATCAACAACCTGTGCGCCGGTGTTGAATAGGGTTCCTTGCGTCGTCGTCGCCGCCCCTCCGGCAATCGTGTCGCCCGGCTGAAGCAGGGCAGCTCGCAGCATGCCTGCCCACCCGCAGATCACCAATACCAACATCACCGCAACCCTGTATTGTGCCTTCATGATCGATCCTCCCCTTGTGCTTAGTTTTTGACAAATTACCATTATTCTTGTATGCGATCCATGAAGCCGATACAGTTTTGCATGAATTATTTACAGCATGGCCGGGTGCCGCCGGAACTGACGGAAGCGAGGTGGCGATGAGTTTTCCCTTGAATATAAGGGTTTCGCTGATCGAAGGCGCCAGCATCGCCTACGACCGGAGATGGAACTATCGCCATATGAACAGCCCATTCGCCAGGCTCTACCACGTCTCCAGCGGACGGGGCGTCGTCGAGCACCACGGCCGGACCTTCAGCCTCGTGCCGGGGCCGCTCTACCTGATCCCATCCCGCACCGAGTCGCACTACGCCTGCCCCAACCGCATGCACCTCGACTGGGTTCATGTGACAGTGCTGGTCAACGGCGCCCTGGACCTCTTCGCGCTGTTCGAACCGGCCTACGTGGTCGCGCCGGGCCGCGGCGAGGCCTTCGGGGGGCTGTTCCGCCAGATGCTGGAGGCGGCCGCGCACCCGGGAATCGGGAGCCGCATGAAGGCCGAGGGCATCGCCACGCACCTCCTCGCCCGCTTCCTGGAGGCCGTTCCGGTAACGGACCAGGAGGCGCGCCTGGCCCCCATGCGGCGCTTCGAGCCCGTGGTCGCGTTCATGCGCGAGAACCTGGCGCGACCGCTGACCCTGTCCGACCTGGCGGGCCAGGCCCGCCTGCATCCGACCTATTTCTCGAACCAGTTCGCGCGCGTCATGGGCCTGCCGCCCATCGAGATGCTCGTCCGGCTGCGGGTGGAAAAGGCCGAGGAACTGCTCTGGTTCACGGATCTGCAGGTCAAACAGGTTGCCGCGGCCACGGGCTTCCGCGATGAATTCTACTTCTCGCGCCAGTTCCGAAAGGTGGCCGGCTATTCACCGCAGCAGTACCGGCGGAACCGCATGACGGTCCCGCCGGAATTCGTCCGCTAAGGGGCGAGGAACTGGGGTCATACAAGAAGGTTCCTCCGGAAATAGCGTGGGATTTCCGATTGAAGAATAGGTACTCAATGACAGTCGGGAGGGAAGGACTAAGTCGTTCGGGTAAGGGTATCCGAGTAAGGGTGGCGACGAAGTGTACGGTTAAGACCGGTACGAGGAAGAGTGGACTCACACTTAAACGCACTCTTCGTCGAACTCTTAACCGCAACACTTACTCGGATACCCTTAAACGGCCGACTTCATCGAGTCAACAGAGGGCCGATGTTGATAGAGACCAATGAAAAAACACACAGGAAATCCGGAAGAACCTACAAGAGTGGCGCTTACTTAAGAGCCACCCACCTGCAAACCCACCCCTGGCCCCTGCTCAGGAGGGGATCAAGATAAGAGCTTGCGCCCGAGACCACGTCTGGCAACACGCCGCCGCGCCGTCATTCGCCTACCGCCGTTTGTTCGACGCACGACTGGCCCTTGTGCTCAGGCATCACGGGGTCTCCGACTTCGCGACCCGCAATGGCACCGATTTCCAGGACTTCGGGTTTGACCGGGTCTGGGATCCTCTGGCGTAGTCCCCACACAAGGAACTCACCTCGTCAGCCGTAGTCGTCGCCGTCGTCATCAAACAATCAACGCAACCCATAAATGCACTAATCACGGAAAAACGCAACTTGCACTTGCGTAATGCATGCCGCATGCGACTGGCCAGTCGCAACAGTAAAGGGATGTCGTCGTCACCCGATTATTAATCCGGCCACTTAACAGTAGCGGGAATCAAGATTGACCACCCGCCTGGAGTACCAGGCTAGAGAGCACGGAGACACGGAGAGAAGAAAGAAATCCAGGGACGGGAAATATGTTGTTTACACGCATCATTACTCTCCCTTGATCCATTAAGAATTAATTTAGGCGACGGCCTTCCTTATTAACACGGTAAATTCATACCGTTAGGATTCCTGAAATGATGAATTCTTACTTGCAGTACATCAAATCACTCATCCCAACACAATACCGGATGACGGCAGGATTGAATCGCCTGCCGGAATCATCCGAAATATCGTCCACCTCTCCTTACGGCGTCACTGGAAAACCGAAAACATCGACTCGCAACTGACGGGCGGTGAACAAATCCCCCCAGTCCCCACCTTTCATCGGTTTGGCTCCGGCTTCCCGCTTTGCACTGAACTGGGCCCGGTGCCGCCCAAATGCGTCTTCCACAAACACTTTACTTCCGATGATTGCCCCATCCGTGAAATACCGCACCCGACGCCGCAAAGAAATCCAGGGACGGGAAATATGTTGTTTACACGCATCATTACTCTCCCTTGATCCATTAAGAATTAATTTAGGCGACGGCCTTCCTTATTAACACGGTAAATTCATACCGTTAGGATTCCTGAAATGATGAATTCTTACTTGCAGTACATCAAATCACTCATCCCAACACAATACCGGATGACGGCAGGATTGAATCGCCTGCCGGAATCATCCGAAATATCGTCCACCTCTCCTTACGGCGTCACTGGAAAACCGAAAACATCGACTCGCAACTGACGGGCGGTGAACAAATCCCCCCAGTCCCCACCTTTCATCGGTTTGGCTCCGGCTTCCCGCTTTGCACTGAACTGGGCCCGGTGCCGCCCAAATGCGTCTTCCACAAACACTTTACTTCCGATGATTGCCCCATCCGTGAAATACCGCACCCGACGCCGCAGGATTTCATTCAATGGCAGCCTGCCCTTCTGCGCGATCACGGCATCTACCGCCTCCGCGCTGAATCCCTTTTTCACCGGCTGACCATTCGCTCGAATCCCTTGCGCTTCACCGGAAACATATAGCAATTGCCGATACCGGGCCGCTGCCGACGCCCAATCCTCCGGCACCTCCCCATCCCTCATCACCCCCATCAGCCCTTCACGCGAATGCTTCGAGCCACCTATCGCCTCACCATACCCGCAATACCGGTAATCCTTCGGATCCTTCACCAACCCCGCTCTCACCGCATTCAAATCAATGTATGCCGCCATCCGCGTCAACGTCCCGGGCGTCCCTTCCACCAGGATGCTTTTAAACCGCTCCTCCCACAACGTCCCCTTCCGGTGATGCCGACGATTATAGGAAAAACTAATGCGCTGCTTAAGCGTCTTGACGAATTCGCCCAGATTGTACATCCGGTACGTGTATTCCCGCTTGCGGCTATCCGCCGCCTCATCCTGCCCGCCAGCTCTCAAGAAGGCTAGCTGCGAGGCCAGATTCTCTACCATCGTCTTGTCATAGAGAAATGACAACCTTCGCCCCAGTTCATCATCACTAACCTCCTCTCGCTCAGGAACATAAATCAAAATATGCCAATGATTAGAAAGGCAGGCATACGTCATGATCCGGATCCCCGCAAATTCCGCTACTGCCCGCAGCGTCTTCCTGAAACGTTCCTTCTCGCCATCATCAAACACCATCCGCCGATCCACTACCCGCGACATGATGTGATAATACGCCGCCCCAGATTCCACTATCCGTGCTGTTCTCATATGGGTTCCCTCTCAAAAGACAACCTTGTGGCCATCCTCTATTACCCATAACGGATCTAGTAACTATTATATTGTAAACTATTTTAACTATCTTCCTGTCCCCGTTTATTCCATTTTAACTATCTTCCTGTCCCCGTTTATTCCTCCAGGCCCCCGGGCTCATGCCGAAGGTACGCCGAAAATGCCGGTTGAAACTCGACAGCGTCTCGAATCCGACCGATTGGGAGACGTCAAGGATGGTCCGGCCACTTCCCGACAACATCGTCGAAGCCATCTGTAGCCGCAGGTTCGTGAGGTACTGAAGGGGCGATTGTCCGGTGGCCTTGCGGAACAGGCGCCGGAAGTTCGTCGCGCTCGAGTGGCAGAGCGCCGCCAGGGAGGGAATCGGCAGCGGCTCCGCATAATGCTGCGCCAGATGTTCCAGGGCCGCCCCCACGCGCCGGATTTCACCACGCTCCCCGCCGTCTGCCACCCTTCCCGCCGCTGGCAGGCGATGCAACAGGACCATCAGATGCCAGGCCAGCGCCCGAATCGCCGAACGGTAGCCGGATCTCCGGCCTGCGGCCTCATCAGCCATGCACCGGGCCACCTCTACAATCTCCGGCTGCGTGCGGGCGTTCATCAAATTCACAAACGAAGGCCCGCAGAATGAACCGATCCGCAGCATGTCGCTCTCTCCATGGGGGAGCACGCCCACCAACTTCACCGGATCCATCATCATCCACGTCCAGCGGCTGACGGTCCCCGGCGCACTCTGCGCCAGGTGCAACTCGGTATCGTTGATGACACAGACGTCGCCCCTGGAAAAAGGGAACACCTTGTCCTCGATCATGAACACGCCGCTCCCGTCAAAACAGTACCCCACCTCCAGGCAGTCGTGCCTGTGCAGCAGCGTGATGGGGTCATCCTTCTGTAGCGACACCGCTCCCCCCGAGAAAGGGAACTCTGCAGGCAGCGACACAGGGGCAAATGCGACCCGCATGGGCTTCGATGGTTGTTTATGCACAGTTGTTGGTCTTTTCGGCATAGATATATGCATTAACGACATGATATGGATTGGCCCCATTAATTGCAAACGCGTTTGTTACGCGCTCTGGGCGCAAGGAGTTCCATAGTGCCTTACGCGTTGAATCAATCGATTTTTGGTAAGGATTTGTTCGTAATCGTAATCGTAATCATAATCGTAATCTCCTCTTGCCTGCTTGGCATTGGGCTGCAGAAAAAGGATTAAGATTAAGATTACGATTACGATTAAGATTAAGATTAGGATGCGGGCTGAGAAAGGTGAACCTATGCGGCATATCTGGTTATGGTGGAAGAAGGACGATGTTAAAACGGAACAACGGCAGTTGGCTGAGGAGGGCCGCGAGACGAGCGGCGTTGACGCGGAGTTCGAACGTCTTCTCAGGGCCGACGTCCCGGAGGACGCCACGTTCCAGGAAGCCGTAAATGTCTTACTGGATCAGACCATTCATCTCCCCACCAAGTCTGGCTATCCCTATAGCGAACCATCCGATCTGGAGGGAATACGGGCCCAGCGGCCGGCTGGCCCGCGCACGCTGTCTCTCAGCCTGAGCGAAGCAACGAGCCTGTCGCGTATTTCAGGTGCATGGCTGGGGCGTTGCGCCGGGTGCCTGCTGGGTAAGCCAATTGAAGGAATCCGCCGCCCGGCGTTGCGGGCACTTCTGGACCGGTCCGGACTCCGGGAAATCACGGACTACATCTGGCGCCTGCCGGGGTTGTCCGACGACGACTACCGCGAAGTCGGGCTGGGCGACAAGTTGCAGGTGAAGTATGGATGGCGAAGCACAGCCTTCATGCCGGAGGACGACGACACCAATTACACCGTCGCAGGCCTGGCGCTGGTCAAGGCCAAGGGCATCGATTTTTCGCCGGCGGATATGGCAGACTTCTGGATGTCGAACATTCCCATTCTGCACACCTGCACGGCGGAGCGCGTCGCCTACCGGAATTTTGTGCAGGACATCGAGCCCCCGCGGTCGGCCAGCGTCCGGAATCCCTACCGCGAATGGATCGGCGCCCAGATCCGCGCCGATTTCTTCGGCTATGTGGCGATCGGCCGCCCCGAACTGGCCGCCGAACTGGCATGGCGGGATGCGTCCATTTCACACACGAAGAACGGCATCTACGGCGAAATGTGGGTGGCCGCCATGCTGGCAGCGGCCGCGTGCGAAACCGATGTGCGAAAGGTGATCGAAATCGGACTCAGCGAAATTCCGGCGAAGTGCCGGCTCGCCGCCGCCATTCACGACGTGCTGAATTGGCATGCGGGGAATATCCCTTATGCCGAAGCGGTGGAGCATATTCACCGGCGCTGGGACGAAACCCGGGCGCACGACTGGTGCCACACCATCTCGAACGCACAGATTGTTGCGTTGGGGCTGCTCTATGGCGGAGGGGATTACGAGAAGGCCATCACGCGGGCCGTACTGCCCTGTTTTGACACCGACTGCAACGGCGCGACGGTCGGCTCGATCATGGGCATGATGTTGGGCGATAAGGCACTGCCGCCAAAATGGACCGATCCCATGAACGATACGATTCATACAGGCCTGGACGGGTACTCTGTATGCAAGATATCCCAACTGGGCAAAGAAATGTTCGAGCTCCACAATAAGTTGAAAACATAACAACTTACCAGGTAACTCCCAAATCCTCGCCTAACAGCAAGAATCACGATTTACGAACGCTACTTTATCGATTCTCAATCCCTTCCCCGGACCTATCTCTATTACATCGCTACGGACGATCCAAATCTACTCCGACGAAGTTAGCGATTAAGTTAGCGACGAAGGATTTGAGTGCCTATTCATTCAGGGCGATGGCAAACGAAATGGCGGCTCGGATTTCACGCATACGAGTAGTTGAAAGCGATGCAATGAGTGACCCTATCCTCACTTTGGCAATTGTTTGCATGTGATCGCAATTGACGGCGCATGCTTTTGGCAGCCCATCCGTCTTATCCAACAGCACTGCGCTTGCAGAACCGACGCAGGAGGTTTTGCAAGTGCCTCTAATTTCTCAATTTTAGGTAAATAATGATGAAATCGACTCAATAGTTACATCGCAATAATTAATTTCTTGCCACAAATGCACGCCGAACATAGAATGTGTTCAATAATTTTGAATATTTGAAAGGTAATACGATGAAAACAAAGACAAGTTATCTAAAAAACACTAAAAAGACAGCTAACGGCGATAGTTCCGCTACACTGGCGACCATTGATGGTGGGCAGGCGCTGATTAAATGTCTTGAAAATAATGGTGTGGAATTCATTTGGGGATACCCTGGGGGATCGGCCATTCCTATCTTTGACGCACTCATCACCACCAGAACCAAAATTAAAATGATTCTGGTCCGCCACGAACAAGGGGCCACCCACATGGCTGATGGCTATGCCCGCGCTACAGGAAAGCCTGGCGTGGTGTTAGTCACCAGCGGGCCGGGGGCAACCAATACTATCACCGGCATCATGACAGCGCACATGGACTCGGTGCCAATGATCGTCATCACCGGACAGACGATTTCGCCCATGATCGGGAAAGACGCGTTCCAGGAAGCGGATGTATTCGGCCTCACCATGCCGGTGGTCAAACACTCTTATCTGGTGAAATCCGCCAATGACATCCCTCGCATCATGAAGGAGGCTTTTCATATTGCCACGACCGGCCGACCTGGTCCGGTGATCATTGATGTGCCGAAGGACATCAGTTCAGCCCCCTGTACGGCCCCACTGGATTGCGAAATGGATCTACCGGGATATGCAGCCCCCCCTGCCATCAACCTGCAACAGGTGCAGGAGATAGCGGCCGCACTAAGCCGATCCACGCGCCCCCTGATTCTATGCGGACATGGCGTATTAATCTCTTCTGCGGCGCCTGCCCTGAAAGCCCTGGCGGAGAAACTCGGGGCTCCGGTGACAAGCACGTTACTCGGGAAAGGCGGCTTTCCTGAAGATCACCCCTTATCGCTTGGCATGCTGGGAATGCATGGCACAGCCTATGCCAACAAGGCACTGGAGGAATGCGATCTGATCATGTCGATCGGGTCACGATACGATGATCGTATTACCGGCAAGGCTTCGACGTTCTGCCAGAACGCAATCCGCATCCACCTCGACATTGATTGGGCGGAGATTAACAAGATGATTCAGGTTCACCATTACTGCGTGGGGGATGCCCGCGCAGTGATGGAGGAGTTGATCAAGCATGTGATTCCCCTTGATACCAAGGCCTGGCTGAGCCATTTGGACGGGTACAAGAAGCACTACCCGCTGAAATACAAAATGCAAGGCGGCCTGAAGATGCAGCAAGTGATGGACGAACTGAATAAAATGCTCCCCCGGGATGCGATCGTCACCACCGATGTGGGACAACACCAGATGTGGGCGGCCCAGTTCATTAAAACTGTCCAGCCTGACACGTGGGTGAGTTCCGGTGGGGCCGGCACCATGGGTTTCGGTTTCCCGGCGGCCATTGGCGCCCAGTTCGGTAAACCGCAGTCGCAGGTCTGGGCACTCGTGGGTGATGGCGGCTTTCAGATGACACTATGCGAATTGGCCACCGCCTGCATCCATAAGCTGCCCATCAAGATTCTGGTTCTGAACAATCACTATCTGGGAATGGTGCGTCAATGGCAGGAACTGTTTTATGAGTCCCGCGAAAGCGGTGTCAACCTTGAGGGCAACCCCGACTTTGCCAAGCTTGCAGACGCCTATCCGGGTGCCAAGGGGTTAACCCTGAAGCGACCGGCGGACATTCGCAAGATTCTGAAACGGGCAATGGATCATCATGATGGCCCCTGCCTGATTAACGTCGAGTGCGTTAAGAGCGAGAACGTATATCCGATGGTGCCCGCCGGGCGCCCGGTGGAGGACATGATCCTGGAAGCTCCGAAAGCCAAACTCGAGAAGCCCACGGGCTCGACCTGATTCCAAACTTATTCATCTGGAGATATAATCATGACAACAGTAACGAGTCCCAAACTAAGTTCTCTTAACAAGCCCCCTACAATCCACACCCTGAGCGTGTATGTTGCCAACAATCCCGGCGTTCTGGCGCGGATTGCACAATGTTTTTCCCGGCGTGGATTTAACATTGAATCGCTGGTCGTCTCCCCCGCCATGGACGGGAAGTTCTCCCGTATGACCATCGGGGCCAGTGGCAATCCGGACGGGCTGGAGCAGATCATCAAACAAGTCAGCAAACTGATTGACGTGCTGCGCTGTGTTGACCACACCGGTGATAATGCAGTCATCAAGGAACTGGCGATGATCAAGGTCTCCATCACCCCGTCCGAGCGAGCCGAAGTGCTTCAGATCGGCGACCACTTCGGTGGCAAAAATCTGGATATGAGCGAAACTTCCATGATCCTGATGTTCACAGGTAAAACGGAAAAGATTGATAACGCCATCCGGATGCTTACAAAGTTCAAGATCATCGAAATGGTTCGCACGGGTAAAATCGTGATGAGCAGGGGTGAGGGGGAGAGCTAAGGAATATTGAGGACCCAACTACTTCCCATCGCCAGCACAAATTGGACAGCGCGGATTGCGCGCCAAGGCCACTTCGCGAAAACGCATCGTGAGAGCATTGAAAACTAATAGCCGATTTGTAAGCAGCTCTCCGATTTTTAAAAGATATTTGATGGCCTCCATGGCCTGAATGGCGCCTATAACGCCGGGAACCGGCCCCATGGGCCCGGAGGGAACCCCGACTGGGGGCGGAGCATCCCCAAAGACACAGCGGTAGCAGGCCGTATGCCCGGGCAAAACGGTCATCACCTGACCCTGGAATGCCAGAATCCCCGCATGAATATAGGGCTTATGATATTGATGACAGGCGGCTGCTATGACAAACTTCGAGTCAAAGTTGTCCGTGGCATCCAAAACAATCTGATAGTCCTTAAGTAACTCCGACGCGTTGTCAGATTGAAAACGGATAAGATGCGGAACCACGGCAACATCCGGGTTTAACGCCAGCAATTTCCGGGTGGCAGATTCAACTTTAGGAACATTTAAATCCGGCGTCGAATGAAGGATCTGGCGCTGGAGATTGCTCAAGTCGACCACATCGGGATCAGCCAGCCCGATTGTCCCCACACCCGCGGCAGCAAGATATAATGCCGCCGGCGACCCTAACCCGCCCGCCCCGATCACCAACACACTCGAGGTGAGGAGTTTTTTCTGGCCTTCAGCGCCAATCTGAGGGAGGGCCAGATGCCTGGCATAGCGGGATTTTTGATTTGCGCTTAACATCGGTACTTCACAGTGGCCATCAAGGAGTTTTATCTGATTTGGCGCTCTCCGCTTTTTCCTTAATCGCAGTTTTCACGGCATCGGACTTCCGCTGATCACGCTTTTTCTTCATCATAATCATCTGATTTTGTGCCAAAGCCGTTTCTTCCGGCAAGCCCTCATCGGCCTGAACCGCCTTTGGATTAGCCAAGCCAACCGTTACGAAAATAATCGTCTCAGTTTGCAAATGCTCTTTATGCGTATACGAAAACAGATACTTGCCAAGAAGGGGAATATCGCCCAATAGCGGTATTTTTTTGACGTTTTCACGCTCACTTGTTTCAGTCAGTCCTCCGATCGCCGCCGTCTTTCCGTTCTCCAAACTAAAGACAGTCTTGATCTTCTTGGTCGCTTCAATCGGATATTTAGTTCCATCTGGAGCGTCTAAATCTTTGACGTACCTGCTTAAGGTAGGAAGGATTCGCACCGAAATATTGCTCTGGTTATTAATGGTCGGAGTCACCTCAAGCGATACACCGAATTCGAAATAAGGCTTCAAGGTATCCAACGCATAAGTTGTGGTATTGGCCTGTCCCTGCTGTCCGGCTGTAACGGTGCCTCGGATATTCGGCTGATTCTCCCCAATGTGAATCATAGCCGTTTCCTCGTTAGCCACGATGATCTTAGGGTTTGAAATAATGGTGATTCCATTGATCTGCTGCAATGCGCTTAGTACCACGCGAAAATCATCAGCACTGAGAACCGCCGTGCGGATATCCGACAGGTGCTGCCCTTTGATGTGCTCTGACTCCCGAGAGTAATTGGCGGATTTCGAAATGGTGTCGGACGTATCGCGTCCGCTGGAGGTGCTGACCGTGGAGTCCAAACCTTTTGCAGTAGTATCACCCATCGTAGTACTGCTTCCGCTTTTGATCACATCGCTTGATGTTCGCACATCGGTTTGCCCGCTACCAGGCACACCTGCCCCACTATCGGAGCTTTTGGATCGCATATTAGAATCAACGGTTCCGAGACCCTGGCGATTCCCGTTGAAAGTACTACGTTCATCATTAATCGTCTGGGAGAGGGTCCCCACCCCAATACCATACCCTTCCAAAACCTGCCAATTGACCCCCAGATCCTTAATGGCTTCATCTGATAGTTCCAGAATCTTGGCTTCGATATACACTTGCTGGCGGGGGATATCTATTCCTTCAACCACTTTCATGATCGAGCTTAAATCCGCCGCATTGGCCCGAACGATGAGCGCGTTGGCATTAGGGAAAGCAGAAACGGTGCCGCCTTTGCCTACCATGGGAATAACGACAGCAACCACATTCGACACCTGGGCGTAGTTGAGGAATATGGGCTGGGCGATTAACGGTTCGGCGCCAGGGACTTTGGTTATCACGCTATAAATGCCTGACCCGGGCACTTTCTCGGACACCATCAGGCTATACATATCCAGAATGGAGTCTAACGCCGGCTTCCATTCCACATCCTGAAGATTCACCGTCACCTTGCCTTGCAGATTGGTTGATGACGAAATAATATTGGCTCCTGAAATACGGGTAAACAGACGAACCACGTCCTGCAAAGGCACATCATCCAAAGCGATTGAAATCAGGTTCTGTTTTTCAGAGGCACCCATGAAAGACAATACCGGCATCAATTCGGTTGAGGTATCCGACGCAGCGATTACATTGGTTCCCGCCCCGGTTGAAATTTCCGGTTTAACAGCCTCCACAATGCCGTTCGTGACTACCCTCACCTCAACATTAGTGACACTCTCGACAATAACAGGCGTAGCGGGAAAAGCTGCCGCCGGGATTTCTTGAGGCGTGCTGCCGGACTCAGTCGGGGCCAAGGCATCTCCTGCGGTTGCCGCAATCGGCATAGAGGCCATGTCGGACAACGTCACAAATTCAGAATCAGGTGTAGACGCCACACCCTGGGGGCCAAATGTCGCAGCAAAACTGATTCCGCAGGACACTACGGCAAGACATATAGACGCTAGTAATCGCTTCATAATTCAGCCTTTCACTTAATACGCAATGATGCGGTAAAACCGATTTGTAATTCCCAACACCGTTGAGTCAGTACAATTCGTGATCATGTCAAAACCCGTTACAGCAGAATACCCTGGCAAATTCACCCATACCATACCCGGTGTCAAAGAATTGGCGTACTGCACAGCATAATTCCAATTAAGCCGGGCAAACCACGTCAGCGTGAAGCTCGTATTGGTTCCCGTAGACGTCATCGCCATCAGTTGGGTGAGCCCATTTGTGGCTGCGGCCGGGTCTACTTGCACCATCAGAATGCGATTATGTGACGTATCTGCAATATAAAGATAACCGCGAGGATCCCATTCCACGTCTTCCGGGTGGCTCAACACATTACTCTCCACTAAGGTAGTCCATGTCATCCCGGTCATGCCAGAATATGCAACCCGGTTATCAAATGAACTGGCTATGAAGAGATTGTTATTTCCAATCGACATACCACCGGGTTTCTGAAGTCCACCCTGAGTCGAGTCCCGTCCGCCGAGAAGCGCCACAAACGCCCCTGTCTTGGAAAATTTCTGAACCCGATTCAATCCGTTAGTCAGATCCAAATCATCAGACACATAGAGATTGTCTGAACTATCAACAAAAAGTCCCTGCGGATATTGCACTTTCCCGGGGGTAATTCCATTGGACACAAATACAGACCATACGAGAGAGGTACTCATTTTCTGGACTCGATTATTCCATGTATCAGCGACATAAAGATTCAACGCAGAATCCACGGCCACATCTGACGGAGCATTGAACTGTCCAAGCGCCGATCCTGCAACAAGCGGACTTGTACCAATCGAAACCCAGTTCGTTTTAGCCACGCCTAGTTTCTGAATCCGATGATTACCCTGATCAGCAACAAAAACATTTTCGTTTTTGTCCACAGCGATCCCGCTCGGAGTATCAAATTGGTTAGTGCCCGTCCCTCTTGGCCCCCCATAAACGGTCCACTGCTGGAGTAGGGAATCGTATCGCTGAACCCTATTATTATATGTATCCGCCACATAAAGCCGGTGCTGAGCATCCAAATCAAGCGCCCATGGCGAAGAAAAATCACCGGCATTCGTTGTAAAGCCCCCTCCGAAAACATCCGCTTTCAAATAACTTACCGAAAGTTCTGTGACTTGCTGATTGGTCACACTTACTGATCGACTTCCAGGGGCCAACCACCTGGCACTCAGCGGCTTAAACTCGACGATATAAGAACCAACAGACAAAGGAAGAAACACCCCATTGTTTGTCCAGTCCCTTCCCGAAATGCGCCATTGAGCACCTGTAGCCACGGCTTCGTCAGGGAATAAATCGACAGCCAACCCTGTCACCTGAGAATACAGCCCCGTCACCACCACTGTAACCTGATTAGTGGGTGTGACGCTGATGCTGGCCGGTGCTATCCAACGATCCAAATTTCCGAACTGAACCTGGTGTGTAGTCATCGCCAGCCCACCCGCAACCGCTCCACTCACCAGCCCTGTATAATTAGCAATCTGCCAACGGGCACCTGCATCAGCCGCAGCTGCAGGCGTAATGATCGCCGAAATTGAAGCGGTCATGATGGTATATGGACGCGTTAAGGAAAGTGTCTGACCGGCACTTAACGTGACCGTCTCGGAGGGCGGTTCAACATATCCAGGTACTGGCTGGTATGAAACGAAATTAGCGCCGGCATCCAGATTTGTCAGGGTCACCCCATTTGTCAGCCAATCTCCCCCATTGACTTTCCAGGCCGCCAGAGGCGGTATCGGCACATTATTGAACGATATTTTCAATGCAGATTTTTGAACATATAGCCCGTTGGTGGTCATTGCCCTTCCATTGGTTAAACTGATCAACAATGACGCCGGCGTGGTCCAGCCCGCAACATCCTTGAACATCACCACATGCGTCCCAGCATCGAGTCCTTGCAGACTGACCCCGCTATCCTGCCAGGTTCCGCCATCCAAAGTCCATTGCGCCCCACCAAGAATCGCCTCGTCAGGTTGCAACATCACCCGCAGGGAAGGTGGCGAGACAATGGCCCCAGGTCTTATTGTCCCAACATTACCGTGCTTGATAGCCGCATGACGCCATTGCTCATTCCAATCGTTAGCATAGGTAAAGTCTTGAAAACCAGCAGGCTGATGAAATTCGGTCCAAGAGGGATGGTTGCTGTTGGTGCTGGCTTCCCCATCATCAAACCGGAAATAGTTGATCAAGCCATTTGTGTCTGATGCAGCAATCACACGATTGGTGTTCGACTGAATCTGGATTCCAGTCCTCGCTTTACTCCAGAGCCGGACCTCATCTATGGCCCCAACGACACCTTCTCCAATTCTTACATACACATCCCCGCCCCTACCGCTAACAGGCGGATCCCGGTTGAAGGTGTTGGCGCTAGCCGCCACCGCACCATTGGTATAAAGGATCAATGTCGAACTAGAACGATTATAACTGGCCGCCAGATGCGTCCATACAGCCGGCGGTACAACACCGGCGCGAACGATATACTGCTTCCCGTCCGGCCATACATAACCCGCATATAATCGGAGACCGCCCACCCCGTTAGTTTCGAGGCCCATGGCAAAATTGACTGCCTGGGTTCCGCCCGCCATATTTTCCACTACCCGTCGCATAATCACCCCGGTCCCAACCATCGCATTGGACGGCCTGACCCAGGCTTCGATCGTCCAATCACGCAGACGCTGATTAATATCCGACGGGACCTCTAAATAATTTCCGCCCCCCCCCCGAAGACGATAGCTTGTGAATTTGTGGCAGGATCCACCGCATTGATGGGGCTAGTCCCCGAACTCTGCTCTTCACTATCTGCAAGCCCATCGTCATCAGTATCCACCAGATCGGGCCGACAGCCTAGTAATTGCTCCGTGATATTCACCACTCCATCACCATCGCGGTCCTCTTGGGAATCCAATATCCCATTCCCATCAGAATCTTCTGCATGGGGATTGGTACCCGACCAGTACTCATAAATATTGATCAAGCCATCGCCATCCGGATCCCCCTTGGCACCATTCGCACCATCTTTAGTCCCCGGCAAAGATTCACCACGAGTCCCGTCATCCCACGGATCCATCCCATGAATGATTTCCCATGCATCAGGTAACCCATCAAAATCCGAATCATCAGCCCCACGCTGATCCACGCCGTAGACTTTCGCGGCGTCATTAGTTACAAACAGAAATGAATTCGTAGGTAACGCATATCCTCTATCGCCAAAACGGAATTCTTCGGCAGTAGCTCCCAACAGACCATTCTTTGCTCGGCGGGCAAAATCCTCAGCGGTGCTTCCTCCATCATCAAACCGATAATAGGCCAACAGACAATTCCGGGTAAAATCTCCGCTATTGTCTTTGTCATTCCAATACACCTTATCCACTTTGGCGCCAGTCATTCCTGACATCACGTTCGACCCCTTCAGAAGAAGGGTGTCTCTGGGGGCGTCGTATTGCCCATCCCCATCATCCAACCAGTAACTGCCTGATTTCTCATAGACATTCGTCAACGGAACGCCCGGTTCGCGGTTGAAAATCCCACCGCCATGCACGAGAATGGTGTCGAATTCCGTGCCGTGAATCCAAACATCATCCCCATTCACTGAGGGGACTAATTTGTGAGCATACTCGGCAATCTGCTTGGGCGTCCGGGCCAGTCCCCAAATCCTCACTTCATCAAGCAGCAGTTTGTTGATAAACGACCCATCGGGTGATTCGGCCAACATCAAGTGGTTGGACGCAGGCTGCATATAGACCGAGAACGATTCCGTCAATTGAAGGGGTGACATCGACAAAACCCCGTCAACATAAAGGCTTAAACTGTTGTTCTTATGATCCCATGTCGCCGCTAAATGGACCCATCTATTCGTTGGCAATGGATTTGCAGAAACTATAACCGGCGTATACGAGGAATTATCTGACACCAGCATGGGAGCATTGTTCGACAGGGAGAGTCGATAGACCGTACACACTTTCGGACCTCTGACCGTCTGGAAATTAAAAAGATTCCCTGTCAGATTGGTTCCGAGAAGCTTGACCTGACATTCCAGAGTCCAATCTCGGCGCTGCAAGTCAGGGCGCCATCCGGCTGAAGATCCTACCGGTTCAGGCTCGGGGTCGGGAATGGCAATCCCACTTGAACTGATGATCAATGCAGAGCGCGGAATAAAAGGATCACAGGAGTCTACCGGACTTGACGGCAAAACGGAATTTGTCGGACTGATTTCTACCGCATCGGAAATCCCATCATCATCTGTATCAGTCCCATTATCATAATTTGTTCCTCCCAAACTGGTCGTCGGCGAAGCACTGCCGAGGGTTTCCAGCCGACTGACACCCGTTCCTCCTTCTGGCAAACCCATTTCCCGCTCCGAGGCATCCGTAGTCGCGGTAACGTTGGTATTGATCCAGCGCCACTGATAGGTCGAATCCGGCCGCCAGTTATATCTATTGGGATTGGTCTCATCACCGGTCCCGTTAATATAAGGGAACGTGGCAGAGCGATTCCCGTCCTGCCCGAAAAATTCGTCTATATTCATTACCCCATCATTGTCCATGTCACCAAACGGACCATGATCCCAGCCGCCTCCGAACCCGTCATCCCGCGGATTGAGGCCAAACTGAACTTCCCAGCCATCAGGAAGTCCATCATTGTCGGTATCGTGTCCAGGCGGGATATCCTCATCGACGTATATATATCCCGTTCCTTCCGTGGGGTCGGTCCATTCGTCCTGAGTTGGATCAGGATTTCTCAACATAAACCGGTTAGTCGGATCGGGAATGGTCCCATCCATAACCAAATTCAAACTTAACGCCTGCCCTCCGCACGATTGCATGGTGCAAATCCGGTAGGTTTTTCCCTGAAATCCATACGTGCTGAAGATAAAAGGAACGCGCCCACGCCAGTTCCACATCCAACCATTCGTTGTAGATTGGTGAAGTTGGGAGAGAAGACATTGCTCGCGGTAGTTACTCAGTCCATCCTGATCAGAGTCCTCCCTGGCAATCGACATATCAACCCCAGAGCCTACGGTAGGGATTTCGGACATAGCCCCAACACGGGGATCTATTCGGTTGACCGGATCATACCAGGCCGCTTCAAAACTATCGAGCAGCATATCGAAATCTGAGTCGACATCAATGGGATTGAGGTCATCCGAGACAAGCGCCTGCGGGTTCAGCTTCCCTTTTTCCACATAGCCAACGAACCGATCAAACACCATCCTCGAGAAGCCATCGATACCGCAATACTCTTGCCAATCTGACAACCCATCCCCATCAAAATCATTGGTTTTATTAGCCTCTGTAGCATTCATCCCGGTAAATCTAATCGGATCGTAATAACGGCATTCCCAGCCATCATCCATACCATCGTCATCTGTGTCCCACTTCGCGGGATTAAGCAATGCCAACTTAAAAACGCCATTTGTTCCCAGCACAGAAAAACGATATTCCTCAAGGTTGGAAAGGCCATCACCATCCGGATCTGCTGCTCCTGAAAAGCCAAGCGGATCCACTTCGTCCTTAAACCAGTGGGCCTCCCACCAATCAGGTAACTCATCATTGTCAGAGTCGTCAGAAATGGTAATAAGCTTCCCCCCCACTGAGCCACCCGAGGCTTTAATGGCCACACCAACGGACCCTTTAGGTTCCCCAACATCATACACGCCGTTGCTATTACCATCCACCCAGGCAACGACCACATAAGACCCTTCCGAAAAGGGGCCAGGGAAGTTAAAGGAATAGGGACCGGGACCGAGCGGCAATACTCCTCCAACAAAGGACTGACTATCTAGCGATGCATCTAGCGAGTTCACACTGACCAAAATTTTACCCGAGCCCGAACCATCGCCAGGCGGCGGTCCCAATCCAGAAGGCGGCATCAAATTTTTCCACACCGACACATTGTGGATGGTCCCAGAGATGCCTTGTGCAGAGGCAGAACGCCCCCATGCCAGCCCTAGCAATAAGACCAACCCGCAGGCTAGCCAGCGTCGCAGCATGTAATATTTCATCATGATACTGTCCTCGTCCCAATCACATAACGCATTCCCACAATCAAACGGTTTCACACCGGAAAAAGGATTTTTCACGGCTGCTTAATGACAATGCTCACAGAGGCCCCGAGACTATCGGTGACCGTAACCGCATTATCCCCAAATTGCCTTCTGGTATAAGTGACGGACGATCCAACTCGCGCCGGCGGATCAATAACGCCTAAAGTTATCTTCAATTCCTTCCACGTGTAAGGGGCCTGCCCTCCTGACGCAGTCAATATCGCGATATTTCCATCCGCAGCCAATGAATCGGGGGAAGCTTTTGCTGACAATGCGGCAATCGTCGTGTTGCTGGGAGATCCAGAAATCTTGGCGATTGCAGCGTTCCCATTACGGTCATAGGCAATAACATCATTCACGCCAACAGACGTAACCGTGTAGACCCCCTGATCGCCACTGGCTGAAATCGAGCCCTTCGAGCCATCCGACACATCCCAGGTAAACGGCCCTGTCCCGCCATTAAATTTAAAAACGGCACGCGCCCCCACGGTACTCAACGTGGCTTCTGCGGGAGTCAGAGTCACCACGGAAGCGCCGCCATCGCGCGGATCGGAGACATAGGGGTGGCTTGCAAAATAGGCGTCCAACTCCCCATTATCCCCGCTCCCGCCGTCATCACAACCCACCGGGATTAAAAGGGCTAACAAAGCGACACTTAAAGCGCTAATCCATAGTTTCATTTTTTTCATATGCGTCACTCCCTACATCTATTCACTCGCCTCTTACGTCCAGTTTCTGCAACGAGACACCCTCTTCGCTAATCCCAACAACTCTCCAACGGTAGATTTGGCCTTCGTATTTGGCAGAAACCGCATCACCTATCTCGACCAGTTTTCCTGCGACCATGGCCAGATACTTTGGGGTGCCTGAGTTTTTATCATGAATTAAACTGATTCCCCTGATATCCACTTTTCTTCTCGCCTCATCCCACAAAAGAACTCGCGCCTGCTCAGGAGTTGGGCTAACGGCAGATGACAACTTCCCCGACTCGAGCTTCTTGATTATTTTCACCTTTTTAGGCACGTAGCCTACAGGAAGGAAAGGATCGCGCTGTTTCGCTACGTCCAATTCTCCTTCCTGCATATCAGACGGGACAATCATGCCTCCTTTAATAGCGGGAGTCTGGGCGTTCGCCCTCGAAAAGGACAACAAGAATGCCAGTACCACTCCGGACATGGCGACATGAAATAGCAGTCTCATCGGCCACCTTCTTTCACATTTGCCACATTTTCGATAGGCCATTCCATTTGAACGACCGAACGTTGTTCCTCCGGCTTATCCGACTGTCCTGCGATCGTTAAATCAGTAACGCCAAAAAATGGATTTCGCTCTTCCATCTGCGATATAAAAAGTGTAAAGGCCTGATAGGAACCATAAGCACTGACCTGAACAGCGAATAACTTGAATGCTTTGAGAGATGAGTTTTTGGCTTTGAGCGGAAGATCAAGCACACCAACTTCATGAATGTCCTCAATCCTGACACCAGTCGCACGGGCAGCCGACTCGATTTGTTCACTGACACCAACTAAATAGGATCCCAAAATGGGTCGAAAAACATTTTCCCTTTTAATCTTTTCAATTTGCGCCATGATGTCGTCATATTCCTGCTGAATTCCTGGCGCATAATCGAGTTCGCGCCTCGCCTTTTTCAATTTCTCCTGTCGCTCAACTAATTTGGATTCAAGATTCCTTTTCGATTCCAGCACAGGAAATAACCCCCACTGAAGGGCGACATAGATAATAACAATCGCCACAACCCCGATCAGGGAGAAAATAATGAGACGATCCTTTTTTGCCAATGGAAGTTTCATTCAATTTGCCTCGGGAAATATTTGCAGACGACTTCAAAGATTCGGTCGCTTTTTATGACTGGATCCTGCCGGAAAGCCCCCGAAGGCAGCACAGCCGACTCCACAAACTGATTGAACGGCTTCATTTTAAAGCCATCAAGGAATTGAACTACATTTACCTCGGAGCTCGCTGCGGCGGTTCTCCCAGTAAACTTGGCCTCAAATAGCCTGGCGGGGATATTGTTGGATGCCGTCAGCACGGTATGACTCACGCGAAGTTCAGTCAACTGCACCACCTCAGGGACAATAAGTGCTAAATTTTCCAACTGCCCCCCCCATGCAATACGGGCGTCACGCCAACCATACAACGCCTTAAGCGTATCCGAGCGATCTGACAGTTCATTTCGCACCTGGAGGGCCGCCTTATATTTTGGCTCCGTGTACTTCCATTCGCTATCCAGAGTATCCGCCTGATGTATAAGCGAGCGATACCCTAGGATAAACATGCCTATTCCGAACACAATAAGAAACAGTGCCGAACTAATCGCCACACGCACCATGAGCCATAAGGAGACCGGACTGGCACTACGCTGTTCATCTTTATATATTAAGTTGATGTGCATCTCTCAGCCAACTTTCATCATAGCAAGAGCCGCACCAACCGCCGATGCAAAACGAGACTCCTGCCCCTTGAGTTCATCAGGAATCGACTTGGGGTAAACCGGAAGCCCTGCAAACGGGTCCCATTTGACCGGCACCTGCCCAGTAGCCAACTCGAGTTCTTGAACCCAAAGCTGAATTCCCACGCCACCACCACATACGTAAAACTTGCTGATATGGGCGTTTTCGCGCCGTTCCACAAAATCCCACGAAATGATCAATTGTTGCAAAAAAGGCTCCATGGCATTATGAACAACCTTTGTAACATCAAAGGAACCATCATTTAAAATCCCTAAAGCGACATCCTGATCGACCCCCAAACTTTTCTGGAGCTGCTTAAGGATATGAGTTGTTCCAAAATCAAATTTTCGGACAAGCGAAAGGATGCCCTTATTGAAAAAAGCGACGAGGGTAACCTCTGCGCCAAAATCGACCACAACACTACAATCGACTTCATTTGCATTGCCACGCGCATGGCCAAAGGCTGTGAGGCTCGCCAATCCTGAAATCTCAATAGAACAAGGCGCTGGTAGACCTACTGAGAATAATCGACAGATTTTTCTCGCAACGGTATCTGGAAGTGCCGAAGCGAGAACCCGAACTTCATTGCGGTTTTCGAAAATGCACTCATAGCCCAAGCGATAGACATCTTCACCCAGGCCCATCAACTCAAGAACGTGATCATCGTTTGATTTCCCTGTATGAGCGGGAAAGGTCAACAACTTCACAATCCCCCCGCCTTTGGAAACCGCTATCGCTGCATAGGGCGCCCTAAGCGCCTTTGGTATTTGTAAATTTAACCCAGAGGATTCGCCCGAATCCTGAAGAGAAATCGCAGGGAGAATACCCACGGCAACGACTGCCGGAACCCCATGAATTTTCTTTAATCTTACGGCTTTAGTCCCAGACACTCCAATATCCAACCCCACGATATCGGGATAGTTACGATGAAAAACTTTTATGATATCAGTTAGTCTTCTCATGCTCTATGAATCCATCACCTAAACAATTACACTCCCCGATTTCATGGACATAATAAAAGCAGAACATTACCTTCTCCGCAAGCATAGTTAAAACGCCCCAGATATGACCACATGGCAGGACATTTCTCAATTTCCATCTGCACCGCTCTCAGTTTTGCGAATACCTAACATTAACTCGTGTAATTAAGTGGGCAAAAACCCTCACCTAATGAATACTTACATGGGTTTAGCCCAAACGACCCCTCAGGAACTTCTTCGGCATGAATTGTGCTATTTATTCCCTTGAGTTATGCCTCTGTTTTAAGTTGAATGAGGCATACATACAATTGCTAAGGAGAAATGCTATCCCTTATGAGCATACAAATATACATGAAGCATTCTGATTGCAGAGGCATGACAATAATTGAAGTAGTAATTGCCTTGGCGCTATCGGTATTACTTTGCGCGGGGCTGTTTCAAGTTGGCCTGAAAACATACGCTTACGGGGAAAACAGCCGCGCAGCCACCGAGGCACGCTATTACGGCAAACAACGGCTTGAAGAAATGATTGCCACAGGACGCGCCAATTTGGCGGCCTCATCCACAATGCTGCTCTCAGACACTAATAGCGGTATTGAAGGGTATCCCATCATCAGAATTCCGCGTGTGGTTTGGCATTCTGCAGACAGGTCCGTGACAGGTTCGTCCAACGCCGTCTATGGAGAAATACACGTTGATGTAGCCTATTGGAGCCCTTTGTATTCCACGACCGTTACAGACACGTTCTCAACAATCATTCAATAAGAATGCGACAGGAGTAGCATGAAAATTTTGGGGTCGAACAAATATCGGCAAACCCGTAGCGGATTCACCCTCACGGAAGTAGTGATCGCCTCCTCAATTGCGGTTATGGTAGGGGCTGCCGTGATGACCTTGTTCGGTTGGTGTCTCAGCACCGCCTCCCTGTGCTCCAAAATGTCCTGGTCACAATATGAAGCCATGCGCTCCGGAGCGACACTGACGTCTTACATACGAAATGCCTCAGCAATCACCACTAATGACGTTGCCAGGGGCCGATGGCTGGATCTCCGCTTCGGCAGTGGCACAAATACATGGATCGCGCGCCTGGTGTATACCAACGCGCCTGGTATGTTGCGGGATGGCCGGATGTATTTGAAACGAGCCAATGAGTCTGAAACTATCGTTGCACGAGGAATGACAGAAATCATGGATGAACATGGTTTCACAACGCCCGTTTTCACCATGGTCGGAACAAATTGTGTACGCATAGCGTACCGGATCTCAGAACCGGGTGCCAACGGCGCACGCGCCTCGGATGACGAAAAATACGCATCATGCGTCAGACTCGCCGTAAGGCTTAGGAATAATTGATACAAGTATCTCGGCTCACTTGATGGAAGGGTCATGAAAATGAATACAAATACCGAATTGTCAGGAAAACAGGGCTCCATACTAGTCACATCCGTGATTATGTTGGCCATCGCAGGTATCGCGGTTGGAGCCATTTTGACTTCCCAGTTTACATTCACCAGGATTGCAGAAATCTCAAATGCGAGGGATAAGGCTGCATTTTTTGCCGATGCTGGACTTCAATCCGCTCTCGTAAAGCTTAATGCAGCATCGGACGGCAATATTTCCCTCACGGAATCCCGTGGCTATTTTGGAAGAACCAATAACTTCACCGCCTCGGACTGGGGATTCCAAAGCCACTATTTTGTTACAAATGGAGCGAGTATGGTGACCTCCACAGGGCAATACAACTCCTGTCAGGTAGTCGTACAGGCCCAGGTAGAATTGGGAGCAGGAAATCGCACCATTCATGCCCTCTATGCCCACGCCCTCTTTGCAGGGGACTCATCGGGGTCAAATTACACCATGGCCATCGGCGGGACCTCATCCAACGCAGATTTTGTCAGGGGCGATGTATACTCTGGCTGGAATCTTACCCGGTCGGGTGATGCCTTACTTCGCTTGACCGAAATTCTCGTCTCGACAAACAACACCGGCATCTTCGCCATCGGCGACACGTGGACCAATGCCTATGCCGTCCAATCCTTCACCAATGCGTTGACACAATCCGCATTTGATACCTATAAAAACTCCATGGCCCCCTACTCCAACAAGGTCTATAATAACGGCCAATACGACTTCGGGGAAGCCTATGTCGATACGATTGGAGATGGACAATACACTCCAGGCGAACCCTTCACAGATGTCAATGGGAATGGGGTTTGGGATACAGGAGATTCATTCATCGACCGCAATGGCAACGGGGTTTATAACGCGGGGATCGATACCGTTGTAGATCACGGCAATGGACGCTGGGATGCCGGCGAGGAGTGGGTTGAAGATTCTTCACACAGTCAACGAGTGAATGGGAAATATGACCCGGCAGGCGGCTATTGGAGTGGCAGTACTTGGAAAACCTCGTACAAAGTGGGCAAAACAACCTACTATTGCACCACTTGGCCTGCCGAATCGTATGAGGATGTCGGCGACGGTGTTTATACCCCCGCAGAGCCGTATGTGGACCAAAATGGACATTATGATGTCGGAGAACAGTATGTGGACGACCGCAATAGCATTTACGACTATGGGACTCAAACAAAAGAATCACTGACAGGTATGCCGGCTCCTGCAGCAGGCCAACTGCCCGCCACAGGCCATAATCCGGCGATTGATCCACCTGATCTTCAGCACATGTATTACTCTGTCAGTAAAAGCACAACCATGCCGTCGGATGCGCTCCCGCGGTGGGGAAACGATGTCCTTGTGAACGCCGCTGACTATGGCACCGCCAAGGCGATCACCGATCTTACTAGACCCGAGCATATTTTCGTGCGAAATCCCCCAAAAAGCGGCAGCGTTTCAAGCAGTGGCAAGACCATTTACGGGCGCTCCTACACCTCCATCACCAACGCCGGGGTCCCCGTTGACGACTATTTCTTCGAGGATCCTGCTGATTCGTCATACAACTCATCTGTCTCATCTGCCTCCATCGACGGCACGGCACAGACGGCCCCCATGTATATCAACGTGAAGTCGACTGCCAATGGTCTTCTCTATTATGTGGATGGCAACGTCTGGATCCATCATCCACAAGTTTACAGCATGCGTTTCCGGACTCCCGGAACCCGCATCACAATTGTCGCCAGTGGCAACATCACCATTTCCGATGAGTTCTACTACAATGCTGATTACAAGGCCGGATTGACACCCGAGCAAGTTAACAGCACTATCGTCAATAATCCGTCCGATGCCTTCTGCCTGATTGCGTTGAAACGGTCGTCATCCTCCACCAATACAGGTAATATCTTCATTGGAGATGCCCAGTTCGGAACCGGAGGCAGTATTCATGCACTGCTGTATGCGGAAAACAATTTCATCGACAACAACCTCAATAGCAGCGGGCAGCCTTATATCAGTATTTTCGGAAATATGACCGCCGGAAATCTGGTATCTCTCAACCGCCCGGCATCAGGATCCCGCACCCGGCTGGATGTCACACTGGACGAACGGATTCGAAACGGAACCGTTATTGTTCCGGGATTACCATATCCCGTCGGCTCACAGCGCAGCATCATTCTGGATACCGCTTGGCATATGGTCCCGGGAACGTGGAGCAGTTGGTCAATCCTGCAGTAAGGTCAACGGCTTCTCACACAGCGGAAGCCCAACTGATGTGTACTTGCGCCGGGATCTTTCGATTCCCGGTACGAGCATCGCGTTTGATAGGCTACATCAAACCAATTCCCCCCGCGTAATACCCGCGCGGAACTGCTACCCGGGCCGACAGGCCCTCTTGAATCAGCAATGGTAGCATAGACATTTGTATAGAAGACCTCGTCATACCAATCCCAGCACCACTCGCTTACATTGCCAGCCATGTCATACAACCCATAGGCATTCGGTACAAATGAAGCCACTGGGCTGGTAAACGGCTCCGTACCCTCTCCTGTGTTGAATAGAGCGGCAAAGCCATCAGTTGGATTTTCGTCGTATGGGTAGTAGGGCACCCCTTCTTCCCAAAAGCTATTGTAATTGGCGTTAGTCTGTGTGATGGTATCCGTTTCGGCCCAAGGGAATCGATGTCCCAAGGCACCCCCCCTGGCCGCCAGTTCCCATTCGGCTTCCGTCGGCAAGCGATATCCAGTCGCGGTCCAGTAAGCCAGTTCAGGACGAATATTCCATAGGCCTGTTCTATAAACAACGATGTTAGTGCCTATAATGTCCCCAAATTGATCCAAAACGAATTCATACATATAATAAACTGGAACCAGCGATTCCCGTTCACTGCGCGCATTACACCATTTCACTACATCATACCAATTGACAACCTCAACTGGATAATTAGTTCCCTTGCCGAAACCGATGTTGTCGAACCCATACCCATGATTTGTGGCCCACCCGTAAACCTCATCCCACAGCGCCTTGGTAACTTCGACTTGATCAACAAAGAAAGGGGTCACATAGACCTCATGAACAGGAAGCTCATCGCTCCATCCCTCATTCGCATCCATACAATTCCCCATCTGAAACCGACTTGTCGCGATAAAGGACATTCCTGTTGGTGCGGGCCAAGTCGGGACAAAAACCTGAACCTGAGAAACGGACGAAGTCACCGAATAATGAACGAATGTTTCCCAAGAGTTGGAAACACCCAGCGAACCCAACCACTCAACGTCACAGGAGTCGCCGACGGCTGCATTGGTCCACGTCAACAAACCCTGGCTCGTGTATCCCGTTATCGCACTATTGGTTTGTCCCGTAATTCTAAAAAAACCCTGAGAGGGAGCACCGGCCTCACTGCTGTTTACCGAATAACAGAATAACCCCATAAGGACTATCTGTCGCATAAAGATACTGAACAACTTGTAAATAGGCATACCGCACCTCACTTTCATTACTTGGAATGATAGCAAACACCATCCGGTTTCACAAGCCGCCCCCTACACTCCGGAGTCGGGCACGACTTAGGCCGGCAATCACATTGTTGGCGCAAAAATCACCATGGATTGCTTGCCTCCATGAATAGGTCAAGTTATGATGGACCAATATCGAAATCAGTCGAAGGGAAATGTCATGAAAAGAGAACACTCCAAAAGATGTCTTGCTAATGTAAAGCTGACAAACAAATTCCATTTTCGTTATCTGGGGTTATGGATTTTGCTCACCATCGGGTTGACGGTGGTGGCGAGCCTGCTACTCTTCCTGCTAGCAGAACAACACTGGCACGATCTCTATGCACTCGATACTCGCTTCCAAGAGGAGTACATGATGCAACGCCAGCTGATGGCCATGGCGCTGGGGTTCGCAACGCTCCTGTTCTCGGCGGCAGTTGTGGGGCTGGCAAAAATTACGGCGCATCGTATCGCCGGACCCTATATCAAACTTCAGCGGGTTTTCGAAGCCGTTCGTGACGGCAACCTCAACCAGGAACTGAGTTTTCGCAAATATGACCATCTTGAGGAATTGGCAGGCGCCTTCAATGAGATGATGATGGAAGTGCGAGCCCGGGCAAAAAAGGAGAATACGTCACTTTGAGAACATTGTGTCCCAGCCTCCGCACCCAGGATGCGTTCACCCTGACGGAAGTCCTGGTGGCTCTGGGTTTAATCGTGGTGACGATATCCCTATTCTTGAACTCCTTTGTGAAAGCCCGGGAATCTGCAGTTCTCGCCGATGACAGAATGAAGGCCGTCCACTTCGCTCGGATGAATTTGGAAGCACTGCTCACCAACACCTATTCCAGCAGTAACCTCAACCTCACCAATCGCCCAAACTGGACGACCAACTCGAGCATAGCAGGCGGCTCCACTTCTTTATATTATTGCAGTTATTCTGTTGTGACTGGGCAGTATCAGTACTCGAAGAAAATACTTCTGACCAATTCCTGGATTACCGCCCGTTCCAGGAAAACAAATGCCGTGACCCTGGCAACATCCATCTGCAGCGGGTTTCAATACTGATGCAAACCCACACTTACAAAATGCCACGGCGGGGATTCACAATGGTTGAAATGATGATCACTGTGGCGATTTCGGGATCCGTGCTCGTCGCCTTGCTAAGCGTTTATCTCTCTTGCGCCCAGTCCTGGCACCGGACGTCTCTGTCGATCAACACCACCCAGGAGGCCGCCCACTGTCTTGACCAGATGATCTACGGGGTCGGAACGGGATTGGGGTTACGGGCGTCCTCTTCGGTGACGAATTGGGGGACAGCGACAAACTGGGTGCTTCGAAGCAGCAACATTTACGAGGTGGCTTGGTACAATTACAACCCCGGTAAAACCATTGTCACTTTCTCCAACGCGGCAGGAAGCCGGGTCATCGGCACGAACATTATCACCTCCAGCGTGACTGCCACCGTGAATAGCGTCAATATCGCACTCACCGTAAGGAAGTCTGACGGCCGATATTCCGAGACCAACACGGTCAGGACGTTCGTGAAAATTCGCGCACCCTTAACTCAATAAACTGTATACAGCAGAACACAACATGACATCGAGCACACCTGACAATAGAGACCGCGGCGGATATATCCTGGTGACAGTCATGATATTTACCGCCTGCGCCGCTCTTCTGGTGTTCGGCTTAATGAATCAGAGCATCAGTTGGATGAAAATTGCGGCAAACAAGGAAGCCCTTGAGGAAGCCCTTTATGTTGCCGATGGAGGCTGTCAACTCAGTCTCGCCTACATTATGGCTGGCAACCCAATACCAGCCACCATTTCCGGCTCGATCGGGGAAGGAACTTACACTGCAAGAATCACGCTCATGAGCGGCTCATCGATTATGAACTATACTCTCTGTTCAACCGGGGTCGTCCGCGGGGTTCGGCGGGTTGTGACCATGGACTATGTCCATTCTAGAAGTTGGGCCGAATTCGCTATGTGGTACAACCAGTCCGGGACGATTAACTTCACTACTGGAGATCGTTTCAAGGGAAAGGTGCACTGTAATTCACCTATTTACATCTCATCCGGTGGCGCGCCAATCTTCGAGCAACTACTTACCTCGGCCAGTCCCACATGGGGTTCGGGGCCCGCGAGCGCCGTCTTCAGCAACGGGTTTCAACTGGGGGTTCAGGCTCAAACGATGTCAGCCATAAACTTCACCAATACCGTCTCTACCCAGGACTGCCTGAGGCTCCAGGCAAGTCTGGTTCTCACCGGAGCGACAAGGGTAGGAATGTCTGGCACCAATTTCTATATCACAAATTCAAAACGCAATTGGACCAATTACAATTACAGCGTAGTAAATCCTTCAATCATGACGGATGGCGTGATGTATGTGGTCTCATCGGGAACCTCAACAGGAGATCTCACCATCGCGGGCACCCTGGACGGACGAATGACCCTTGTGGCTGAAGGCAACATTAACATCACCAACCACCTCAGATACACGATCAATCCCACCAATGCTCCCTCAAATGATGCCTTAGGCTTAATCTCACGGAAAGACATCATTGTAAAAACCAACTGCCCAAGTAATCTCGACATTTACGCCCATCTCATTGCCGAAGGCGGTTTGACATCTTCAACTAACGACGGCATATTCACAGTGGAAAACTATACTACCCGCCCTGCGTCTGGAAAATTGAACATTTATGGGGGATTGGTTCAAAACTATCGAGGAGCGGTCGGCCAGCTATCCGGCACAACCGTGGTTAACGGGTACGCGAAAAACTATGTTTTTGACACACGATTTGCAACCAATCCCCCGCCCCACTATCCTGTAGTTGGCGATAAATACTACTGGGGCGGCTGGAGAGATTCACCATGAGTACGGTTATTGTGTCTAAGAAGCAAACTCCTCCGGACAATCCCGGGGAGGGGTTTGCCCGTCGGGATTGGATATGGGTGGCACTCGCCATGGTCTGTACTTGGCTGATGCTGACAGGCCTGCACCGCTTGTTCAGCGGGCAACCTGCACAGCCCCCCTCACCCCCTTTGGCTGTTGAGTCACCTAAGGAAGACCTCCCCGCACCAGAGGAACCACCCACACCCACTCCACCACAGCGGACGTTCATGATGCACGATGAAGCCGTTCGCGCGACAGTCAAGGATCTGAGGGAACATGCCAAGGAGTGCCCGGGTGCCCCAGATGTACTTTCCGAGGAGCAGATCAAAGCCATCGAGAATCAGGGGCTTTTGATCCTATAAACTCGAACATCCCTACCTGAGCTTAAAATTACGGCACTCTGAGAAGGCTGCCTTTTTCCGCCTCCCGTCCTTTCAAAGAACGCCCCGCCTCAACCTTGACCTCTTGATGCAGATAACCCATCTTTTTTTTCAGAATCAATTGAACCCTATCGAGTTCTTTTTTCAAATGCTCCACCTCTATCTTCAAGACGAGAATCCAACAGAGAAAGAAAAAGCACACCAGGCATAAAACAGGAACAATCATGACAGTCCTCCCGTAAAGGCGTGATAATAACTACGGAACTACCAGAAAGGCAAGCGCGAGTCAGGTATTCAAAGAGCAAAATCAAAACCATTGAAAAGCTGGCCTGCTTGATGCGCCATTATGTATTCCGTTGTGTTGCAATATGAGTGTTAACATGGTTTAATAACACGTAGAGGCAGTGAGCGTGACAAGCGACCTGTTTCGCCGTGAAGTCTAGCAAAGAGCTAGAACGGACGAACGGCTTGCCAGACACCCCCTCAGGAGGATGCAGCCATGAGCAAATATATTGTGGTAGTTGCTGATACGCAAAGTGCCCGAATTTTCACTTTAAAAGATTCCCTTACCCCTGAAATCGAGTCCAGCCCCAAACTGGTCGAAGAACAGGCAATAATCAATCCTGAGAAATTAATTGAGACAAAAATGCAACGGGGTACCCCTGCCAGTGGACGAAATAAAACAGGATCGGGCGGGTCTTATGCTTTTGATGATCACCGAGGCAAACATGCTCAGGATGAACTCCGGAAGTTCTCCGGTATTATTGTTAAAGAGACACTCAAACAAGCCCGCAAGGCCAGCGCCCATACACTTGTATTGGTCGCCGAAGGGAAAACACTGGGAGTGATCCGGGACGCAGTGGCTGGAATTAAAGTCAAGGGACTCTCAATCCGCGAGTGTGACCTTGAATTAACCGGCGAACCCACGGCCAAAATCCAAACACTTCTCGCCCGACGGGAACTTCTGCCAGGCGTGAAAAAACCGTCTCAACGGGTAAGGAAATAGCAGCGACTATAGTGAGCCGCCGAGCAAGAGGCTCATGATGAAACGAGATACGGGATAGAGAATTCCGTCCAATGCGCCCAGCCAGAGCAGACCGAACAGAATGAAAATTCCGTATCGTTCGATACTCAAATATTCTTCAGCCCATCTCCCCGGCAAAAGACCGTAAAGTACACGCGACCCATCCAGCGGGGGGATGGGGATCAAGTTGAAAACCGCCAGTGTTACGTTCGTCAAACAAAAGAAGAGTAGAAATTTGCATACCACCATCGCCCAAGGCGTCCCAATCATGGCCACCCCGTGAAACAGCAAACCCCCGATCAAGGCGAGTGAAAAATTGGTCAATGGACCGGCCGCCGCGGTAATCATGACCCCCCGCTTATAATTCCTGAAATTATAAGGATTGATCGGCACCGGTTTAGCCCAACCCAACAGAACCGGACTGTGGGTTAACACCAGAATGAGTGGCAGCAGGATTGAGCCGAACAAATCAATGTGGGCAATTGGATTAAGCGTCAACCGATTGGAATATGCCGCCGTGGGATCACCCAGCTTGTAAGCGGCATACCCGTGCGCCACCTCATGCAAAATGATCGAAAACACCAACGACACCACTAAAAATAAAGTTGTTTCAATATCCATAATGCGCAGCACTATACACTAACACCGCAGAATGTAAAATTGAACCCCATGCGGTTCAATACCCCTCACCTCAATCCTCTCCCACAAGGGAGAGGAAGGCATGAGCACACCATCAGATCAATCTTGTCCACATCCCAAAATATGGCATAATTAATGCATGAATTTTTGGTCACGGTCCGCCTACTTAAGGGCAGCCTTTACGGTCTGCCTGTTATGGGTTGGCACGCTTGCGAATGCCTTCGCAGTCGTAGAGCCCTTAATCGTGCCCCCGGGCGGGTTGGCCCCCGCCAACACCCCTCAAATCGTCTTATTGACGTTTGACGACTCGGTCACCACCAACATGCTTGCGTTGGTTCAGCGGGTGCTGACAAACCATTATAACCCTAATGGCAACCCCATTAAGGCTACATTTTTTGTTTCTCTCGACAGTAATTTTGATGGAGCCTCACTTCAACATCTCTATGCCGATGGACATGAAATCGCCGTCCATACCATGTCGCATTCGACCACTACTAATTCCGATCTGACCCGCTGGCATCAGGAGATTGCCGGTGACCGGCGTGTCCTATCCGAGTTAGCGCAAATCCCCGTAGAGGCCATTGTCGGCTTTCGCGCCCCGTTCCTGTTAATGAATGACGACGCCTTCTCAGTCCTCGCAAGTCGGGGGTTTCTATATGATTCATCATTTGCAGAAAATTTGGCCTCGAACAGTAAATCACCTGACGCCATGATTTGGCCCTACACGCTTCATAACGGGATCCAGCAAAAAGCGAGCCCTGAACGTATGCCGACTAACAGTTATCCCTCCCTTTTCGAGATTCCAATATGGGATCATTTCCCCAGTAACGGACTCCCCGTGGTAATGGATCCGCCATCCGCCTATTCCGCCGCGGAAGTTGATGCGCTTTGGAAAACCAATTTTGCACAGCATTATAATGGGAATCGCGCACCCTTCGGGCTTTTCCTACATGCCACCACCACCAATCAATGGCTTTCTAATCCAACGAAATCTTCTGAGCGCGTTGATACTCTAAACACCTTCATTGTGTGGGCTCTGGATCATACCAACACCTGGTTCATTACCTGTCGCGACCTGGTCAACTTTATGACTGCACCAGTCTCTACCAGCGAAGCCACAACCAACACCCTTTTTCTGACTCACACGAAAACGTACTATCCTTCAAACTCAATAACGGCCTGCAGTTACCATAACGCCCAAACGTTTACGGTCTGTGGCCCGTGCCTCCCTGCCTCCCCCGGATATACCAATGCTTATTACGGACTTGTCCCGCTCGCAGGCGGGGCAGTTAGCATCACAATCTCTTCACAGTACGTCGATTATGCCGCATGCTCTTTACTGGTGTCTAACAATACGACGAATGCTGTCTATAATTGGCAAACGTCTTTTACGAAAAGTACGGGAAAGGTCATTTTCACGAACTATGACGTCGCTTTGTCCCAAACAGGCAATCTGGTCAATGCAAACGCAAAGCAAAATGTTAAACATATCGCCCCTGGAGAATTCAGGCAATTTCACTTCCTACTCACAAATGGCGTGGCGGCATTCACAAATGAACAAATTACTCTATTTCAACTGGGAGCTTCCGATATTATGTTGCAAACGAGTGACTCCGAACCCAATGGCATTCAATGGTCCGACAACGCCCATGAATACACCGTAGAATGGTCAAGCAACCTGGTAGAGCAAGTCTGGAATCAGGCCACAAACAAGTTGTTCCTGCCTGTTTTCACCAATGCATTACCCGGCCCCATCAACCCCTTGTTCTATCGGGTCAAAGGTGCGATCTATTAGTTTTTCCTTCTTGACCCTCCCCTTCCCCTCATACAGGATACGGCCCCATGAGCACGGAACAATCTATTCTATCCATGGAACATCTCGCCTCTCTTTGCAAGCGGCGCGGATTCATCTTTCAGAGTTCAGAAATTTATGGCGGCCTGAACGGCTTCTGGGATTACGGACCGCTGGGCTGCGAACTGAAGCGTAACGTCCGCGAAGCCTGGTGGCAGGACATGGTCGGTACTCGCGAGGATGTGGTGGGCCTTGATTGCTCCATCATCATGCACCCCCGTATCTGGGAAGCCTCCGGCCATGTGGGCGGCTTTACAGACCCGATGATAGACTGCCGGGGCTGTAAAAAACGATTCCGCGCCGACCAATTGTTCGAAGAACTCGGTCTCACGCCGAATGCCTGCGAAAAGGTCGAGGAAAAATTCAAGGTCCCTGAGGGAACAAAGTGCCCCGCCTGTGGCTCTAAAGAATTTACCGAGCCCCGCGCCTTCAACTTGATGTTCAAAACCTTCGTTGGTCCGCTTCAGGATGAGTCCTCTGTGGCTTACCTGCGTCCGGAGACGGCTCAGGGTATTTTTGCTCAATTTGGCAATGTCATGGCCACCTCCCGGCAAAAGGTACCCTTCGGCATCGCCCAGATCGGCAAAGCCTTCCGCAACGAAATCAACCCGCGCAATTACACCTTCCGCTCGCGGGAATTCGAACAGATGGAACTCGAATTTTTCGTCAAGCCGGGCTCCGACCAACAATGGCACGAGTACTGGGTTGCTGAGCGTATCAAGTGGTACCAAACCATCGGCCTGCCCAAGGAAAGCATCACACAGTATGTCTATCCTAAAGGCGAACTGGCGCACTATGCCAGCGCCTGCGTTGACATCATGTATGCCTTCCCCTTTGGCGTGCAGGAACTCGAAGGTATCGCCGCCCGCGGCAACTTCGACCTGAGCCGTCATCAGGAATTCAGCGGTAAGTCCATGGAGTATTTCGATCAGGACACCAATGAAAAGTTCATTCCCCATGTCATCGAGCCCTCCGCCGGCGTGGACCGTATCTGTCTGGCTCTGCTCTGCAACGCCTACCATGAGGAATGGATCCCCAAGGAAGGCCCCGTGATCGAGGCTGAACCCGGCAAGCAACCACCTGAGGGCTATGAGGCCCGCACCGTGCTCCGCTTCGCCCCGCGCGTGGCCCCCATCAAGGTTGCCGTTTTCCCTCTGCTCAAGAACAAACCAGAACTGGTCGAGAAGGCTCGCGGCATCTTTACCGGGCTGCGTCGCCACTGGGCCTGCTTCTATGATCAGACAGGCGCCATCGGCCGCCGTTATCGTCGTCAGGATGAAATCGGCACCCCGTTCTGTGTCACAGTCGACTTCGATACGCTCACTGATAACACCGTCACCCTGCGTGAGCGCGACTCGATGAAACAAGTCCGCATTCCCGTGGATAAACTTGAGGCCGAGATCTTTGCCAGGATGGGGATGTGAGTAAGTCAGCAGCAGGCAGTAGGCAGTTTGCAGTAAACAGTAGGCAGAAGACAGTGAGCAGAAATATCTGTTGCCCACTGCCCACTGCCCACTGCTCACTGCCCACTGTCTTCTGTCTTCTGTCTACTGTCTTCTGTCTACTGTCTTCTGCCTACTGTCTCCCTGCGACCGCCCAGACCAATGACATCAGCGAGTCGCAGACAACGGCAGTTGCAGAGCTACCGGGGGTAGATGAATTGATGGCCAACTTGTTGGCGCGGCTTCCGTCGAAACCCATTACCCTTACGGGCGAATTGGTAACAACTGACGAAAAAGAACAAAAAACAAAGCTGAATGTCATCATTCAACTCCGGTATCCCCAGGAGGCAACTTATACCCTCTGCGATACGTTTGGAAAGTCGCTCGAGCAGCTCACCGTGACCCGAAATAAAGGAATCACCTCCTATCGTTACCTGTCAGGAGATCCCCTGACCCCGGCCGCTGTACCACCTCAGGACACCCGGATTCAGAATACCGCACTGTGCTGGATGGATCTGACGCTCGGGTTCCTTTGGTGGGATGGCGGCAAGATTATAGGCCGTGTAGAAGCCAGAGGGCAGCCCTGCTATTTACTCGATCGCCGTGCTCCGCAGGATAACATGGTCCCTTATGCCCGCGTCCAGCTCTGGGTCGACACAAGAATCTCCATGCTGATCCAAGCCGATGGCTACGATATGCTGGAAAATCTTTCCCGCCGACTCTGCATCAAAAGCTTCAAGAAGATCAATCACGAATGGATGATTAAAGATCTTGAAGTTGAGGATCTGACGCATCGAGCCGTCACCCTCCTCCGCATCCGTGACGCCGTGGCAACAGAGCCCTGATTACACCCCCTGAATAAGTCCGGCCATATCCGCAGGTAGCGGGGCCTCAAAATGGAGTGCTTGTTTTGTGGTGGGATGCGAGAACTCCAACTCCATGGAGTGCAGAGCTTGCCGTGATATCCGCAGACGACGCCAATCCTCTGACGTCATGGCATCAGTACAAAACCGCACAAAAATCATGGGATCAGGACCATAGATCTTATCGCCAACCACGGGGAATCCAAGCGAGTGCAAAGTTGCCCGGATCTGATGGAGCCGCCCCGTATGCAGAACCGCCTCCACAACACTGAGTCCATTGACGGCTCGAATCCGCCGGAAATCAGTTAATGCCCATTCTTTCCCGGCAACAGTTTCAGGTGGAGGCATCGAGGGCTCGCGCCCTGACTGATCCTGCTCAAAACGCCGGCGTTTATGTACCCCGGAGCCCGGGTCCGGCAGCATCCAGCCCGCCGCCCGCCGCGAATCGGGAAACTCCCCTTCCACCAGCACCACATAACGCTTCACCACTGACCGTTTCGAAAACTGAGCCCGGCAATTCGTTTCCGCCTTTGCGTTCTTGGCCACGAGTAATAGGCCTGAGGTTTCCCGATCCAGTCGATTGACCAACGCCGGCGATTCAAGACAGTGATGTGTTTTTAGCCAGGCCCATAGGGTATGGTTGAAATACCGGCCCGCTGGATGACAGGGAAGATTCGGAGGCTTATTGATCACCATGACGTCATAGTCTTCAAAAACAATGTCGATATCAAAACAGACGGAGGGCTCAGGCATATCTCGAGCAATAAATTCCACCCGGTCTCCGGCGACAAGCCGGTGATCACGCGTAACAGCAGTGCCATTAACCTGAACCCGGTCCTCAAGAATGTGCGCCAGCCATTCATCACGGGAATGATAGGTGAAGCGGGCGGCAAGATAATCGGGTAGAAGCGCCCCGCCTTGACCCGGCGCCAAAATAAACTGGATTCGTCGTTTCATGTGGGGTTCATTTTACCCCTTCTTGACTTTCGGGCAATGTTTGTCTTGTATGGAGGGCTATTACGGGAGGATCAGCAATGGCAACGACACCATATGGAAATTTGTTACAGGGCGACACAGTAGTCATGGATCGCCAGTTTGAGGCATTCCAAAATCAGCCTGTGGATCAGGAGTGGATTCCAGAAATTAAGGAAGCCGACCATTTTCAAACAACCATAGGCAAAGCAGTTTCTGTCACGGGACCCGGCACATTTTTCGGACGTGCCCAGCGAACCCTGCACCTCGAACCCACACATACGGAGGGCTGGTGGTTTGATCGGACGGATTTACCTGACGCCATGCCCATCCGGGTGTCGGCCAATAATGTCTGGACCACACAACGCAATATCGTGCTTTGCAGTGGCTCACCCCACAATTACATGCGTATGGTGGAACATATCGTAGCCCTCCGGCTGGCCTTGAATGTGGACAATCTGATGATCCGCATGGATTCCGGAGACCCGCCCCTGTTTGACCGGGGCAGCATGGATCTTGTTGAGGCCATTGAAAAAGCAGGAATCGTCAAAACGGATCAACCTGCTCACTATATTACTGTGAAAGAACCCGTCGCCATCCTGGCGCCGAACGGAAGTTTTCTGGTTTTCACCCCCTGTACGGATCCGGTGCCGCAGCTCAATCTGGATGTTGCTGTAAACTTCAAAACAGCCATTGGCCAGCAGCGGCTTAAAATCCGATTGACCCCTGAAACCGGGCGCTACGGCTCACTCGCCCGAACCAACTGCTCGTTTACTCAAATGCTGTTCACAAAAACCATTGGCAAACTTTTCGCTGATGTCAGGAATCTTGGCTATACCAACAAGAACATCCTCGTGGCAGGACGCCGGAAGTATTACAATACCCCCACGATGATCCATGACGGAAAGTCGCTTGAACCGGTTTGGCACCGCACGATTCTTGATCTGGCGGCGGCACTGGCTCTTATCGATACCGGACGGTTCGTCGGGAATGTCTACTCTTACAAAGCTGGACACGCACTGGACGTAATCATGGTTCGCAAACTATTTGAACGTGACCTGTTCTGTACCTACAAGTAAGGAAAGCCCTCCGTGTCAAACCATCAACTCAAACGCTGGCTTCTGATTAATTACGCGGGCTATCCTTTCACCTCCAGCAGCCTGATGCCCGACAATGGTCTGGCGAATCTGGCGGGCATCATCCTCGCCACAGGCGGGGAAGTGACCATCCTCGATTATGGTACCGTCAGTACCGTTGCCCGAATGACCTCGCCTGAGTTGGAACAGCGCCTCACTTGCGCCTGGAGCAATCTGCGTAGCACAAAGCCGGGAGCAGTCTCAGCCCTCCGAAAACTTGCCACCCTGACCGTTCTCCCCGGCGCGGAACGGGAACGCCAGCGGCTTCAGGATTCGCTGATAGAAGACATCGGCAGGGAACTGATCGCGCATATTCGAAGCAAGGACATCCAGGCGGTTGGATTCAAACTCTGGAACGGCGATGGACTATCCGGTTCGGCTGTGCTGGCCCACCGCATACGCCGGGAATGCCCAGGAGTCAAAATCTTCGGGGGTGGACCCCATGTGGATCTCTTTCAGGATCGCCTCCTCCGTCGCTACCCGTTCTTTGACGCGATGATCTATGGAGAAGGAGAGGACACCCTCCGCGAGCTCTGCACTGATGGTGCTGCCTCGGAAGCCTATCCAGGAATACCCAATCTGATCTACAGCACCGGCAGCGATATCCATATGACCGAGGAGAAAATGGTCATGGATCTCGATTCTCTGCCCATGCCCGTTTATGATCCAGTCGTATATCCCGCCATGGCGGGCGATGAGAAAATTAAGATCATCGTCATCGATGAGAGCCGAGGCTGCCGTAACGACTGCGCCTTCTGCATCCATCCGATCAAAAGCCACAAGAATGTCCGGATGAAAAGCATCAGCCGGCTGATGCGGGAGGTACACCGGCTTCAGAACGATTACGGGTTTAACGCCTTCCGGTTCGCCGGGTCCTGTACCCCCTACTCCCTGTTGAACGACTTTGCAGCCGAAGTGGTTCGACAAGCCATTCCCTTGCAATATGCCTCCTTCGCCCATATCCATCACAGTGGGGAGGCAAATTTTGAGTTGATCCGCCAATCGGGCTGTGTAGCCCTTTTCTTCGGTATTGAATCCGGGAGCCAACAGATTCTGGATCGCCTCCAAAAACGGATTACAACCGCAGAGATCACCCAGGCGATCCAACGCGCCAATCAGGCCGGGTTGTTTACAGTTGGAAGTTTGATCTTTCCGGCACCGGGCGATACGCCCGGGACCGCCGCCGAAACGCTCGAACTCATCCGGGGTCTCCATCTGGGATCCATCACCCTGCAACCCCCCATCGTGATGCCCCGGACCCGCTGGTTCGAGAATCCGGGCTCGTTCGGTTTCGGGATTGCAGATATGGAGAAATACCTCAACATCGGCATGACCTGGAAAGTGAAGCTCCAGCTACCACCCAGATTTTGGAATCCCCTCCCCATCACGCTTGATGGACGATCGTATCGCAAGATGCTGGCCCGAACCGCTGAATTTGCGAAACAGCTGGCGCCTATGGGCATTCCCACATCCATTTCCGACGAGAACTACCTGATGAGCAAGCTTGCAGGCCTTGATCCCGTTACGTTCCGGGATCGCAGTCTGGCCGCTTTCTATGCTGGCAATACCACCGTGCTCCGCGCGCTGATTCAATCCATCAACCGAGCTGGTACGGGATCCGTAAAGTGATCCGCGTTCCTTCACCGGGTTGGCTCTTGATGCACACCTCCCCACCATGAGCCTCCGTTACCTGACGTACAATTGACAGCCCCAGGCCGGTGCCTCCTGAGTTTTTTTTGGTGGTAAAAAAAGGATTTTCAGTCTGGCGGATCTGTTCCTCACTCATCCCGCAACCATTATCCTCGACACTGATTTCCACGAACTGACCACTCACAAAAAAACTGACCCGAACTTTTCCTTTTTTGTCCGGCACAGCTTCCAAGGCATTGATAACCAAGTTTTGGACCGCCCGCCCCACCTGTACGGCATCAATCTCAACAAGCACCCCCTGCTTGCCGGGTTCCGCCACAAGCTCCGCCTCCCGCGCTTCTGCTTTTTTTCCACAATCCTCCGTAATGGAGTGGATCAGTCGCCACAAATCCGTGGGCGCCCGGTGCAGTTTACCCCTGCTGGCATCCAACCACATCTCAGCCAGATCGCGGCAATGCAGCACACTTTTTTCAATGGTATCAAGATAGCCCGTGGTCTCTTCCCGGTCTAAACCTTCAAGCCCCCCCTGAGTCTCGATCTGTTGTGAAAGCAAATCCACATATCCTAGAATTACAGTCAAAGGGCTCCTGATATCGTGTACTAGTTCAGCTGATTTCTGACCTAAAGAGGCAAGGTTCTCCCGACGCTCCAACTCTTCTTTGAGCGCATGATTCATCCGCAGCAATTCCCCCTCCGCCTCCTTCCGACCTCGTGCCCGCTGGGTTCGCTGAACGTGCCGATGGATGATTTCCCGCAACTCAAAGGCGTCAAATGGCTTCTTGACGTAATCATTGGCGCCCAGTCGCATCGCTTCCTGGGCCGTTTCCAATGCACCAAATCCGGTGAACATGATCACCGATACAACCCCATCAAGCTCACGGATCATCCGTAACCCTTCGATGCCGCTCTTGCCAGGCATGCGAATGTCCATGACCACCGTATCAGGATGATGCTCCTTGAGCATGGCAACCCCTGCATCCACCGAATCGGCACACAACACACGATAGGAGGTATTCAGGAGGATCCGTAAACTTTCGCGTGGCCCCCGTTCGTCATCAATTACCAGAACCGTAGGTTGAACGGTGACGGCCACCGCATCAGCATTAGAATAAGCGACCATAGGAAACACTCATTAGGTGGGAGGTTGTCTCATAGGTACCGTTGTAGGCCGGGTTCTGATTCTGCGCCACATCGCGGTCGCCGATCAGACTATATCCATAAGCCAGGTCGAGGCGGTTCAGTCCATAGTGCAATCCCGCGCCAATGGTGAATACCTGCCTGCTGGCATCGGGAAGCGTCGGAGCTAGAGTCTCCTCCGGAACGGGACTCTGGAGGTAAATATATCCAGCTCGCAAGGTCAGGGCCTCAGTCGCCTTCCAATCGGCACCCAAACCAAACGTCCATGCGTCTTTCCAATTCTGACGGATCACTGCCGGAGCGGTTGGCTTCGGTGAGGTTGGGCCATTGACTAAGGGATTGTTATTGCCCGCATCAAGACTCAGAGAGTCATAACGTGAAAATTCCACCCACTCGACATCCGCCTCCACACGGATGGTGTCGGTCAATTCCACACCATAGCCGAACCCAATAATTGTCGGAAAATCAATCGAGGATTCAAAATCACTCGAAGGGTTCAGGCCCACTGCCTGCGCCCCACTGAACTCACTGTCACCCTCATAGTCCACTTTGACAGGCGACCGGTAGGTCAAGGCCAGGGTCTGGGCCTTGGTCGGGCGATACGTCACGGCGGCATTCCCGCCTAAACCCGTGCCATCTCCCTGAAGGTGGGCCGTCCCATCCGGCATGGCCCCCCCCGTTAGCAAAGACCACGGCAACACCTGCTTCATATCCAGCCGCGACATGTACACATCCAGGCCTACGGCGACACTGATCTGGTCGCTTAGTTTGGTGGCAACCGTGGGGTTAACGTTAATCACCGTCAGCTCGGCTGAATACGGTGCAGAATAGCGGAACGCGCTGGATTTATCCCATACGGTCGACTGGCCAAACGGGGTCGTTATCCCCAACCCGGCCGTAAAGTTATGATTTGATGAAGGTAGAGCTACAAAGAGGTTTGGAAGCAATTTCCAGGAGTCTTCAGTTACGGCTGTCCCCATAGGCGAATTAAATTTCGTGCTGGTATCAATAATTGTGACCGCCCCAAGCACTTGAACTTCCTGAATTCCCGTCAAGTTGGCCGGATTATGCTCTACGGCTGAGGCATCATCTATCTG
>Ga0194053_10000216_pt1 | contig 45159 bp, 39 predicted proteins | sample SepL228m_MetaG_FD_161684 | JGI IMG/M metagenome (GOLD analysis project Ga0194053, IMG submission 161684) | Anoxic zone freshwater microbial communities from boreal shield lake in IISD Experimental Lakes Area, Ontario, Canada - Sep2016-L227-8m | ecosystem: Environmental > Aquatic > Freshwater >... | reverse complement strand
CCCGACCCAGTGCGAAGCGCTTGCCATGCTCGCCGCGCAGGTTATCGCCAACGATGTCGCCGTCGGCATCGGGGGCTCGGGCGGATACCTGGAAATGAATGTTTACAAGCCGGTCCTCATCGCAAACATCTGCCGGTCCTCACTCCTCCTCACGGACGGCTGCACGAATTTCCGCAGGTTTCTCATCGAGAACGCGGAGCCGGATTTGAAGCGGATCAAATCGTTCGTCGAGCGCTCGCTCATGCTCGTCACGGCGCTCAGCCCGATCATCGGATATGACAAGGCGTCCCACCTCGCGCACTACGCGCACGACAACGATCTCGGCCTCCGCGAGGCCGCGCTGAAGCTGGGGTATGTCACCGCCGAGGAATACGACCGCGTGGTCGATCCCGCGAAAATGACATCGCCCTCCGTCGCCGCCTCGAAGTAGTGCGGCTGACGGGCAATCCGGATTTGGCTCAGAAAGACGCCGGTTGCGTGGCGTGGAAATTTGCGGGATAGTCCGGCCGATGAAGATTTTGGTAGATGAGCGGAAAGGAGCCGGGGTTCCGGTGGACAACCTTCATGTGGTCGGCGTCACCCGCCTGATCACCCCTGCCCAAATCAAGGAACAACTCCCGGCCGCGCCCCGGCACCTGCAGCTCGTGAGCGAGGCCCGATCGACCGCCCGCGCGATTCTTGGCGGCGAGGATGACCGCCTGCTCGTCGTGGTCGGCCCGTGCTCGATCCACGACCCGGAGTCCGCGCTGGACTACGCGCGGCGGCTGGCGGCCGTAAGCGCGGACGTCTCGGACCGCCTCTTCATCGTGATGCGTGTCTATTTTGAAAAACCCCGCACGACGATCGGCTGGAAAGGATTGATCAACGACCCGCGCTTGGACGACTCATGCGACGTCGCCCGAGGCATTGCGCTCGCGAGAAAGCTACTCCTCGACATTTTGGACCTCGGCCTCCCTGCAGGCACGGAGTTTCTGGATCCGATCATGCCACAATATACGGCCGAGCTGATCAGTTGGGCCGCGATCGGGGCGAGGACGACCGAGTCGCAGACCCACCGCGAGATGGCCAGCGGGCTCTCGATGCCGGTCGGCTTCAAGAACGGGACCGACGGCAGCATCCAGACGGCAATCGATGCGATGAAATCCGCGCGGGCTCCACACAGTTTTCTGGGGATCGACCAGGACGGAGCCACGAGCATCGTGAAAACCGCAGGCAACCCGGACAGCCATGTCGTCCTCCGTGGCGGACGCGACGGCGCGAACCACCATCCGCATCAGGTGGCGGCTGCGTGCGAGGCACTGGCAAAGGCCGGGCTTTCACCGGCCCTGATGGTGGATTGCAGCCATTCTAATTCCGGAAAAGACCCGCTCCGGCAGCGGGATGTCTGGAAGAGCATCTTCGCCCAGCGCCGGGAAGGGCGCCGGGAAATTATCGGGGCCATGATCGAAAGCCACATCCACGGCGGAAGCCAGCCGCTGCCTTCATCGGGCACTGGGCTCAAATACGGCGTCTCGATCACCGATGCCTGCCTGGATTGGGAATCCACCGAAACCCTGCTGCGAACTTGAGAATCGCAGAAACACGGTTTGCGGCGATCGATTTCGAAAGCGCGGGATCCGCGCCCGGAAGGACCGACGAGCCTGTGCAGATCGCGATCGCGCATCTTCTCGGCACGGAAATCAGCGGCGCTTTGTGCTCGTATGTCCAAGCGGAGGCTACGGTGACCTGGGCGGCCCGGAAAGTTCACGGCATCACGGATTCGATGATCAAAGACGCCCCGCGTTTCATGGACCTCTGGCCGCGGATCAAGTCCGACATGGAGGGATGTTGGATCGTCGCGCACGGAGCGGCGACGGAGAAACGGTTTTTGCGGGTCTTCCCGTTCCATTCGTTCGGTCCCTGGGTCGATACACTCGACCTCGCCCGCGCCGTGTATCCCGATCTTCCTTCACACGCGCTGGGTGAAGTCATCAGGGCGCTCGGATTGGAAAACGAGCCGGAGATCCGCGCCGAGGATTTCCGCTGGCATGACGCGCGATGCGATGCCGTCGCCTCGCTCGTGTTCCTGAGGCATTTAATCTCGGTCTGCGGGCTGGCCGATGCCGAGGCGGAGGTGCTGAAGACGGCCGAGCTGGAGAGCTATTTCAAGAGCCGCAGCGATAAATCGAGGAAGGCGTGACCACGAAATCCATCCTCAGATCGTGCGGCTCTGATGGCACGCCGTCCACGATCTGATCGTCGAAACAAACCCCCGCACGCAGCCCGCGTGCCTCCGCGAGGAAGCGGTCGTAAAACCCCTTCCCCCGGCCCAGCCTTCCGCCCCGCAGATCAAATGCCAGGCCCGGCACGAGGATCAGATCAAACTCGTTGCCGGCGTGCGAAGCCTCCGCGGAGGGTTCCAAAATTCCAAACTTTCCGGGCAGCAGCTCCATCCGCGAAGCCACCCAATGGAACACCAACTCATCAGCGGCAACACGAGGGAGAGCGACCCGTTTGTCATCAGGCCAGGGATCGAGCGCATCCGGTTCGCCGCGTAGCGCGGCAAATGCGCACACCGTCCGGGCAGCCGACCAGAGCGGCCAACTGCCGAGCTGCCGGACGAGCCGGGAGGAGAGGGCGCGAACGTCGCTACGGCTTCCCTCAATCTCTCGCATCTTTGTGCGGAGGGCGGTCTTGTCGTCCCTCATGGGAAATTGTGACACAGGCTTTCCAGCCTGTGTCACTCTCCCCGCTCCGTCCGGCCGAGCCGCTGGCAGATCTCGCGCGTGGCCGTGGATTGATTGAGCGTGTAGAAGTGGAGTCCGGCGACCCCTTGGTCGAGCAGGTCGGCGCATTGTTCGGTGGCGTAGTGCAGCCCGATCTGGCGGACCGCATCCGGCGAGTCCCCGCCGCGCTGGAGCGCCTTGAGCAAACGCGCCGGAAAACGCGCTCCGCCCGCCAGTTCGGCCATTCGCTTCATCGAGGAGAGGCTGGTCACGGGCATGATGCCCGCGATGACCGGAACATGGATTCCCGCGAGCAGGCAGCGATCGCGAAAATCAAAGAAGTCCCGGTTGTCGAAAAAAAGCTGGGTGCAGATATAGTCGGCCCCCGCGTCGACCTTGGCCTTGAGGTGATCCATTTCGACGAGCCGGTTCGGGGTGGCGGGGTGGCCTTCGGGAAATCCGGCCACGCCGATTCCAAATCCGCGCGGGTCGGGATGCCCGGGGAACTTTTTGATAAACCCGACCAGGTTAGCGGCCTGGGGAAAGACATCCTTCGAGTGGTCGTAATCGGGGCTGTCGCGCGGCGGGTCGCCCCGCAAAGCGAGGATGTTGCTGACACCGGCGGCAGCATAGCGCTCGAGGATCTTTTCGATTTCCGCCTCGTTGTGCCCGACGCACGTGAGGTGGGGGATCGGATCGAGGGTGGTGGTGGTCTTGATCCGCACCACGAGCTCGTGGGTCATTTCGCGCGTCGAGCCACCCGCCCCATAGGTTACGCTCACGAACGACGGTTTGAGCGGCTCGAGCTGCCGGATGTTTTCGAAGAGCTGGTCCAGTGCCTGCGGGGTCTTCGGCGGAAAGAACTCGAACGAGAACGTGGGGGAGCCCTCTTTCAGGATGTCGGAGATGTGCATGGCGTTACCAGCCGAGAACTTTGGCGAAGATGAGCGGGGCGACGATCGTGGCGTCGGACTCGATGACGAACTTCGGCGTGTGCTCGCCAAGTTTGCCCCAGGTAATTTTTTCGTTCGGCACCGCTCCGGAATAGCTCCCGTAGCTGGTCGTCGAGTCGCTGATCTGGCAGAAATACCCCCAGAGCGGAACGTCGTCCTGCCGCAAGTCCTGGTGCAGCATCGGGACAACGCAGATCGGGAAATCCCCCGCGATACCGCCGCCGATCTGGAAAAATCCGACCGAGTTTTTTTTGCTGGTCGGCGCATACCAGTTGGCGAGCGAGATCATGTATTCGATGCCGGTGCGGACGGTGTGGACGTTTTTGACATCCCCCTCGATGCAGTGGGCGGAATACATGTTTCCCAGCGTAGAATCCTCCCAGCCGGGCACGAACATCGGGAGGTTCTTTTCCTTCGCGGCCAAGAGCCAACTGTCCTTCGGGTCGATCTGGAAGGTGGATTGCAGTTCCTTCGAGCCGAGGATCCGCCAGAAAAATTCGTGTGGGAAAAGCCGCTCGCCCCTGGCGTCGGCATCCATCCACTCCTTGAGGATGACGTTTTCGATCCGCCGCATCGCCTCCATTTCCGGGATGCAAGTGTCAGTCACACGGTTCATGTGGCGGTCGAGCAAAGCCTGTTCGTCCGCGGGCGTGAGGTCGCGGTAGTGGGGCAGGCGCTCGTAAAAGTCGTGGGCAACGAGGTTGAAGACGTCTTCCTCGAGGTTGGCCCCGGTGCAGACGATCCCGTGGACTTTCCCCTGCCGGATCATCTCCGCCAGCGAGAGGCCGAGTTCCGCCGTGCTCATCGCCCCGGCCAGAGTCACTAGCATGATCCCTCCCTCGTCGAGGTGCTTGGAATAGCCGTTCGCCGCATCCTTCAACGCGGCAGCGTTGAAGTGGCGGAAGTGGCGGTCAATAAACTCGGAGACAGGGCCCATAACTCCACTGTTTTTGATCTTGGAGAAAAGTCAAGACGCGCGGGGGATGGGCGGAGTGGGAATTCGGTTGAATCTATCCCGCAAGCGACGAAATTGACTGGTGCCTGCGAAACCTCTGCTTATCTACGATGGCGAGTGCCCGTTCTGTTGCCGGCGGATTGAGGCATGGAAGACGGTCACCGGGGACCGGGTGGACTACGAGCACTCGCAGACAGCGGGACCGAGGTTTCCTCAAATCGCGCCGGAAGAATTTTCTCGCGCCGTGCAGTGGGTCGGGGCGGATGGCTCGGTGTGCTCTGGGGCCGAGGCGATTCTCTCGGCGATGGCCACGGCGACATGGTATGGCCGCAGGGCGCTGGAGCTTTATCGCAGGGTGCCGGCCTTCGCGCGGTTGGCGGAGGCGCTCTACAGATGGGTTGCCGCTCACCGGGGGAATTTTTTCACCGCGCGGGCGGCGCGATTCCAAATGAAGCGCGGTTGACGGGTCTGCCTACTCGAGTTCGAAGTTGATGTTCACTGTGTAGGAGCCTCCGGATGTCAGAGCGGAGGGCGGAGGGTCGATCTGCGGGACGCGTTTCGCGGCGCGGAGGACCGACTCGTCCATGAGCGGGTTGCCGCTCGATTTGACGATTTCGGCACTCGAAATTTTTCCGTCCTTTTCAATCCGGATCTTGACCGTGCAGACGAACGATTTCGACTGGTCAAAAATCGAGGTCGGCTGGTCCCACTGGCTGTAGAAGCGGTCGTGGATGAGCTCATGATACCATGCGAACTGGGTGGCCTCGCCCCCGGAGCCTGACTTCGAAGAGTTACCTGAACCCTTTTCGGCGTTGCCAGTGCCATGCGAGTCGGAACCGGACTTCGCTGAAGACGCCCCAGGAGATCCGCTGGGCGAAGCGGAGCCTTTTAGGGAACTGCCCGGCGATCCCTTGGGCGAGGCTTTCGGGGAAGCGGATGCGCCGGGCGAGGACTTCGGTGATGCCGAGGGCTTTGCGGATGGCTTCGGGCTCGGCTTGGGCGTCTCTTTGGGGCTGGGTTTGGGCGATGGTTTAGGCGTGGGCTTCGGGGTCGGTTTCGGCGTGGGTTTGGGAGTCGGCTTCGGAGTCGGCGACGGGGTTGGCTTCGGCGTCGGTGTGGGCGTCGCAACAGGGATCTCCGATTCTGCCGGCGTGGCTTCAGGCGTTGCCATCGGTGTCGCTTCGGGAGTCGGTTCCGGAGTTGCCATCGGCGTGGGCTCCGGAGTTGGCGGCGGTGTCGGTTCCGGCGTGGGCTCGGGCGTCGGCTCCGGCGTAGATTTGGGGGCGACCTCCGGCTCACCGCCCTGGCTTTCCGATGCGGAGAATGCTCCGGGATTCATCCAGAGAACCTCGCCCGATGGCTTCTTAATCTCCCGCCGGGCAAAATAAAAGAACGCAGCCAATGCCAGCACATGGATCATGGCAACGAGGATCAGATTCCGCCGGAACCTTGGATCTGCCATGTCAGGGGTTGGTTGGAGCCGGCTCCTCCGGGTGGGTCATGACGCCGACCTTCGTGATGCCGGTCCGCCGCAGGATGTCCATCACCGAAACAAATTTTTGCACAGCGAGATCGCGGTCGGGGCGGATCATGACGGACGTCAGTGGGTTCTCGGCGTGAAGCGTGGCGAGGCGGGATTCCAGGTCCGCGGCGGTGAGGACTTCGTTGTTCAGCTTCATGACGTCGTTTTTATCGATGGAAATCGTGTAAACCTCGGACGGGTTGACGCTCGTCTTTGCCGTGGAACTCGATGGCACGACCAGATCAATGCTGTTCTCGATGAGCGGCGTCGTGATCATGAAGATAATCAGCAGCACGAACGCCAGATCGAGCAGCGGAGTCACGTTCAACTCCGTCAGCGTCGGAAGGCTCTGCCGTGAGGAATACCTTCGCATCGTCAGGACAGTGATGACCGCCGCGCCTCGCGCGTGCCGTGCTCGACATACCGGTGCTCGATCTCGGACGAAAGCTCCGCGGCAAAATTGTCAGCCTGCACGATCATCGAGCGCACGCTGGTGACCAGGAAATTGTATCCGAACATCGCGGGGATCGCGACGAGCAGGCCGGTGACCGTCGTGATGAGTGCGCCGGAGACGCCGGGAGCCATGGCGGCGAGGTTAGCCGTGCCTGCGGCGGCAATGCCCGAGAACGCGTCCATGACGCCCCAGACCGTCCCCAGGAGGCCGAGGAACGGGCCGCCGCTGACCGCCGTCGATAGGATGATCATCTGGGATTCGAGCTTGAGGGCGGATTCGCCGACCGCGCGCTCCATCGCAGCCTGCACCGCGCGCATTTGGGCAGGGCTGATTTTTTCCGAGGACTCGAGGCGGGCGCGGAACGTTTCGTCCACCTCGGTCGATCCGAGCATTTGAAAGCAGAGCTCGGCGGTGCCAGCCGCATAGATGGCGTAGAGCGGAGACCCTTCGAAATGGACGCCCTGCTCGTAGATGCGCAGCGGGGTCCGGTCCCGGTGGAAAAGCGCCGAGAACCGTGCGCTCTGCCGCCTGGCGAAATGCAGGTAGCGCATCTTTGTCACCATCACCGACCAGCTGAAAATCGAGGCGAGAAAGAGGGTGAGCAGGACGAGTTTCCCCTCGATCGTGCTCTCCAGAAATGCGTAAACAAGTCCAGTAGCAATCATGCCCGTTCAATCGCTTCCCGCCCGGTTCCGGTATTCATTCGTTGCACCTTACCCGACACCCGATGGCTAAAAAATGCAAAACTTTTTGCCACAGCGGGTAATCGGGGTTAATGAGGGCGCTCATGCATCGCTCGATCCTCTGTCTATTCCTGGCCGCCGCACTCCCCGTTCACGCCCAGCAGGCGCCACGTGACAACCCCTACGATGTGATCGGAAAAATCTTCCAGCCGCTCTGGGGCGTCCTCCTTGCCGACACGAAAAGCCCGAACCGGGCAGCAACCTTGACCCTCGAGATGACAGAGGTTTCGGGCCGTCTTGCGGGGAACATGAAAGGGGCGACGCTCAAGGCCGCGGTCCAATTTCCTGACAAGGTGAGGCTCGAAGCCCCGGTCCTTGGCGAGCAGTTCACCGTCTGCAGAAACGGGAACGAGGTCTGGGCCACCCCGGGCAGCAAGGTCGAGTTCCTGATCGCCCAATTCAAGGTCAAGCCGAAGAAGAACCAGCAGAAGCTCGCGACCCCGATCTTCCTGCCGCCGGAGCTGACGAAGTATGCGTTTTTCCTTCCGGCCATCTTCTCCATCGTCCGCCCGGATGTAGCGGAGGTCGAATCGCTCAACGGCGAAGACTGCCGGGTCCTCACGGCGGGGCTCATTCCCGAGTTGGGAAAATCAACCCAATCGGAGGATTTCCAGGGCCGGATCTGGGTTGCCGCCGGCTACCAGCCGCGCTGCGTGCAGATCAAACGGAAAGACTTCACGACGGTCGTGGCCATCCGCAACCTTACCTACTCGCCCTCGCTCCCCGCATCCGCCTGGCAGCCGCCGGCCGGAACGACGGACATTTATCGCACCACGCCCGAAATGCTTGAGGGCCTGCTCTACATTGTGATGAACTCGCTGAAATCCTCCGAGGCCGATGCTCCCTGGGTCCACGCGAAATAATTCCCTTCCATGAAACCCGCGCTTCTCCTTTTCACGCTTCTCGCTCTCGCCATGCCTCTGCGTGCCGATGACGAAAAAAAGCACCCGATCGACCAGGCGCTGGACGCCGCGATGGAGAGAGACTCCTCGACCGCCGGCATGGTCCAGGCGGTTTCGAAAGCCAACAAGGATTGGGACAAAGAGATGAACGTTCTCTATCAGGACTTGAAAAAGACGATGAAGCCGGAGGAATGGGCCGCCCTCGTCGCCGCCCAGAAAGCTTGGATCGTCTATCGCGACGCCCAGACAAAGTCGATCGTCGAAACCTACGGCCACATGGAAGGAACGATGTGGATCCCGATGTCCGCATCGGCCGTCATGGAACTCACCAAAGACCGCGCCCTCTTTTTGAAATCCCTCCAAGAGACGATCTCCGAGAGGTAAGCCCGGCCGCAGCCTTCGTTTCCGTCCCGAGAATTCGTTGGCGCTGCTGTCTCATCGTGTCCGAAGCACATATGCAATGATGCTCGCCATAGCGTCGTGACCAGCTTGCGAGAGGTGTAATCCATCAAGCGTTGCATCGTCTGTGCCGAACACTTGGGCGAAATACCGTTTGGGGAGCAAGGCGACACCATGCTTTCTCGCCACCGCACGTTGCGCCTGTCCGAATGCGTTCTGAAACGGAAAGAGCGGAAGTTCGAGAATCAGCACCTGGTGCTGGTCGGCACAAAGCGCGGCGACGAGAGTGTCGAGGCGCTCCTGAAAGTCAGAAGCGTTTGTCCCGCCAAGCAGGTCGTTGCCACCAATCTCCACAATGACAACACCGTGCGGGCGGGCGATTCTCTTCGCCTGGGCGATAGCGCCTTCCACAGTTGCCCCGGGTTGTGCGAAATTGACGGTCCGCAGGTGCGCCATCTCTTCCAGCACCGAAGGCCAACAGCGTTCTCGTGTCCCCACCCCCGCACTGATTGAGTCGCCAAGAACATAGACTGTGGTTCCTTCAGAAACCCTCATTTCCGGAAGCCGCCGGTTTGGCAGTTCCGCAAAGTAGAGAGCCACGGTGACCACGAGGACTACAGAGCAAGCCAGAACCTGACTTCGCGTTGACGAGGCATTTCGATTGACGAGGACGATCCCGGATACCGTGGAAATAATCCAGATCAAGTATGCCCAAAGAGGCAAAGGAGTCGCCGAGGCCACGACCATAATCATGCCGACAATAACCATCACATTAAGTGCCGGACGGAGAATACGATTCCTCGCGCGAAGGAGCAGCCACAGTGCACCAGTGGTGAGCGCCAACCCAAGAAAGAACACGCTGCCATCGGCGAACCCCAGAATAATCCGGTTCATCTTTCCACAGCAGAGTAAGTCATTGAGCGGTTTGTCTGACTATCATGAGAATGGGGGAGGGCTCTGGCTTGGATCAATGCTTGCAAACGTCGCGACGGTATCCGACGCGGACGACCTCGATGAGGAGGATGCCTGAAAACCCTACCCGATCGCGCGTTCGACCTGCCACTCGTTGAGGACGATGTTCGGCTGGCCTGGATAGGACGGGAGGAGGAAGAACACGAACGGCTTGTCGCCAGGCTGCCATCCGATGATCTGCCGATCTTTGTCGGAGAGCGAATAGTAGGTCGTGGGCTGCCCGGACGGGATCGTTTTCTTGACCGGCTTTGAGGCCTTGGCAGTGGAAGCAGCGGGCTCCGCCTGCTCGGATTTCCACAAATCGGGCGGGCCGTTGAGGGCGAGGATCGAGGACATCTCCGCAGGAGAAAATCCGGTCATGGGACCTTTCGTGCGGATGACGGCGAGATACCGCGCCACATCGTCGAAGAACCCGACGACGATATCGTCGCCGGGCTGCGGATAAGTGTAGGCCTTTTCTCCCTGCTCCGTCATGCCGAGCAATCCTCTGGCCATCACCGGGCCGCCAAGCAGGGCGTCAACCGCCTGCTTGTCAGACCCGAGCACAACCGGAGCGGCGGACGGTGTTCCGCCCGCGACCGGCTTAGTAGGCGGCTTGGGCACCTTTCAGGTTTTTCTTTTTGATCCAGGGCATCAGCGAGCGGAGGCGGGCACCGGTCTTTTCGATCGGGTGCTGCTCGCCTTTTTTCAGGAGCGCGTTGTAGCGCTTGTAGCCGCCTTGGAATTCCTTGACCCATTCCTTGGCGAACTTGCCCGACTGGATGTCCTTGAGTGCTTCCTTCATGCGCGCCTTCACCGAGGCGTCGATGATCTTCGGCCCGACAGAAACATCGCCCCACTTGGCGGTTTCGCTGATCGAGAACCGCATGCCGGCAATACCGGATTCGTTCATCAGATCGACGATTAGTTTCAGCTCATGCAGGCACTCGAAGTAGGCCATCTCGGGAGCGTATCCGGCTTCCACAAGCGTCTCGAACCCAGCCTGCACGAGCGCCGAAGCTCCGCCGCAGAGCACAGTCTGCTCGCCGAAAAGATCGGTCTCGGTCTCTTCCTTGAAGGTGGTCTCGATGACTCCGCCGCGCGTGCCGCCGACGCCTTTCGCCCATGCCAGCGCGAGCTTTTTCGCGTCCTTGCCGGGGTTCTGGAAAACCGCGATTAATGCCGGCACGCCTTTACCTTCGGTGAACTGGCGGCGCACGATGTGGCCGGGGCCTTTCGGCGCGACCATGATGACGTTCACGTTTTTCGGCGGAACGATCGTCTTGAAATGGATGCTGAAGCCGTGGCTGAAGAGCAGGGTCTTGCCTGGCTTGAGGTTCGGCGCGATGTCTTTCAAATACACGGAAGGCTGCTTGGTGTCCGGGATCGCCACGAAGATGACATCCGCGCGGCGGACGGCTTCGGCGGTGTCGAAAACCTCGAAGCCATGCTTTTTCGCGACTGCGCGGCTTTTGGATTTCGGGTAGAGGCCGATGATGACCTTGGCTCCACTGTCCTTGAGGTTGAGCGCGTGGGCGTGGCCCTGGGATCCGAATCCCAGAACGGCAAGGGTTTTGCCCTTGAGCACTTTGAGGTCGGCGTCTTTGTCGGTGTAGATCTTGGCTGGCATTTTTTGGTTTGGTTTTGGTTTGGAAAATCAGCTCGCACGGGACAGGGCGACCTTTCCCGTGCGGGTGAGGTCGCTGACCCCGAAGGCTTCCATGAGCGTGAGGAATTTATTGATCTTGCCCTCGGTGCCGGTGATCTCGATCGCCAGCTTGCTCGGCTGCACATCGATGATCTTGGCCCGGAAAATGTCGCAGATCTGCATCACCTCGGCCCGGTTCTTGGAATTCGCGTTCACGCGGAGCAGGACGAGTTCGCGGTCCACGTATTCCTCGTCGTGAAAATCCTGCACGTCGATCACATCGACCAGCTTTTCGAGCTGCTTGGTCACCTGTTCGAGCACCTTGTCGTCACCACGAACAACAATAGTCATGCGCGAAGCCGAGGCGTCGAGCGTCGGCCCGACGTTCAACGTGTCAATATTGAAGCCGCGACCGCTGAACATGCCGGCCACACGGGTCAGCACGCCGAATTTGTTTTCCACAAGAATCGAGATGGTATGTCGCATGAAAGAACCGTCCATATTGCCCGAGCACTACTCCAGAGTCAAGTCGGAGGAGGGAAACACATTCTTGTTCCGCGGCATTTTCGGGAATTAAATGTCGTCCCGCTTTCGATTGATCCTGCTGGTTGGCATCTGCCTGCGTAGGGAGTCGCGATACAGGCCAATTTCGTCGAAGGGGATAGGCGCAAAACAGCCTGAGCCAGGTTTCGATGGCTCCATCCTGAAGTCTCCCGTCGCGAGGTTCAAAAAGCCGGGGTTGATATTCGTCACGCGGTTGTCGATGAAGTCGTTCGCGCCCTGGCCGCGCCTGGTGAGCCGGCCGCATTGCATGGCGAGGTTTCGCCAGACATGATTGGCGTCGATGTTTTCGCGGAGCATCGCCAGCTCGGGATAGCGGGTGCTGTAGGGAGGGCTGGTGACATCCACTTCCTTCAGCGCGCTTGAGGCCAATCCCTTGTCCAAAAACTGCTCCCACCGTTCCCTGCCCCACGGACTGAAGCTGACGGCTTGATTGCACTCCACGAAGAGATTGTTGTCCACGATGTTGTCTTTGCCGCCGTGGATCTGGACACCACCGAAATTGCCGTCGGCGCAGCGCCAGAACACGTTGCCGTAAATCAGCGTGCCGCTGATGGCGTCATCGAGCCGGATGCCTCCCTGCCCGCACTCGCGGCCGCTGCCGATATCGTGAAAGAAGTTGTAGCGGTAGATATTGCCCCGGAAAGTCGGGTTCCCGAACGTGTCCAAGCCTCCCTGATCATCGCTTTCGCGGACAACATTGTGAATCTCGTTGAACTCGACGAGATGGTCGTTGCCCTCGATGCGCATGGCGCTGCTGCCGATGTCGTGCATGAGATTGTGCCTGATGAGGATCCCGACGCCATCGGCGAACACGGCAGGGGTGTAGGTGTGGTTGATTCGCGAGACATGGTGGATGTGGCAGTTTTCGACATAATGGTTTGCTGGGGTCAGAGTTTTGCGGTCGCCTCCACGCAGGATGATCCCGCCGCGCCCCATCCCGTAAATGTCGCAGCCGAGCAATCCGTGGTCTGTCCCGCCCGCCATGACAACGCCGTCGCCGGCGAAGTTGCGGACCGTGCAGCCGGCCAGCAGGCAATGTCCACCACCATTGATGCGCACGCCGTCATCGCGGCCTGTCTCCCATGCGAGCCCTTCGAACGTGACGTTTGAAACGCCGTCGAGTTCAACCAACGGCGCGGCAAACATCGAGATTTCCACCGTGGCGGTATTCGGGTCCGAAGGAGGCCAGACGTAGAGGATTCCGGTGCCGCGGTCGAGATACCACTCCCCGGGCCGGTCGATCTCCGACAACAGGTTCAGCGCATAGTATCTCCGCCCTTCGGCGAAGCCGAAGTGGTGCAGTGGCGGATCGAGCGCGATCTGCCGGAGAGCCGTGTCAATCGAAGCAATTTTCTCGTAGGAGTCCGCCCAGTCGTAGAACCAGTAACCGTAAAGCCATGGATCGCTCTCCCCTTTCCAGCGAGACGGCCGGTCGCCGTCGTAAAGAAATGCAGCGCTGGCAGGAGGCGTCTCCCCTACCGCTGCCAGGCCAAGCACCTTGCCGGTCGTGACGAAGCCGTCGTTCGGCCAGCGCGCGACCTCCAGCGCGCTGCCATCAAAAAAAAGTTCGAGCATTTTTTCCTTGGGCCTCGAACCGTAGGCACCGGTTGGCGCAAACTTTCCGTAATCGCGGATGCCTTGGGCCTTCAGGTCGGCCTGCCAGACTTTGCCGCGCGCCACTTCCGGCAATCGCGCCAGCACTCCCGGGTCGGTGACGCGCGTGAAATTGCGCACGCGCACGCCGCCGGTGAAACGCGGTTTCTCCGACTCGTAAGCGGCAAAAACAACCGGCGCCTGCCCGCTGCCGGAATCCCGGACACTTAGCCGGAATGTTTGCGTGACCGGGTAATCGCCGCCACGGACGAAAACCGTGAACGGCTTGCTTGTTTGTGATCCCGGAGTTTTTCGCGCCCGAATCTCGTCGCGCGCACGCTCCAGAGTCGCGAACGGTTTATCCTTCGTCCCGGGATTGGTGTCAGCCCCTTTGGGTGAAACGAACAGCACGCCGCCATCCCGCGGCAACTTCGGAGGCTGCGTCCGGGTTGCGGCAGCGTCCCGCGCGGGCAGGCCGCGCTGCAAGCGATCCATCTCTTCGGCCCGCTCCGATGCCTCCTGCTTGAGATGCGGCGGCGCGTCGGCCAACGCCCCCGCTTTGGCAAACTCCTGCTTCGCGGCACCCTGGTTCTTCTGCTGCACGTAGCTGGCAGCGATCCCCAATTGTGCCAGGCATCGCTCGGCCGGCGTCGAGTCCGCCACCGCGACGATCCGGGCATACGCGTCGCGAGCCGCCGCCGGATCACCCATTCGGGAGCAGAGATCTCCTAAATCGAACAGCGCGTTGACCCGGTCGCGCGGACTGAGTGAGGGTGATTCCAACCGCTCGCCGAAATGTTGCCGCGCGCCTTCGAAATCATTACGCTCCGCGCAGAGTTTCGCGAGGTTGAGTTGCACGCCGGGAGCCTGCGGCCCGCAGAATTCGACAGCCTTGAGAATTTCGGCGCAGGACAGCGCCCGATTCCAGACGGCAACCTCGTCCACATCAAATTTCACCGAGCCGACGCCGTTATCGGAGTAACCGATACGAAACTGCCCGCCATCCGGTGGCGGCGTGTAATCCCCGGCATACGGATGGGAACTCGCCAGCTCGCCGTCCAAAATAATCCGCATCTCGCGCCCATCCCAAGTCGCTGCCACGTGATGCCAATCGCCTTCGCTCAGCGTTGGGCCTGAGTATATGCCGATGGCTTGGGAGGGCTTCGGCCTACCGATTTCGAGGCCGAGCGTTCGGAGCGGATAGCTGACCGTCAAGCGCCAGCCCTCCCAGTAACCCGAGCCCGCCGAAAGGAGGGTGCCGTTGGTGGCACCGTCATTGCCCCGATACTTGCCCAACCCGACGAGGCGGACCCACGCCGCGACCGTGAAAGATTTGTTGGCTACAACGAACGGCTCCGCCGCGAGGGTTCCTTGGTCCAGCCTCACGCCTTTCTTTTGCGGCCAGCGGCCCTCGACAATGCACGGCTGCGCCACGGATGAATCGCGATATGGCTTCGTTTGGAAACCGAGCGGAGCGCGCTTTTCTCCCGCGGCATTCGTTATCGAGGCGCTGTCCGGGTTAACATCCTCAAACGTATACCAGCGCACCAGCGACGGATCGGCTGGCGCATCCCGGCGGCGCTGCCATGCCTCAAATGAACCGGCACGAGGTGGCTCAGCGCCTTGAATGCACCAGATGAACGTGAACAGAGAGACGATGAGGAGAGCCTGTTTCATATCCGGTGGGAAGACTCACGTGGAGTTGTTAGGATGCACTTAGCGACGAAGGATAATGCCGGCGAGAAGCGCTTAGGGCTCGTCGTCATCTCCGGCGCCCTTCTTGTAGGTCAGGCCGCGGAGCTTGCCCTCGATAAACGCGTCGATTTCGCCATCCATGACACCTTGGATATCGCTGGACTGCACGCCAGTGCGGAGATCCTTGACCATTTGGTAGGGCTGGAAAACGTAGGACCGGATCTGGTTACCCCAGGCGATGTCGCCCTTCTCGCCGTATTGGCGGTCCACCTCGGCGCGCTTCTTGTCCACCTCGAGTTGGTAAAGTTTCGCCTTGAGCATCTGCATGGCCAACTCGGAATTCCGGCCCTGGCTGCGCTCGGCCTGGCACGCGACGACGATCCCGGTCGGGACGTGGCGGAGGCGGACGGCGGTTTCGACTTTGTTGACATTCTGCCCGCCCTTGCCGCCGGAGCGGAACGTGTCGCGCTCAATGTCGGCCGGGTTGATTTCCAGCGGAACGTCCTCGATCTCGGGAACGGCGTCCACGCTGGCGAAGGACGTGTGGCGGCGCTTGTTGGAATCGAACGGCGAGATCCGCACGAGCCTGTGGACCCCGATCTCGGTCTGCAGGTATCCGAAGGCGTTCTCGCCGCTCACGCGCAACGTCGCCGATTTGATCCCGGCTTCGTCCCCGAGCTGGATGTCCACGATTTCCGATGAGAGCCCGCGACGCTCCATCCAGCGCTGATACATCCGCAGGAGCATGTCCGCCCAATCGCACGACTCGGTTCCTCCGGCCCCTGCATGGATGATGAGAAACGTTGGGTTGCCATCGAATTCCCCGGACAACAGCGAGGTGATTTCAAATTTATCGAGATCGCGCCCGATCGCCTCGAACTCCGCGCGCACCTCGGAGGCTGCGGCGGCCTGGTTTTCTGGTGATTCCTCGCCAGCCAGCTCGCGGAGAACATCGAGGTCTGCCGCGCGGGATTCGAGCGCCTGAAGGGGAAGGATTTTTCCCCTGAGAGCGGAAACCTCGGCGACATCGCGCTGGGCTTTTTCGCGGCTGTTCCAAAAATCAGGCTCGTTCATCCGGGCCTCAATTTCCGCGAGCTTGCGGGTCAGTTCCGGCAAGTCAAAGAAACCTCCGCAGGGCAGCCAGACGGGCCGAGATTGCGGAGGTGTCCAAAGATTGGAGGTCGTCGTTCATGCCACGCGGATACCATGCCGCGATGTTCCCGCAAACAGAAAAGCGGGTTTATTTTGTTTTTGGTCGAGGGGGAGGCGTCGTTTCCACCACGGGTGCTCGCGAGCCATCGAGCCGAAAGATCGTTTCCCCGTCCTTCATGACGCCGAGTTTGTCTCTTGCAATAGTCTCCACATATCCGGGATCGGTTTTCAGCAGATTGACTTCCCTCTCGCGCTTCTTCTGCAGGAGTTGTTCGGATCGGAGCTTGCCCTGCTCCTCCTCCAGTTTCGCGGAGAGGTGGTTGCGGTGCCTCCACTCGGGGTAGAGAGTCAGGCCGACGAACAGGATGCCGGCCAGCACGATCAGGACCGTCAGGAACCGGTTGAGGTGGTGCCAGATGGCGGGGTTACGGCGTTGTTTCGTCAGTTCCACTCAGGTGATGAATACCAGGGATCGGAATGAATGGCGAGCCTGGCATTTTCTTGCCGGAAGGACCGCTCAATCCCCGAGCTCAACATTCCAATACGCGATATCCAAAAAGTGTTTCCAGCTGTCATGCGGGGCGTTTGAAAGCGAGATGTGCAGGAACGGGCGCCACTTAGGACGCTTCGGCTTCCGGACCAACTGCATCTTGGCTTCGTGCGGCAGGCGGTTCCCCTTGCGAGTGTTGCAGGGGATGCACGAGCACACAATGTTCTCCCACGAAGTCTGCCCGCCGCGGTCGCGGGGCAGGATGTGGTCGAGGTTCAGATTCTCTCGGGAAAAAATTTCACCGCAATACTGGCAGGTGTTTTTGTCACGCTCGAAGACATTGTGGCGGGTGAACTTCACTTCCTTTTTCGGGAGGCGCTCAAAAAGCAGGAGGACAATGATCCGCGGAACCCTCACGTTCATCGTGATGGTCTTGACCATTTCCGGATGGGGGTTCTGGCGCGAAAAATCCCGCCAACTGTCAAAGTCGTGCGTGAGAAATTCCTCGCCGGAATCCGCAGAGACGGCCTGGGCGTGGCCTTGGTAGAGCAGGGTGAAAGCGCGCCGCGCGCTGCAAGTATTCACGGCTTGCCACAGGCGGTTCAGCACCAACACCGGAGTATCGAGGACTGATTGCATGGATATATTGTGTCGCAGGAAAGCCGCCGCCACAACATCTGGGGTGCGTCCCCGCGAACGCGCGGAACTTAGCAACAGCCCGCCGCGCTTGTCAAATCAAGAAAACCATTTCAACGCCGAGCCGGAGGTGCTCAAACAGAATATCCACGCCTTCTGGCTGTCCGGAAAACCACCCTCAAACCGAGACGAGCAGATGCCGCAAAATATTTCCTAGGCTTGCGACGTTCTCTTCCTCAAAAAACTGACCGTGCTCGCCGGCGATGAAGTGGACAGCGAATCCCCGAACATAGGATTTTCGAAAAATTGCCTCGGGGTCCACTCCCGGCTTGTAAGGATTGAAGGTGCTTTCGCGACCGAACAAAAGCGCTATCCGCCCATCGTATTCGCGGAACGAATTTTCCTCCATCAGGATAAGCAGATCGACAGATCGCCCGGAACGTTTCAAGCACATCGCGATGGCGCGGGCGATGCAGGCAGCCTGGCAGTTTCCCCCGATCACAAAAGGCCCGACGGGTTGAAGCGCCATCATCTCGACGGCGTATCGGGCTGCCAGAGCGGCGATATTTTCCTCCGTATATTTCATGATCAGGTGGCCGGAACGCATCCCGTGCACGGGCTGGTCCGGCCCCAAGCTCGAAGCCAATTGCTCCAGCTCCCGGTAACCTTGGAAGCACCAGAACAACCCACGCCGGCTGCCGGAGTCGTTCAAGGTGAACACAAACGAGTCCGGAGACGATTGTTTCCCCTGCCACGTCGCCACGAGAGACCGTTGCTTCGCGAGAACGCTTCCGATGGTTTCAACGTCAGGGAGGCCAACGGGGGAGGCTGTCGTTCCGGCAACCATGGTAAAGCGCCCTGCCAAACCGGCAGGAGTGGATGACTCAAACAGAGAACGAACCTCAAGGTGCAACCCCGTGCATTTGCCGAACTGTGCGACGAACCGGATCGCGAACAAAGAATCGCCGCCCAAATCGAAGAAGTGATCGTGAATGCCCACACGCGAAAGCCCAAGAAGCTCCTCCCAGATCGCAACGATCTGCCGTTCCAGATCATTCCGTGGCGCCTCATAGGGTCGGTCCGACCGCAGCGCGATCCCTTGCATCCCGCGAATGGCCATCCGATCCACCTTGCCACTGGAGGTCAGCGGCAGGGCATCCAACACGACGAAAGCAAAGGGAACCATGTAAGATGGAAGTTTCCCCCCAAGAAAGCTCCGCATGCTGATCACGTCGGGTAGAGCGGCTGGATTTTCAGGAACGAGATACGCCACCAATCGCTTGTTGCCGTCATGATCCTCCTGCAGCAGAACCGCCGCCTGCCTCACCTCTGGATGCTGCGCCAGACATGTTTCGATTTCCCCCGGCTCGATGCGAATACCGCGGATTTTCACTTGCTGGTCCATGCGTCCCAGATACTCGATGGCACCATCCTCCCGGAAGCGAGCGAGATCTCCAGTCCGGTAAAGCGTGGGGCAGCCGAGCTCCGGGAAGGGATTCGCGACAAAAAACCGTGCCGTTGATTCGGGATCTTCGAGGTAGCCGGATCCGACACACACGCCTCCCAGGCAGAGTTCACCGGCGAGGCCGGCAGGTACGAGGTGGAGACGGCTGTCCAGGATGACTGCCCGGACATTGGAAATCGGCCGGCCGATCGGAATGGGATTTGTGTATTTGGCGGGAACATCGTGAAAGATAACTCCGATGGACGTTTCCGTGGGGCCGTAGCTGTTCGTGATCCCGACATGCGGGAACATCGCTTTGAATTCATACACCGGGTCGGCCACGATGGCTTCGCCCCCGATCATAATGCGTCGCAACTTGCCGAACCCCGTCCGCGCTTCCGGGTGGGCCCGCAAATACCGGACCACCTGATGGAAAACCGAAGGCACAAAATCCGTGATGCTGATGTCGTGACGTCCGATCAACTCGGAAAATATCTCCGGGTTCGCCACCTGGTCCGTGGGAAATACGACCGCGCGGCCGCCGCACGTGAGCGGCCAGAAATATTGCCACACGGACGAGTCAAAAACCGGTGGAGAAACGGTCAGCACGGAACCCCCAACTGCCGCGCCATACAGCTCGGTCATGACAGAGAGCCGGTTGATGATCCCCCGGTGAAGGTTGATCGCCCCCTTCGGCATTCCGGTCGAACCCGATGTGAACAGGCAATACACGGGATCGTCGGGGCCGGTGTCCACTCCGGGGTTTGGCCCGTCGTCCAGGCCGCAGGTCCCGGCTTCTATGAGGAGGCATTCCCTGTCCAGCCCGACAAGCTCCGACGCGGCGGCCTGACGGATGATCACGACACGGGAGCTGAGCTTTGCGAGAAGATCGCCCAGGCGCTGCTTCGGCCAGCCGGGATCCAGCGGGACAAAAGCGGCTCCCGATTTCATGACAGCGAGTTCGGCGATCAGGACCTCGGCGGATGCGGCCATGAGGATCGGCACAAAGTGACCGGGGCCAACTCCCCGTGCGCGCAAACGCGCCGCCAGCCGGTTGGCGGCGGCATTGACCTCGCGGTAGGTCATCTGCAATCCCGGCGAGACGAGGGCGGTTCGGTCGGGCGTTTGCTCCGCCTGCGCCTCGACCATGGCGTGGACACTTCGCGCGTCCGACAACCTCCGGTCCGTGCTGTTCCAATCCACGAGAATGCGGCGACGCTCGGATGGGGAAACGCAGTCGAGGTCCGGAACCAGAGATTCGGGCCGCTCGAGCGCCCGGCGGAGGAGTTCTTGAAACTGATCCGCGAGCCGCTGGATGGTGGACGGTTCAAATAGTGCCGTCCGATACGTCCAAGTGAACCGAAAGGTTCCGCAATCGTCATGCATGTAAACGGAAACGTCCTGTCCGGCCGCCCCCAGAAAGATGCGCTCATCGGACACCTCCAACCCCGCAGCATGCCGCAGACGCGATGCGGGCAATTTGGTGAAAGCAACAGGCGAAAAGGGGTCGCGGCCCGGCTCGTGGGGTCGAGCCGCATCCCGGATAGCCTGATCAAAAGGATACCCCTGATGCTCGACGGCAGCAGTGATGCAAGCATCCACCGCGGCCACCAAGGCGTCGAACCGGGTCGAATCCTGAATCGCAACCCGGATTCCACCGGTGTTCACGAACAATCCGATAAGACTGGCAAATTGCGGATCAGATCGCCCGATCAACGTTGTCGCAGCCAGAAGGTCGCGGTGTCCCGAAATGCGGTGGAGGAAGGCAAAGAACGCGGCGAACGCGACCCGGAACGGGCTGGTCCCGGCACCGGCGGCAACCGACCTCAATAACTCTGCCGATCCGGACGAGAGCGTCGCCGCATGAATGCCCATGGAATTGTCGGGAATCCTAGGCCGCGGGCGATCGGAGGGCAGATCCCATGAGGGCGGGGCCTCCCCATAGACGCCGTGCCAGTAATCGTGGGACCGTTCCCAATCGCTGGTGCCAGGTTGGCGCTGCTGCCGTTCGCAAAAATCGGCGTATTGGGCTTCAGGCTGGGAAATCGATACACCGGCCAACTCCTGCAGGAGCTCATCGACGAACAACTGCCAAGAGTGGCCGTCGATCACAAGGTGATGAAAAGCGCACAGAAGGAGATGGTCGCGGGAATCGGTTTGGAGGATCTCGAACCGGAAAAGCGGGCCTCCGGTCAGATCGAACGGGATCAGACCGAACTGGCGCACGTTCTCTTCGATACCCAACCCCGCCCAAGAGTCGGGCTTCAGCACAGGGCAGTCAACCGGACCGGGCGGAAGGATTTTCTGTCGCAGTGCCGCAGGCCTTGCCTCGAATGTGGCGCGCAGCCCGTCGTGCCGTGCAATCACCCGCGAGATCGCACGCCGCAGCATGGCCGGATCAAGCGCTCCGCGGAGTCGGAGCGACCAGAGAAGATTGAAGCCCGATCGATCCCGCGAGACTTCGCAAGCACGCCAGAACAATGACTGCCCGAACGATGCCCGATGACTGTTCGTGCTGTGGCGGTGTTGGGATGCGAGGGTCAACAAAACGAGTCGGCAATCGGTCGATCGCTGAAGCTCCCAGTCAAATCGGGCAGCCTCTCAGGCGACAGCCTTTTGCGCGAGGAGTTCGTTCACTTTTCCCATGACGGCGAAGGCGTCGGCGACGTAGAGGACATCGGCCTTGCCGCGGGACCATCCGCAATTCGGGTCGAGGCTGATCGCGCGGCGCTCGCCGACGAACCGCCATCCGACCGTGTGGGGTTCCTCGCCGTGGCAGCACGTCGAGAGCCCCTTGGCGTGGCGCGGGGTCGAGCCGGTCTGGCCGACCTGATTCATGTGCGTCAGGAACGTGAGCGTCGCCTGCCCCTCACCGCTAAGATCGACCAGCGATTTCGAACTGCCGAGCGAGGCGCGGGCGAGGCGCAGGAAACCGAGAATCAGTTTCTCCGCATCCGCCGTCTTCACCTGACCGTCGGGCTGTTTTTTGGTCCAGCCCGCACCGGTGACAAAAAGCAGATCGGCATCCGGTCGGATCGTCTGTTGGTCGGCCTCCGGGGATTCGATGCCGGTCATCTTCGAGCGGACGGCAGGCGTCGCGCAGGCAATGGCTTCCACTGCTGCGGAGCCGGATGATCCCTGCCATGCGGGAGCGATGCCGCTCTCGACAGCCAGCACCCACGGCCGCTGGGTCCGGCTCAGGATGCCTTCCATCCGCTGGCGGTAATACCAGCGCGCGATCGCGGGCGATCCATCGGAAACAGAGAGTCCTGTGACGTGGCCGTCCGCACGGCCTCCGAGCCTGTGGGCGACGCCGGCCAGGATCCGGTTCCATCGTGAGCCGGAGGGACCGATGACAATCGTGGCGCCGGCGGCGTGGGCAAGAGCCTCGGCCGCTGCGGCATCGGTCGCGTAGCGCGGTTGTGCAAATTCCGGGCCCGTGACCGCGAGGAATTTTGCGGCTCCACAGGAGGCGATGCCGTCCGCCTCCTCCTTGGGAGAATCGCCCCAAAGCCCGACGGAAAAGGTTGTTCCCAGAGAGTCGGCCAGTTGTTTGGTCGTAGCGAGCGCCTCAAGTGCATTTTTCGAAAGCGGGGATCCCGCTTCGGTCGGAGAAAGAAAGAGAATGGTTTCCATGGCAGTTATTTGTTGGTGATCCAGCCCACGATTTCTGTGGCAATTTGATCCGGAGACATGTCCTTGACGACCTTCGTATCGCGGGACTGTTTCGGCAGCGAAACCGACTGGAACGTCACTCCTTCCGCACCGATTTTCGCGGGCTTCGCTTTTTGAAGGGCTGGCATGATCGTTCGCATGTTCGCCATGCCGACCTGCGGGTTGTTCCGCGGCTCGGGAAGGCCGCCTGTCGCCCAGCCGAGCAGGACCGGCGGCGCCTCGCAGATCGAGACCTGATGCCGTCCGCCCTCGATCCTCTCGATAATTCGCAGCGACCCGTCCACGCCGATCCCGACACCGTCAACCCCTTGGAACTGGTCGGTGATCCCGAGGATCTCGCCGACGATCTGCATCGTCGCCCCTGCCCCGCGCGAAGCGGACTCCCAACCGCCAAACAAAAGCAATTTCGAGCGGTCGATACCCGGGATCGCCTGGATCGCCTCCGCAAGAGCGGCCGCGGTCTCGGCGGCGTCGGTGAACCCGCTCGCCGAACCGTCGAGCGCGACGAGCTCGAACGGCACCTTCTGGGCCAGCGTCATCATCGCCTGCTGGAGCTTGGCCTTCGGGCCGAGCGCGACCAGCCAGACTTTGCTGCCGGGATTTTTCGCGGCCAAGTTGGCGGCCTCGTAGAGCGCGTGCCCCGCCCAAGGATCCAGCCAGGCGGGCAGCATCATTTCATTTTTTAGGGCCGGACCCGCAGGGCCGGCGACCGGTTCCAAGGTCTGAAGAGGATCGGGAACAACGCTCCCGCAAACGACGATTTGATATTCAGGCATAGGTTTAGTTTTCCGCCGAGTGCAGACCACCCGCACCCGCATGAAATTCGATGAGGCCTTTTTCGGAATCCTTGGGATTGCCCTTCGAGCAGTTCCAAAGGCAGGCGCCGCAGTAGATGCATTTCTCGCGATCGAATGAAGGCCGCCCGTTCTCGCCCGGGAAGATCGCCTGGCCCGAGCACATCTCGATGCAGATTTTACTACCGCAGGATTCGCAGTCGCGCGGGTAGACAAACTCGACGTGGTCCGCGTATCCGGCCGGGGCCTGGACTTTGCCGCCGAGGAGCAGGGCGTCTTGGTGGGAAACGAGCAGCTCTCCGTCGAAGGGAATCGCCGGCCAGCCCGCGCGCTCCATCAGGGCGGCATGGGAGGAGATCCCCTTGGCATCGGATTCTTTGCGGATGGCTTGAATTTCTTCCGGCGTGATCCGCCCGCGGTAATATTCCTCAAACGTTGGCACGCGCCGGTGCGGAGGCACGGATTTTCCCGGCAGGGCGAGAAAGCCCTTGGTGAGGCCGGTGGTCATCATGCCGATCAACCCGGGGATGATCCCTCGCTGGAACCCGTCACGCGCGCGTTCGGCGATCCGACCGTCCTTATCCACCCAGCTTTTGCGGCGGCGGCTGACATAGGCGGCCTCGAGGTTTTCGGCGGTAAATGGCTGCTTATTTTTGAGAAGTTCCAGAACCCCCTCGGCAAGCATCACGCCGGTTGTCCACGCCTCATCGACTCCGGAATTTGTGAGGACATTCGTGCTGCCGCTACCCTCGCCGATGCGCGCAAAACCGTTGCCCGCGAGACGGGGTTCTCCCCGCCGACCGGATTCCTGAAGCGTCTTCGCGCCCCATGAGCGGAGGCGTCCGCCTTTGACATGGCGCCAGATCGCGGGATGAAGCATCCAGTGCTGGAGATACCGGTAGGCGTTGCGGGCGGGGCTGTCGAACCACGATGGCACAAAAATTCCCAACGAGGCCACGCGGTTTGGATGAACGTAGAAAAACCCGAAGATCTCCGGCTCGGGATACCCGAGAGTATGAATGACAGTGCCTGGCTCGAGCTCGCAAGCCTCCGGCAGATCGACGACAAATTTCATGCCGATCGCCCAATCGCGGGTATGGTGTCCCTCGGGGATACCGAACGTCTTGTCGAGCTGTCGCCCGATCGGACCGACCGGGCCGTCGGCCACCACGGTCAACGCTGCATGTATGTCCATGCCGGGCATGAATTCATCCGTAGATTTACCGTCCTTGGTGACGCCTTGGTCAACAAGTCGGATGCCGACTACCCCGTCGTTCTCGACAAGGACTTCTCCCACCGGGCTCGCGGGCCAGATCTGCACAGTGCCAGCACCCATCACCCGCTGGCCGACCCATTGGTTGAACTGCCCGATCGAAAGCACGAGCCCGCCATGCTTCGCGAGAAAATCCGGCGTCCACGGGAGTTCCATCGCGTCATCCTTCACGCCAAGGATCCCGCCCATGGCACGGATCGCACCATCGGCAACCCGCATCAGGGCCGGACGGCAACTGGCTCCGATGGGATCCAGCAGGTAAAGGAATTTTTCGCCCGCCACATTTGCCGCCATGGGAATCTGCGCGGGATCGAGGTCCGGGAAGCTTTCCCGGAGGCCGCGCGCGCGGGTGACCACGCCCGAGACCCCGAAGCCGAGGTCGTCCGCGCGTTCGTAGCAGAGGACCTGAAGCGGCAGGCCGGGAGCCGACGGGCTCTCGATCGCCGTCGATCCGTCCTCGTTGAGGATCGCCCGGGAGAGGGTCGTCAAAAACCCTCCCGAAGCCGGACCGAAGCCGACGCACACAACGTCGGCATCCATGCGGGGGCGCTCGATTTCGGGATTTTCCACGTTCGTCACTGCGGGTAATCGAGAGCCTCGGGGATCATGACCTGCGACAGTGCGACTGCAGCGCGGTCTTTGGCGAGGCGTGATCCGGTGAGGCAGCCGTTCAATTTGCCGTTCAAGCGCAGGAACGGCTGCAACGCCGACACCTCCGGGCACGGACCGGCTTTGACAGGATGTTTCTGCGAGTCCTCGCGGACGGTTCCGGTTCCGCGCGCGGCACTGGCGATACCGGGGATGACCCCTTCGAGCTCGTCGAGTTCGGAAGCGCCGTAACACGCGGCGCACGCCTCGTCGGTCCATTCGGGGTGGCTGTTATATCCGAAGACCAAGTCGGTGCAAATCCGCGAGACTTCGCCCGCTGCACGCGCAGCCTGCACATGGCACAGCGAGAGGAGGAACGACAGGACTCCTGGAAGTTCCTCGGCAACCGCCGGGTTGGTGGATGCGGATGATTCGAGGTTGATCACGTCAAGGATTTGCTGCCGCGAGGAGAGCAGCCAGCAGAGCGCATCCGCCAGCGGGAATGTGACTCCCTGGCGGTTGCTCTGGTAGAGCTTCTGGCCGTTGGCATCGGTGGCGGCCTGCAAATAGCGCAGGGTCCAGAGCCAGAGCTGCATCGCCGAGGCGAGCAGGCAGGCGCCGGATTCCGGACGCCCGGACGCGGTCGCGCGCAGGTCTTTGATCCAGAGCTCGAAGAGTGCGAGGAAGACCGGATTCGTCATCGTCAGCGACATCTGCCGGCGCTGGACCGCCTCGGGGCCCTCGTAAGTGGCCTCGAGCTGGGCATCCATCCATTTGTGGCCGAGGAACCCGGGGCAATCCTCCGTGACCCCATAGCCGCCCATCAGGCTCACGGCCTCGCGCATCATGGTGGCGCCGTAGCCGGTATTCCAAAGTTTGCAGGCCGGACAGAAGACGTTCGCCTGCGCGTCGAGAAGCGCGAACTGGACAAGAGGGTCGTCGCGGAGCGCGGCCAGCTTGGCCTCGTCCGGCGCGGCATCACGGGAGAGGTTGAGAAACTCGATCGCCTCGTCTCCGAGTTTGGCAAGCGCCTTGAACGCGGCGCGTCCGACCAGTTTCCGCTCCGCAAAAATCCGGTCCTTTGCTTTTTCGAGCGGGTCGAGGGCGTCGAACATCCTGGCAGCCTCGAAGCCAAGCGCCGCGCTGGCCTCGCCCGTCGCCCAGACATCGACCAAGCGGTGGAGGACATCCTGTTTCGTCTGCAAGCCCAGGTCGTAGCGCGGAGATCCGGGCTCGCCGGCTTCGCCGCCGCGGAATCGCGAACGCTGGTAGCGGATGACCGGCTCGACGGCGGAGAGCAGCTTGGCCGCTGTCATCAGGCCGACGGTGACGCGCGTGCGGCGGAAGACCGCTTCGATCACCTCGCCGTGGCTGTAGTTCGGGATGATCACCCCGTCCTTGACCGTGTATCCGCCGATGATCCGGCTGGCGGGAACCTGGAGGCTGAACACCGGGTCGCGCGTCGAAGAGAGCTGGTGGACGAGCTTGCGGGTCGGAATCCCGCGGTCCCAGATCCCCTGGTCGCCTTTTTCCAAAATCACGAGGCAGCTTCCCTTGATCCGCTCGTCGGCGGAGTCCACGGCGGCGGTCACGACGTTCGCGAATCCCATGTTCGTGATAAACCGCCCGCGCTTGTCCACATGCAGGACCGGCTCCTCGCCGTCCTTCCACGAAACGACGCGCAGCTTGCCGCCGAGCAGCCCGGTCTCGACACCCACAAACGGGATCGGCTCGGTCAGCGCAAACGCGGCGCGGATCGGTGCCCTGCCCTCGGCCGGGGCGGCCAGCGACATGTAATGTTCGCGCTGTTCGGGTGTGCCACGCTCATGGATCGGAGCGAGCCCGAGGTTGCCGGCCAAGCTGAACGTCGCCGCGCCCGCATCGACCCACGACAGCTCGAATGCCACAAGCGCCATCGCCAGGTTCTTCGGCCCCTCGATGAACCCACCGTATTCCGGGCCCAGAAAAACCGCGCTGATGCCCGAGCCGTCGAAGACTTCGAGGAGGGAATTTTTTTCTTCCGTCCATTCGTGGCTGTTGCGCGCGCCGTTGGCGACCAGCCGGGCCACCGGTCCGCGGGCCACCGCCCGCACCGACTGCACCAGCATCGAAAGGTCGTAGCGCTCGGAAAACCGCCAGAGGATCGCGCGGAGTTCGTCGGAGGGCAGGGTCTGCAGAGTGGGTGGCTTGGGTTCCATGTGAGTTTTAAAGCGTCATACAGTCGAATAGATGGACTCGCGGCCGGAATCCACCGAAAACTTGGGCCCGGTCAATTTTTTGCCTCCTACACCGACTTTTCGAACGTGTGGAGCTGGCGGGCCATTTTGGCGACGAGGGCGGTCCAGCCGGTCTGGTGGCTGGCCCCGACGCCGGCGCCGTTGTCGCCGTTGAAGTATTCGTTGAAGAGGAGGATGTCGCGCCAGTGCGGGTCGTTTTGGAACATCTCCACCCCGCCGTTGAACGGGCGGCGTCCGTCGGAGCCGCGCGCGAAGATGCCGACGAGTCGGCGCTCGAGTTCGAGCGTGATGTCCCAGAGGTTCATTTCGACCCCGCTGCCGGACGGGAATTCCACCTTGAAGGAATCGCCGAAGTAGAACGCGAACTTCTGGAGGGCCTCGATGAGGAGGTAGTTCATCGGCATCCAGACCGGGCCGCGCCAGTTCGAGTTCCCGCCGAACATCGCGACCGGGCTGTCCGCCGGGCTGTAGCGAAGAGTCTCGGTTTTTTCGCCCTCGGTGAATGTGTAGGGGTGGTCCTTGTAGATGCGCGAGAGGGCGCGGATGCCGTGTGGCGAGAGGAATTCCTCCTCGTCGAATAGCCGCTCGCAGATCCGCCGGAGGCGCTCGGGCGGGACGAGCGAGACGAGAAGCCGCCCGTCCACCTCGCGCCCGATGTGGTGGAGTTGTTCGAGGAGATGCGGGCGGTGGTGGGCGAACCATTCGATGCGCTTCCGGAGCAGCGGGAACTGCTGAGCCGTCTTCGAGTCGAAACTCTCGACAGCAAAGAGCGGGGTGAGGCCGGCGATCGAGCGGGTTTTCAGGTAAGCGGTCGAGCCGTCCTTCCGCTTGAGCACGTCGTAGTAAAACCCGTCCTCATCGTCCCAGAGCGCGAAGCCGCCCGAGCCGACGGCGTTGACCGAGGCGGCGAGGTAGATGAAGTCGTTGAGAAATTTGTCGGCGATGTCCGCGTATTCGGGCTCGGTCTTCGCGAGCTCGATCGCGATGTTGAGCATGTTGAGGCAGAGCATCGCCATCCACGCCGTGCCGTCGCTCTGCTCGATTTTGCTGCCGTCGGGGAGGGGATACCGGCGGTCGAAGACACCGATGTTGTCGAGGCCGAGAAACCCGCCTTCGAAAACATTGTCGCCGGTCTGGTCCACGCGGTTCGCCCACCAGGAATAGACGAGCAGCAATTTGTTGAACGCCTTCTTGAGGTAGGAAACATCCCCCTTCCCGGTCATCCCGCGCTCGATCGAATAGATCCGCCAGCTCGCCCATGCGCCGATTGGCGGATTCGCGTCCGAGAGCGCCCACTCGTAGGCCGGTTGCTGCGCGCTCGGGGAGGTGTAGCGCTCACCGCGCAGGAGCATGCTCTGCTTCTTCGCGGTAGCGGGATCGGCTAAAGTGAAGGCGACGGATTGGAACATCAGATCCCACGCGCAGAAATACGGGTATTCCCAGGAATCCGGCATCGAGATGACATCGTGCGCGTGCAGTTCCTTCCAGAAGCTATTCCGGCCGGTCCAGCGTTCGGCCGGCGGGGCCGGCATCGTGGGGTCGCCCTGGAGCCACTGGATGACGGGGTAGTAGTAGAACTTTTTGCACCAGAGCAATCCCGCGAGCGCGCTGCGCTGGACGAGCGCGAGTTCGGCGCACATGCCGGGGGAGCGCCGCTCGTAGAATTCCGCGCACTCCATTTCTCTTTGTTGAAAAAGCCCGTCGAACGCCGCGCCGAAAACCTCGGGCTTCGGCGGGCGGCACAGGCGGAGGCGGATCGTCCATTCCTCGCCGGGGGCAAGCGTCCGCCGGTAGATCGCCGCCGCCTTCGTCCCGCACTGCGAGGGGTTCACCGCATCGGCTTTGCCCTCGACGAGAAAATCGTGAAAGCCGTCCTTCAGATATGGGGCCGGATTTTTTGTGCCGAAAAGCCGCCCGGCATTCGTCTCGTTGTCGGTGAAAACAAACTCGTCGGCCGCGTCGCAATACAGGTGGTATTCCGGCAGCCCCCACGGATTCGCGACGATCGCTCCGCGGTGAGGCGCGAGGTGCATTTCCGGCTTCGTGGCGTCTTTCTGCCCCCACGACCACGTGTTGCGGAACCAGAATGTGGGCAGGATGGTGAGCGGAGACGGATCGGGGCCTCGGTTGATCGCGCGGATCCGGATGCCGATGTCCTCGGGTCCTTCTTTCGCGTATTCGACGAAAATGTCGAAATACCGGCTCTCGTTGAAAACCCCGGTGTCCACGAGTTCGTATTCCGGTTCCGTGCGCGAGCGGCGGGCGTTTTCCTCGACGAGATGGTCGTAGGGAAACGCGGCCTGCGGGTATTTATAGAGGCCGCGCATGAAGCTGTGCGTGGGCGTGTTGTCGAGGTGGTAAAAGTAGTCTTTGAGATCCTCGCCGTGGTTGCCCTGCGGGTTCGAGAGCCCGAACGGGCGTTCCTTGAGCATCCGGTCGTTTCCATTCCAAAAAACCGCCGCAAAGCAAAGTTTTCCGTCGGAGTCGCTGATCCCGAGCAGCCCGTCTTCGCCCCAGCGGTAAACCCGCGAACGCGCCTGCTCGTGTGTGAAAAATTTCCACGCATCCCCGTCAGCGGAGTAATCCTCCCGGACCGTTCCCCACTGCCTGTCACTCAAATACGACCCCCAAAGCCCCCAAGGTTCCCGGCCCGCATCGCGCGCCGCCATCCGCTGTGATTCCGCATCATCCGGCATAGCGTGTCTTTGGCAGAAGCCCCCGCCTTTGTCACGCCCCGATCGGGCGTCGGCCGCCCTCCCATGCTTGTCAGCCACTTCTTAAACCGGTAATGATCGGGCCCGTTGATGGCCATTGAATCACTTTTCCTGATTGCCGGGAGCGGCGACTACCCGCGCCTGGTGATTGAATCCGCGCGCTCCGCCGGCGTGCGGCGGGTGGCGCTGGCCGCATTCGAAGGCGAAACTTCGCCGGAGGTGGAACTGCTCGCGGACGAAGTCTTTCGCATGAAGGTCGGGCAACTCGGCAAGCTTTTGGACGCCGCGAAAAAATCCGGGGCCACCAAGGCCATGATGGCGGGCCAGATCGCCCCTGGAAATCTTTTCAACCTTCGCCCGGACCTCCGCGCGCTCGTCCTTCTCGCCCGCCTGAAGGAACGAAATGCTGAAACGCTCTTTGGCGCGGTGGCTTCCGAACTCGCCTCGGCCGGTGTCGAGCTTCTGCCGGCCACGACCTTCCTCGAAGACCACATCGCGGGCAAAGGCCACCTCGCCGGACCGCGCTTGAAACCCCGCCACACCGCCGACCTGGAGTTCGGGTTCCGCATCGCCAAGGAATCCAGCCGGCTCGAAATCGGGCAGACGGTCATCGTGAAAAACGGGACCGTCCTCGCGGTCGAGGCGTTCGAAGGCACAAACGAAGCCATCCGGCGCGGCGGCAAACTCGGGCGCGGCGGCGCGTCCATGGTGAAGGTCTCGAAGCCCGGGCAGGACATGCGGTTCGATGTCCCGGTCGTTGGAACGAAGACGCTCGAGACCGCCGCCGAGGCGCAGGTTCGTGCGATCGGCGTCGAGGCAGGTGCGACCCTTCTGCTCGACCGAGAAAAAGTCGCCAAGGCGGCCGACGCGCTGGCCATCACGATTTACGGATTATGACAAACTTCAAAACTGGAGTGGTCGGAGTCGGCCACATGGGCATCAACCACGCGCGGATTTATAGCGAGATCGAGGGCTCGACGCTCGCTGCCGTCTTCGACTCCGACAGCGCGACCGCCCGCACGGTCGCCGCGAAATACAACACCAAGGCCGCGACCTCGCTGGACGAATTCGCCTCGCTGATCGATGCCGCCACGATCTGCACCCCCACAGTCACCCACTACGAAATCGGCAAAACCCTCCTCTCGAAAGGCAAGCACCTCCTCATCGAAAAACCGATCGCCGACACACCCGCCCATGCGCGCGAACTCGCTGAACTCGCCGCCTCGAAAGGCTGCGTCCTCCAGGTCGGCCACGTCGAGCGGTTCAACCCGGTCCTCCACGCGCTCGAATCCCAGTTGAAAAACCCGCGCTTCCTCGAGGTCACACGCCTCTCGCCGTATCCGAACCGCAGCACCGACATCGGCGTCGTGCTGGATCTGATGATCCACGACATCGAAATCATCCTGCACCTCGTCCGCTCCCCGATCACGAGCATGGACCCGGTCGGGATCTCGGTCCTCGGCCGCGGCGAGGACATCGCCAATGTCCGCTTCCACTTCGAAACCGGCTGCGTCGCCAACCTCACCGCCAGCCGGATCAGCCAGGACCGCGTCCGCAAAATCCGCGTCTTCCAGGAAAATGCCTACCTCTCGCTCGATTACAAAAACCAGTCCGGCTACCTCCTTCGCCTCGCCCGCGACGACGAAAAAGAAAGCTCCGGGATCGGCAAGCTATTCGGGCTCGCCACGGATTCGAAAATCGTGACCGACTTCAGCGGGCACCGGATCGTGCGCGAACCGGTCGAGGTGCAAAAAGGCGAACCTCTCAAGATCGAACTCGAATCCTTCGTCCAGTGCGCGCGCAAGGGGCTCAAGCCTCGCGTGACCGGGCAGGCCGCCGCTGACGCCCTCGACATCGCCCTCGAAATCACCCGCCGCATCGAGGACGCCGACCCGCGCGGAAAATGATCCCTCCCGGCTCCATGACCCTGTGGTTCGTTGCTGGCGAGACGAGTGGGGACGCCCGTGCAGCCGAGGTCATGTGCGCACTGCGCGGGATGCGGACGAACATCAAATTCTCCGGGGCGGGCGGACCCCGGATGCAGGAGTTTGCCGGCCGGCCGTTCGACAACTGGATCGCGCAGGCCGCCGTGGTCGGGCTCTGGGATGTGCTCCGGCACTACGGGTATTTCAAGGCAAAATTCCGGAAGATGTTGGAGGACATCAAAGAAACGAAGCCGTCGGCAATCGTGCTGGTGGACTATCCCGGCTTCAACCTGCGGCTGGCCAAAGCGCTTCGGAAGTCCGGCTACGAAGGAAAGATCCTCTATTACATCAGCCCGCAGGTCTGGGCGTGGAACCGGGGACGCATTCCCAAGATTGCCGGAATCCTGGACCTGATGATCTGCGTGTTTCCGTTCGAGGCGCCGATGTATGAGGCGAGCGGGCTTCACACCGTCTTTGTCGGGCACCCGCTTTTGGAAGCGCTGGAGCGGGAAACCATCTCCACACCCCGCGAGCCCGGCCTGGTCGGATTCTTTCCCGGAAGCCGCGAACGGGAAGTGCGGCGGACATTTCCTGTCATGGTCGGAGCGGCGGAAATCATCCGTCGGGAATTTCCGGAGGCCCGCTTCGAGGCGGCGGCAGCCAGCGAAGCCCACGCGTACCGGATGCGCGCGATATCGGGCGATATCGTTGTCCGGGCCGGAACGGCGCACTCCCTGATGCAGCGCGCGACGGCAGGGGTGGTTTGTTCCGGGACCGCCACGCTCGAGGCCGCGTTCTTCGGGCTCCCCTATTGCCTGGTTTACAAAATCACCAGGCTCACGTTCGAAATTGGAAAACGGCTCTTAAATGTGGACGGGCTCGGGATCGTCAACATCCTGAACAACTATCGCGTGAACCCTCCCCCGGATCCGCGCCTTCCCGCCAGAGCCGCCCCCCATGTGGTCCGCGAGTTCATCGCGCACAGTGCGACGCCCGAAGCCATCGCCAAAGAAGTCCTCCGCCTCCTGCGCGATGACGCCGCCAGAAATTCCCTTTCGCGCGAGCTCTTGCAGATCACCTCGGAACTGGACGCGCACGGCGCGTCACAGCGGGCTGCCACCGCACTTCTCCAAGCGCTGGAATCCTGATCAGTTTCCGAGCTGCTTCTGCACCTCGCCGCTCAGCGTGCGGCCGTCAATGCGGCCCTCCGATTTCGCATTGAGGATTTTCATGACCGCCCCCATCTGCTGGCGGCTCGTCGCCCCGGCTTCCGCGATCGCTTCGCGCACGAGGGCCGCGACCTCGTCAGCGGACGGTGCCGCGGGAAGAAAAACCGTAAGGATCTCAATCTCCGCACGCTCGTTATCCGCCATGGCCGGACGCCCGCCTTTTTCAAATCCCTCGATGGAATCATGACGCTTCTTGATTTCCTTGCGGACGATGGCCATCGCGTCGGAGTCGTCGAGCGCCCCGCCGGCCCCGTGCTTCTCGATGGCCGAGTTCATGAGCGCGGCCTTGAGCATGCGCAGCACACCGAGCCTGAGCGTCTCGCGCGCCAACATGGCCGCCTTGATTTCCTGGTCGATCCGAGCTTGAAAAGTCATAGGCATCAAGCATGCGCCAGATCGCACGCGTGGTCGAATGGAAATTCCGGGCCCGTCCCGCAAAACCTCGGCGCGGCCAATTTGCATTTCCCGTTTGACGCAAAACCGTAATTGCTGTTCTATTCCCACCCCACCACATGCAGCCGTAGCTCAATTGGATAGAGCATCTGACTACGGATCAGAAGGTTCCGCGTTCGAGTCGCGGCGGCTGCACTTTCAACCACAACAGGTTACGAAAGAAAAATAATTTCCTCTGAATTTGGTTTGGTAGCTGCTTGGCAGTTTAACCTCAAGGTCCCCCTCATCCCCGTTGCTTGATGGAGGGCCGAAAGCTCAAGCCGAGCGCACGAAATGAAGCAGCCATGAAGAAGCCAATCCAATTTGCCGCATGGACCCTGCTCATCGCCCTCGCCGTGTGGATCTCCATTGTCACCGTCCTGAACATCGGGCAGCCGCGCCACTGGCAACCCAATCCCGAAATCGGCCACCGAGCCGCCCACCAGTCAGGCAACCCGCCGCCGTAACCGCCTCACCGTTGCCGTCCTTGCCAGTCCTCGCAACACGGCGAGGGAGATGACGAACGGCGAACGTTCGCTACAAGCGCAGGCAGCGAACGCCAGCGCGAGCGTTCCGAACTGTCCACCCAGAACCAGAGAGAAGGGATCAACACGGAACCCACAAGCCCCGCCAACGCCCCACAAAGGTCAGAATGTGCTTGGCCCCCATTCCCCGCGAACCAGCCAGAACCTCCCGAAACCGCCCAGATCGGACATAGCCAGCCGAAAACGTGCGCGTAAAATCTCCGCTACGGTCCGAGAGCGAACCGAGCAAGGCAGCGACATTGCCCGAAAACCCGACCAGCCTGGACATCGCCAAGCCAGGACCAGACAGGAAAGGAACCAGCCAACGCCAAGACTGCGAACCGCAGAGTGCGGGACAACGCCCGTTCAGAGGGGGCAGTCCAGCAAGAGCGGAAATCTAAAGCGGGGAATGGGAGGAAAACTCACTCGGCAGAACAGACAGTCGCGCCTGCGCGTAGCTGGCCAGAAATCCCAAGTGGAGGAGAGGAGTTGCGGCACTCAGGAAGCCCGAGACATCGCGCCCACACGCGAGCCACCCCGAAAATGCAAAGCGGGGGAGAGGGCTTGGCGAGCGACGGTTTGACGGGACTTCGTGCGCGTGTGCGCGACCCTGTTCGGACTAAACCCAACTGGAGGAAAGGAGTGAGCGGCACTCAGATTGACGCCCATTCGCGCTCGCACACGCGACCCAGTCGGGACAAAATCCAAAGTGAAGAAGAGGACTGAGCGGCACTCGAATTTCCAGACCTCTCGCGTCCGTGCACGAAACGCCGTGACGCCGTGACAATCACGATCCCGTTACGGTGTCACGCCGTAGCAGTGGACTCGATCATCAGGATCAACCGGCAGCGAGGAGCAGCCACCCTTTGTGGGTTTCGACGGGAACCGCCCCCGAGCCGACCTTGACACTTTCCCACCAGAGGTCGCCAGGCTTCATCACAAACCGATGCTTCCCCCAATAGCAAAGATCCGGGCTTGCGGAATAAAATATCTCTCCGAACGGAGTGTGCCCGTTGTCGCTCGGGCGGCTGAGCATGGCATAATTGCCGTCGATCTTGCGGGGAAAGAGGACCCCGTTCCGGTTGTGCGGAAGAAATGCATTCTCCAACCGGTGGAAGGTCTTGAAATCGCTCGGCCTAGCCAGTCCGATTGTCGGGCCGTGATACTCGGCGCACCAGGTGATGTAATACTCCTCCCCGATGCGACAAACCCTCGGGTCATAGCCGTAGGCTGACTTTGGCAGCTCTCCATCAGTTGACGCAAAAACAATCGACTCGGGAGAGAGTTCCCAGCGGATCCCGTCGTCGCTCCAGCCGACATGCAGGTCAGGAAGTCCGTTCATGTGGTCGGCCCTGAACACACCAACATAACGATCATAAAATGGCACGACCGCGCTGTTGTGAACAGCCTGCGCACATGGAATCGCGCTCGGCCAAGGATCGGATTCTCCGGGTTCCGCCAGACCAGCTCGTTGCAATCGGCCGGTCTCGGCGACCTGACAAATGGCGGCCGGACATGTTTTTCAGACTTGTGCGCTGATGTTTTTTCATACCCCGCTCAACTTAGGAATTTCAAAAAATTGTCCCTGCTGCCAACATTCAATCAATAGAACTGGACGCCTCAGAGACAGGGTTCCGGATGGTGGCCGCCGTTGCAAGGAACGCTTCAAGCGCGTCGTCAACCGGGGACAGTTTCGGATGCCACTGTTTTTCCCATTCCAGAGAAAGGGCTGCCGCTGGATCGAGATGCCGCATGATCCGGATAAGTTCACCGAACGGGAAGATCGCCATGACGACCCCGGTATTCATGGCCGGCGGCGAGAGCGCGATGGCATTTGTCATGCCTGCGGATCTGGAGAAGGTGCCCCAGCCGACGGACGGATCGGTGACGGTCAGGGAGCTGCCTGCGGGGCGGTTTGCCGTGCTGCGCTACAGTGGTGCTCGCAGCCCCCAGCAGGAGACTGAACACCTGGAACGCCTTAAGGCATGGGTTGCTGCTCAAGGACTCAAGGTATCGGCGGCCCCGGTGTATGCCTATTTCGACCCGCCATGGACGCCGCCGTTCCTTCGCCGGAACGAGGTCATGCTGCGGTTTGAACAATAGGGCCTTCTTCCAAGCTCAAAACGGCAGGACCATCTGCGTGCTCGGCGGAACTAAGCCCGAAACGCCCACTCACAGCAAGCGGAGGCAGCGGTCCACCAGCGCCCCCTACGGAGGACAACTCCTATTGGCCCTCTCAAATAAAAGCTTTGACGCTCTAGATTTTTCTTTTTTCGCGACGGCGTGTGATTTTTGATATGAACAATCTCTCCCAGACATGAAAAAGGGTCTTTTGATTTTGTTGTGGATAACGGCCTCGTGCGCTTCGGCGGAAACAACGTTGCATTTGCCATGGAAAACAGAAGCAGGCGGCGAGAGCAGGCCGCCGACAGGGGCAGCCCCAAGCGGACGATCTGCTGCCGTGGCTGATGGCCGAGAGGAGAACGTTTTCCGGTCTCTCGTCACGGATTTTCTCCTTGCGTGCCAAGCGGGCAAATGGGAACAGGCATATGCTAGGATGGATGCGGACTACCGGCATTCGGTGACGCAGGACCAGTTCCGGGGATTTTTGAACCGCTGGCCCGTTTTCTCAAACCAGGGATCGAAGGAGTTCCGGTCTGTGAGGAATCATCGCGGGGTCGGTCTTGTGGATCTGGAGCTTCGCGGCACCCAGACGGCGAACGCCGAGTTCCAGTTGCGGGAAGACGGCGGTCGCTGGGAGATCAGCGTGTTTGGAATATGCGGTGAGGAATTTGGGATATTTGTGCCCGGAGGACAATCGCCGGCAGCGAAGTTCGGCAACGATTCCGGTTCGTCAGGCTTTATGGCAACTTGGAACGAAGTCCGGCAGGGGCCGGTGGATCCTGCCGGATTTGCCGCGATGTCTTCCAGCGATCTCAGGATGCTGCGCAATGAGATTCTCGCCCGCAATGGGCTCATCTTCTCGAACAAAGAGCTCCAGGATTATTTTTCCGCCCAGAAATGGTATCGGCCACGCGTGACCAACCTTGAGGAAAGCGATCTCACTCCAAACGAACGCGTCAACCTTCGAGCCATTGTCGCGGAGGAAAAGAAGCGGAAATAAGCGCTGGCATCCCAATATATGGGTTTGGTTTCCCGGTCGTTTGCTGTGGTTGCCGTGTCTTTGACTCTGGTTGCAGTGACAGATGCGGATGACGCGCCATGCGGGTATTTGGTCCGGGCAGGATCAGTGCCGCTCGAAGGCATCGAGGGCAGACTGGATCATTTCGCCGCAGATCCGGCCACGCGGCGTTTGTTCGTTGCCGCGCTGGAGAATCACTCGGTGGAAGTGATTGACCTCGCGACGAAGCAGATGCTCCACAGCATCAAAGGAATCATCGAGCCTCAGGGCTTGGAGTTCCTTCCCGAATCCAAGCGGCTTCTCGTATGCAGTCGTGGCGATGGAACTTGTCGCAGTTTCAATGCCGCAACCTTGGAAGAAGGTCCTTGGCTCGACCTGGGCCGCAACGCCGACAACATCCGTCTAGACGCCACAGCGGGTAGGATCTATGTCGGCTCCGGCGCAGAACCCGGCCCCGGTCTCTTGTCCGCCATCGACGCAGCCTCATTCCTGCCCGAGAATCTGGGCGGAAAACCGGGCGCTGTGCGTTCAAAGGCAGATCTCCTGACCGACCGCCCTCGCCAAGCGGATCTCGAAGCCGAGGTGGAACTGGCGGCGCATCCGGAATCCTTCCAACTCGATTCCGTGAATCACCGGGTGTATGTTAACATCCCCGACGATCATCAAGTTGGAGTAATTGACGTGACCCCCGAAGGTCTGAAGGTCGTGGCCAAATGGGCAGTGACAGAGGCGGAAAAGAACTTCCCGATGGCGCTGGATGTGGATTCTTCAAGGCTCTTTGTCGTCTGCCGTAAACCGGCCTGCGTGCTGGTGTTCGATATTCGCAATGGGAAGATGATTGCTCAGGCACCATGTGTCGGGGATTCCGATGACGTTTTCTATGATGCCAGAAACCGGCGACTTTATGTTATTGGCGGCGAGGGATTCGTGGACGTGTTCGGCTCTGCGGATAATGCTGCCGACCTGACGCGAATTGACAGAATCCCAACCGCCACGAAGGCGCGGACAGGATTCTTTGTGCCGGCCCTGCAATTGCTCGCGGTCGCCGTTCCGCATACCGTTGATCACCCGGCTGCAATCCTGTTGTTCCAGACCAAGGAATAGCGTTCTCTGGCCAAAGTTCTCAAAAAGCGTGCGAAAAATCCGGTGCGTTGCCTGCAGGCCAGCGCCTTACGGGACGGCTTGAATCACGCCGCTCTGGATGACCCACCTGCCATTCTGGAAAAGTGCCGGGGCGGCAAAGTCGAAAGTCCCTGCTTTGCTAAACCGGACGCGAACGTTTATTTGAAGTTCGCCCGATGCAGACCACCCGGTTGCTGTGAGCCAGTTTCGGTAAACGGAATCGGCAGTGGCGCTTTTGACTTCGCTTCCGATCTCTTTGATCGCTGTGGAAAGCCAAAGCTGCCCGAACTCGTCGTCGGCTTTTTTGATGCAGGTGCCGTCCGGCAATGCAAAAACCCAGAGATAATCGCCCGAGTTCCCCCGGCGATTGTTCACCGCGATAAGGCGTCCGTCAGGGCTCCAATAGGCCGAGATCAAGTAACCTTCGGTCGGAACGCGCGCCACGACTTTTTCTCCCTGCAACACTTCGAGCGTGAAGAAGTCAGTGACGCCATCGGTGCCGGGCATTGCCTGTTGCAGGATGCGCACCGAGGACGTGCCATCGGACGAGGCGATCCGGGCAGGAGGACCCTGGTCGGGCGATTCCGTTTTCGGGGGGGGGTTCACCCAAGGAAGATTGAGTTGAGCCTCGGAACCTGCAACAGCCAGGAAAAGAATGAGGATCGAGAGAACGCTCGTTTTCATCAAGGTTCTTTGTGTTTCCGGCATGCTAAATGGTGAGGATTCTGGCGTCAAGCGACTGCATTTCGGCGGGATCGTGCGTGACGTAGAGCAGTGCGAACTGTTCCTCCCGCCAGGCTTGGAGGACCGCATCGAGCAAGGATTGAGCGCTTGCTGCGTCCAGGTTGGTCAAAGGCTCGTCCATCAGCACCAATCTCCGCCGTGGAGCAAGGGCCCGGGCCAAGGCGACCCGTCGGGCCTCGCCGCCGGAGAGACCGCAGGGGTGGCGATCCAGAAGGGCGGTCAAGCCGGTCCATTGAGCCACTTTTTCCAGTCGGGCCAGGCGTTCGTTGCGTGTCCATCCGGAGAGCGCAAACTCGATATTTCCGCGCACGGTGAGGTGGGGCCAAAGCCGTGGTTCCTGAAAAACGCACCCGATGTGTCGCCGGTGGGGGGGGACGCCCCATTGCGGGCAACTCACCAGACGGCCTTCCATGTGGATCTCGCCCTGAGAAAGCATTTCCAGGCCGCTGATCAATCGCAGAACCGTGGTCTTGCCGCAGCCGGAAGGACCGGTCAATGTGGCAATTTCCCCGGGGCCAAGACGGAAGTTCACCTCCGACAGGACCTCGGTATTTCCAAAGCGTTTGCCGACCTGTCGCAGTTCAAGCATGGGACGATTTCTTTTGGGAGTGCATTAGCGCCGTGAGCAAGAGTCCGGCTCCAAGGGCCAGCAGGGAGAGCGCGAGCCCGAGCGAGGCGACTTCTTGGGATGCTCCATAATGAAGCAGATTGTAGAGTCGGATGACGAGTGTGGACTCGCCGGGCGGTGCCACCAGCAGTGAGGCCCCGAGCTCGCCCAACGCAAGGGCAAGGCTGGCGGCCGCCGCCATAAAGAGTCCCCGCCAGGCGAGCGGAAACGCAACCCGTAGCGCTCCATGAAGACGGTTTCGCTGAAAGACATGCGCCGCTTCAAGAAGCCCCTGATCCATGCGCTGAAAAACCGCGTAGCAGATAAATGCTCCGACCGGCAGGAAGCGGGCCAGGCAGGCCCAAACCGGAAGGAACGGCTCCGTCCATGCCCCCGCTCGGTTGGCGACTTGCAAAATGCCGATCGCAACGAGCGGGGCGGGCATGGCGAACAAGAGGCACACCAGAGCCCACCACAGGAAAGTAGCCCGCCCATGCATCATGCCGCGCGCTACGCCGATCCCCAGCAGCAAGGCCAATACCGCGGTGACTAACGACACCCTCAGGGACACGAGGAGTTCGCTTCGCGCGCTTTCGATCGCGTGGAAAAACAGGGGAAATGTTCCAGCGCCGGCGGCCAAAGAGACCATCGGAAGCGCCAGCAGGAGAAACAAAAGTGTCAAGGCGCTTCCCGAATACCACCCCGCCGCGCGGCATGGCCAGGATCCGGCGGGGCTGGCGTGGAACAGGAGACGGGAGCGAAAACCGGCTTTCAATATCACCACCATGGAAAAGCAGATGAGCAGCATCATCGGCAGCGCCGTCAGAACCGCCCCGGCAGGGTGGCTGCTTGCGCTGTAGGCGGAAAATATCTCGAGGGCGTAAACTTGGACGGCGAACAAAGAGGGAACCGTGTAATCGGACAAACTGAGCAGAAAAATCAACCCCATCCCCACCGCGAGGACGAGGCCGGCCATGGGAGCAGTAATCCGCCACACGACCGCCCGCGGACTGCGGAAGATCATCGCGGATTCGAGCAACTTCCGGTCCAGCAGCGCGAGGCTGGTCCATGCGACGCCAATGGCGAGCGGCAGAAAAGCCAGCACCTCGGCCAAGCAGGCCGCCGCCCATCCATTGATTTGGATCGGGACGCGGTGACGCATCCCCCAGTCATTGAGCTGCAGGATCAACGTCGCCCAGTTCAGCCCATGAATGGAAATGGGAACGATGAGCAGCGGCGGCAGGGCGAGCGAAAGGATGGCAACTCCCCGTCGAGCTCCCATCGCCCCCCACGCAATCAAGCCGCCTGCCAGCGAGGCAAAGACCGCTACAGCGATGGAAAATCCCGCCGAGCGCAGCAGCAGGCCGAGCGGGCGATACCCCAGCGGTAGAATGGTCGCCGCAGGCCCCTCCGAAAGGATCTCGGTGTTAAAAAAAACCAGCAACAAGCCCAACAAGGGGAGCCCGAGAAGAATCGCCGCTGCTGCCTGCGCTGCGATCAGGAGCAACCGGTCAAGCGCATTGGAAAGTCCGGGCATATGAATCTCCTACCGCACAAAAATCTCGCGCAGTTCTTGCGCTGCGACGGGAAGTGCGCGAAGCACGTCGTCCGGGCTGGCATCCATCGCGCGGAGCCCCTTCGGAAACATCCTGGTGGCCCCATTCCCTTCGCGCAATGACCACTGGAAACAACCGGAGCGGATCAGCTCCTGTTCGGTTTCGGATTTCAAAAGAAACCCGATCAGCTTTTTTGCTTCTTCAGGATGCGGCGCGCCCTTTACCATTGCAACCGTTCCAAAGACGACCATGGCTCCCCGGGCATCCTGGTCCGGCGCGACGACCGCGACCGGTGCTCCCCGCTGCACCGCCTCCAGCGCGTCGTCCGTATCCGTCAGCCCGAACCACAACTGACCGGACACTACGAGGTCGCGCACGGTGGAATTGCCGTCGGAGATTCGCACTCCCCGGGATTTGATCTGCTCGAAGAAGGCGCGCGTTTTCTCCGGTCCCTGTGTTGCATAGAGTGCCGCTGCGTGGGTGGATGCGGTTCCGAAAAGCGGGAGCGCCATGCCGATTCTTTCGGCCGGATATTTCGGATTGAGCAGGTCGCCCAATGAACGCGGATAGTCGCCCGGTTTGACAAGCGTGGTGTTCACCAGAAAAACGCGGGCCCTTGCTCCAAGTCCGAACCAATACCCCTGCGGGTCGAAACTTTTCGCGGGAATCCCCATGCCGAGCTTAGGATCGGAGGCCGCCAGCAGGCCCTGCTCCTTGAGCCGGAGCGTCTGGAGAAATTCGTTGTTCCAGAAAACGTCGGCTCGCGGGCGTTCCTTTTCTGCAACGAGCCGGGTGGCCAGCCCTGTGGTTTTTGCCGCCTCGACATCATAGACCGGTCTAACACGAATGCCTGTTTCGCGCTCGAACCCGCGAAGGACCGGTTCCGAAAAAACCTGGTCCACCGACGTGTAAACGACGACTTCGCGCCCAGCCTCCTTCTTCCCGCAGGCGCTGAGAGCGGCCAGCGCGAGGGCGGCTAACAAACAAAATCGCGGGGCGGGTTTGATGGGATTCACCGTTGCTAAAATTTCAGGGTTTCGGGAGTGCTCCCGATTCGTCAAATCGCGACAGCCCCCGTTCGTACCCAGCCAGAATACACCATCGGCGTCCTGCCTGACCACCTTGACTTTTTGTTCGCGGCAATGCCGTCGTCGTGTGCGAGCCATACCGCCCCGGCGGTGCGCATCAAGAGCGCATGCACATATCCAGTGGCTCCTCCTTTTCGTTGGCTTCCGCTGCGCGCAGCGCACCCTTGACATGCACCAATGGAAACGCCTAACTCTTCTTCGAGCGCAGCACTTATCGGCCGCACTTTCCTATGTCAGCGCACCATCGAGAGTCATCGGTCGGCCTGGCCCGCCAATGGGCGTGGGTTGTGATTATGGTCGTTGTCGTTGTAATCGCTGGCAGGGTGGCATCTTGGTGGACGGAGGCGAGGCGTCCGCCGCTTAAGGTTCTGCCCGGGATCGTGCGCTGGGGTCCTTTCGCTGACGTCAACACGCTCGCCTTGGTCGGCCGGTTGGTCTGGGCCGGCGGGAAGGACGGCGTTTTTGTGGTGGACCGCGACTCCGGACAAGTTTCGTGGCCGTTCGGAAGCAACGGCCCGCTGACATTCGTCGAGGCTATTGTTCCAGATAAAAGCGGCTGTCTCTGGATTGGCCACTCCCGTGGCCTCTCGCGATACGATGGGACAAACCTCACCACATGGGATAGCCGGGACGGTCTGCCGGACAACCGCGTCTTCGCCGTGATGTTTGACAGCAGCGGTCGCTTGTGGGTGGGGACTCAGAAAGGGGCTGCGGTCCGGGAGGGGACCTCGTGGCGGGTGGTTGACCACCGGGACGGGCTCTCGGTCGACATGGTCCGGACGATGCTTCAGGATTCTTCAGGCGGTTACTGGTTCGGATCGTCTGCGGCTCCGAAAGGCGGGCTCACGCTCCTGAAGCAGGAAACCCCGGTCGTGTTCAACGTGGCGAACGGGTTGCCCCACAACAGTGTCGTGGCATTGTCCGAGGACCGCCAGGGCGGTATCTGGGTTGGCACAGGATTCGTGGATCGCGGCGGCGCGGCACATTTGGCGCGCTCTTCTGGTGCCTGGCGCATTGATCGCCGCATTTCCAAGACCGACGGTCTGGCCGGGGAGAAGGTTCGCAGCGTATTTGAAGACCACGAGGGAATCCTTTGGTTTGGTTCGGAATCGGACGGTCTGGCCTGTTACGACAAAGGGACGTGGCGTATCGTGACGACCAGCGAAGGCTTGCCTCACAACGAGATCAAATGCATCGGCGAAGACGAGCAAGGCAACATCTGGATTGGAACATGCGGTGGGATGGTGTGTTTGGATGATCGCCTCCGGATCGCTCTCAGTCTCTCGCCCCATCGGACGCGTTTGGCAGGAGGACCATGATGAACTTTGACCAGGCTCAGTCCCTATACGCCGAACTTCGGCGTTCGCTTGACGCCGGCACCATCACTCCCGCGACGTTCAGCGAACGCGTTATGGAGCTCCGTCGCCAAGATGAGCAAGGAAACTGGTGGCAGGTCGATGCGCAGAGTGGCGGCTGGCTTCGATGGAACGGGCAGGCATGGGTTTCCGCGCAACCCCCGCCCGCGACCCCGTCGGCACCCGCCATGGGTGCTGCGGGCACACCTCAGAACCTTCTCCAGTATTTGCTCTTCGTGGGTCGGCAGATGGTGGCTGGATACCTGAAGCGATTGCCGTTGATGCTCGCCTTGGCCGCCGGAATCTGGGTCCTCCACACATACTGGCTGGTCTTCGTAAACGACGGTTTTGCAAAGAACCCGTCCAACTTCTTTTTGAAGAATCTGATTCTGTTGACGGGGAGCAAGGTGCAGGCGGCGGTCGCATGGGGACTGCTGGGCATGGTCGTATCGACCCTCGTCTGCCGGTGCTACCGGAAAGGAATCGCCCCCGCGATCAGGGAACTGGTCTGCTGGCCGGAGGCCGCGCGTCGGGCGCTGGCTGGTGGTGGGCCGCGGGGCATGAGCCTCTTTCTGGTAGCGTGTGCTGTTGCACTGGCGATCAGTGGCTGGCTTTCGAACCCCCTGGCCGCCCTGCTGTTTGCCTTCATGTTTTCGCTGGGCTTGCTGGATCGCAACGCCTCCCCTTTCTTTCTTGGCGTCTGGTTCGGCTGGAACGATCTGGACCGCACGTTGTTGAAGGGCAAAGTGGCCGTGCCAAGCGCCGCGGCGGCCGCTGCCGTGATCGTGCTGGGCGCGGCGGCGGGTTTCCTCCTCGGTGGGTTCCTGCCGAAGCTGTTGCTCAACATTGGGTGCGTCGTGGTCTTGATCGTCGCCTTCGCCGGGAAGTTCCGCACACCGGCGTCCGGCGGAGCTGGTCGTCTGTTGCTCCTCCTTTTCCTCTTGGTGTTGCCTACACTCTGCTGGGGGCACGACGGGGGTTGGTCGGAGAGCGGGGCCACCTTCAATGGGTGGATTCATAACCAGGGATTTGCGCCGGCTGTCCTCCTCGGTTTTTGGCCGGCCTCCCTCGGCTCGTTTTTCGGCATTTTGCCTTGGGTCATGCCCCTCTCGGGTCCCAATGAGAACCCGGCGACTATTTATGGAACCGGCACAAAAGAAGACCCATACAGGGACTCCAGTGCCTTTAAAATCAATCCGGACGGGACAATCGGCCGCTACGCTGAATCCACAACCGCCCCGACCATCTACGGCACAGGCACATCGAGCGACCCTTACAGCGATACCCAAAGAGAGCCTGTGAGTAAAGAACCTGCGAGCGAGCCGCCCAAGACCGAGCCGCCCAAGAC
>Ga0194053_10000215_pt1 | contig 45208 bp, 30 predicted proteins | sample SepL228m_MetaG_FD_161684 | JGI IMG/M metagenome (GOLD analysis project Ga0194053, IMG submission 161684) | Anoxic zone freshwater microbial communities from boreal shield lake in IISD Experimental Lakes Area, Ontario, Canada - Sep2016-L227-8m | ecosystem: Environmental > Aquatic > Freshwater >... | reverse complement strand
CTGCCCTCTCCGCATCCTCTGCGAGAGTGGTTTCTCTTCCCCCACGAACTGGATGAATCCCTGGAGAGTTGGCATTCCCAGAATTCCTGGAATGACCATCCCTTATCGGGCTGCCTCAGGCCTCGCCGCCGGTCTTCTTCGCCCGGATGCGCTCGGCGGTGCCGGGGTAGAGGTCATCCAGGCAGTGGGGGCAGATGCCGTGGGTGAAGGTGGCCGCCGAGTGCTGGGAGATGTAGCCCTCCAGCTGCTGCCAGTAGCCCTCGTCGTTCCGGATTTTCTTGCACTGCGCACAGATCGGGAGCAGGCCGCTGAGGGTCCGGATCTCGTGGATCTTTTCCAGCAGCTCCGTGTTGAGGCGTTCCAACTCGGTGTTGGCGGCTTCCAGCTTCTTGCGGTTCTGACGGATCTTCTTGTTGTAGGCAATGAGGGTCAGGACGATCGTGGCCAAGAACCCGAGGCTGAACATGAGCAGGAGGGCCGTGGACCTCCCCTTCTCCAGCTTAAGGGAAGAAATCACCCGCTCCTTCTTCAGGGACTCGATCTCGTTGTCCTTCTTCAGCGTGATGATGTTGGTGTTGAGGTCGGCGATCCGGTTGCTCTCCTGCAAGGTGTAGATCGTGTCCTTGGTCGCCACGTAGAGCTTGTAGTAGCGGTAGGACTCCGCCACTTGGTTACCCTTTTCGAAGGCCTCGGAGATGAGCTTGTAGCTCACTGCGAGCTCGTTCCGCGCATTGATCTTGGTGGCCAGAGCCGCGGCCTCCTTGGCGCGGGCAACTGCCCGGCCCGCATCGCCGGAGAGCATGTGCAGGCGCGCCAGGGCGTTCAGGACCTGGACGCGGCCATGCTTCTGGTCCTGCATGTCGTACTCACCTAGCGCGGCTTGGAGGAAGTGACGGGCCTTGTCGAACTGCCGCAGCTCCGTGTAGGTCATGCCCAGGTTCAGGTCCGCGTAGGCGAGGAAGGCCTTGTTCGGATTCTGTCCGATGAGCGCCAGGGCCTCCTCGTGCTGCTTCAACGCGGCGTCGAGCCGGCCCAGCCGGAACTCGGAGTAGCCGAGGTTGAGCTTGGTCTGGATGAGCCGCAGGGGATTCGGCTTCTGGGCCAGGCGCTGCATGATCTGCTGGTAGTAGTAGATCGCCTTTTCGTACTGCTCCATCTGGTGGTAGAGGACCCCGATGTTGTTCAGGGATATGATCGAGGCCGTCTCCAGGGACATCTCCTCCCGGATCCGCAGGGACTCCAGGTGCTCCTCGAGCGCCTGGCTGTAGAGGCCCATGAAGGTGTAGGTGATCCCGAGGGTGCTGCGGGCTCTGGCGATCCGGTCCTTGTTGTTGATCCGGATGCTCAGCACCAGGGATTCCTTGCCAAACTGGACCGCCTTGGCAAAGTCACCGGTCTGCGAACAGCAGAAGGCCGTCATCGAAAGGAAGGCCGCCTCCTTCTCCAGGTCCCCCTCCTTGCGGGCGAGGGCGAGGCCCTCCGCCGCCAGGGCCAGCGCCTCCTGGGGCGCCTGGCTCTCGAGCCGGTTCACCAGGTCCGCCAGCGCCCCGAGCCGCGCCCGGCCCTGCAGACTCGGCAGCGCGGCCTTCATGGACTCCACTGAGGGCTCCTGGGCCATGACCGGGCCAAGCCCCAGGCAGAGCAGCCACAGCACCACGCCCAGCAGCCTGCCAAAGACAGGAGGCATCCAGCCCTGGCGGGAGGAGGTGCGGCGTCGATTCATCAATACCTGAGGTCAGTGGCCGGTTGGAGGCCAGTTATCTGATCGGATAGGTGGCTCCGAAACTCAACCTTTGGTGTGGGGTGTGGGGGGCGGCGCCCGACACTGGCCCCTGGGCATCCTCTCGGTATCGGCTGCACCGATACGCGAGACAGACTGAAAGATCGTGTTGGCTCTCTTTCCATCCCCTTCATCCCCTGCATCCCTGTTTTTCAAGAAAAGAAGAAAGGAACAGGGATGAAAGGGATGAAGGGGATACAAGGAAAAGCCGGTGTGGGGCCCTGTTCCCAGACTGCCCCCCCCCCGCGCCCCTCAGCTTGCTCATTCTTTCTCGGCGAGAGTTATTGTTCTTTCCGGGCAAACCAGGGACTGGCTAAAGACAGGGGGGACTTAGAGTGCCTAACAAAACCCCACGGGGCCGCGCAGGGTTTTGTTAGGCACTCTTAGGGCTTCGACGGTGCCTTCCGCTCGGCTTCCACGGCCTGGCGGGCCTTGTCGCGCTCGGCTTCGCTGGGGGTGCCCCACAGGACGCGGCTGGGTTTCTGCTTGAGCAGCTGGAGCAGCTCTTCCACGGAGGCCAGCGAGCGGCGCAGGCTGTGCAGGGTCTGCTCCAGCTCCGGCTGGTCCTCGGCGGCGAAGCGGCCCATGAAGGTCTCGGCCTGCTTGAGGGTGGCCGCCAGGCTCACCAGGATCTGGTCCAGCTCGGGACCGCGCTTGTCGAGCAGCGCACGCACCGTGGTCAGGCTCTGCTCCAGGGTGGCGAGGGCCTTGTCCGCCTCGCCCATGCTGCGGTCCGCATGGCCCACGAGGCCGCGGCTGTCCTTGGCCAGGGCCTGGAAGTCCCGCAGCGTGGTGTCCAGGGACAGCAGGGCCTGACGCACCGGTGGATGATCCAGCAGGTCGCCCAGGCCCTTCTGCTCCACCCGGGCACGCAGACCATCCACGCCCGCCGTGAGGCTCGCCATCAGGTGGTCGGCCCGCTCCATCACCCCGGCGATGGAGACACCGGCATCCCCGGGGAGTTCCTCACCCGGGGCCAGGAGCACCTGCCGCTGCGCCAGGGGGGGCAGGTGCAGGTCCAGCATCACGCTGCCCACGCCCTTGGGGGCCAGGCTGGCCCGGGTGCCGCGCCAGAGCTGGATGCCCTCGCGCACGTTGATGTGGGCCACGAACAGGTAGTCCTTCCCCTCCTGGCGCATGTCCACCCGCTCTACCGCGCCGATGCGGTAGCCCTTCAGCTGCACGTCCGCCCCAGGCGCCAAACCCTCCATCTGCTCCAGGCGCACCTGCAGCGGGTAGGTGCGCTCGGTGACGGCGCCGGCGTTCTTGTAGGCCACCAGTCCAGCCAGCAGGGCGATGGCCAGGAGCACGAAGAGGCCCAGGCGGGCATCCTGTTTTTCGAAGTTCATGGCACCTCCAGCAGAACCGGCGGGGACGGCATGGCGAAGCAGCACCAGGGGTCGCCCGCAAAGGGGTCCGGCTCCTCCTGCGCGAGGACGAGGGTCTTGCCCGAGTCCAGCTCCCAGCCCCGGATCACCTGCAGGGCCGTGGCCCGGTCCCCGGAGTCCAGCCCCTCGAGGGGATCGTCCAGCAGGATCAGCTCGGGATCGAGGGCCAGCACCCGGGCGAGGTTGCCGTGCTTGCGGGCCGAGGCGCTCAGGGCATGGGGCCTAAGGCCCGCCACCGAGAGCAGCCCCAGGCGGTCCAGGGCCGCCCCCACCCGGGCCTTGACCTCCGCGACCGACAGGCCCCGGAAGCGCAGGGGCAGGGCGATGTTCTCGCCCAGGCTCAGGTTCGAGAGCAGGCCGCCGCGGGCGAAGGCGAGGCCCACCTCCACGGCTCCGACCAGGGCCAGGGCACCGTCCCCGGGCCAGAGGAGGCGACCACCCACGGCCACCCGCCCCCGCAGGGGCTGTTCGGTGCCGGCGATCACCTTCAGCAGCCAGCTCTTGCCGCTCCCGCTGCAGCCTGTGATCAGCTGCCGACCGCCGCGGGGCACGACCAGCTCCAGGTCCTGGAACTGGAGGCGGCCGTCCGGGGCGGCGAGGGCGAGGTCATGCAGCTCGATCATTGGCGGACTCAGAAATAGAACAGGGCTGCGATGAGCCCGTCCAGCAGGAAGACCGCCACCAGCGCCGTGACAACGGTCCGGGTGACGGCCTGGGGGATCTCAGTCTGGCTGCGGCGGATGCCCAGGCCGAAGTGGCAGGCATGGAACGTGATGGCGCCCGAGAAGAGGACCACCTTGAGCAGCGTGGCCGCGAAGTCGCGGTTGGACAGCGTCTGGCGAACCGAGTCCATGTAGAACCCGAAGGTCACGCCGTACTTCAGCTTCGCCACCAGGAAGCCCCCGGCCAGGGCCGCCCCGTCGAAGAACACCACCAGCGCGAACACCGAGACCAGCACCCCCACCCAGCGGGGCAGCAGCAGGTACTGGTAGGGATTCACGCCATGGGCGGCGAGGGCGTCCACCTCGCCATTCAGCTGCATGGCGCCCAGCTCCGCGGCGATGGCCGTGGCGCTGCGGCCGATGACCAGGATGGCCGTGAGCAGCGGGCCCAGCTCCCGCAGGATGATGAGCACCATCAGGACCCCGATGTAGTTCTCCGCCCCCAGGCCCGACAGCTGGCTGAAGGCCTGGATGAGCGTCACCGCCCCCAGCAGCAGCGCCGTCCCACTCACCAGCGTCAGGGCCTGCAGGCCCGTGAAGCGGATCTGCAGGCGGACCTGGGCCCCCACGATCGGCAGCTGGCCCAGCCGCAGCAGCAGCCCGTGCCGCAGCGTCCGCAGGACCAAGTGCACCTGGTCGCCCAGGAACTCGAGGAAGCCGCGGACCGGCGCGCCGAGCCGAGCGAGGAAGGTCATTTTTCTCCCAAGGGATGGCCCAGCCTACCAGGGATGTCCGACCTAGCGGCCCAGGACAAACCCGTCCGCGTAGTCGATGACCGTCACCACCCGGTAGTCCCGGTGCGGCGCGCAGCCGGCTCCGGCCACGTGCAGCTCCGGATTGAACAGGTTGTGGCGGTGCCCCCGGTCCGGCACGCCGTCATCCACCAGCAGCTGAATGACGACCTGCCGGGGGTCCACTTCCAGCGTGCCAATGTTCTCGGCCACGGTGCCCTGCCAGGTACCCAGGCGGTTGAGCCGCGCCGACAGGCGGCTGCCGTCGGCGCCCACGTGCTCGAGGGAGCCCCGGGGGCCGATATCCTGGGCATGCAGCCGGGCGGCCTGGGCCAGACCCTCGTTGAACCGCAGGGGTCCCACCGGGGTCACGGTCTCCAGGAAGGCGATGGCCTCGTCCAGGGCGGCCACCCCTTCCTCCGTGCGCAGCGGCACCCGGTCCGGCCGCTTCCAGAGGGTGCCCTCGAACCAGGTCCGCATCTCCCGCAGGTGCCGGGCGTAGGCCTTGGGCCGCACCCGCAGCTCGCTCATCTCCTGCACCACCGCCCGCTCAAAGGCCGTGGCCTTGGCCGGCGCCGGTGTCGGTGCCAGTGCCGGTGCCTGCGCCAGCAGCTGCAGCGCAACCAGGAACAGCAGGGCGAGCCTCATGGGAACCTCGGATGGGTTCCGAAGTATAGACGTGGTAACGAAATTTCAAGAAAAAACAAAGATCCGAGATAAGGCCGTGGCGGTAAAAATATGAAACCAAATCGTTCAATAAATTGCCTTTTTACAGCTGATACCTAAGCAATCAAGCATATTGTGGCGATTTCATACCGGCCCATCCTGCATATAAAGACCGGGAGGTCATATGCAGCTGTGTCGCGTCTTCGCCCCTTTGATGGCGACGAGCCTGATGTTCCTGGCTGGCTGCGGAGGGGGCGGGGGCGGTTCCACACCCACGCCTCCAGCTGTGCAGCCCCCCACCGGCCTGACCTACACCGTGGCGGCCCCGACCTACACCAAGGGCACGGCCATCACCGCCAACACGCCCACCAGCGGCGGCGGTGCCGTGGTCTCCTACAGCGTCAGCCCTACCCTCCCGGCGGGCCTGGCCCTCAGCACCACCACAGGCAGCATCACCGGAACCCCGACCGAGGTGGCCGCCTCGACCGCTTATGTGGTGACGGCGACCAACACGGGAGGCAGTGCCCCCGCCACGCTGACGCTCACGGTCAAGGATGTGGCTCCCACCAACCTCACCTACACCGACTCTGCACCGACCTACCTCCAGGGCAGCACCATCACCGCCAACACGCCCACCAACGGCGGCGGTGCCGTGGTCTCCTACAGCGTCAGCCCCACCCTCCCGGCGGGCCTGGTCCTAGGCGCCACCACCGGCAGCATCACCGGAACTCCGACCACGGTCACGGCCTCGGCCAGCTACGTGGTCACCGCCACCAACAGCGGCGGTGACGCCACGGCCACGGTGACGATCAGGGTCAATGCGGCCCCGAGCATCACCACCCAGCCCACCAGCCAGACTAAGGTGGCGGGCCAGAGTGCGACCTTCACGGTGGTGGCGAGCGGAACCCCGACGCCCACCTACCAGTGGCAGCGCTCCAACAATACCGGCACCACCTGGGCCAATGTCTCCGCCGGGACGGGCGGAGCTACGGCGAGCTACAGCACCGCTGCGACCACCACTGCGGATAGTGGCGCGCAGTTCAGGGCCGTGGCTACGAACAGTGCCGGGTCGGCGAACAGCAACGCGGCCACGCTCACCGTGACAGCCGCCCCGGCCCTCGCGGTCGCTCTGCCTGCGCAGCAGCTGCTGCAGGTGACCCAGGACGGCACGCTGACCCCGACCGTCTCCGGCGGAGTCCCCCCCTACACCTATGCCTGGACCAAGGGTGGAGCCGTCCTCTCCGGAGTCACGGCGAGCCACAGCCTCCCCTCCCTGCGCCTCTCCGACCAGGGCGTCTACCGCGTGGCTGTCACAGATGCTCTGGGCGCCTCAACTGCGGCGGATTCCAAGCTGTTCGTGGCAACCACGGGGAACCTGCCGGCCGGTTTGAATCCGGTCAGCCTGGCGGTATCGGGCGACGACATCTACCTCACCTCGCCGGGGCAGAACCTCGTGGTGAAGTTGAGGGCCAGTGCTGCGGCCCCGCAAATAATTGAAGTGCCCGGCGGCCCCACGGGCCTGGCCGTGGATGCCGCCGGAAACCCCTGGGTAACCCTGAAGACCTCCGGGCAGATCGCCCGCATCAACAAGACCACCGCAGTCGTGACGACCTTCGAGGTGGGTAGCCAACCCCACGGAATCGCCTTGGGCCTCACCGGCGAGCTCTGGTTCACATTGCAGGGGACCAGCCAGATCGGCATGCTGGCCAGCAGCGGCGGCACCCCCACCCTCTACAACCTGAGCGCCAAGGCAGGACCCGCAGGGATCCACGTGGCCGCGGATGGCACGGTGTGGTTCACGGAGCGGGAGGTCGGCAAGGTGGGGCGGCTCGCCCCTGGCGCCGCCCAGGTGGAAGAATGGGCCTGCACCAACGACCAGGCCCGTCCGGACCAGATCCTGGCGACCACGGATGGTCAGGTGTATTACACGGATTCCGCCGCGGCGGCAGCGGTGATGTTCCCAGCAGCCACCCAGTCAGCAGGCCGCGCCCTGACCCACGCCTTCGCCTTCGGGCTGGCCCCCCAGGGCGGGCCGGCGGGCCTTGCCCAGGATGCCGATGGGTATGTGTGGCTCACCCAGCAGAAGGTGGGCAAGGTGACGCGTCTGGCCCGAGATGGGAGCACCTATTCCTACTCGCTGCCCTCCAGTCAGAGCCAGCCAACGGGAATCGCCGTCGTCAGCCAGCCCAGCAGTACCTTGCGAGACCTCAGTTCCCGGGAAGCGGGCACCTCGACGCCCGCCAGCGGTGTGGTGGTCTATGCGGCCCTGACCGGCTCGAACCAGGTTGCGCAGATCCCAGCCGCGCCCCAGACGCTCACCGTGGCCATCAATGCCACTGAACCCAAGCGGATGCTGAAGGCCGGCCTCCAGACCTTCACTGCCACCGTGACCGGAGCGACGAATACCGCCGTGACCTGGGAGCTGGTGGAGGGAACCAGCGCAGGGACCATCACCCAGGGCGGCGTCTTTACGGCCTCGACAACCCCGGGCACCTATCACGTCATCGCCCGCAGCGTGGAGGATCCCTCCAAGTTCGGCCGCCTGGAGCTCGTCATCTATCCCTGGACCACCTGGCCCCAGGGCCAGATCGGCGCCCTGGCGGGCAACCTGAATGGCATCGGCAATGTGGATGGCCTGGGCCAAGCTGCGCGCTTCAACCGCCCCACCGGCGTGGCCGTGGATGCGGCGGGCAACACCTATGTGGTGGATAGCGAAAACCTCATCATTCGCAAGATCACCCCAGCGGGACTGACCTCCACCTTCGCGGGCTCCCCCGGCCAATCGGGGTTCCTGGATGGCCTGGGCCAAGCAGCCCGGTTCAGCGCCCCCGGCGGCATCGCCATCGATGTGGCGGGCAACCTCTACGTGACGGACCGCTCCACCCTGCGCAAGATCTCGCCCGCAGGGGCGGTGACCACCCTGGCCGGTACCACGGACTTCGGTTCCACCGATGGCCTGGGCACCATCGCCCGGTTCCGGCAGCTCTCCAGCGTAGCGGTAGATGCGGCGGGCAACGTCTATGTGACCGATTGGGTCTTTCACACCGTTCGCAAGATCACCGCTGCCGGCCTGGTGACCACCCTGGCGGGCCTGGCCGAGCAGCCGGGCTCTGCAGATGGAACGGGCAGTGCCGCTCGGTTCAGCTGGCCTCAGGGCATTGGGGTGGATGCCGAGGGTAATGTCTATGTCGCGGATGCGGGGAATTTCACCGTCCGCAAGATCACGCCGGCCGGCCTGGTGACCACTCTGGCGGGGATGGCTGGGAGTTCAGGTTCCACCGAAGGTTTGGGCGATGTCGCTCGGTTCAGTAACCTCGCTGGCTTGGCCCTGGACGCTGTCGGCACGATCTATGTGTCGGCTGGCGGTATCCGTAAGATCACCCCCGCCGGCCTCGTGAGCACCTTGGCGGGCGGAACCTGGGGGTCCGCCGACGGCCAAGGCAGCGCCGCTGCCTTCAACGGGTCCCAAGGCCTGGCCGTCGATACGGATGGCAATGTCTATGTGGCGGACAACCTCAACTACACCATCCGCAAGATCACACCCACCGGCCTCGTCAGCACCCTGGCCGGGCGAGCCGGTAAATCCGGTTCCACCGATGGCCTGGGCAGTGCCGCAGCCTTCTACTCACCCCTGGGCGTGGCCGTGGACGCGGCGGGCAACACCTATGTCGCGGATACTGGCAGCTCTGCCATCCGGAAGATCACTCCCGGTGGCCTGGTGAGCACCCTGGCGGGCGGCTCCAGTGCCTCCTTCGACCAGCCCCAGGGCCTGGCCCTGGATGGCGCAGGCAACGTCTATGTGGCGGATACCCGCAACCACACCATCCGCAAGATCACTCCCGCCGGCCAGGTGAGCACCCTGGCGGGCTCGACGGGGCTGAAGGGCTCCGCCGATGGCCAGGGGAGCACCGCGCGCTTCAATGCCCCTGCGGCTGTCGCCGTGGATGCAGACGGCAATGTCTATGTGGCCGACGATCAGAACGCCACCATCCGCAAGATCACCTCATCGGGTCTGGTGAGCACCCTGGCAGGTTCCGTTGGATTGTATGGGTCCACGGACGGTCAGGGCAGCACGGCCCGGTTCGGCCGTCCCAATGGGGTGGCCGTGGATGCCACGGGCCACGTCTATGTCTCCGATTACTGGACTGCCGCCATTCGCAAGATCACGCCCGGGGGCCTGGTCAGCACCTTGGCTGGTGATCCCTGGCAGGGCGGCTCCGCCGACGGCCTGGGCAGCGCAGCCGGGTTCAACCATGCCACGGGCCTCGCCGTGGATGGGAGCGGCAACCTCTATGTGGCGGATCGGGATAACAACGCCATTCGCATGCTCACCCCCGCCGGGTTTGTCGGCACCATCCTCGGCGATGCCAACAGTGGCATCAACCGGTCCGGTTCCGTCCGGGACGGCGTGGACCTGCCCCTGCCCACAGCCTATGGCGCCCTGGCCGCCCCCACGGCCGTGGCCGTCGGAGCCGATGGCACCCTCTACATCACCACCTCCAATGGCGTCATGACCACGGGCGCTGTCACCACCTTGGTCGCCCCTTCCAGCCTGACCTATACCCCCAGCACCCTCAGCTACACCAAGAGCGTCGCCATCACCGCCCTGACCCCGACCCACGCAGGCGGCGCAGTGGAGCTCTACAGCGTCACCCCGGCCCTGCCCACGGGCCTGCTCCTGAATGCCAGCACCGGCGTCATCAGCGGAACGCCCACGGCCATCACGGCCGTCGGTGACTACACCATCACGGCCGCGAACCTGGCGGGCAGCACCACGGCTACCTTGACCATCACGGTCAACGAGGCGACGCCCACGGGCCTCACCTACACCCTCAATACTGCGGTCTATACCAAGGATGTGGCCATCACTGCCAACACACCCAGTAGCACCGGCGGCGCGGTGGTCTCCTATGCCGTCAGCCCCACCCTCCCGGCGGGCCTGCTGCTCAGCGCCACCACTGGCGTCATCAGCGGTACACCAACCGTGGTAGCGGCTTCGGCCAGCTATGTGGTCACCGCCACCAACACAGGTGGCAGCGTTCCCGTGACGTTGAGCATCACCATTGTGGTTGCCCCCATCGCGAGCAACTTCACCACGAGTACAGCCACGCCGGCCTATGGCACCACGTTCACCCTGACGCCCACCTACACCGGCGGAGTCGGCAGCATTGATCCCACCGTCACCTGCCCAGTCTCAGGTTCGCCTTCGGCCGCCATCACCGCCGACTGGTTCGGGGCAAAGGTCTACACCCTGCTCGTTACCAATGCAGCCGGAGCCTCTGATTCCCACCTGACGGTATCGGTGACACCGCATGTCGCGAGTGTGGGTGCCATCAGTCCAGCCGCCCCCACTCTGAATGTTGGCGCCAGCCAGGACTTCACCAGCACGGTGACCGGCGGCCTCACCAATGCTGTCACCTGGAGCAGCGGCGGCGCCGGAACCGGAACCTGGTCCAGCAACACCTGGACCGCCCCGAATACCCCGGGTTCCTACACCATCACCGCCACTTCCACGGAGGATGGCACCACACACGCAACCACCACAGCCACAGTCGTAGAAGTCATCTCGGGCACCCTCTCCGCCCCAGCCGGCTCCATCGCCACCATCCGTTCCCCCCAGGGGAGTTCCTCCGAGGCGTTCCTCGCTTCCCCGATTCCTGCAGCGTCGACCAGCCTGCCCCCCATGGGCGCCGGAATCACCGTCAACCTCATCGAGATCAACAGTGACGGCACTCAGAAGGCCCTCATTTCCACCTGCGTCACGGCTGCCGATGGGAGCTACAGCCTCAGCGCTCCAGCGAACTTCGTCCCTGGACCCAGCTATGTGGTCCGGGCCGTGGTCCCCACCGTTGGATCCATCGAGGGCTATACGATCTCCAACTTTGTCACCAGTACCACCGCCAACATCGATCCCTATACCCAGGCGTCGGTGGCTCTCATCACCGCCTCCCTGACGGCGGGGGGAGCCAACATCACCACCCTCGGCTCCGCCAGTGTCCTGGCCATCCAGGGCACCGTCTACAGCAACATGGGCAACGTTCCCAACACGGCCACCACGACCTCAGCCATGCTGGCGGCCCTCAGCACGGCCATGACACAAGACGAGGAATCAAAAAATACCGTTACCAACCTGGCGGCCCCCTTCGGCATTACCGGCACCGTGAAGAACCTGGCAGGGGAGCCCTTGGCGGGCATCGGCATCGGGGCCTGCAGCTTCGGCGGCCTCACCCTCATGGGCGTGACGCACACGGCTGCAGACGGCACCTATACCGTCCACGTGCCCACCGGGGACTATGTCATCGGAGCCATGAACATGACCACCACCAGCTTCGCCGCCAGCGGCTGGTGGACCAGCACTGGCCCCGTCTCCAGCCAGTTCAAGGCCGGTAAAGTCACGGTGAGCGATGCCCTGATTACCAAGGACTTCACCTTGATCGCGGGCGGACGCTTATCCGGTGGCCTCATGGGGGTGGCCACTCCAACAGACGTGCCCCTCCCGGGCATGCAGGTCGCCCTTTGTGACTTCGCCTCAGGTCAGACCCTGACCTCTGCCAGCACCGGCCCCGATGGCAAGTTCGTCTTCAATGTGGCCCCTGGCGAATACTACGTGAGCGTCCGCAACAAGACCCGCTATATGCCTTACGGCAGCGCCAATTACAACGGTGCAGCCACGGGCGGCGGGAAGAACATGACCCAGGCCAGCAAGGTCTCAGTGACTGCCAATGCAACCCTGACCGGCAATATGGTCCTGACAACCGGCCACCAGATCTCCGGTACGGTCAAGACGGACAGCGATGCCAATTCCGGAGTAGCGGTGGTCGGCATGCCCGTCCGCTTCCAGGACGCAGGGGCAGGGAATGCCGGTGCCGAGAGCACGCGGACCGATGTGGATGGTCAATACCGTCTGTGGGTCCAGCCTGGCAACTACAACGTCCTCTGTCGGGGCCAGCAGGCGACCAACCTAAATGCAAGTGCCGCCGACGTGGTTCAGGACTTCAAGGCCCCCGTGGGCAAGGTCACCATGAAGCTGGTGGACTCCAGCACGAGCCCCATCAGCCAGGCCCAAGGCAATCTCTATTACTGGAACAGCACCACCCCCTCCTTGACCGGACTGGGCCAGGAGATTTCCAACTCTGAAGGCATGCTGGAGCTCTACACGACTGGGACTCTGCCTGCGAACACAACATTGAAGTTGGGGTTTTCGATTTATACCAACGAACTCTTCGGTTCCTCCACCCTAGGGTGGGATGGAACAAAATATACCGCCGGCGGTGGGAACCCCATCAAGAACTCCAGGGAGGTCCCCTTTCCCGTCGCCGGTGCCACCACCCCGCTGGGGAGCATCGCCCTCCCCGCTGGGGTGATCCTGAGGGGGTTCGTTCTTAACTCGAGCACGAATCAAGGGCGCCCCAACGTCACCGTCCAAATCAGGAAGGGGGGCAGCACCGATGGCTCCTTCCAGATGGTCAACGTCCGCACCAAATCTGACGGCTCCTACACGGTCACCCTCCCCACCGGGATGGTAATCACTCAGATCGTAGCCAACCCTACAAATGGAGGCGCCAATTGGAGTTGGTCGACGGGGGGCTCCAACCCCGCTCCTCCTGCGATAGGCGCCACCGGATCGGGGCCCGTCGAACTCACCATTTCCTACTGATTCCGCGCGATAAACCGCTGCGAGCCCCAGTCCCTCCTTGGAGGTGCTGGGGCTCTTTCATGCTCAGGACCTGCGGTTCAGAACCCTGTTCACGCTGTCCTTGAGCTATCAGCCCACAGGCCCATCGATCTCGGCGTAGAGGGGGTGGGTGAGGTAGCGCTCGCCGGTGTCGCAGAGGACGGCCACGATGGTCTTGCCGGCGCCCAGTTCCTTGGCCAGCTCCAGGGCAGCGAAGACGATGGCGCCGGTGCTGATGCCGGAGAGCAGGCCCTCTTCCCGGGCCAGGCGGCGGGCGGTGGCAATGGCGTCGTCGTAGTCCACGGGGCGGATGCGCTGGAAGGCCTCGCGGTTCAGGATGCCCGGCACGAAGTTGGGCCCGAGACCCTGGATCTTGTGGGGACCAGCCTTGCCGGCGCTCAGCAGGGGCGAGGCCTCAGGCTCCACGGCCACCACCAGGGTGCCGGGCTTGCGCTCGGCCAGCACCTCGCCCACGCCGGTGACGGTGCCACCGGTGCCCACGCCCGCAACGAAGGCGTCTAGCTCCGGCACCTGCTCCAGGATCTCGAGGGCCGTGGTGCGGCGGTGCACGGCGGGGTTCGCGGGATTGTCGAACTGGCGCACCAGGAAGAAGCGGGGATCGGCGTCCGCCAGCTCCTGGGCCTTGTCCACGGCGGCCTTCATGCCCCCGGAACCCGGCGTCAGCACCAGCTCTGCGCCGTAGGCCTTGAGCAGCGAACGGCGCTCCTGGGTCATGGTGTCGGGCATGACCAGGGTGATCTTGTAGCCCTTGGCGGCGGCCACGAAGGCCAGGCCGATGCCCGTGTTGCCGCTGGTGGCTTCCAGCAGGATCGAGCCGGGCTTCAGGGTGCCCCGGGCCTCCGCGTCCTGGATCATGCTCAGCGCGATACGGTCCTTGACGCTGCCGCCGGGGTTGGCGCTCTCCAGCTTCACGTAGATTCGGGCCGAGCCCTCGGGGACAATGCGGCTCAGGCGCACGACGGGCGTGTAGCCCACGAGGTCATAAGCATGCTCGACGCGGTTGGGACGAAGGGTGGCGGTCTGGGACTGGCTCATGGGTGGGATCTCCTGGGGTCGGGGCTGGCCCTGGACTCGAAGTATGGAAAGAAAAGTTAATTTGTCAAGTTTGTTAATTGATTTTGTTGCATACTTGGTTATCATGAACGCGGAGGTCCAGTCATGAAGGGTTCAGCCAAGGGGCGCTACGGCCTGCAGTTCATGGTGGAGCTGGCGCTCCAGGCCGGCCGCGGGCCGGTGCTGGTCACCACCGTGGCCGAGCGCCAGGACCTGCCCCCCAAGTTCATCCGGGTGCTGCTCGGCAGCCTCAAAAGTGCCGGGCTGGTCAAGGTCCAGCGCGGCCCCAGCGGCGGCTGTGAGCTGGCGCGGCACCCGAGCACCATCAGCGCCCTCCAGGTGCTGGAGGCCCTGGAAGGCCGCCTGGGCGCGGGCGAGGCCGAGCCCGGCAGCACCACGGGCGCGCGGGCCGTCCGCGAGCTCTGGAACCGCAGCACCAGCGCCGCCCGGGCCGTGCTGGGCCGAACCACCCTCGCGGACCTCGCCGCCCGCCAGCAGGACCTCGAAGTGGACACCCAGGGGTATTCGATCTAGGCCGACGGGTGGGTCGCCTCTCCCCTCGAAATTTTGTCTCGAGTGCAGCATTTTGATCCGTAAAAAGAAGCGTAAACTATCCATCTAACCTTGCTAATTGCCACCGGGATCCCTGCGCGGCCATAAGCCCCCCCGGGTCTCCCTCTGGCTTGCCGTCCTCGTACCAGCCGAGACGATCCTATGAGATCCCACAGACCCTGGTTGCCCCTCCTGGCGCTGCTGACGGGACTGGCGTTCACCTTCGGGTTCTGGTGGCAGTCGCGCGCCCTCCACCAGCGCACGCTGAGCTCCGCGCTGGAGCGGCACAGCCAGGAGGCCCGGTCCCGTATCGAGACCCGGCTGCGGAGCTACGAGCGCTCCCTGCTGGCCACGCGCAGCCATTTCCAGGCGAGCCCGGCGGTCACGCGCCAGTCCTTCGCCACCTTCGTGGCCGGCCTCGACCTGGAGCCGGGCATGCAGGCCATCGGCTTCGCGACCCTGGTGCCGGCCGACGAAAAGGACCGGCACCACCGGGAGCTCCGGGCCCAGGGCTTTCCTGAGTACCAGATCCGGCCCCCAGGAGATCGGGAGGTCTACTGCCCGGTGATCTACCTCGAGCCCTTCCGGGACCGGAACCTCCGGGCCCTGGGCTTCGACATGCTGTCCGAGGCCGTCCGCCAGGAGGCTGCCTTCCGGTCCCGGGACTCGGGCCAGCTAGGCATGTCCGGAAAAGTCCAGCTGGTCCAGGACACCGGAACACACCCGGGCTTCCTGCTCTACGTGCCGGTCTACCGGAACGGGGCGCCAACGGCCTCCCCGGAGGACCGGCGGCGGAACCTGATGGGCTGGCTCTACACCGCCTTCAGGGTGGACAACCTGATGGGCGGCGTGCTCGGGGAAGCGGATTCGCAGCTGATCGACTTTGAGCTGTTCGACGGCCCCCCGCGACCCGAGTCCCTGCTCTTCGACCGGGACACCAGGCTGCGCTCCCTCCCCGCCTCGCCCACCCAGGGCTTGAGCACACCTCTGTTGTTCGGGGGTCATGCCTGGACCCTGGTGACCCACGCCCTGCCGGGCCTCCTGACCAGCCACCCGGACAACGCCAGGACCATCCTCCTCCTCGGCAGTCTGATCAGTCTCCTGCTCGGCATGCTCCTCCACCTGGACGCCCGGCAATTCAAGAAAATCCGCAGGCTCAACGAGTCTCTGGAAGATCGGGTCCAGGCGCGGACCAAGGAGGTGGCGGCAAGCGAGGAACGTTTCAACACGGCCTTCCAGTTCACCCCCATGGCCCTGGGCATCACCACCATGGCCGAGGGCCGCTTCCTGGTCGTCAACAAGGCCTTCGAGTCCATCTACGGCCACACCGCCGAGGAGCTGGCTGGGCGCATCGCCAGCGAGGTCGGCATCTGGTCGGACCCCGCCGACCGCGAGAAAGTGATGGCCCTGCTCCAGCAGGGGCTTCCCGTTCAGGACTTCGAAACCCAGATCCAGCGCAAGGACGGCAGCCGCCGCTGGGTCTCCTATTCCGGCCAGCTGGTGACCATGGGCAGCACCCCCTGCCTGCTCTCCGCTGCCGTGGACATCACGCACCGGAAGTGGGCGGAGGATGCGCTGCGTGACAGCGAAGCCCGCCTGCGGCGGGCCGAGCGCGTGGCCCTCGTCGGCAACTGGGAGCTGAACCTGGCCGAGCGGAAGACACGCGCCTCCAGGGGTGCCATGGGCCTGTTCGGCCTGCAGGCGGAAGAGTGGACCCTCGAGGAGATTAAGGCCCTGACACTCCCGGAATACCGGCCGACCCTGGACGCGGCCCTGGCCGGACTGATTGAACGCGGCCAACCCTACAAAGTCAAGTTCCGCATGCGCCGACCCGACACCGGCGAGCTGCGCCACATCCACTCGGTCGCGGAATACGACACCACGCGGGGGGTGGCCTTCGGAGTGATCACCGACATCACCGAACAGGTCCTGGCCGATGAAGAGCGGGCCCGCCTCCAGAATCAGCTGCAGCAGTCGCAGAAGATGGAAAGCCTCGGCAGCCTCGCCGGGGGCGTCGCCCACGACATGAACAACGTGCTGGGGGCCATCCTCGGCATGGCCTCAGCCACCCTGGAGACACAGCCCGTGGGGAGCCCGACCCACCGGGCCTTCGACACCATCACCCAGGCGGCGACCCGGGGCGGCAAGATGGTCCGGAGCCTGCTGAGCTTCGCCCGGCAGAGTCCCGTGGAAGAGCGCGTGGTGGACATGAACGCGATCCTCCGCGAAGAGGTCGCCATGCTGGAGCGCACCACCCTCGGCAAGGTCCGCCTCGAGTTGGACCTCGAGGAGGACCTCCGGCCCATCCGGGGCGACGCCGCCGCCTTGACCCATGCCGTCATGAACCTGTGCGTCAACGCCGTGGACGCCATGCCCGAGGGCGGCACCCTCACGCTGCGCACCCGGAACGCCGACCCTGACTGGATCGAGGTGGGGGTGACCGACACGGGCATCGGCATGTCCCGAGAGGTCCTGGACAAGGCGATGGATCCCTTCTTCACGACCAAGGACGTCGGCAAGGGCACGGGCCTGGGCCTGTCCCTGGTCTACAAGACCGTGCAGACCCACCGGGGCCAGGTGGAGCTCCGCAGCGAGCCCGGCCAGGGCACCGCCGTCCGCCTGCGGTTCCCGGCCTTTGAGCCGCCAGCCCAGGAGGTGCAGTCCGAGCCCGCGCCCATCGCCGGGTCCGCTGCTCGGGCCCTCGAGGTGCTCGTGGTGGACGATGACGACCTGATCCAGAGCTCCATGCGCACCATGCTGGAGTTCATGGGGCACCGCCCCGAGGGCGCCACCAGCGGCGAAGAGGCCCTGGCTCAGCTCGAGGCGGGCTACGAGCCGGATCTGGTCATCCTGGACATGAACATGCCTGGACTGGGCGGCGCGGGCACCCTGCCGAAGCTCCGCGCCCTGCGACCGACCACGCCGGTCCTGCTGGCCACGGGCCGGGTGGACCAGTCCGCTTCGGAGCTGGCCCAAACCCACCCCTTCGTCACGCTGCTCTCCAAGCCCTACAGCATGGACGAACTCAGGCAGCGCATGGAGACCCTCGTCCGGGCCTGAAGGGCCAGGTCTCCCTTGCACTGCCGGGAACCCAGGTCCGCCCGCACACCCTAGCGCAGGCAGATCACCTTCGCCTTGCCCTTCCACTTGAGCCAGGCGCGATCGGTGGTGAGCACGGTGGCCCGCTCTCGTTCAGCCAGGGCCAGGCAACAGCGGTCGCCGAGGGCGAGGCCGAGCGGCCGGGTCCTGGCTGCCATCAGGCCCGCCTCCAAGGCGAGGGCCTGATCCAGCGGGGCCACCTCAAGCTGTAGCTCGTCTAGCGTGTGCCGGAGCTCCCGTGCCGGCAGTCCGGCCCGCCCCAGGATGCCAACCACCTCGGCCCAGTTCGGGGCGCCGATCAGGGCCTCGCCGGTCCGCACCGCCTCCCAGACCGGCTCCTGGCCCGGTTCCCCCAGCAGCAGCGCCACCAGGGCGCTGGCGTCAAGCACCGTCCTGGTCACGGCGATAGTCCTCCCGACGCTCCGCGACCAGTTGGTCGGATAGCAGGCGCCCGTCCTTCGGGCGGTAGGGCGCCAGGAGGGCCTGGGCGCGGCGCACCGCGACTTCTACGGTAACCAGCCGGACCTCCTCTCCCTGAAGCTCCAGGATCAGGCGGGAACCGGTCTTCAGCCCGAGCGCCTTGCGGAAGGCCGCCGGCAGGATCAGACGACCCGCACCGTCCAAGGTCACCGTGGCGTTCATGGGTGGACCTCCCCTCTTTCAAGGATAGGGGAAATTCCGAAAAATGCCATTTTTCTAAAATCTGGGAGATTTTGCGTTAAAAAGCCACCACCAGCCCTGGGGCGTCGGCGTGGCCCTTCGACTGGACCTCGGCGCCGCGGTAGAGGGTCCAGCCGGGGAGGCCCCGGGCCATGGACTTGGTCATGGCCCACTGCTGGACCCGGCTGTTGGCCAGGATGACCAGGAGCATCCGCTTCGGGTTCCAGGGGTTCGGGAAGGCGGCGATCAGCCCGTCGTCGGCCCGGCCGTAGGTGCGGCCCTGCCACTGGAACCAGCCGGGACCCGCGGCGAAGGGCAGCTTGCCCTCGGCCAGCAGGCGGGCCATGAGGCCGTTGTCCGCGGGCCCACCGAAGACCACCAGGTCGCGGCTGGCCAGCTCGGCATCGCTGACCTCGGCATCAGGCTTCAGGGGCAGCAGCAGCTCGGTCATGTTATCCGCCAGCAGGTCGCGGTACTGCAGGGCCAGGGTGCGCTGGGCCTCCACCTCCCGGGCCGTGCCGCAGACCAGCAGGGTGGCGCTCCAGTCGTCCAGCACATTGCTCGGCACCCAGAAGTCCGCCCGCGCCAGGGGTAGATCGCGCCCAGCGTTGAAGGTCAGACGCGTGGGCCGGGTCTCGCTGCGGAAGGTGAACGTGTCCTTGGCGCCGGTCAGGGCGACGCGCTCCAGGCGGGCGCCCTTCTCCGTCTCCAGGCTCACGAAAGCCACGAGGGGATACGCGAAGCCCGGCTGGGCCACCTCCACCTTCACCTCATAACTCTCCCCAACTTTCTCCACCCGCGCCTGGAGGCCGGGGGCGGGCAGGTCGGCCCGCTCGAGCCAGGGCTTCAGGATCGGCGCCACGTCCTTCCCCGCCGCAGCAGACAGGGCCACCAGCAGGTCGGCCGTGGCGGGTCTCTTGCCCCGGAACTGGGCCGAGACCGCCTGCATGGCCTTGCCGAAGGCCGCGTTGCCCAGGTGCAGGCGCAGCTGGTGCAGGGCGAAGACGCCGCGGATGCGCGGGATCAGATAGGCACCGTAGCGGTCATAGTCCGTGACCGTGGCCAGGGGGGCCTTGACGCCCTCCTTGGCGGCCAGCCAGAGGTGCCGCGTACCCAGGTCGGCCAGGGCGGCGCTCTGGGTCTCGAAGCCCTTGGCCCCGCTGCCCGCCAGCTGCTTCAGCTGCGCGTGGTAGGCCGCCGACCCGCTGATGAACCAGTTGTCGGCATCCGAGGCGGGCCGGATCGTGCCCGTCCACAGCCCCTTGGCCTCATAGCTGAAGGCCTCCTTCACGGCGGCGGTATCCGGCACAGCCGCCGCCTTCAGAGTCTTTTCCTGTCTCCAGGCTGCGCGAGCTGCCTGGAGCCGGCTCGAGATCCAGACCGGACTGAACGTCGTATACCCATGGGTCAGGTGCGGCGTGGCCAGGGGCAGGTCCGCGATCCAGCGGCCGCCCACCAGCTTTTCGCGCTGGGTGGACTTGCCCTGGTGGGCGATGAAGACCAGGGCTTCGGCCATCTCCGCGGTGGTGAGCTTGGCGTCGCAGGCGTGGGGCCGGTTGATGGGGCTGCTGGCCAGCATGCGCGTGGCGCTGTCGATATCGAAGCCGCCCTTGCCGCTGGCCCGGAAGGCCTCCTGGAAGGCGATGTCGCGGTTCCAGGTGTTGAAGGCCAGGTCCACGGGCGCGCCGTCGGGGTTGGCGCCGTACTCGCCGCGCACCTCGAGGTCGCGGTTGTTGTTGTTGGCCCAGATGAAGCCCTGGTGGTTGGCCGGCGTGTCCGCGGCCTTGCCCTTGCTGCCCGTGCGCCAGAGCTTCGTCTTGTCGGTGCCCAGCAGGAAGCAGGCGCCCTCGTCGGTCTTGGTGTCGGCCATGGTCCAGTCGTTGGTGTAGAGGCCGTTGTTCTGCTTGAAGAGGATCGCCGCCGCTTCGTCGATGCCCGAGGCGTACTGGGCGGCCTTCCGGATGCGGTTGCTCTGGGGCGTGCCGTCGGGATTGAAGGGGGTTTGCCCCACGGTGGTCTCGCCCATGACCAGGCCCGAGGCGTTCAGGTACCAGTCCGTGCCGCTGTGGATGCCGCCCGCGAAGGTCTGCAGCACCAGGCGCTGGCCCTTCTCGGGCACGATGTCCAGCATCACGTTCCACTCGGTGCCCGTGTAGCCGCCCCACATGAAGATCTGGCCGAAGATGAAGCGACCGCTCCGGGTGGCTTCCTTGGTGGCCACAAAGGAGGAGCAGTGGTCCCCCTGCCCGCCCTTGGCCACCTCGTCATCGGCGGTCACGAACGTGCGACCGCTCAAGGAATTCGTCGTAATTGGAAGTGCTGAATGGAGATAGCTTTCATCGACGTCACTGTTCAGGGTGACAATGTCCAGCAGGTCCAGGTCCCGGCCCTTGAACTTCACTCCAGCCTTCACGGCGCCGTCGGCGATGCCCTTCATCTCCTCCAGGTATTCCACGTCGTATTTGCGGAGGAACAGGGCGTCCGCCAGGTGGCGCTTGTCGGTCCAGCCCCGGGCGGGGTCCGCGGCATCCTTCTGGAGGCCCAGCTTGGTCATGAACCGCACGATCTCCTCGGCCATGAGCTCGCCATGCTGGCGGCCCCGGGCGTAGGGGGCGCCCTCGATGTGCAGGAAGGTCCAGCCGCCCATCTCGTAGCGGAAGCCCTTCCCGGCCCAGCGTACGGTCTCCAGGGGCACGAAGGCGGTGACGTCCTCCACCTTCTCCAGCTTCACCTCGCTGAACGTGACCGCGCCCGTGGCCTGGCCGTTGCGGCCCAGGTGCAGCTGCGCGCGGTCCGTGGGGCTGGTGGCCAGGAACAGCACCGCGAGGCGGCGCTCGGCGGTGCCCGCGGCGCTCTGCGACGCGTTGGTGAAGGGGAAGCTCTGCATGGACAGGCAGGCGCCCAGGGCCGTGGGGTAGCGCGCCAGGGCATCGACCTTGACGCCCTCAGTGCGGACCGTGGCGCTCAGCCGATACAGCTCACCGACCTTGAGCGCGACCGGCGCGGAGGCCAGGGTGCCCTCGGCGCCCCCGGCCGCGTCCAGGCGCAGGCCCTCAGCCTTGGCCGAAGAACCCGGCTTCAGGGTCCAGCCGCCGAGCGACAGGTCCGCCGCCGAGGCGAAGACCGCCAGGACCAGGATCAGCAGGGCACGGAAAAATCGGCTCATGGGGCCTCCAACCCCCCCAGTCTGCCAAAGCCGGACGAGGATTGCCTCGTTTATTGAGGCGAGGCGACCGCCTCAGGTCCGCCGCAGCATGAGCAGGGTCCGGTCATCCAGGTAGGGGGCACCCGCGGTGAAGCGATCCAGCTCGCCCAGCAGGGCCGCGTCCAGGGCTGGCAGGGACGCGTGGCGGTGGGCTCCCACCAGGGCTATGAGAGCCTCGGTGCCGAACTCCTCGTCCGCAGCGTTCGCGGCCTCGGTGATGCCATCGGTGTAGACCAGGAGGAGGTCGCCGGGCGCCAGACTCAGTGTGGCCTCGCCGTAGGGCTGGCCGGGCAGCATGGCCAGGGGCAAGCCCTGGGCTTCCAGTTCCTGGATCGGCTCGGACCCGCGCAGGAGGAGCGCCGGGTTGTGCCCCGCATTGGTGTAGGTCAGCGTGCCCGTCGCCGGGTCCAGGAGGGCCAGGAAGGCTGTCACGAAGCGGCGGCCATCCGTGTTGCGCGCCAGGTTCCTCGACAGCTGGAAGGCCAGCTCCGAGGTGCTGAGGTCCCGCTCGGTCCAGGCTTCCAGGGTGGCCTGGAGCGAGGCCATGAGGAGGCCCGGACCCAGCCCCTTGCCGCTCACGTCCGCCAGGCAGAAGAGCCACTTCCCGTCACCCCGGGGCCACCAGCCGAAGAGATCGCCGGAGACCTGGCGGCTAGGCAGGTTGTTGCCGTAGAGCTCGAAGCCCGGAATGTCCGGTGGGAAGCCCGGCAGCAGGCCCTGCTGGATGTGGCGGGCTAGGTCCAGCTCCTGATCCACCTTCTTGCGGGCCATGGCCTCCTCGCGCAGGCGGGCCTGCTCCAGCTTGGCCGTGGCCAGATGGGCGAAGGTGCTGGCCAGGCGCAGGTCCTCCTCGTCGAAGGGTTTCCTGGGCGGGCGGGAATCCAGGTAGAGCAGGCCCTTCACCACGCCCCGGTGCTCCAGGGGCGTCACCATGGCCGAGGTCACACCGCTCTGCATGAGCGAGGGTGTGGCCAGCCCCAGGTCCTCCCCGAAGTCGTTGAAGAGCACGGACTCCTTGCGCTCCAGGGCCGCGTCCACCAGGCTGCGGGCCAGGAGGATGGGCTCATCGATCTCGGGTCCGCGAGAGGCCACCGTGTGCAGCCCGGTCCGGTCCTGGAGCAGCACCGCGGCCCGCCAGGGCTTCAGCAGGGTCCAGAGCCGGTCCAGCAGGTCGGCCAGCAGCTGCTCCGGCGGACTGTCCTCCAGCAGCTCCAGGGAGAGGGCCTGGATCTCGCGGATCACCGCCCGGAGGTGCAGGGTTTCCGGGGCTTCGCTGCGCCGGTCGGGGGCCGCGCGCAGCCGCTCCAGGGGCAGGACGAGGGAGCCCGCGGAGGAGGAGTCGCCCGTGTTCGGGCTGATGCGGACCCGGGGCCCCTGGGTGGGCGTACCCAGGCGGAGGGGCACCTGGCCCAGCTGGAGCTGGTCGCCTTCGCGCAGGAGATGGGGCACCGCGATGCGCTCGCCGTTGAGGGTGGTGCCGTTGAGGGAGCCCAGGTCCTCGATGGAGGGAACGCCGTCCTTCAGTCTGATGCGGGCGTGGTGGCGGCTGAGGCTGGCATCGGGAATGGCGATGTCGTTCTGGGAGGAGCGGCCCAGGGTCCAGACCCGGTCATCGCCCTCCAGGGGCAGGGGCAGGCGGCCGGGAATATGCAACACCAGGGTCTTCATAGGGCTTTCATAAATCTTCTTGGCACGAGCACGAAGATGGTTAATTTAAGTCAATGTATATCATTTTACGTAACAATGCTTGACCCCTGATCGGACGCCTCGAAGCGCGCCCGATCATACCCGATGAGGCCGCGCTGGAGCCATGCCGAATGCACCGCTGAAGCCCCTCGAGTCCCAGGCCGACACCCTGGCCGGGGACGCCTCGGCCTTCGGGACCGGGGGGGCCAGCCGCCGCGCTGCGCCGGACTTCCCCGTGAAGGACTGGGACCGCTATGAGTTCCTGGGCTTCCTGGGCCAGGGCGGCATGGGGATGGTCTTCCTGGCCCGGGACCGCCGCCTGGGCCGCGAGGTCGCCATCAAGTTCGTCCGCCTGGAAGACGAGCGGCACCTCCAGCGCTTCCTGGTGGAAGCCCGGGCCCAGGCCCGGGTGAGCCATCCGCATGTCTGCAAGGTCTTCGAAGTCGGCGAGGTGGAGGGCCGGGTCTTCATCACCATGCAGCACATCGCCGGCAGTTCTCTGGAGCAGGCGGCTCCGGCGCTGAGCCTGGAGCAGAAGGTCATCGTGCTGCGGGACGCGGCCCTGGGCGTGCAGGAGGCCCACAAGGTGGGGATCATCCACCGGGACCTGAAGCCCGCCAACATCATGGTGGAGCAGGCCGAGGACGGCGCCCTGCGGACCTTCGTCATGGACTTCGGCCTGGCCAGGGAGTGGAACCAGGACGTCACGGAAACGGGCTCGGTGCTGGGCACCCCGGCCTTCATGTCGCCGGAGCAGGCCCGGGGCGAGCCCCATCAGCTGGACCGGCGCACGGACGTCTACAGCCTGGGCGCCACCCTCTACCAGGTGGCCACCGGCCAGGCGCCTGTCCCGGGCAGCAACGCCCTGGAGATTCTCAGCGCCATCAGCTCCCACGAGGTGCAGCCCATGCGCCTCCACGGCCCGGGCATCCCCCGGGACCTGGAGGCCATCACCCTCAAGTGCCTGGAGAAGGATCCCTCCCGGCGCTACGACTCGGCCCGGGCCTTCGCCGAGGACCTGGACCGCTTCCTAGCGGGGGAGCCCGTGCAGGCCCGGCCCACGGGCCTGCTCTACCGCCTGCAGCGGAAGCTGCGCCGCCATCGTGCGCTTGCCTCCGTGGCCGCCTTGGCCCTCCTCCTGGTGCTGGGCGCCCTGGGCACCACCCTCAAGACCCGCCGGGACGCCAGCCGCCGCGAGCGCCTGGCCCAGCAGTTTACGGAGTCCATGGGGCGCATCGAGTCCCTGGCCCGCTACTCGGCCCTGGCGCCGCTGCATGACATCCGCCCGGACCTGCAGGCGGTGCGGACCCACATGGACCTGCTGCAGGCGGACATGCGCGCGGCGGGCGCTCTCGCCAACGGGCCCGGCCACTACGCCCTGGGCCGGGGCTACTGGACCCTGGATGATGCCGAGGAGGCCCGGGAGCACCTGCAGATGGCCTGGGACGCGGGCTACCGCGAGCCCCGGGTGGCCTTCGCCCTGGCCCTGGTGTTGGGCCGCCAGTATCAGGAGCAGCTGCTGGAGGCGGAGCGCATTCCGGCGCGGGACCAGCGGGAGGCCCGGCTGCGGCGCATCGAGGCCCAGCTGCGGGCCCCGGCCCTGGCCTTCCTCCGCCAGGCCCAGGGCGCGGACGTGGCCTCCCCCGCCTACCTCGAGGCCCTCCGGGCCTTCTACGAGGGGCGCCTGGACGAGGCGCTGGCACACCTCAAGATCCTGGAGGGCGAGCTGCCCTGGTTCTTCGAGGCCCCCCTGCTGCGGGGCTCCCTCCTGCAGGCCCGGGCCTGGTCCTGGTGGAACCAGGGACAGCCGGAGCAGGCCCAGGCGGACTTCGAGGCCGGCCGCCGGGACCTGGCCGTCGCCGCCGCCAGCGGCCGCAGCGCCCCGACGGTCTACGCGGCCCTGGCGGAGCTGGAGCTGAACGCCCTGACCATGGAGAAGTACAGCCAGGGTCAGGTGCGGCCCGCCTTCGAGCGGGGTCTGGCGGCGGTCCAGCTGGCCCTCCGGGCCCAGGCGGACCACGCGCCCTCGCTCATCCTCCAGGCGGCCCTGCTGGGTCAGTACGCGGATGTGCTGACCGGCCGCGGCGAGCACCCGGACGCCCTGGTCCAGGAAGCCGTGGCCGTGGCCCTGAAGGCCCAGGCGGCCGGGCCCACCCGGGCCGATGCCTGGGCGGCCCTGGGCAAGGCCTACTACCAGTGGGGTAACGAGCGCCTCGACCACAACCTGGATCCCACAGAGCAGCTGGACCGGGGGCTCCAGACCCTGGAGTCCCTGGCGCCGCCGAAGCGCGACTACGCCGTGGAGAACCACCTGGGCCTCCTCCATCAGACCTGGTCCGACTACGAGGCCCAGCAGGGGCTGGACCCGAGGCCCCACCTGGACGGGGCCATCGCCGCCTACGAGCGGGCCACGACCATGGAGCCCCAGTCCCTGCCCGCCTGGATCAACCTCGGCACCTGCCTCCAGCAGCGGGCCGTGCTGCCGGGCGCCGCGGATCCCGAAGCGGACTTCCGGCGGGCCCTGGAAGTGCTGGACCGGGCCCGCACCCTCAACCCCCGCCACTTCGTCCCCTGGTTCGTGCAGGGCAAGGTGCTCTACAGCCAGGCGCTGCGCAAACAGGAGCGGGGCGAGGATCCCGGCGCGGAGCTGCAGGCCTCCCTGGAGGCCAACCGCCGGGGCCTGGCCATCAACGCCGAGGTGCCGCACCTGCACAACGGGGTGGGCGTGGCCCAGCTGCAGGTGGCCCGAGCCGCCTGGGAGCGGGGTCAGGATCCCCTGCCCGCCCTGGCCGCCGCGGAGCAGGCCTTCCGCCGGGCCATGGCCGTGGCTCCGGGCCAGGTGCTGGGCTACCTGAACCTGGGGGACCTGCTCATCTGGAAGGCGCGGCGCGGGCTGGGTTCCCCGGGGCCAGCCAGCCTCCAGGCCATCGAGGCGCTCCTGCGCCGGAGCCTGGCGGCCGCTCCCGGGGATCCGGGCACCCTCGCGACCCAGGGGCGCCTGGCAGCCCTACGCCTGGAGCAGCTGCAGAGCCACCCCGGCGACTTCCGGTCCAGCCTGGCCGCGGGGGAGGCGGCCCTGGAGGCCGTGCTCAGCCGCCAGCCCCGGCAGCGGGACGCCCTGCTCTACCGGGGCGAGCTGCGCAGCGCCGCAGCCCGCCTGAAGGCCCAGCGCGGCCTCGCCGGCCCCGAGGACTTCGAGGCGGCCGACCAGGCCCTGGCCAGGGCCCTGCAGGTACCCCCTGAGTCCCAGGAGGCCCTGCTGGCCCGGGCCGCCCTGACCCTGGCCCGGGCTCACTGGGAACAGGCCCAGGGCGAGGATCCCGCCCGCCATCTGGCCCAGGGCGAGGTCCATTTGGACCGCCTCGCCAAGCTGCACCCGGGCATGGGCGAGGCCCAGGCCCTGCGGGGCGCCCTGAAGCTGGCGGAGGCGCAGTCAGGGGGCCCCGCCGAACGCGCCACCAGGGCCCGCGAGGCCCACCAAGGCTTCCAGGAAGCCTTCACCCGCAACCGGTATCTGGAGCCCCCCTGGAGGGCCGCCGACCAGCAGGCCCGGGCCCTGGCTCAGCCCTAGGAGCTGGGATCACCGGCTGAAACTCAAAAAAAATCAGCCACCGATGAACACCGATTATCGGTGTTCATCGGTGGTTAATTTTGATCTTTTTCCGTAACCGGCAAGCGGCTCAGCCTGAAACCTTGATGGTGCCCGTGCCGCCAATGCCTTGGGCGGTGCTGGCCTCGGCGGCCAGGTTCTCGGTCTGGTTCTCCTCGGACCCTTCGGGCGTGGAGCCATCCGGCTCTTCGCTGTTGGCTTTGGGAATCATGGGGACCTCCTGAAATGGGGTTGAGGGCTGGCCCAGGATCTTGAGACTCAGAACCTGGAACCCTGAAATATGGAGCCAAGCCTAGTCCCCTGCCAGCACGAACTGAAGGTTTTTCTTCGGGTCTGCTCGGATTTTTTCGACCCAGTCACTCTCCTCAACCTCGGCCTGCTCCGCGCACTCAGCGAGAGTCGTTGCCCTTCCGCTTTTTCACTGACCGGCGCCAAGCCCCCGTAAGCTGGAACCATGACGCTTCGCAAATGGACCTTCACCGTGACACCCGAGGACGCGGAGCTGCGCCTGGACCAGCTCATCGCCAAGCACACGGAGCTGTCCCGACGCACGGCCCGGGAGGCCCTGAAGCTGGGCGGCGTGCAGGTGGACCGCAAGCGGGTCAAGGTGGCGGGCAAGCTGGTGAAGCCGGGCCTCGAGATCCGCGTGGCCTTCGATCCGGACCTGCCGCCGGTGCCGACCACGCCCATCCCCATCGTGTTCGAGGACGCCTGGATCATCGCCGTGGACAAGCCCGCCGGCCTCGCCACCCAGGGCACCTGGGCCTCGGACCGCCATGACCTGCTGGCCCTGCTGAAGGCCCAGCGCCCGGACCTGCAGACCTTCCTCCACCACCGCCTGGACCAGGGCACCTCGGGTCTGCTGGTGCTGGCCAAGGATCCCAAGGCCAACAAGGGCCTGGCCGAGGCCTTCGCCTCCCGGGACCTGGAGAAGCTCTACCTGGCGCGGCTCTCGGAGCCCCTGGAGGCCTGCACGGTCAAGGCCCCCATCGGCCGCCTCCGGGGCGCGGATCCGGGCCGTTTCGGCTGCGAGGGAGACCTCATGGACCCCAAGTCCGCCCACACGGACTTCCGCCCGGCCACCGCCGAGGAGACCGCAGGCCTGGTGCCCGGCCACTGGGTCGTGGCGCGCATCCACACGGGCCGCACCCACCAGATCCGCGTGCACCTCGTGCACCTGGGCCGCCCCATCCTGGGCGACGGCCTCTACGGCGGCGCCCCCTCAGACCGCCTCTGGCTCCACGCCTGGCGCCTGGGCCTCCAGCACCCCGTCACCGGCGAGCCCCTGCTGCTGGAGGCCCCGCCGGTGCGGTTCCTGGGCTAGGTATCCCTCCAGGCCCCCGAGTCTCATGGTTAGGGGATCTCACTTGGGAACCACAGCCTTGATGGGGGCAGGTCCTTCCTTCTCAAGTAGGGGAACGGACCCCAAGGCAAGGAACTTTCCGGAGACATCCACGGTCAGCGGAGGCAAGCGACCCTCGGCCCAGAGCCATTGTTCCGTCTCGGGCATTTCCCTCACCAGATTCCCCAAGGTCTTGGGTGGAACCGAAGACAGGGTTCGGGAAGCTGGATCAAAGCGCAGCATGAGGGCCACATATTCAGACCCCTCGTAGTCCTCCGGCTTCAGGGGCCACCGGCCTGCCTCGACCAACCGCCGCTGTTCCTCGGCCGGAAGGGATGCAAACAGGTTTCTCGCGAAGTTCTCTGAATATCGATTTAATTGCCGGACCATTGCGGGAACGAAGATTTCCCCGGAAGTGGAGCAGAACGGCGGTGAAAGAAACGAAGGAGGCTGATCGAGGCTCTTAGGTGACCAGCTAACCGATTCGGTGAACCGCGGAGTGAGCCGCCGGAACAGGTCGCTCTCCAGGTTCGTGGGGGAGCCAGCTGCCGGGTCAATGCGGTAGAGAGATCCATTGGTGAGGAAAAGAAAGAATTCACCATCCACCGCGATGGCGACTGCCCGAAGATTCCGATGGGCATCCTGCAATTCCAACAGGGTTCGACGGTTCTGACTGGGCCATTCCACCACATCCACTCGGAACACAGGAGGGCTAGTCCCGTCTTTGGCAACCCTCGCCCCCAGGAGGAAGCGGCCAGCCGAGGCGGCCAGCAGGTGGAGAGCCTCATCCTTGAACTGGATGGGGGGATGCCAATACCAGACGGGTCCCTCCTGCTGAGAGATCACCTCGGCGCAACGAACACTGAAAAGTTTCGCTGTCAAGAACTCGGCCTGGTAGAGGCGGTCCCCATCAAAGGCTCGGTCGATCATCCCCGGCGCCTTGGTGGCCGGGAGCAGGGGGATGCCCTTGGCTTGCATAAATTGGAGCTGTGCCTCCGACCGGGTGTAAACAGCCTCGCCCATTACCACCCACTCTCGCCCCCAAGCACGAACAGATCCTGATTGTCCAAATAGGGTTTGGGTGAACAAGAGGAAGAAACATAGGAAAATTTTCATGCCGGTTTCCAGGAAGGTCGTGTTTAATTCAGCCAATCACTATTGGGTCATCGTGTGCTTTGTGACGCCGCTATAGAACGGTCTATTCCCCATCCCATTGCATGTGCAGGACGCTCGGTTCACAGTCCCGCTGCAAGCTTCAATAGTCGCATTGCAAGATCCCTTGTAGAGTAGCGTGTCGAACTGATAGGTGCAGTCAAGGGGGCAGAGTTTCTTGCAATCGGAGGCACTATTCGTGGCACTGGTATCGCTACCTCCGTCATCTTCATTCAAGGACGGAAAATTCATAAACTTATGTTCCGGTCCGGGATGGCCAAAGGCTGGGGCTTGAGCCATCGCCGCCATTCCAAGCAAAAATAGAAAGATGATTATACTTTTCATGGCTGCTCCTAGAGGTTAGAGCGAATTTACTATTTCAAGGGGGGTGGCAATAGGCTTTCCCGTTTGTCCAAAATTTTGTTCCAGAGCCGAACGCCCCTAAAGCTGGATTCATGGCGCTGAGCAAATGGACCTTCACCGTGACACCCATGAGGACGCGAACCTGAGTCTGGACCAGCACATTGCCAAGCACGCCGGGCTGTCCCGCTGCTCGGCCCGTGCGGCTTCGGGTAGCGGCGGGGCCAAGAACAGCCGCTGGGCCCTGGGGGCCGGGACGGGCTCGGGTTCAGCCGCCATACGGGATCCTCCATGCAGCAGTGTGGTCCCTGCGGTCTCCCCGGGCCGGCGGCCCTGGGGTAGGCTCAAGCCATGCTGACGAAGATGCTCTCCCTGGCCCTGCTGGCAGCCTGGCTCCTGGTATCCGCCCAGGCCCACGTGCCAAGCCCATCGGCCGCACCCACCGCCAACCCGATCGTCGTCGAGCGCTTCGCCAGGCCCGGCCCTCTGGCGGGTGTGGTGGCGCGCATCGACCTCCGGGATCCCAGGGTCGCCGTAAAGGTCCTCATGGCGGACGGCCTCGGCCCGGTCGGCGGGAAGGACTGCGCGGGTCGCCTCGAGGTACCCAGCGCCCTGGCCCGCAAGCACGACCTCGCCGTGACCCTCAACGCCAGCTACTTCCGGGCCGAGCCCAAGGCGGGCGGTGCCCCGCCGGTGACCTACTTCGTCGGCAACTGCGGCACGCCCGTAGGCTGGCACGTCGCCGAGGGGAAGGTGCGCACCCGACCTGCGGAAGCCCGCTTCGAGGCCGCCTTCGTGGTGCATGCCACCGGCCGCGCCACGCTGCACGCCCGCCTCCACGAGCTGCCCGCCGATGCGCGCTTCGTGGTCAGCGGCAACGCCCTGGTGCTGGAGCGGGGCCAGGTTGCCACCAGCCCCAAAGGCACGGTTCGCCACCCCCGCAGCGCCGTGGGCCTCAGCGAGGACGGCCAGACCCTGCTGCTCGTGGTTGTGGACGGCCGCCAGGAGGGCCACAGCCGCGGCGCCACCCTGACCGAGCTGGGCGAGCTGATGAAGGCCTTCGGCGCCGCAGACGCCCTCAACCTTGATGGCGGCGGCAGCACCGCGCTGGTCGTCAAGGACCGCGCCACTGGGGTCTTCACGGTGGCGAACCGCCCCTCCGGACTGGCCACGGACCTCCCGGGCCTGCCCGTGGAACGCCCTGTAGTAGACGTCCTGGGCGTGGTGCTGCGGGAGGTGCCAGCCCCTCGGCAGACGCCCGCGGAGGCTCCGGGCCGCTGAAGCGACGCCGGTGTATCAGGCTTCCACGAAGCGGTGGCGGAACGCGTCCGGCACCTTGGCCTTCTTGCGGGCCTGGTAGTCGAAGAACACGATGCCGGTCTTGCCGCGGGCCACCTCCCGGCCAGATTCCCGCTCAGCCAGCCGCCAGATGAAATCGCAGCCGTACTCGTGGAAGTCCTCCACGCCCATCTCGACCACCATGACTTCGCCATGGAAGGCCTCCGAGCGGTACTGCACGGCGGCATCCCGGGCGATGATGCCCCGTCCCGCCACGTCAAGCTCCGAGTAGCCCAGGGACTTGAGATAGCGCAGGCGGGCCTCGGACACCAGGCCCAGCACCTGGGCATTGTCGAGGTGGTTGCCGTAGTTGATGTGCCCGATCAGCAGCGGGATCTCGGTGGCAAACGGGAACCGGGCAGGCAGCTCAATGCGGATACGGGCCATGGGTGAGGGCCTCCAGGCAGCAGGCGCAAGCCGATGCCAGGGGCGAGCCTAGCACGAGCCTTGGTGGCACGGTTCCCGGGGGCAGGAACCCGAGTGCCTGGGGTTAGGCGCGATCCTGGTCTTAAGTCTTCCTAGATTGATGCCGACTCTCTGGCCACTGGCAGCTACCGTCGAGGCAGCCCACATGACCGGGAAGGGGTTTTCGATGCGCGCGATTGGGGCTCGTTAATGCATTTCGCCTTGCTGGCCCCCTGCGCCGCAGAGCAAGCCAGCACGCGTTGCCCTGTTTCCACGAATAGGGAGCTCCGATGGCGCGGGTGCAACATCTGACCCGTTACGGAGGAGTCAAGCCCCCTGCAGGCGCCGCTCCAGCTGTTTCCGCGGCAGGTGCGTGATAGGTTGGGATGGGAATGGCCAGCCCATCATAACGAATGAGATGTTGAGGACCGACCGCTTTCAGTTTGTGCCGCAACTCCGTTTGATTATCCAAGGCCTTAATTCTAGCGTTCACCACATCCAGTTCGTAGAATTTGGTGGTTGACTCACGCGGCTTGATTTCGATCGAGTCAGAGCAGAGCCCGAAGGCCCTGATCTCTCGCATGCTGGCCAAGGCTTGCTCCTTGGTGATCCGGGCCCATTGGACCACAAGAACTGCCGTAGACTCATCGCTCGGCCAGAACTCAAAAGTTTCCGGAAAGAGATCCCTCGATATCTGAACGCTGGTGTGATTGAAGATATTTTTGGCCGTTTTAATTTTATTTTTTTCAACGAGCTCTCTGTTCAATGACGCCCAAGGAACCACCAGTTCCTTCAACTGCCATTCCGCCAGTTCCATCGTCCAGATTCTACCCAGCTCAGGGGAATGGATGAGGAGCGTGTCACCCATCCAGAAGGAGCGACCAGGGCCCTTGATGTTTCCCACTTGTCGTTGGGTGAATTCGAAATCATCGGGAAGTGAAATTGATTTTGCAGGGGTCTCATCATATTCAAAATAGATAGATGCGAATTCTATGGTATTTTCAATACAATAACTTAATGGATCTCTGTAATGGTGTCCTGGTATTTTCGGTTGTGGCAGGCCCGTGCCAATCAAGATCAATTGGCCATAGGGGCTGACTTCGAATTGGGAGAAGTGGCGTTTGGGGGTTAGTACCGTTGCCTGAGAGCCTGTGTTGGGATCTATTCGCTTGATGATGTCTGAGAGGCGGTAATACCAGGCGCCATTTCTGAACTTCATCTGGAATTGTTCATCCCAGTTACTCCGGAAGGGAATATCGGTTGGCTTTTTCTCAATTCTGAGCGTTGCATTGAACACGGCAACGAGCTGTTCTCCGCTCGCATAGACGGTCTGCGAAGGGGTTGCATATTGGAGCAGCAGTTCAGTCTCACCGAGGGATTCAGTCACATGGAAGGTCGACTTGATCCGAAAAGGTTTATAGGGCACTACTGGAATGTTATAGGGAATCGTTTTCACACTTGGATTCAAGGGGTCTTCAGCGACCCCCACCAGCTGGGACGACGCGATGAAAACGCACAGCATTGCACCTGTCAATCTCTGGGTAGGCCACATCTGGCATCACCCCTTTACGGCTATGGCTATTTGGGCGTTTTTCCTAGGAGCAGGGAACCCGACTCTCGTGATCATGAACTCTTATACTCTTACAGCAGTAGTAGCCGCTCGAATTATCACTACCGTAATAGGTAGTTGTCTTTACTGCCTCCTTACCAACTCTTTCCGTTTTTTCTGCGGAGATACCCCAACAGGGGACCCCTGTCTGTCTACAGCCATTTATACCCTCTCCAGCATGGTTGCAGGAATGAGTGCAGGCGGGTCTGTCCGGTTCGCATGAGCCCGATGAGCTAGCATCGTCCGCCCATTCTCCCAATGAAGGGAAATTCATAAACTTATGTTCCGGTCCGGGATGGCCAAAGGCTGGGGCTTGAGCCATAGCCGGCATTCCAAGCAAAAATAGAAAGATGATTATCCTTTTCGTGGCTGCTCCTAGAGGTTGGAGCGAATTTACTATTTCAAGGGGGGGGTCAATAGGCTTTCCCGTTTGTCCAAAATTTTGTTCCAGATCCTAACGGCCCGTAAGCTGGAACCAGGGCGCTGAGCAAATGGACCTTTACCATGAAACCTGGGGACGCGGAGCTGCGCCTGGATTATCGCCGTGGACAAGCCCACGGACCCCGCCACGGAAGACACCTGGGCCACAGACCGCCGTGTCCGGCTGGCCCTCCTGAAGGCTCAGCGCCCGGACCACCCTCCCGTCCACCTTGTCAGAAGCAAGGGGCCACGAGCGATCCCTCCGACCCCGCTGAAGTCACCCGCCTCTGGTCTGAGTCCGACAGTTCAGGCTCAGACCGCCTGGGCCCGGCTGTGCAGGGCCTCGAGAACCTCAGGCTTGTGGTCCAGCAGCAGCTTCATCAGCGCCAGCGGGGGTGCGGGAGTCGCTTTGATCATGATCTTGCCCGGGACGGGCGACAGGGCGACGATCACCCCCATGCGGCCAGCCAAGTCCAGGATCTCGGTCGCGGCCATGATGTCGCTGGTCATCGGTCCTCCTGCTGCCCTTCGTTCCTAGGTTTAATTCGAGATCACAGGTGGCTTTCACCATGCGCTTAAGACAACCTACTCCTCCGAAAAAGGTTGTCCATACGCTCGATTACTTGCTGAGGGGGTTTTTTTATGGTTCATCCGGGTTTTCAGGGAAAGAAGAGCAGCTGAGTGCAGGTCGCACCTTAGGCATTGCCGAAATCATCAAAACCACTTTCAGTCGGGGATGGACGGGGAAAAGGAGAAGAGCCCCGGGGGTGGTTGTCTGACTCACCTTGGGATATGCCCCAAGCCGGTCCTACCCAGACGAATGCTTTTCATCCCCGTTTATCCCCGCTCATCCCCGGCCAGATCGGTTCTTCTCTGGCACTGCCGAACGCAGCGAAACCCGGGTATGCCGCTGGGGCGCCCCTGTCCCCGGATGGCCACCACCCCGGCTATGCTCGGCTCATGAAGCTGCCGATCCTCTTCAACTCCGCCTCGGGCACCTCCCCCAAGGACCCGGACGCCCTGCTGCGGCCGCTGCCGAAGGAGCTGCGGGACCGGGTGGAGGCCCTGCCCTTCGGACCGCCCTGGGACTTCGATGCGCCCATCGCGCAGGCGATGGCGGCCGGGGGACCGCTCTTCGTCTGGGGCGGGGATGGCACTGTCCACCACGCAGCGAAGGCCCTGGTGGACCGGGGCTGCCCGGTGCCCCTGGCGGCCCTTCCCGGCGGCAGCGGCAATGGCCTTGTTCACGGCCTCCGCACGCCCCTGGAGCCCTCGGGCGCCTTGCAGCGGCTGCTGGAAGGCCGGGAGCTGCGCCTGGACCTGCCCCGCCTGGACGGGGACTGCTTTCTGAACATCTGCGGCACGGGCTTCGAGGCCGCCGTGGCGCACCGCTTCGACAGCCTGCCCGGACGGGGGTTCAGCACCTATGCCCAGGCCTGCTGGCAGCTCTGGCGCACCTGGCAGGAGGCGGGGCTCAGCTGGGACGCCGAGCCGCTGCCCACGCCAGCGACTGCCGGGCGGATCGAGCGCATCCGCGCCGCCCTCCACGCGGCCCCGCCCGCCCTGCCGACGGCGGCCTGGAGCCTCAGCTTCGCCAACCTGCCCACCTTCGGCAACGGCCTCTGGATCGCCCCCGGAGCCGACCCCACGGACGGCCTCCTGCAGTGGGCGACGTTGGCCCGCCCAGGCTGGCTGGCGCTGGCCTCGGAGGTGCCCCAGCTCTTCCGGGAAGGGGGCACCACGCCCCTCCGGCGGGAAGGCCGGGTGCGCCGCGCCCTGCTGCGGCTGGAGCGCCCCCTGCCCTGGCACCTGGATGGCGAGCCCGCCCCCGAGCGCGACCGCGCCGAGCTCAGCGTCGAGCCCCGCGCCTTCCGCATGCAGGTCACGGACGCTTGTCCCTGGACCTGACACAGAAACGGCCCCGTCGGGGCCGTTTCTGAGATGGGAAAAGACTGGTGCTCAGTGCGGGAAGACCGCCGGGCCGGTCAGGCTGCGGCCGCGGAACTCGGCGCTGACGCTGGGGGCGGCGCCCCACAGGCCCACGACCATCGTCACCTGGCTGAGGTCCACGGAGCTGGGGTTCCAGTCCCGGCGCACCATCAGGGTATAGGGGTACTTGGCGTCGGACCACCAGGCGGGATCATCAACGATGACGTAGACCGCTGTCGCTTCCTTGCCCGGGTTCTTGTAGGTCAGCAGCACCGGCTGGTGGGCGATGGACCCTAGCAGCATGCCGGGACCGGGCTGGCCCCACTTGTCCACCATCATGAGCCGGAACCAGCCCAGCTTCTCGTGCTGGACCTCCACCTGCACGGTGCCGCCGGCGGGCACGGCCAGGCCGTAGGCGCGCCAGCCCGCGGGGGTCTGAACGAAGTCGGTGAGGGAGTCCACGCCATCCCCGAGGGGCGTCACGGGAATGAAGCCGCGCCGAGAGAGCCACTGGATCTCGGCCATGAGGTCCCGGTGCCGCCAGTAGCCCATGTCAGGCAGGACGCCACAGCGCTTCCAGGCTGGCGGGATCACCACCTGGGTGCCCCCGATGACCCGCACATTGGACAACCGGATCCCTCCGGTGGGCCGTCGCTGATCCAAGGTCCGCTGACCAGGGCGGGGATGGCCCACGCGGCCTTCCATGCCCGAGGACCGGGTCGGCGCGGCGGCCGCTGGCGGCGGAGCCGGCGGGGCATCCCGGGCAGGCTGGGGCTGCGGACGCTGCACTCTGCCCTCCTGTGGCGAAGCGCCACAGATGGCCGACGCCAGGGCCAGGATCATAACGACGCTCATCGCACGATGTTGCGCTCCACGGGTCTGCATCGCACACCTCTCTCGGTTGGTTCGACAGTCCATGTTGCCAGACCCATGCCATGAACGATCGATAAGTCCGCCATGGCGGTATCCTGGCCTTTCAAACATGGGAGTCTCCAGGTGTTCGGCAAGATCCAGCGCATCCATTTCGTAGGCATCGGCGGCATCGGCATGTCCGGCATCGCCGAGGTGCTCGCCAACCTGGGCTACCAGGTCTCCGGCTCGGACCTGAAGGAGAGTGCCGTCACCCAGCGCCTCCGCGGACTCGGCATCATCGTCCACCTGGGTCACCAGGGCAGTGCCATCGAGGGCGCGCAGGTGGTGGTCATCAGCTCCGCCGTGAAAGGGGACAACCCCGAGGTCGTGGCGGCCCATGCGGCGAAGGTGCCGGTGATCCCGCGCGGCGAGATGCTGGCGGAGCTCATGCGCATGAAATACGGCATCGCCGTGGCCGGCTCCCACGGCAAGACCACCACCACCAGCATGGTGGCGCAGGTGCTCAGCCAGGGCGGCATCGACCCCACCATCGTCATCGGCGGCAAACTGGGCACCATCGGCAGCAACGCCAAGCTGGGCAAGGGCCCCTTCCTGGTGGCCGAGGCCGACGAGAGCGACGGCAGCTTCCTCATGCTGAACCCCACCCTGGCCGTCATCACCAACATCGACCGGGAGCACCTGGACCACTACAAGGACCTGGAGGAGATCCAGGAGGCCTTCGTGACCTTCGCCAACAAGGTGCCGTTCTACGGATCCGTCTTCCTCTGCATGGATGATCCCCACGCCGCCGCGGTGCGCCCCCGCCTGAAGCGTCGGGTTCATACCTACGGCACCCACCCGCAGGTGGACATCCGCGCCCGGGAGATCCGCCAGGAGGGCTTCCGCACCCACTTCAAGCTCCGGGCCCACGGCAAGGATCTGGGCGCCTTCAGCCTCGGCGTGCCGGGCCACCACATGGTGCTCAACGCCCTGGCGGCCATCGGCATCGCCCTGGAGCTCGACGTCGATCCCGAGGTCATCCGCGCCAGCCTGGCCAGCTTCACCGGCGCCGACCGGCGCTTCCACCTCAAGGGCGAGAAGGACGGCGTGCTGGTGGTGGACGACTACGGCCATCACCCCACGGAGATCGCCGCCACCCTGGCCGCGGCCCGGGCCGGGTTCCCCGAGCGCCGCCTCGTGGCGGCCTTCCAGCCCCACCGCTACAGCCGCACCAAGGCGCTGCTGGAAGAGTTCGGCACCGCCTTCTTCGAGGCGGACGTGGTGGTGGTCACGGACATCTATCCCGCGGGCGAGCAGCCCATCCAGGGCATCACGGGCGCCGTCGTGGCTGAGGCCATGCGCTCCCACGGCCAGAAGGAGGTCCACCTGGTGGGCCGGGTGGAGGATCTGCCCCAGGCCCTGCAGGGCTTCACCCAGAGCGGGGATCTGCTCATCACCTTCGGCGCGGGCTCCATCACCACGGTCGGTCCGGCCTTCCTGGACCTGGCCTGAGCATGGCGATGCGACCCCTGCCTGCCCTCATTGCCCTGCTCGCCGCAGCGCCCCTGGCCGCCAGCCTGCCCGCGGGCCTGCTGCCCGCCGCGGATCACCGGCCCGAGGTGCCCCAGCCCGCGCTGGGTGCCCGCTACACGCCGCACGACGAGCTGCTGGCCTACGTCCGAGCCCTGGCCGCCGCGGCCCCGGACCGGGTCAAGCTGACCACCCTGAACCTCACGGAGGAAGGCCGGGTGCAGCCCTTCCTGGCGATCACGTCCCCCGCGAACCTGCAGCGCCTCGACGAGCTGGTGGCCCTCAACCTGAAGCTGGCGGACCCTCGGACCTGCAGCGAGGACGAGGCCCGGCGCATCACCGAGACCAACCCTGTCTTGGTCTGGATCGGCTACTCCGTCCACGGCGCCGAAGCCTCCGGCTCGGAGGCGGCCCTGGCCGTGGCCTACCACTTTGCTTCGGCCCGCTCGCCCGAGGTGCTCCGGCAGCTCGACCGGGTGGTGCTGCTGCTAGACCTGACCCAGAACCCGGACGGCCGGGCGCGGCACCTCCAGGCCGTGGCCGAGGCCACCTCCCCCTTCAACGTCAGCGATCCCCAGGATGCGCAGAACACGGCCCGCTGGCCCGGGGGCCGCTTCAACCATCGCCTCTTCGACCTCAACCGCGACTGGGCCTGGCAGACCCAGGGCGAGTCCCGCGCCAAGACCGCCGCGTTCCTGCGCTGGCGGCCCCAGGTGGTGGCGGATGTCCACGAGATGTGGCCCGAGACCACCTACTTTTTTCCGCCCACCATGCAGCCCATCCACGAGGCACTGCCCGCCGCCGCCGCGAACCGCTGGCAGGCCGCCTTCGGCACGGGCCTGGCCAAGACCTTCGACGCCCGGGGCTGGGCCTACTTCCGCCGGGACGTGTTCGACCTGTTCTACCCGGGCTACGGCGACAGCTGGCCCACCTTCCACGGGGCCGTGGGCATGACCTTCGAGGCGGCGGGCCAGTCGGGCCTGGCCTACAAGCGGCTGGATGGCGAGACCGCCACCCTGGTGGACCGCATCCAGCGCCACACCGCCGCCAGCCTGGCCACGGTGGCCACCGCCGCCGCGGAGCGCCGGGCCCTGCTCTGGGACTTCCAACGCGCCCGGCGCGAGCGCGTCGCCCTAGGTGACCGAGCCGGTGCCTTCCTGCTGGCCGAGGGGGATGATCCGGGCCGCACCCGCGCCCTGGTGGCCTTGCTCGAGGGCAACGGCCTCGAAGTGCAGCGCACAGCCACAGAGCTTTCTACCGAAGGGTTCGAGCCCATCGGCCTGGCCCGCGCCGCCACCCTGCCCGCGGGCAGCTACCTGGTGGCCCTGGACCAGCCCAGCGGCGGGCTCGCTCAGGCCCTGCTGGAAGGCGAGGCCCGCATGGGCCCCAAGCCCACCTATGACCTCTCCGCCTGGAGCCTGCCCCTGGCCTTCCACGTGCCCGCCTGGCGCGCGAAGACGAAACCCAAAGCCGCCCCGGCCAGCCCTGCGCCACTTGCTCCCGCAGACCTGCCCGAGACCAGCTGGGGCTACCTTCTGCCCGCGGGCCACGACGGGGTCGAGCGCACCCTCGGCACCCTGCTGCAGGAGGGCTTCAAGGCCACGGCCCTGGCCGAACCCGCCCAGCTGCGCGGAGAGAACTTGGGCGCCGGCACCATCATCCTGCCCCTCCGCACCAACGCCGCCAACCTGCGGGCGCGGCTGCAGGAGCTCGCTCGCCAGAACGGTCACCCGGTGCTGGCCACGGACACCGCCCAGATGGCCTCGGGCCCGGACCTGGGCTCGAACCGCACGCTGCTGCTGAAGGCGCCGCGCATCGCCGTGCTCATGGACCGGCCCGCCAACCCCATGGCCTTCGGCGCCGTGGCCCACACCTTGATCGAAGCAGGCCTGCCCTTTGTGCAGCTCCGCGCAGACCGCCTGGGCGGCACCTCCCTGGCCCGGTTTACCCACCTGGTCGTGGTGGATGACGGCGCCCAGGGCAAGGGCTGGCAGCGCACCCTCGGTGAGGGCGGCGCCGCCAAGCTGAAGGCCTGGCTCCAGGAGGGCGGCAGCCTGCTGGCCTTCCAGGGCGGCGCGGCCTACGCCTCCCGGGCGGGCCTCACCGGCACGGGCTTCCACCTCCTGGCCAAGGAGGCCGAGGAGGCCCACCTGAAGGAGAAGGACCCCAAGCGCGAGACCCCCAAGCCTGATCCCGCGGAGCTGGTGCAGCCCTGGGACAAGCGGGAGGACCGGGCCCTGGCCGAGAGCATCCCCGGCGCCTACCTGAAGGCACGGGTGGACGGCAGCCACCCCCTGGCCTGGGGTCTCCACGCTCCGCAGGGCGCGGCCGTGCTGGACGTCAACGATCCCATCCTCGAGCTGAGTGCGGGCGGCGAGAACCCGCTCCACTACGCCAAGGAGGACCTCAAGGTCTCGGGCCTCCTGCCCAAGGCCCTGGAGGCCCGGCTGCAGCAGAGCGCCTACGCCCTGCGCGAGCACTCCGGCCAGGGAACGGTCATCCTGGTGGCAGGCGATCCGGTCTTCCGGGCCCAGGCGCCCTTCACCCGGCGCCTGTTCTTCAACGCCATCTTCTTCGGCGCCTACCGTCCCTCCCCGGAGTAGAACCCCCATGGGCCTGAGCTATACCCTCGCCATCACCGGAGCCTCGGGCTCGGCCTTTGGCGTGGCCGTGCTCAAGCGCCTCTCAGCCAATCCCCAGGTGGCGCGCATCGCCCTGCTGCTCTCTCCCACGGGGAAGCGCTGCCTGCATGACGAGACGGGCCTGACCCCGAAAGACCTAGCCGCCTTGCCCAAGGTGTCCCTGCGCGACGAGCGGGATCTGGGGGCCGATGTCTCCTCGGGCTCGTTCCGCCAGGACGGCATGGTGCTCCTCCCCTGCAGCGCCGGCGCCCTGGGCCGCATCGCTGCGGGTACCAGCGAGACCCTGGTGAGCCGCGCCGCGGATGTGTGCCTCAAGGAGCGCCGCCCCCTGGTGCTCTGCCTGCGCGAAACCCCGCTGAACCGCATCCACCTCGAGAACATGCTGCGGGTCCACGACGCGGGCGCCATCGTCATGCCCCTCATGCCCGGCTACTACAGCAACCCCGAGACCATCCAGGACCTCTGCGACACCTTCGCCACCCGCGTCCTCGATCAGCTGGGACTCCGCGAGGACGACCCCCGGCGGTGGAAGGGCTGAGCGCCTACCCCACGCCTTCCATCAGCGCCTGTTCTTCCCGCTGGGCCTTGCGGGTGGACCGGAAGGCCCAGAGGGCGCCGAGGGCGCCGGTGGCGGCGCCGACGCAGGCCAGGAGCAGCATGCTGCCCCAGGAGAAGAAGCCCAGCCGGGCCAGCTCGACCAGCATGGGGGAGAGGCCGCCCACGCCGCGGGAGACCGGCAGCCAGAAGCTGAACAATCCCAGCAGCGCCAGCAGGCTGCCGCTCAGGCCCAGGAAGGCGCCCTCCAGCAGCAGCGGCGTGAGGATGAAGGCCTCGGAAGCCCCCACCAGCCGCATGATCGTGATCTCTTCCTCGCGGGCCAGGAGGCTCATGCGGATCACATTGCCGGTGGCGAAGCCCGCCGCGAGCAGGAGGATCACGCCGAGGGTCGCCAGGGCCGAACGCAGCATGCGGGCCATGCGGTGGAGGCTCTCCATGCGCTCCTGGTCCACCAGCACGTCGCCCACGCCGGGCAGGCCCCGGAGGCTGGCGCCCACTTCCACCGCCCGCCCGCCCGTGGCCAGGTCCGGGCGCAGGGTCAGCTCGAGGCTCTCGGGCAGGGCATCCTGGCCCGCGCTCTCCAACAGCAGGCCGGCTTCGCGTGTGGCTGCCAGGAAGCGTTTGCGGTTCTCCACCGCACTGATGCGGCGCACCTCGCGAAAGCGGGGATCCCGCTTCAGCCGCAGCTCGGCCTCGTCGAGGGACTTCCCTTCGGCGGCGTAGGCCACCACCTTGGCCATGCCCTCCAGGCGATTGACGAAGCGGTCGAGACTCTCCACCGCCAGCAGACCCCCGCCCGCCAGCAGCAGACCGGAGCCGAGCGTGAGCACCGCCAGGAGGTACTGGCCGCGGTGCCGGTAGAGGTCGCGGAACACATCCTGGAGCAGCAGCCCCAGCAGGCGGAAGAGCGTCACGAAGCGTTTCCGTCGATGGCGATCCCCTTGAACACCGAGGCGGTGGGGGAAACCGAGATGATCTTGGCCGCCGTGCCGCCCATGGGCGCCTTCCACAGATAGACCGTGCTGGAGCCCACGCTGCTGCTGCTGCGCAGGCCCGCCAGCCAGTCCTTGCTGCCCGCATGGGCGAGGACCCGGAGATCCGCCTGGTCCGTGGTGCTGCCCAGGGTGGTGGTGGGAGCGAGGTTGTAGGCCTGGCCGAACGCGCCGGTGGTGAAGACCTGGATCGGGGCGGTGGTGGCGCTCGCATCGGTGTTGTGCCGGGCCACGAAGAGGTAGCCGTTCCCGGTGTCCAGGGCCAGGGAGCCGTACTTGCCGATCAGCGTGGCGGGACCGATGAGGGTGTTCGCGTCCGTGAAGGCCGAGGACGTGCCCTTGCGGAGCCGGGGTCCGGTATAGGTCACGAGGCTGCCCACGGTGTCGCCGCTGAGCATGAAGGCGTAGACCGAGCCCGAGGCCGCCGCCACACCCGTGCCCCCGGTATCACCCGCGGCGTGGAGGGCCTGGAGGGTTACGCTGGCGCTCTGGGCCTGGCTGCTGGCATTGTTCACGACCCAGATCTGGGTGCTGCTGCTGCCATTCTCGGTGATGAAGAGCCGGTCGTTCTGGGGATCCACAGCGACCTGTCCGAAGGTCGAGGTGGAGAGCCGCCCCGTGTCGGAGAGGCTGAAGGAGACCACGTCATAGCTGGCGACGGAGCCGGTCTGGGAGCGGAGGTTGCCCACCCTGACGATGCTCCCGGTATCAGAGACCAGGTAGAGGTAGCCGTGCAGGCTGTCGAGACAGACGCCCCCCCAGGCCAAGCTGGTGATCTTGCTGCTGAAGACGGAGGAGGTGATCTGCTTGGTCGGCGCCACGGTGGCAGTGGTGCTGGCATAGAGGGCGCTGATGTCCGTCCAGACGAAGATGGCCGAGGTGGTGCTGTCGTAGGCGTAGAGCGCCGCCCCGGAGGTGCCGCCAGAGGAGCCTTCGGGCTCCTTGCACCCCGTGAGCAGGAGCAGGATCGAGGCCGCGAGGCCGAGCAGGGAACGCAGTTTCATGGGCAGCGACCTATCGAGTGGTGAAGAGTGCCTTCAGCTGGGTGTTGAGGGAGCGCACGAGGTTCCCGTCACAGCCAGCTTCCACGGCGGCGCGGCTGATGGCGAGGGCAAGGCCCTTGACCGCATCGGGGCCCTCGCCGGCAATGATCTGCTGGGCGGCTCGCGCCTGCAGGCTGTTCACCAGCTCGTGGTGCTGTTCGGGCAGCACCTGCTTGGAAGCCTGGGCAATGCGCTGGGTGAAGTTCATGAGCTTGATCAGGCGCTGGGAGTCTTCCAGCGCCGTGGGGCTGGGCTTTGGTGGCGCTGCTGCGGCAGCGGCTTCCGAGGCGGGTGCCTGAGCTTCGGGGGGCGCCTGCGGCAAGGTTGGCGGCGGCTGGAGCGGCAGGGGGATAGGCTCCTGCTGAACCTCTGGCGCAGCGTCGGCGTCAGGAGCTTTGGCGAGCATCGCCGAGACGGGAGCCAGATCCTGGAGCGGTCGTTCGGGGACCTCGAGCTTCAGGGGACGCCCAGAGCGCAGGCCCTTGAGCGCCACATGGCCCGCCAGGACCAGGCCGTAGAGGTCCTTGGCCACGGTGACCAGGGGCTGCTGCATCAGCTCGGCCAGCTCCGCCACGGTGTAGTAGCCCGTGCAGAGGCTCAGCAGCTTGGCCTCCCTGGCATTCACGCCCCGGGGCGCCTCACCAGGCAGCAGGGTGGAGGCCGGGTGGAGCTCCACCGAGGGCACCTTCTGCCGGATGACCCGCCACTCGTCCATGCGTCGGCCCAGTTCCATCAGGATGGAAGCATTGGGCTTGTTGATGGTGGTGGGAACCTCGACCGGCGCCTCCTCGAAGTGGTAGCCGCCCTCCAGCCAGAGCGCCACTTCCATGAGCGCCTCGAGGCCTTCGTTCGCGAGCGTCACGGCGTGGATGATCCGCCCCTCCCGGAGGTAGATGCGGGCCTTGGCAGTCTCCTGGTGCACATGGAAGCACCCGGATTTTCCCCCCTGGCTCACGAGCTGGATGATGTCAGGCAGGGGGGCTTCACGCATGGAGCCTTGGATCACACCCTGGGACATAGACCGTTCCTCTCTTCAAGAAGGAAGATGCCCAACCTTACCACGGAGTGCGCCCTTCCCCCCGAGGCCCTCCTGAGCGATGCTGGGAGTCCTATGCATGAACGTCCAGACTCTCCCTTCGCCAGCATCGAGGCCGCCATCGAAGCCATCCGCCAGGGGCAGATGGTCGTGGTGGTGGATGACGAGGACCGCGAGAACGAGGGCGACCTCACTCTGGCCGCTGAGCACGTTACGCCTGAAGTCATCGCCTTCATGGCCACGCACGGCCGGGGTCTGATCTGCGCAGCCCTGGAGGGCCCCCTCCTGGACCGCCTGCAGATACCTCTCATGGTCCGCGACAACACCAGTCCTTTCGAGACGGCCTTCTGTGTCTCCGTCGAGGCCCGGGAAGGCACCACCACCGGCATCAGCGCCCAGGATCGAGCCCGAACGATCCAGGCCCTCATCGCGCCCGAGTCCCGCCCCCAGCACTTCGTGAAGCCAGGCCATGTGTTCCCCCTTCGCGCACGCCCCGGCGGGGTCCTCACCCGCACGGGCCAGACCGAGGCCAGCGTTGACCTGGCGCGCCTTGCGGGTCTGCATCCCAGCGGCGTCATCTGCGAGATCATGAAGGACGACGGGACCATGGCCCGGGTGCCGGACCTGGTGCCCTTCTGCCGCCAGCACGGCCTGCTCCTGGTGACCGTGGCGGACCTGGTGGCCTACCGGCTCCGCCAGGAGCCGCTGGTCAAGCCCCTCGAGGTGCGGGCCATGGCCAGCGAGTGGGGCCAGCTGCAGGTGCACCGCTTCCAGAGCCTGCTGGACGGTGGCAGCCACCTCGCCTTCGTCCTCGGGGACCTGGCCTCGGTGGAGGCACCCCTGGTCCGGGTCCATGTGGAGACCCTGCCGGACGACCTCCACGGCTTCGAGAGCGGCCTCTTCCAGAAGGCCATGGCCGCGCTGGCGAAGGAGGGCTGTGGCGCCCTCGTCTACCTGCGACGGCATGCCCACACCCCAGGCGTGGCGGAGGAAGGGCAGGCCCCTCCGCAGACCATGAGCGACCGGGATTTCGGCGTCGGCGCCCAGATTCTGCGGCAGCTGGGCATCGGGAAAATGCGCCTCCTCAGCCGCCATGAAACGAAGTACATTGGGCTCCGTGGTTTCGGACTCGACCTCTGCGCCCACGTGCCC
>Ga0194053_10000214_pt1 | contig 45389 bp, 37 predicted proteins | sample SepL228m_MetaG_FD_161684 | JGI IMG/M metagenome (GOLD analysis project Ga0194053, IMG submission 161684) | Anoxic zone freshwater microbial communities from boreal shield lake in IISD Experimental Lakes Area, Ontario, Canada - Sep2016-L227-8m | ecosystem: Environmental > Aquatic > Freshwater >... | reverse complement strand
AAGCATCATGGCGTTTCGCCAAGCGCACTCCCTTTTCGTCGGTCATCAATGGACAGTGATAGAATTGCGGAATCGGGAGGCCAAGTGCGCGATAAAGCAACAGTTGCCGGGCTGTGGACTTGAGCAAATCCGCGCCGCGCACAATCTCGGTGATTTGCATCGCCGCGTCGTCCACCATGACGTAGAGCTGGTAGGCCGGGACGCCATCGTGCCGCCAGACCACGAAATCGCCAAAATCCTTGCCTGCGACGAACTGCTGCGGTCCGAAATTGCCATCGGTAAACGAAATGGTTTCGCCATCGGGCACACGGAAGCGCCAGTTCGATTTGTTGTGCGCGGGGTTCGGAGGACGAGACAAGCCATTCGAGATGCTTTCGTCGAAGCCGCGATTCTCAACGCTGGCATTGCACTTGCCTCGGCAGGTTCCTGGATACACCGGCTCGTCCTCGCCCTGGTGCGGAGCGGACAGGGCCCGCAGCACGTCCGACCGCGAGCAGGTGCAGGGATAAATGAATCCGCCCGCCAGAAGTCTTCGCATTGTGGCCAGGTAAAACTCGTGGCGCTCGCTCTGGTTGTAAGGCCCAAAGGGGCCTCCGCAATCCGGTCCTTCCTGCCATTCCAGACCAAACCATTTCAGGTCTTCGAGCATGGCGCCGACAAACTCCAGCTTAAAACGCGTGGCATCCAGGTCTTCGTTTCGCAAGACGAGAATGCCGCCGCTGGCTTGCGCGCGCTGCTGCGCCATCCAGAACGTCCGCGCGTGGCCGAGGTGCAGGTAGCCCGTCGGCGACGGCGCGAGGCGGCCGCGATAAGTGGTCTGTGATGCGTGAGGCGTGAGCACGCCGGCTAGGAGGAAAACTGGAAGCCAATGGTAATCACCGGCGCATTGGAGAAACAAACGGGAGGTTTAGCGGCGGCCGAGTCGCTCAAGGAGCTTGCCGTGTATGCCTCCGAACCCGCCGTTGCTGAAGACGCACACGACTTCGCCCCCTTGCGCGCGATTCGCAACGTGCGTCACGATGGCGTCCGCGTCCGACAGGTAGGCGGCGTCTTTGCCGGCGGTTATCAAATTCTGAATCAGGAGCGCGGGATCCAGCCGCTCTTCGGGCGCCAGCAATTCCAGCCGCGCGACTTGGGCGATGACTACCGCATCGGCATCGGCAAACGCGCTCGCCAGCTCGGCTTGGAACACATTCCGCCGGGTTGTGTTGGTGCGCGGCTCGAAGATCGCCCAGACTTTTTGCGTTGGATATTTGATCCGCAAGGCGCGCAACGTCTCGCGAATGGCGGTCGGATGATGCCCAAAATCGTCCAGCACCGTCACCCCGCCAGCGATACCGCGCAGTTCCATGCGGCGTTTGACGCCTTTGAACGAATCGAATGCGGATTGAATCTGGTGGTTTTTCAGGCCGCAATGCTTGGCGCACGCCACCACGGCCAGCGCATTGCGGACGTTCATTTCGCCCAACAAGTTGGTGTGAAACTTGAAGCTCGGAATCTCGAACTCGGTCGCCGTCGGCCCGTAGCGGATGTTGAAGGCCTGAACGGAGTTCCCTTCGCTCAAGCCGAAGCGTTTCACCGGGCAATGGGTGACGTTGAGCAATGGGGCCAGGTTCCGGTCGTCGCCGTTGGCCAGCAACATGCCGTTGCGCGGGATCAGGCGGATGAAATGTTTAAAGGAAGTTTTGATGGGTTCGATGCTCTCAAAAATGTCGGCATGATCGAATTCGAGATTGTTGATGATTGCGACCTCGGGCAGGTAATGAACAAACTTGCTTCGCTTGTCGAAAAACGCCGTATCATATTCGTCGCCTTCAATGATGAACCAGTCGCTGTCGGTGAAGCGGGCGCCCTGGCCGAGATTGTTGGGGATGCCGCCGATGAGGTAGCTCGGGTTCAGGCCGTTGTGCTCGAAGACCCAGGTCAGCAGCGCCGTCGTCGTCGTCTTGCCATGCGTGCCGGCGACGACCAACGAGCGTTTGCCGCGGATGAAGAATTCTTTCAGCAGCTCTGGCAGCGAGCAATAAGGCAGCTTGTGGTCGAGGACGGACTCGGCTTCGGGGTTACCTCGGGAAATGGCGTTGCCGATGACGACAAGATCTGGTTTGGGCACCAGGTTTTGCTCTGCGTAGCCGGAGATCACCTCGATGTTTCGTTCCTCGAGGAAGGTGGACATCGGCGGATAAACGTTTTGGTCCGAGCCGGTGACCTTGACGCCTTTTTCCTGCATCGCCGCGGCCGCCGAAGCCATGGCGGTGCCGCAGATACCAACAAAGTGGACGGATTGAATTCGAGAGAACATACTCAGGGGAAGATATGAAAAGCAGGAAAGCAGGAAAGGGAATTAAGTGTGGGCGGGCACAGGATTGGCGGGAGCGGAGCGTCTGCTAACCCTTGAGCTTTCGTTCCAGGATTTCTCCGACCAACCCGGGGTTCGCCTTGCCCTTGCTCAATTTCATCACCTGGCCCTTCAGATAATTCAGGGCGGCGACTTTGCCGGCCTTGAAGTCGGCTGTCGGCCCCGGATTCGCCGAGATCGCCTCCTCGCAGAATTTCTCGATTGCGCCCGTGTCACTCACCTGCGCCAGTCCTCTTCTCTCGACGATTTTAGCGGGGGCTTCGCCCCTGTTGAACATATCCACAAAAACGTCCTGAGCGATTCGGCTGCTGATCTTGCCGTTATCGACGAGATCGATTAGCTCCAGAATGGCGGCCGGCTTGAACTTCAGGTCTGCAAGCGCAACTTGTGACTCGGCTATCTTCGCCCGGAGATTGTTGATCACCCAATTCGCCGCCGCCTTGGGATTCTTCGCCTGTTTCGCGATACTTTCAAAATAATTCCCCAGCGGCATGTCCCAGACAAACGTTTGGGCATCGGAAGCCGGCAACTGGTAATCGCGCATGAACCGTTGCTTGCGGGCCAGCGGCAATTCCACGACCCGCTTCTGCACCTCCGCCAGCCATGCCTCCGTCGGCTGGAATGGCATCAAGTCCGGCTCCGGGAAGTATCGGTAATCGTGCGCGTGCTCCTTGGTGCGCATTTCTTCGGTGACCCCCGCCGTATCATCCCAGCGGCGCGTGGATTGGATCAGCTTGCCCCCTTTGCGCAGCACCTCGGTCTGGCGCGGAATCTCGTACTCCAGCGCCTTGCGGACACCGCTGAAGCTGTTCATGTTCTTGATTTCGATCTTCGCGCCCAACTCCGACTGCCCTTTGGGCCGCAGGCTCACATTCACATCGCACCGCACCATCCCCTTTTCCATGTCGCAATCACTCACGCCGCCATAGACCAGAATGTCTTTGAGCGCGTTGAGATACTCATAAGCCATATCTGCACTGGTGAGGTCCGGCTCGGACACAATCTCCATCAGCGGCACGCCGGCGCGGTTGAAATCCACGCCGCTGGTGCGCTCGAAATGAGAATTCTTGCCGACATCTTCCTCGAGATGCGCCCGGGTGATGCGCACGCGGGCCAGGCCGCCGGCGAACTCGAACTCGACCCAACCCGCCACCGTCGAGGGTTTGTCATACTGCGTGATCTGGTAATTCTTGGGCATGTCCGGATAGAAATAATTCTTCCGGTCGAATTTGGCATAGGGTGCCACCGCGCAGTTGAGCAGCAAACCTGTCAGCGCCGTTAAGCGCAGCGCCTCTTCATTGGCCACGGGCAAAACGCCGGGCAAACCCAGGCACACCGGGCAAACACGAGTGTTCGGCGGCGCGCCGAACTCGTTGGCGCAGCCGCACCACATCTTCGACTTCGTCTTAAGCTGGACGTGCGTTTCCAGGCCGATGACCGTTTCGTAGTCCATAATGTGGGGAAAGTGTTACCATGAATACACCCGGAAGCACACCGATTTTTCATACGTGCCCGGCGATTTCCTGACTCGAGTAACAAAAAGATACCATGCCGATGGGTTCACCTTCTGAAGAGCGGCAATAACAAGTCAATCTTTGGCATCGCAGTTTGAAAACCTTCTGACGCACCGAAAGTGGCCAAGGATGGAAGGCACACGGTGGGGAGCCGTCGGACGGTCTGCCGACTGAAAGTCGGCGATACGGCAGGTTGGAAAACCTGCGCTACGAGTATGGAAAGCCCAAAGAATCTTCCAAGTAACCTCACACGGCTGCCGCCTTTGGAACTACCTCCAAGCCAAGTCGGTCAAGTTACTCGGCCCATTCCTCTGGCCCGCCAACTGGTTTTCTGAGATGCGCACTCACGTTGAATGATTGAATGATTATCTTCTGATTTTCTCGTTGTTCTTTGCTCCGGTTTGTGCGTATAACTGGCGGATGTTAAAGGCAGGCATTATTGGGCTTCCGAACGTCGGGAAGTCAACGCTTTTCAACGCCGTGACGCGCTCGCACAAAGCCCCGGCGGAGAACTACCCGTTTTGCACCATCGAACCCAATCTGGGCGTCGTGAGTGTGCCGGACCCGCGGCTGGCTCAGGTCGCCAAGGTGGCCAAAGTCACCACGATGATTCCGACGGCCTTCGAGTTTGTGGATATCGCCGGATTGGTGAAGGGGGCCTCGCACGGGGAGGGGCTGGGGAATAAGTTTCTCAGTCACATTCGGGAAGTGGACGCGCTGATCCATGTGGTGCGCTGCTTCGAAGACCCGGACATTGTCCATGTGAGCGGCAGCATCGACCCGGTGAGCGACATCGAGATCGTGACAACGGAACTGGTGCTGGCGGATATGGAAACGGTCAAGAAACGGCTGGAAAAGATTTCGCGGGATGTGAAACGCGGGGATAAACACGCGCTGCTCGAGGCGCATTTGCTGGAGAAGATCGGAGCCCATTTGAACACCGGCAAGCCCGCCAACACGCTCGGACTGGCGTTGGCGCCGGAGGAGAAATCCATTGTCCATGGTTTCTTCCTGCTCACCGACAAACCGACCATTTTCGCCGCCAATGTGAAAGAGGGTGAGTTGGCCGACGCCGCCAACCATCCGCAAGTGATCAAGGTCCGCGACTACGCGCGGACGCATCATGCCTGTGAGACGGTGGTGGTCTGCGCGCAACTGGAGAGCGACCTGGCGGACCTGTCGGCGGCGGAGGCGCAGGAGTATTTGAAAGAGCTGGGCGGAGCGGAATCCGGCGTGGAGGCATTGATCCACAGCACCTATCACGTCCTTGGCCTGACGACGTTTTTCACGTTCAACGAAACGGAGGTCCGAGCGTGGACTCTCCACATGGGCGAAACGGCGGTGCGGGCTGCCGGGACGATTCACACCGATTTCGAGCGCGGGTTCATCAAAGCCGAGACGGTGAATTGGGAGCACCTGGTCAAAGAGGGATCGGTGGGCCACGCGCGCGAGAAAGGGCATTACCGGATCGAAGGGCGAGATTATGTGGTGCGGGATGGGGACGTGTTGTTGTTTAAGGTTAGCGTGTGACGGGCGAAGGAAGAAGGTGGAATGACGAATGACCGAAGAGAGTTGAAAGCGATGAGTATATTGAGAAAGAAGTTGCTGCTGACTGTCGTGCTCTTGCTGGCGTTCACAGGGGCCTGGGCGCAAACGAATGTTGGTTTCAGACGAACGGAGGACGTGATCTACGGACGGAAATTCGGCACCGCCCTCACGCTTGATGTGTTCCAGCCGCAGAACGCCAACGGGGTGGGTATCATTGTGCTCATCAGCGGCGGCTGGTTTTCCGCGCATGAGGCCATCAATCCCGAGGTTTTTCGGCCGTTGCTGACGCGCGGCTACACGGTGTTCGCCGTCGTCCACGGGTCGCAGCCGAAGTATGTCGTGACCGAAATCGAGCCGGACATCCATCGGGCGGTGCGGTTCATCCGGCACAACGCGGCGAAGTATGGCGTGGATCCCAACCGGCTCGGGCTTACCGGCGGCAGCGCCGGCGGCCATCTCTCCCTCACCATGGCCACCCGAGGAGCGCCGGGAGACGCTGACGCCAAAGACTCCGTCGAGCGCGAGAGCAGCGAGGTCCAATGTGTGGCCTGCTTCTTCCCGCCAACCGATTTCCTGAACTACGGCCAGCCGGGCGAGGATGCCGTCGGGGTCGGTACACTCAAGGATTTCAAACCCGCGTTCGGCCCGCGCTCGGACACGGCCGAAGGGCGGCAAAAGCTGGGACGGGAAATCTCACCGATTTATTTCGTCCACTCGAATATGGCTCCCATTCTGATCATCCATGGCGATGCGGACAAACTGGTGCCGATTTATCAATCCCAAAGCTTTGTAAAACGTTGCGAAGCCGTCCGGTCGCCCGCCAAGCTCATCGTCCGCGAAGGCAAGGTGCATGGCTGGCCGGCCATGGGCAAGGACATGGACCGCTTCGCCGATTGGTTTGACGAGCATCTGCGCGGAGTCAAGCCGAAGCACTGAGAGCCTCAGAATTCACTATTCACACTTCCGGCTTTTTCCATATCCTCGGCGCATGGAAATCTATGATCATCCAACATTCCGGATGGCGTGCCAGCAGTTTGACCTGGTGGCCGACCATTTGCAAATGCCAGAATCCCAGCGTTGCCGGGTAAAGTATCCCAAACGCTCGCTGACCGTTGCGCTGCCCATCCATCGTGATGACGGCTCGACGCAAGTGTTCACGGGCTACCGTGTGCAACATCATCTGACCCTCGGCCCGACCAAGGGCGGCTTGCGCTTTCACCCGGACGTGACTCTGGGAGAAATCGCTGCGCTGGCAATGTGGATGAGCTGGAAATGCGCGCTGATGGGTTTGCCCTACGGGGGAGCCAAAGGCGGCGTTGCCTGTGATCCGGGCAAATTGTCGATAACCGAGATCGAGCGTGTGACGCGCCGTTACACGCAGGAGATGATTCCATTTATCGGGCCCCAAGTCGATGTGATGGCCCCCGACCTCGGCACCAACGAACAGATCATGGCCTGGATGATGGACACCTACTCCGTCCACGTCGGCACCACTGTTCCGAGCATCGTGACGGGCAAACCGGTCGCCCTCGGCGGGTCGCTGGGTCGGCGCGAGGCGACCGGTCGCGGCGTTGGTTACCTTGTCAACCGCGCGACCGATACCATCGGGCTGGACATCAGTAAAGCCACGGCGGCGGTGCAAGGCTTCGGCAATGTCGGCTCCATTGCCGCGCTCTCGCTGGCTCGTTACGGTGTGAAAGTGCTGGCCGCGACGGATGCTTTCGGCGGCGTTTTCAACTCCAACGGGCTGGACCTCTGGGCCCTCGAAAAACATGTCGCCCAAAATAAAACCGTCGCCGGCTTTTCCGAAGCCGACCCCATTACCAACGAACAACTTTTGGTGATGCCGTGTGACATCCTCGTGCCGGCGGCGCTGGAGCGCCAGATCACCGAAGCCAATGCGGGCAAGATACAGTGCCGCATCCTGGCCGAGGCCGCCAACGGACCCACCACGCCCGAAGCGGATGAGATTCTGAATCAGCGCCCGGAGGTTTTCGTGATCCCCGACGTCCTGTGCAACGCCGGCGGGGTGGTGGTCTCCTATTTCGAATGGGTGCAGGACTTGCAGAGCTTTTTCTGGGGCGAGACCGAAGTGGTCGATAAACTGTTCCGGATTCTGGAAACGGCCTTTACACAAGTCGTGGCGCTCAGCCGCAAGCAGAAGATCCCGATGCGCACCGCCGCGCTGAGCCTGGGGATCAAACGGGTGGAGGAAGCGAAGAGGATCAGGGGACTGTTTCCGTGAGAAGATCAAGCGTTGAGCCGGCGGAGGGGCCTTCACAACCGTTGGTGGCTTATCCCCCAGCGACCACTTCGAATTTCCCCTCACTCCAAGCCGCGGTCGAACAAGTCGTCCTCATCCAGCCCGAGGTAGTGGCCCAGTTCGTGCAGGAGGGTGGTGTGGACCTCTTCGCGGAAGAGTTCTTCGTCGGCTTCGGCCTGGTCCCAGATGTTGGCGAGAAAAAGGATGATCTGCGGCGGCAGGGGCGACGCGGCCGATTCCTCATACGCGAATTCGGGGCCTACGAACAGGCCGAGCGTGTCGGGCTCGATGCCGTCGCGGCGATGGGCGGCATTGGGAAGGCGTTCGAAGGTGACGGGCAAGGCTTGCGCCCGTTCGCGGAGCGGAGCGGGCAGCGCGGCCAGAGTCGCTTCCACTTCAGCCAGAGCCAGGACGCGGAGCTTTTTCCAGTCAATGCGCATCGTTGTAGTCGTTGAAATCAATAACCTAAACGAAGCAGTTTAACCACAGAGAACGCAGAGAACCCAAACACAAACCGGCGGTGGCGAATGCGACCGGGCAAGGGTCTGAAACGTATTTGGGCTTGCCCTGTCCCGCACAGCCGACAGTATTCCCGGAGTGAAACATCTTCTATGCCGTTCACTCCACTATTTTGTGAGATTGGATTTCCGGGTTTTTGGCCTGTTTTGCGCTATTTTGCTGGCGTCCAGCGTGCTGGCGGCGGAGCAGACGTCTCCGGCGACGCTGGCCGAACTACAGCAGCGGTTGGTCGAACACATTTCCCAACCCAAGTACGACGCCGCCCTGTGGGGGGTCAAAATAATCTCCCTGGATAGTGGCAAGACGGTTTTTGAGCGGAATCCGCAGAAGTTGTGCAGCCCGGCTTCAAACTGCAAGCTTTACACCGTGGCGCTGGCCCTCGACCGGCTGGGGCCGGATTACCGCATCAAGACATCCCTCTACGCGAGAGCCAAACCCGGCAAATCCGGCACATTGAGCGGCGATTTGATCGTCTATGGGCGTGGCGACCCAACTATCAATGCGCGTCTGCACGGCGGCGATATTTGCCGGGCGCTCGAACCGCTGGTTTCCGCCCTGACCAATGCCGGGGTGAAACGCATCGCCGGCGATCTTGTGGCCGACGAAAGTTATTTCCGCGGCCCGCCGTTCGGCTCGGGCTGGATATGGGATGACCTGGAGTATTACTATGGCGCGGAGATTTCGGCGCTCACGATCAATGACAACATCCTGCAGGCTTTGGTAACGCCCGGTCCCCGCGTCGGTGAGCCATGCAAAATCGCGCTTGTTCCCGACACAGCCTGGCTGTCGTTCAGCAACCGGACGGAAACCGTGGATAAAGGCGGCAAGCGAGGGGTCCATTTCCACCGGCCGCTGGACGGAAACGTAATCTACACCTCTGGCCAGATGCCGATTGATGACACAGGTTACACCAACGCGGTTACCATGCATCATCCTGCCGGCCTGTTCGTCTCCTTTCTCAAGCAGGCGCTGGCTCGACAGGGTATAAAAGTCAGCGGCAGGCTGCGGACTGTGAACTGGCTTGATCGGCAGGCGAAGCTGGTCGATTACCGCACATGGGTTGAGCTGGGCTCGATGGAGTCGCTGCCGATGAGCGATCTTGCGCGCGAGGTGCAGAAGCCCTCGCAGAATCTCTACACCGACCTGCTCCTGGGGCACGTAGGCGAGAAGACGCGGACCGCCGAGGCCCGGCTGGACGAGACTTCGGAAGACCTGGGCGTTCGCGAGCTGAACAAATTCCTGGTCGAGGTCGGCATCAAGAAAGGGGAGACGTTCTTTGAGGAAGGGTCCGGCTTGTCGCGGGACAACCTGACAACGGCCAATGCGACGGTCGCCTTGCTCGAGTTTATGAACCGGCACAAGAGCGCCGAGGTCTATCTCGCGTCCCTGCCGATTGCCGGGGTGGATGGCACCTTGAAGAATCGGATGAAGGGAACGCCCGCCGCCGGCAATGTCCGCGCCAAGACAGGGACCTTGCACTGGGCGAACTCAATTTCCGGCTTCGTCACCACCGCGGGGGGTGAGCATCTGGTGTTCTCGCTGATGCTCAACCGCTATTACGAGCTGCGACCCGCGCGCGGCGACCTGGACACCATCGTGGTGATGCTCGCCGGTTTTACGGGTCGCACCACGGACTGAAAAGGATGAATTCCCCGCGTCACGCACGTCCGTGTCAGCCGGCCAGCCCAAGCAGCGGGTTGGCGAGAAGCCTGTCGAAGCTGGGGTTTTGCTCGCGGAGCCAGGCATGGACCTTGATCGAGGCCGGTCGAGTGAGGCTCAATGGCATAGTTTGCCGCGACCCGGAGCGGCGCGCAGATCTGCGGCGGGACCGGATCGAGGTTGATAAACAGGCGGTCCGTGGGGAGGCGAAAGTGTATCTCATGCTTAACAAGCCGCGCGGGTTAGTCACGACCGCTGCGGATGAACAGGGGCGCGAGACGGTCTTTGATTGTCTGGCGGACAAAAGGCTGCCGTTCGTCGCGCCGGTGGGCCGGCTCGACAAAGCGAGCGAGGGTCTGTTGCTCTTCACCAACGACTCGGCCTGGGCGGCGCGGATCACGGCCCCGGACAGTCATCTCGATAAGACGTACCATGTGCAGGTGGATTGCCTGGCTGACGAGGAATTGGCACGGCGGATTCAGGGGGGCATTGCGGCCGATGGTGATCACCTGGCTGCAAAACGCGTGTGCGTGTTGCGCCATGGCGCGCGCAATAGCTGGCTCGAAATTGTGCTCGATGAGGGGAAGAATCGGCACATTCGACGCCTGCTCGCCGCGCTGGGGATCAGCGTGCTGCGGCTCGTGCGTATCGCCATCGGGCCGTTGGCGCTTGGCAACCTGGCGAAAGGGCAATTCCGGCGCCTGACGGCCGTGGAGGTGCGAGGGCTGGCGCCAGAGGTTGAGGGCGGACCGGGCGGCCGCTAATCACAGTTTATGATGCACCATCTCCCACATGATGGTTCCGCCGTGGATCAGCGCCAGAACGAGCAGGCCCGCTCCGGAGAAGTGTTCCATTCGCAGCAGCGTGTTCTCGTTCCATTTGCCGTGCCCGAGCGACACCACCCAGCTTAGCCCGATGAACCATGTCCCCGTGGCCAGCGCGACGCCGGCCACGCACGCGAGCTTGCCGGGCCAATCCGGCGTCACCCATTCCCGTGAGATAAAATTCGCCGCCAAAATGATCTAGAATATCAAGACGCCGACATTGGCCATTACCCGGACCAGCCCCGTCATGAAAGCCGAATGCGGATGCAGCCGCTCCTCGATTCGCATCTCGATTCTGTCGGCCGCGGCCCCGAGCGCTATCGGCCGCGCCTTCACGGATTTCGCCAACAGGAACTTTGTCCCCAGAAACAGCATGAAGACGAAGCTGAACAGTTGCATCCCTGCCTTGACGTAACCGCGCGTGAAGAATGACGCGAGCCCGGTGAACGCGATGAAGCAGTAAGTGACCTCCATTACGGTCGCGCCCAGGCCGATCAGCGCGCCCCATTTGAATCCGCGCCGCGAGCCTTCGTTCAGGATGGTGAGATTGATTGGGCCAACCGGGATGGAGAGCAGGAAGCCGCTGATAAAGCCTGTCAAACCAGCAATCAGAATGGGGGGCAGCTCGGGCATGCGCGATTAAACGGTCGCAGCCGGGCCTTCGTCCTCTTCCTCTTCAATTTCGTTGCGGATCTTCCGCGAAATCCGCGGCCGGATGAACCCATAGAGCAGATAGGCGGTGAAGAACACCGGCAGAACAAAGACCAATATCTTCTCGCGAAAGATGAGGATGCTGCCGAGAAACAGGATGGCCACCAGGGTTTTGGTAAAGGTCCGCGTCGCCCGCAAATCGAGTGTCTTGAAGCTGGGATACCTTACGTTGCTCACCATCATCCAGGAAAGAAACAGCAGCAGGACCGGCAGGCAATAGCGCCAGTTGCCGGTGGCGAAATCCTTTTCATCCCACCAAATCATGAACAGGGTCAGCGAGGCGACCAGGCCCGCAGCCGAGGGGATCGGAAAGCCGAGGAATTCCTTTGAGTTGCCCTCGTGCATGGCCGACAGGCAGTTGAATCGCGCCAGGCGAAACGCGCCGCAGAGCAGATATATCGAGGCGATGAACCAACCGAACTCCGGGTGCCACACGAACACATCTTTCAGCACCACCCGATGCACGAGGAAGGCCGGGGCGACCCCGAACGAAATCAAGTCCGCCAGCGAATCGAATTCACGGCCGAAGGGGCTCTCCACACCGCCCATCCGCGCCACCCGGCCATCGAACAAATCGAAAATGCACGCCAGCAAAATAAACCCGAGCGCCAGTTTGATCTGCCCGAAGTTACCCGTCAAGAGGTCGGCCTCGACAATTTTTGTCAGGGCGACAAAGCCGCAGAACAGGTTGGCCGCCGTGAGCAGGTTTGGCAAAAAGTATATCTTTAACCGCGGCTCACCCGGGTCGCCGGGCGGAGAATCAGGCCGTGAATTGGGAGGGGTCGAGGCCATGACGGTTCTCAATCAAAATGCCATCATTCAAAGACCGCCAGCACGGTCTCGCCGCCGACCACATGGTCATTGAGCTGCACTTTGATTTTGGCGTTGCGCGGCAGATACACATCCGCCCGGGAACCGAACTGGATGAGGCTGACGCGGTCGCCGCGCGCGACCTCATCTCCCTGCTGCACAAAGGGCACGATGCGGCGTGCAATCACGCCGGCAATCAGACGCACCCCCACCTTCTGCCCGCGCGGTTGGCTCGCCTCGAAGCCGAGCAGCACGTTCTCGTTGTAGATGGCCGATTCGGCTTTCAGCGCATTGAGAAACTGGCCGGGGGTGTATTTGAAATAGGCTATCTTCCCGCTGACCGGTGCGTTCTGGACATGCACATCGATGACCGAGAGAAAAATGGAAATACGCTGGCAATCGCCACCCATAAAAGCCGGCTCGGTGGTCGTGCCGATGACGTCCACTTTCCCATGTCCCGGCGCGAGCACCAGGTTGGCGCCGGCCGGCACGCGCGCATCCGGGTCGCGAAAGAAGTAGAGCGTAAAGGCCGTGAAAAGAACCCACAGCGCTCCGAGCCCACCGAAAAACGCGACGCTGAAATCGCCTTTGGGCAAGGCGACCGCGCCGATGGCCAAAATCACCACCACCACGACCAGCGCTATCAAGATCAGTCTAAAGGCTGCCTTTAGGGCCTTGCCCGAATGTTTCATGCAGCCCTAATGTAAGGTTTCGATGGCAGGCGGCAAAGACTAAAGTTGCAGCAACGGGGCAGTCACAAAGCCGGGCTGGCGGGATGCCTGCCCTAAAGCCGCTGTTCGTCCGCATCAATGACACCCACGAAGCTCTGAATATCATCGCGGTGCGCCATGCCCGCCTGTTCCTTGCGCAGCTTCAGCCGCGCCTGCATCTCCGCGTCGTCCTTCTTCGGATAATTCAACATCTGCTCCCGGTGCGCCGCTTTCACAGCTTCCGCCGGCTTCACGTGGTTGCGCACCCAATCGCAGACCTCGCCGTCCGTGATGCTCTTGCGCACCACGTCGATGAATTGCTGCGCTTCGACCCCAGCGGTCTCCAGCCACAATCCGTCGAACCCCTTGCAGAAGTTCGGCTGGTAATCGGAATGCAGCTTGCCGGCCAGGTGCAGGCGGATTTTGTCGATAAACCGTGGCAGATGCATCCACCCGCACATCGTCTCGCGCGGACTCCGGGGACATATTCTCTCGCTCATGCCCAGATCTTCCGCGCTCCCTTGCTTCTTGTCAATCTGGTCGTGCTGCTCGGTGTCCGATGTCAATCCCGAGAACCAGCCCGTGGACGCTGAAGCCCGATCTGCTCGAAGGGGATTTTCTCAAAACCGGGTATCTTCGCGAATACTGCGGAGTCCGCGCGCAGCCGGAAGTCCAGCTTGCCGGAGTTGACGAAGCCGGGGTCGGTGTCGGTCACGAAGCTGTCCGTCACCTCCCAATTGCCGGTTTGCACGCTGCGGCAATTGACAATCAGGTTGGCGCGGGCGTGATTGCGGCGCGGTTGGCCGGCAAACTCCATGAAGCCTTTCAGTTCGGGATAGTGGTCAGCGAACGGCGGTTTGGTGACATCGACGTCTTTGAGCAGTTTCTCCTGCCACAGCGGGCCGGTCAGCCATTCCTTCCACAAGTCGTCTTTCCATGGCGCGCTGCCCAAGGCGAGGGAACATTCGATGAAGATACAATTGCGGACGGTGTTGTCGTGTCCGCCGTGCGAGAATACGGCGCCGAAGCTCCCGCCCGCGGCCCGATAAAAAATGTTGCCAAACACCGTCTGCCCGCCGGCGCCATCGTCGAAATATACCGCACAACTGCCGTGGCTGCGCGTGCTGCCAATGTGATGCCAGAAGTTGTAACGCAACACCGAGCCGCGCTCAGACGGATTGCGTCCCATGTAAAACGAGCCGCAGTCATCGGTCTCCATGCCGGTGTGATGGATTTCGTTGAACTCGATGATATGATCGTTGCCCGCGAGACCGATGGCCTGGTGCGGGCCGTCGTGGAGCAGATTGTGCGCGAGCCGGACGCCGACGCCGTCGAGGTGTACATGATAAGCGTGCGTGCGTTGCCGGCGCGAGACGTCGTGGATGTGATTGTTCACCGCCTCGTGTCCGCTCGGCGCAAGGGTTTTGCGGTCGCCCCCGCCGATCTTGAGGCCCGCCGTGCCGGTGTCGAAGATGTCACAATCCAGAACGCGATGCTGTGTGCCACCGTCCACCACGATGCCGTCCATGCCAGTGTTCCGAACGCAACAGGCAACAATGCTGTCGTTCTGCCCGCCCTTGATTTCAATTCCGTTGCCTTGACCTGCCTCGATGGTGAGGTTGCGCAGGGTGACATAGGATGCGTTACGCAGCGCAATGACGGGTTGGGTCAACGTGGACAGCACCACCCGCGCGCTGAGCAGTGGCGAAGGCGGCCAAAAGAATAACTGACCCGAATCGCGATCAATAAAGTATTCGCCGGGTTGATCCAGTTCTTCAAGCAGATTGACGGCAAAGTATCGGCGTGGGCCGGAGTTTCCACTTCCCAGTCCGTAGTGATGCTGTTTGGCCAGGGTGATGCGGTGCTCGTTCGTGTCGATGTTCTGAACCCGGATCGTTTCGCTGCTCCAGTCGAAGCACCAGTAACCTTGCAGCCAGACGGCAGGGGCTTGCCGCCAGCGGGCTGGACGGTCTCCGTCGTAGGCAAAGGCGCCGAGTTTGTCCGAAGCGTGATTGCGCCACGGCGCGGGGCCGCTTTCGACCACCTTGCTGAACTCTGCCCAACCCTCATTCGGCCAGCGCGCGAGCGTCATGCGCTGATCGTTGAAGAACAACTCCGGCAACGGTGCCGCGCCGTTGAATTGATCCGGGAACGCCCCGTAGTTGGTGATCCCCAGCGCCCCCAAGTCCGCGCGCAGGACATGCGAGCGGGCGGCGGCATCGAGTCGCTTGAGAATATCCGGCGCGCTGACCGGTTGGAAACCTTGTGCGGGCAGGCGGCGGCCGCCCACCAGTCGCACTTCTTTCCCCTCCAGGCCCCGATAGATAACCGGCCGGTTGGGTTCGCCACCGTCGTCGGTGCCAAGCTCGAACGTGGAAGCCAACGCATATTCACCGCCGTGGATCCAGACCGTCGCCCCGCCTGGCGGAAGCCCGCCGCTTTGCTTGAGTGAACGAACCGCGGCACGCGCGCGCTCCAAGTCCGCAAACGGCGCAGATCGCGAGCCGCGGTTGGAATTCTTGCCGCTGGGGGCGACATGGAATTCAGCGGCACGGGCAGCGAACAGGCTGGCGAGCAGCAAGACGAAAAGGAGAGGCATTCGTTTGGCAGAACTTCCCCGGCACGGAAACAGACTGCGACGGCAGCCATCGCTGAATTCCGCGCCTTTGGCTCTCGAGGTGCGAAAACGGTGTAGTTGCATTAAACGGATACATACCACGCTGGGAACACGGTCTCAAGGAATTCGTCAATCACGAAGCCAATCGGGAAGCAAGAGCGGCAGCCGGAATTGCAGAGGCTGAAGAGGCGGCGGAGCAGATCTGTGAACTGGGCGCGGGTTGGGGGCACTGGAGGTGGAAGAGAGTCAACTGGCCGAGACGAATTAGTGGGAAGAAGCAGGCTTGCGTGAGATAATTGAACGGCGTATCCTGTTTGCGTGAAATACGAGCGTATCGAGATCAATCCGCACGTAATGTTGGGCAAGCCGGTCATTCGCGGAACGCGGATACCGGTGGAGCTGATCTTGCGCAAGCTGGGCGAGGATGCAACGGAAGCGGACCTGCTGGAGGCGCACCCACGCCTGCAGCACGCAGACATCCAAGCGGCGTTGGCGTATGCCGCCGATTCCTTGGCCCACGAAACCATCATCCTCCAACCCGCCTGATCGAAGACAAGGATTTCGGCTGGCACGTATTTGTCAGCCACGCCACCTCTGCTGGCGTGATTCTCATCGGGTTTCCGAGCCAGGCACGAAGCTCGCTCGCGCGATCTGTATTGCAGGTTGTCCGGGAACAACCGGACAAACTTCCCGGCAGTTTCGTGGTCATTCAACCTGGCCAAGTCCGCATCTCCAAACAGCCATGACCCGCGCACCGTCAATTTCAAAAGGCAGCGGCCTGGCATCGGGGGTCTGCCGGAGTTTTGCTCGCGAATCGGTCTGTGAAGCCGGCGGGCAGCAAATTACTTTGTGGGCACCTTGTTAGGAACGGCCGGTTTTGCTACCGGCTTTGGCGGCGGTCCGGATCAGGCGCTAAATCTGGATGGCAGCGGTTATGACAGTTTGGGCGGGGGGGCGGCCCTTATTTCGATTCCGGCCCTTACTTTTGCCAGCACGACGAATGGCACGGTGGAAATGTGGGGGCAGGCCGGTTGGACGGATCTGAACTCAGGAGTTTTTTATGCCTTGGTTTCCAGCACCGCCTACAGCATGAACTACAGCATCTTAATGACGGGAGATAAGTCTGCCATTGTTTTTTGGAACGATACAGCTTGGCAGACTTTTCCTATCCCGGCACCGGGCACCGATTGGCACCATCTGGCCGTGGCGGTTGCTCCGGCTGGCGCCAATTGCACACTTTCCGTGCAGAAAACTTCTCCCGAGGCTTTCGCGTTGGAAACCGGGAGAGCAGAAAACCATTCGGTAGTGGTGGCGGCAGGGAATACGGAACGCGGTTTGAAACGAGCGGTGCAACGGTTGATTTTGGCAAGCGAACAGGCGGAACGGGGCTTGACCATTCCGGAGCTTCATTTGACCGAAAGCGCATGGATTCCGCAACGGGAATGGACGCTCTGCCATGATCCCGGCGCGCTGACCCAGCGCGCCGATGTTTTTGATTATATGCGATTGCTGCGGGGGAAATTTCAGGCCAAGAATCCGAAAGTCGATTTTGCCGTGGATTTTTGGGCGGCCGGCTCCGACTCCGAATACATGCAACAGCTCGCGGACAATGGTTTCGGTGATTCGCTTTTTCTGGAGATGAGCATGCCGAGTTTTTTTCCGGCTGGAAAGCGGGAGCACCTGCATGAGGCCAGCCAGCTCCTGTGGAACCCCGACCGCGATCCGCACGAAATCCTGCGCGAGCTTGCGGAAGGGATTTGGGGCCCCCGCAACGGCCCGGCCATTCTCGCCGCCCTGGAATTGATTCAGGACACGCGTTCCGGCCCCACTTGGCAGAGTTTCTGTCCGCTGCTGGCGCAGAAACAAGCGGCCAGCCGCATCCATGGCCGTGGCGATGACGGCTGGTATGGTTTGCTGACGACGCCGCTTTCACTTGGGCTGGAAATTGAGCAACATATAAAATGATTCCGACCTCTCCAAAAACCCCAGCGCCGCCGCAAATCCGACTCCGAAAAGTAGTTTTCGGCGGTCACGTTGCGATTGGCCCGCACTCCCTGATTGCATTGCTGTGCCTGACACTGTTGGGGCCGGCGGCGGTGGCGGCCGACGGCGTGTTCGTCCGCTTCCGACTCCTTGAGCCAACGAACGCTGCTTGGCACGTGAAGCTCGGCGGCTACATTCACAACGACCCGTGGTATCTACCCGAGGCCATGTGGCCGGCGGGTGCGGACACGAATGCCGCCAAACGCGTGGCGGCAGGGCAGGTCAGCCCCTGGTTCGATCTGGGCGGGCATGCGGGAAAGTTGCTGCATGGGCGGCTGCAGCGGTCTGGGGGAGTGGCGGAGCTTCCCAACATCACAGCGGAGTTTCTCTGCGATCAGCCGGATGGGACGCGGCGCATTGTCATCGAGCTGGCCACCGCACCCGAGGACGCGATGGTGGTCAAGCGGATGGAGGAAACCTTCAACGGAGGCAAAACCAGCTTCCTTGTTTCGCCCACGCTTCGGGCGGATGCCGCTTCGTTGGAGACGGCCAGTGAAATGACGGCCCGGCGGCTGGCGTGGGCCCGAGCCGCGAGCGGCGGCCGGCGCTCGGCACCAACCAACCTGTGGGTGCAGACGCAATTCTGGGGGCCGCAGCGCGCGGAGTTGAACGCCCAGGAAGCCGAGGTGCTTTGGCTGCTCGGGTTCAACCTCATCGGCAACGCGCCGGATGGGGCTCTGAAAAGATTCCCGTTTAACGAACCGGGCGGGCATCATTGGGTTGAGTTCGGCCCCGCGCTCACGCGCACAGACATTGAGCAGCAGATTGCCAAGCCCGCTGCCACGGCCCGGGCCGGCGCGCGTCCGACGCTCTTCGGTTTCTCCGACGAGATCGCCTGTCGCCCGCCTATCGGTAAAGACACGAACGCGCTCGCCCACTTCCGCGCGTGGTTGAAGGACCACGGTCTGGGGCCGGCGGAGTTGGGGGTGAAGTCGCTGGCGGAAGTCGTGCCGATCGAATCGCCGCCGGTGTTGCGCGAGCGGCAGAAGGTGGATCGGGCGGCGGCAAATCGCGTGTTCGTCTGGACCACGCGCTTCCGGCAGGAGTCGGCGACGCAACGGCTGAAGTGGCTCACGGAGAGTTTCCACAGTCATGCGCCGACCAACGTGCTTACTTCGACGCTGGTGGCGGATCATCCGTACTTCGGCGGCTCCGGCCTCGGTATGGGGATGAACGTCGAGAACACTACTTGGGGCGGCTACCCGCTGTCGCTCAACTGGTTTGACCTGGCGCGCGAGCGCGTGGTGGACGTCATCGGCATCGAAGATTGGCTGGGGCTGAATTTCATGTTCGGCCCGACTGCCACCTGGGAAGGTTTTCAGCTTATCGGCTTCCAGGCAGCGATATTCCGCAGCGGCAGCCGTGCGGCATTGCCGATCATCACCTGGATCACGCCGAGCGACGAAACGAACCTCCGCCTCAAGAGCGCCTCCGCGCTCTGCCAGGGCGCGAAGCATTTTTTCTATTGGTCCTATGGCCCGACGCCAACCTGCACGGAGAATTACTGGAGCGACCTGCGCAGCGCCTACGATGGCATTGTGGCCATGACGCGACAACTGGCGGGCGCGGAGCATATCATCGCCCCGGGCCGGACCCGCCCCACGCGCGTAGCCTTGCTCTACAGCCTGTCGAGCGATCTCTGGCAGCCCTTCGGCTATGTGACAATGGCCGAGCGGCGGCTGACCTATTTTTCGCTCATCCACGACCAGTATCTCGTGGACCTGCTCACCGAACGCGACGTGCAGGAAGGCCGGCTGCGCGATTACGACGCGCTTTATGTCACCGACCCGTGCGTGTCCGTCGCCGCGTGCGACTCAATTCGGCGTTGGGTGCAAGGCGGCGGCTGGCTCTACGGCGCCGGTGCGGCCGGAAGTCGCAACGAGTTCGACGAAGAACAGGCAGGCCTGGCGGACGTGTTCGGGATCGCGCCGGGCGTGGCAGTGGAAGTGCAACCGGGACGCTTCGACCTGCGGGGCGCTTTGAACGACCTGAAATGGCTCGCCCAAGTGGGATTCGCTTCTGGCACTGAAGGCTTCGGGGCGCTCGGCCTGAAAGTCAGGCTCACCCCAACGACCGCGACGGTGACCGGGACGTTCCCCGACGGCGGCCCCGCAGTGCTGACGAACCGCTTCGGCAAAGGCGTGGCCGTGTGCGTGGCGACCTGTCCGGCGGTTTCCTACGCCAAGGACGCGCGGCTCGTGCCGGCGGAGTTGAAGGAGAAATGGCCCGCCGCGCAGCGCCGCTTCATCAACCGTGTTGCTCAAGGTAGTGGCGCGTCCCGGCTGGTGGAACTGTCGCATCCGGTGGTGGAAGCCGGCGTGTTCGAATCACCCGGCGGCGTTGCCTTGGTGCTGGCGAACTTCACCTACGAGCCGATTTCGCGGTTGGAGATTCGCCTGCCCGTGAAGCTTGCGCCCAAACAGGTGCGATCGCTGGAAAAAGGACCGCTGAAATTCGCAACCGAACGCGCTTCGCCGACCTTGGCGCGACAGGGCTATCCGCAGGTGGTGGTTTGCACGGTCGGACTTGAGTTGAACGATGTGGTGCTGTTCGAGTGAAGCGTCCGACCATGCCGCCTCTTCGCCCACACCTACTGCAGCCATGAAACCAGCCACACCGAAAGCCAAACTGCCTGGAAACTACTCTTCCTGACTTTGCTGTTACTGGTAGCACTGACCTTGTCCTCGTGCCGCCACTGTCCGCCTGGTTCGGTGGGCATGTGTTCCGGGTGGAGTGGTCTCCCGGCATGCTGGTGTTCAAGGTTGACGGCGTCGAGACTCACCGCACCACCACGGATGTGCCCGACAGTCCGATGTTCCTGATCAGGCGGCTGGGCGCTGTTCGTCGGCTTGATGGCGGCGCGATCGAGGCTGCTACGAGGTTTCGATTAGCGGACCGGCCCAAGGACTTTGAGCTTTTACACGATGCCAACACAATCTATTTTCGACGTGGATTTTATTTCCGTCACCGCCTCGCTCGCCGACCTGATCGGGCGCGAATGCGTCGAAGCGCGCTGGGCATCTTCCGCGTCGGCGAGGACGGACGGCTTTACCTAATTTCCAAGAGCGAGCATTACCACACGCCGCTGGGACACGGTTTTCCGGGTTACACGCTGCTCGACTGTGCCCGGCAACTCGGCATCCCTAATGCCACGCACAACAACACCCGCGGCCAGATCACGCGCCTGCTCGAGGAGGAACTCGTCGCCGCTGTCAACGGGCATGTGGCATCACGACTTATTTATCTTCCGCGAGTGGGGCTTGACGCCCTCGGCGGTGGCGGTCGGCAAAGGTTTTCCCGGAGGCGAATATCCCGCGTCGCGCCTCATCTTCAGCGCGGTGCTGGATTGCATGCCGCAATTCGGCGCGCTCGTCACCAACGGCCAGGAAGAACTTGCGTCGCTCGCCTACCTCATCACGATGCGCTGGGCCAAGGCCAACGCCCAAGTTACACGCGCCGTGGGCGATTACCAGGTGGAGGCCGCAGAGGACATTGTCCGCTACAGTCGCCGCGCTGCTCCAGGTTAACCGAAGCATGAAATACCCCATTAAACTCCACTACCTGGCGGCCATCCTCCTGGGCCTATCGCCGTGGGCTGATGCGACTGTGGTGGTGAGCCGCCTCCAATCGCCGCAGGTGATCGACGGCCCCAACAACCGCACCGACACGCCGAGTCGCGCGTTTTGGAACGGTTCCGAGTTTTCCATGTATGTGGGCGGCGGACACACCTACAACATGCGCGGGCCGGACATGCGTAGCGTCTCCGAGGCCTGGGACTTCTATGCGGACGCCTCAGCGAGTTTGACGCCGGGCAGTGCCGGAGCTTTTGATGATGGCGGAGCGTGGCTTCTGCATGCCGAGGTCGCTACGGAGAATACCAACCTGGTTCGCGGATGGTATCACGCCGAACAATGCCGGGGCGGGGCCTCGAACCGCAAGACCATGGCGTACTGCGAATCCGCCGACGGCGGCCGCACGTTCCAGAAGGTGTGCGCCGCAGATACCACCAGGAACTATCCCAACAACCAGTTCATCACTTCCTGGACCGGATATAACGGCAATACCAATCGGGATCATACTGGTGATGGCCGGATCGCGCGCGTGGGCGATTACTACTATTGTTATTTCATGCCGGTCGTCGGGGGCGCCTCACCACATGTGGCCCGTTCGGCCGTGGCGGATCATGGGCGTCCCGGCACCTGGTGGAAGTATTTTGACCCGGCCGGCGACGGCGGGAGGAATGGCACTTGGTCGGAACCCGGTTTGGGCGGACGTTCCAGCTCCCTGTTTCCTGCCACCGCCGGTATTGTTTACGGAAGAGAAATGACTTGGAACGATGGCTTGAATCGCTTCATGCTTGAAGCACACGGGTTCTCCGTTCCCGGCTGCTCCGGAATCTACCTCAGTTTCTCGACCAATAACCTCTTCGGTTGGGAACGCGCTCCGTATCCGCTGGTTGTGTATGAGGGTAACGGGGCGAGTTGGGACCGCGACATCATCCCCGCCAAAGAACTCCATGCTTATCAAGGGTTCGCTGCGCTGGATGGGGCGACTGACGGTAGGTTTCCCACCGCGGGAAGCACTCGCTTTGGCACTTCGTTCTGGTACATGGTCACTTATCTCAACCCCCATGAAGGCTTTGCCGAGCGCTACCTGCTTCGCCAGAGAGTTAATCTTTCGGAAACCAGCTCCAGCGCCCCCCAGGACCAAGTGGGGCGAGTCGAACTTGCGCTCTTTCGTCACCGGGATGCCACGGACGATTGGGCCACCACCTACAACACTTTCGGGCACTACCGGAAAATCCAGACGCTCGGCTATCTGTGTACCGCCGGGATTCCCGGCACGACCCCTCTTTACAGTCATACCAATCTCGCGGCAAATCACTGGGTCAGCACGAATGCGATGGAAGCGACCAAGCTGAGCCTCCTGGGTTACCTATTCACGAACCATGTGAGCGGCACCATTCCGCTCTATAGCACTTACAACTTGCGGACGAGCATTTATTCTGCGACCACCAACGCGAGCGCTCCCGGCGCGAAACTTCTCCTGGGCTACCTCTTTCCGCCCGTCGGCGACGAGACGTTTGCCTATCGCTACGATGCCACCGAACAGACCGAAGTGGTGAACGGCGGGGCGGAATCGTTACCGTTCACGCGCACCGGCCAGCAAGGTTACGACAATTGGTATTTTGCGGAGCGATCGCCTTCGGGCGCGCTGATTCCGCTCACCTACAACCCGGCCAATGCGCCCGTGTGGTATCCCAACCTGACGCGGGTTTGGGCCTCCACGAACGGCCTGAGTGGTGCGACGCTCAATGCTTATGGTGGCACTCCTGGTACCACCAACAACGCGGTGCGGCAATGGGTGGCCATTGACAGCGGGAGCGTCTATGTCAGCGCACGGGCCTTCAGCCGGGTCGCCTCCCGAGGCGATGGTGTTAAGGTTTTGATTCAAAAGAATAACCGGTTGCTATGGCAATCCACGGTAACGAACGGCCAGAGTTCCGCGCGATCTGTCAGCTTCGGGAAATGGCTGCCCGTCACCCAGGGCGATGCCCTCACCTTCGAAATTGCGCCGCTTTCTGCCAACTCGACAAATGCCGACACCTATTTCCGGCCCACCATTTGGTTTCAGTGGGGTCCCGCCAACTCTGAACGCTAAGGCATCGTCAACCGGCCATGTGGCGCAATCCACAAATCTGAGCCATCGCAGCTCGGTCGGCGAAAATATGCAATATCTGGCCCGGGACCGGCATGGGCGTCCGCTGGCATGCATTCTCTTTGGCGCGACTGCCTGGCAGTCCAAGTGCATGCCTTGAATAATATGCACTTGCGGCCTCTGCGACGGGGGTGTCTCTGCTATCAGGCGGTGATCGGCCAGCATTGGCCAAAGCTGGAACGGCCGATCGAACTGCTCATCTGGACGCTGTAGCCGCGGTTAACCACCCTATGCGAGACGACCGGCTTTGCGCCGGTTCACTTCTTTTTCGCGGTTGTCGTGCGAAAGTCGTATTTGTCCGGCTGGCCAGCAAAACATAGTCCCATGTAGGAGCCTTTAACGTCGTCATAGCGAATGCCGTGCAGCTCCAGGGCGACTTTCTCAGCGGTGATAGGCAAGCCTTTCATTCTGAGTCCGACGGCGTCATCGACCGCGTTGGCAATCATGGCGGCTGCGGGGATCATGGTTTGTTCGCCGATCCCGCGCGCCCCAAATGGACCGTCGGGCTGCGCCACCTCGACGATGATCGGCACAATCTCCACCGGCACGTCCAGGGCCGTTGGAATCTTGTAGTCCGTAAAGTTGGCGTTCAACAGCTTGCCCTTGAGATCGTAGCGAATGTCCTCGTAGAGAACCGTCGCCAAACCCTGCAGGACACCGCCCACGACCTGGCCCTTGACCAACCCCGGATGAATCGCTTTGCCCGCATCCACGGCCAGCACCGCCTTGAGCACACGCATTCGGCCGGTTTGTTTATCAACTTCCAAAATGGCCGCGGCTGCGCCGACCGTGTAGTGGACGTTGGGATGGCCGCCTTGACTGGTTTCAGGATCGCTCAAGGCGGACGTAAACTCGGGCATAAACACGCCGCTCCCAAGGATGGGGCCTCCGATGAAATTCCCTTGCGCGGTCTGGATGCCGCTGATGACGAAGTCCTTGAACGGCAATGCAAAGTCGGGTCGAACGCGGCATTTGACCTTCTCGTCTTCCACATACAGCGTGTCGTGGGCGAGGCCCAGGGCCCGCTCGACCACATCAAACATCTTCTCGCGCACCTCGATGGCGGCGGCTTTGACGGCGTTGCCACAGCCCCAAGTCACGTGAGAGCCGACGGTCTGCCATTCGTAGGCATTGCGGTCGGTGTCGGGTGGCTCGACGCGGATGCGGTGGACGGGCACGGTGAGAATCTCGGCGGCGATTTGGGCCATCACGGTCAGGTAGCCCTGGCCGATCTCCATGCCCGATGCGCTGATGTTGAGGCTGCCGTCCTCGTTGAACTTGATGAACGCGGACGAGGCCGCGTTGGGCGGCATCGCCGGCGCTTTCCAGAAACAGGCAAAGCCTTTGCCGATGACTTTGTGCGGGTCCTTGGAACTCTCCTTCTGGCCCCATCGGATCTCCGCCGCCACCCGGTTGATCGCCTCGTGCAGCCCACTCGGGTTCATCCTGGCGCCATAGGCCAGGGTGTCCCCCTCGCAAATCGCATTCCTGCGGCGAAACTCCACCGGATCCATGCCGATCTTTTGAGCCACCCGCGTAATATGCGACTCCAGGCCGAAATGGAACTCCGAATAACCGAAGCCGCGGTATGGACCGCCCGGCGGCAGGTTCGTATAGACGCAGACGGAGTCGATCTTGACGTTCGGAACCCGGTAAGGCCCGGTGGCGGAAAGGCCGACGGCGTTGACGACGTTCGCGCCGTATTCGACGTAGCCGCCCGCGTCCCAGTGCAGCGTGTGCTCGATGGCCGTGATCGTGCCGTCGTTCGTTACGCCGAGCTTGATCCGCGCGATTACGCCCTGCCGCTGGTAGGTGTTGTAAAACTCCTGGGCTCTGGACCAGCGGACTTTGACCGGGTGGCCCTTGACCATGATCGCCAGGGCGGCGCCGATGATTTCCATGGACACACCCGCCTTGCCGCCGAAGCCGCCGCCAACATAGGGCGTCACCACCCGGATGTCTTTGTGCGACAGACCGAGTGGTGCCAGCGCCTGCGCAAACACGTGCCGCTGCGTGTAGGGCGACTGCGAGGCCGACCAAAGGGTCAGCCGTCCCGCCAGGTCATAAAGGCCGACGATCACGTGGGGTTCGATTGCGCAGTGGGCGTAGCGAGGAACGGTGTAGGTGTCTTCCAGGATGACGTCGGCTTGCTTGAACCCCTGCTCGACATCGCCCTTCCGGGTCTTGCGATAGTGCGCGATGTTCGTCCCTGCCTGCGGGAAAAACCACGCGCAGCGCGGATACTTGCCCAGATCCGGGTGAACCAGCACCGCGTCATCGCGCAGCGCTTCCGCCAGGTCCAGGACCGGCTTGAGTTCTTCATAGACCACCTTCACTAGCTTCGCCGCCCGTTTCGCCGTTTTCGGATCGCGCGCCACAACCGCGGCAACCTGTTCCCCGACAAATCGCACCCGATCCGTGGGAAAGATGAATCGGTCCTGCATGTACAACCCGAACCGGTAGGGGAAATCCTTGCCCGTAACCACCCGGACGACGCCGGGAACCTTCTCTGCCGCCGAGGTGTCGATGCTTTTAATGATGGCGTGCGCATAAGGGCTCTCGACGATCTCCGCATGCAGCAAGTCAGGACCGAACGTGAGGTCGTCCACGTACATGGCAGCTCCGGTGATTTTATCCAGCCCATCGATGCGGTTGGGCGACTCGCCAACGAACTTAAGTTTGGTCATAGGCTCTTCCCTCCTTTGCTGCTCAAGGCAAGGATGGCCTCGATGATCGGTTTGTAGCCAGTGCATCGGCAGAGGTTGCCCGCCAATGCCTCCTTAACTTCCGCCTCGGTGGGGTGCGGATTCTTCTCCAATAGCTCGGTCGCCGAGAGCACCATGCCCGGCGCGCAAAACCCGCACTGGAAGGAGCCATGTTCCAGAAAAGACTGCTGCACCGGCGAGAGGCGGGTGCGACTCAATCCCTCGACCGTCGTGATTTCAGAGCCGTCCGACTCGATCGCCAGGATGAGGCAGGACCGCACCGACTTGTCGTCGATGAGAACCGTGCAGGCGCCGCAGTCGCCCCGCTCGCAGCCGATCTTGGGGCTCTTCACGCCCAGCTTTTCCCGGAGGACATCGATCAGCAGGTCGCTGGGCTCGACTTTGATCGTGCGCGTCTCTCCGTTGAGCTTGAAGGTGATTTGTTTGTCCATAGCCGCCTCCTAAATCAAGCTGGTCCCGTAGTCCGGCCCCGCGCCTGCCAGCCTGGCGACGGCGGCCCGCAGGCCGCGTTCGAGCATCACGCCGACCATTTGTAACCGGTATTCCTTTGTCGCCCGGATATCCGTGATGGGTGCGATCTCCTCCGGCACGAGCCGCACCGCCTGCTGAATGATGTCTTCGGACAACGGATGACCTTCCAGGAGAGCTTCAATCCGGTCGGCAGCGATGGGCCGAGGTGCGACTGAGCCAAACGAGATGCGGTAGCGGTTGCCAGCCAGCGCGAGCGCGGTGACACTGGCCTGAGCGAGGTCCTCGCCTTGGTAGCGGCGCAGCTTGACGAAGCAGGCCCCGTGCTTCTTCTTCGGCAAAGTCACCGTGACGCCCGTGGCGATTTCGCCGCGCTTCAACACGGTCTTGCGCGGGCCAAGAAACCAATCCCGTAACGGCACCTCGCGCTTGCCCGCCGGGCCGGCCACCAGGACCGCCGCATGATACACCAGCAGCACGGCGCCGCCGTCACAACACGGCACTGCCGAGCAAAGATTGCCCACCAGAGTGGCCCGGTTCCGAATACCCACCGACGCCACCCAGCCTGTCATCTCCCGGATCACGGGAAACTTCCTGGCAATGATTGGCGAATCCCGCAGGTCGCTGAATGTAACGAGGGCGCCGATGGAAAGGACGCCGCTCTTGAACTCGATCCGGTCCAGGCCCGGGATGCCCTTGATGTCCACAACCACGTCCGGCGTAAGCACGCCGTCACACATCAGACTTACCAGATCCGTGCCGCCTGCAAGCGCCCGTGCGCGCTTTCCATACCGCGCCAGTATCCCGACCGCCTCGCGCAGCGTGGGAGGCTTCAGATATGCAAATTGGTGGGCGATGGCCATAGCGGTCTATTTGGGCGGCAGCATCGCCACGATCCGGCACATCGCCGATTCCATCTCGATGCCCCGCAACGGGAAGGCGCCAATCCAGGCTCGTTTGTTGCTAACCTGGTCGATGTCCCCGCCAACATTCTCCGCGTGGACCAGTCTTTTCGGGAACAGTTTCAAGTGCATTACCTGGTAATACTCGTCTGGGGGAAACATCTCATCCCAACTCTTCCCGAACCTGGCCTTGAGTTTTTTTTCGGCTTCGGTGAAGCGGGCCGGATGCCAGTTGCGGATGATCGTGTTCATCGGGTGGTCCGCGCTGCCGCAATCCACGCCGATCCACTTGAGCTTCATGTCCAGCGCCCATTGGTGGAACCCCGGCCCGGGTCCCGGATGCTTCACGAAATACCGCAGTTCGTCGGATTGTTTCTGATCCCACGCATAGCGGTGGTAGCCGGTGTTGATGATCAGGATATCCCCTTTCTTGACCTCCACGTTCTTCGTGATCATCTCCGCGGTGTAGAGATCGTAGTCATCCACCTCCTTGGAAATGTCGGCCACCACGCCGGGCCCAATCCATTCTTCGATGGGAACCTTGCCAATGGCCCGGCCGCTGGAGTGAAAATGAATCTCGCCGTCCATGTGGGTGCCGACGTGGTTGCTGGTGGTAATGATTTGGCCGTTGGCGCCCTGGCCCATGTGGGCGCCGGCGATGCGTTTGAAGTATTGAATGCCCAGCGGCATGTAACTCGGCCACGGCGGCGTGTGAATGCTCAACGGCTGGGTCAGGTCATACACCCGCACCTTGTCCATGAACTGAAGGAATTGATCGGTATTCATATTTATTGGAGCGCAGACGCCCACGTCCGCGAGTGGTTGCTCAGGCAGTGGATTTGCGCGGACGTGGACGTCCGCGCTGCTTTTGCCGCGTGAAGGTCTTCGCAAACCCTTCAAATGCCTCTTTGAAGGGTTTCATCGGCGCATTGAGGACGCCCGCGCCGATCTGGCCGATACCCGGTTCCTTGTGCGCTACACCGGTGTCGATAAACGGCAGGATGTTTTTCTCAATAACTTTCCGCACATCGATCCCCGTCGGTGTGCCCCGGAAATTCAGGCTGGGAATCTGAAAGACATTGTTCTCTGCGGCCGTGATTTCATACATCTGACGGGTGTAGCCGAGGGCATCCTCGCTGCTGCCGCCAACAAACTGGACGATCGCCGGCGCGGCCGCGATGGCGAATCCGCCCAGGCCGTTGGTTTCGGTGATGGCGCTGTCGCCAATGTCCGGGTTGGCGTCAGCCTTCGAGTAGCCGGCGAAAAATAGCGCGTCCGGCACCTCGGCCGGACCCGTGAACCATTGGTTGCCGGTCCCGGCAAGCTGCACGCCAAAATCGGTGCCGTTGCGCGCCATCACCACCACGATGCTGCTGTGCTTGATTCCGCGCGCCGCGTCCAGGGTTGCCTTCGAGGCGGCCATCGAAAGATTGAGGAAGAAGTGGTCGTTGTGATTGATGAACTCGAGCACTTCAGCAACGGCCGCTGGTTCGTCACAAGTTCTCACAATCGCTGGCGCAATTGTCCGGTAGAAGAGAGATGTGGCGGCCCGATTCCGGTTGTGAACCTCGTCGCCCATGTGGAGCGCCTGGGCTATGAGGTTTTTGAGGTCGATGGTCCCCAGCTTCGCCACCGCCTTCTTCAGGACCGGGTAGAGGGTGTGCTGCATCCAATCCAGCCGCTCGATCACCGACTCCGCGTAAGCGCCGTAGCGCAGGACTTTGCCCAGACCTTCATTGAGCGTGGCATACGCCTGGTTGCCATGCGTCTCGTTTTTCACGACAAAAACAGGCATCGAAGGCGCGATGACGCCAGCCATGGGACCGACCGCGGCGTGCTCGTGGCACGGGGAAAACTCGATAGCACCCGAGGCTGCGAGCCGCTGGGCCTCTTCGGGAGTCCGGGCCTTGCGTTCGTACAAAAGGGCGCCGATCACCGCGCCGCGCATCGGCCCGCACATTCGGTCCCAGGTGATCGGCGGTCCCGCGTGCAACAGCATGTCCGGCTTCATCCCAGGGATGACGTCGAGCGCTCGATCAAGCCCGACGAGCTGCGGCATCCCGCTGAGGATAGCCTTCACGGCCTTCGCGTTCGCCTGCTCAATCATGGTCCGGTGGTCCCTGACCTGCTTCACGAGCTTGCTCTCGATCTCTATTGGCGGTTTCCAGTCCACTTGGACGGCCGGCACGCCTCTATCATTCAGCGCTTGCTTAAAGGCCGAAAGCCCCAGGTTGATGACCTTCAGCTCGGTGTGGAAGAGTTGGTTGATGGGTCGAGTCATGCTGCCGCCTTTCTTTTGACGCGGTAGGGCACGCCTACCTCTTTGACGTGGAAGTGGGTTTCGGCGCTACGCATGCCCTCTCGACTCAAGCATCGGATAATTCCACACGCCAGTCTGCAAGCCGCGGCGTTGGAGGGCATCACGATTGCGCCCTCCTTGCAGAGTGCCGACTCCACAAGGTCGCGGTTCTGCGGGTCTTGCCGGGTGCCGGTAACCGAGCAAACCACTGAGACCTGACCTGACGCGCGGCGGAGCACGCTCGCCAATTCCCTGGCCGGATCCGGATTGGCTCCATAGCCGAGGACCACGTCCAGCAGAATCACCGCCGTCTCTGCGTCCGCCGCTTCCTCCAAAATCCGCCGGTTCCTCAGCGAATAATCAATCATCGGGTGCGGCCGGCCCACTGTAAATTCATCCTCGCCCAGATCAATCACCGTATTCTTCTGACTCCGCAGGGAGTTCCGAAGTTGCTTCACGCCCGGAAGCGGCACGTTCGAGTACAGGTCTGCCAGTGTGTCCTTGAGCAACACCTGCGCCTCGGCACAGAAGCTGCCGCCGCTGAAAAGCCCGCGCAGATACTTCCGGCCCTTCCTGCTCTTGGCAGCCTCGCGCTTGGCGAGCTGGGCGAAGGTCTCGTCCCTCGCGACGAGCTGGCCGGCCGCGTCTTCGGGTTTCTGGCCTCGAGCCAGGGCCACCGCCCGCAAAGCTCCCTCCTCGAGCGTGACAGGTTCATTAGCGTCCGACCCGGCGCCGATGAAGATACGGACAATTGGTTTGCGGATGGTTTTCGCCACCTTATCGATGTGCTTCAAGACTTGCGGGTGCGGCGGCTTCGAGACGAGCAGGATCACACGCGTCTGCTCATCTTGGGCCAAGGCTTTTAGCGCCTCGATGAACATGATGCCGCCGACCTCCTGCTTCACGTCGCGCCCGCCCGTGCCGATGGCTTGCGAGATGCCGGCGCCCGCGTTGGAGATGATGCAACTCACCTCCTGCAGACCCGTGCCGGCCGCAGCGACGATGCCGATGTTGCCCCGATTGACGGCGTTGGCGAAAGCAAGCGGTACACCGTTGATAATGGCGGTGCCGCAATCCGGTCCCATGACCAGCAAACCCCGCTTGCGGGCGAACTGTTTCAGCTCGATCTCCTGCTCCAGGGCCACGTTGTCCGAGAACAACATCACGTGCAGCCCGCTTTCGAGAGCGCGCATCGCGACCCCGCCCGCGTACCGGCCCGCCACGGAAATGAGCGCCAGGTTGGCCCCGGGCAGAACCTTTAGCGCACCCTCCAGACTCGCCGGGCGAACCTCATCACCCGTGGTGGCCCTATGAGTGGCTTTGCCGAGCAGTTCGTCTGCACCCGCCAGGGCCGCTTCCGCCGCTTTCAAACTCGTGCCCTTCACGGCGACCAGCAGATCGGAGTCGCTCGCTTCGCTGAATTTGGAAATCAGCAAGCCGCTGGAGCTCAGGATCGCCTGGTTGGACTTTGTCCCCATGACCACAGCGGCATCGACCACCCCCGGCAGCCCGGCAAGCTCTTTCCCGACACGCATCAGCGTTACGGAATCGAAGTAAGCGCCTTTCTTGATCTGGCCGACAACAATCATGAGCTGCATGGAGGTTTTATGCCCCAACCGGAGATGGTTGGCAATGCGTGTTTTCGACACGGCGCTTCGGGCAGTTGGCGGCGGCGAACCGCAGGGGAATGAAGCGGCGCGCATGGTTCAGATCTGGTCGAGTGGAGCGGAAGCGCTTGTTGGTCGTCCAAAGCCGGCTAAAGCCGGCGCTCCGTTCCGGCGGGCGGCAATGATGGGACTGCCCGGAAGCATTTTCGTTTGGCATCGCATACGCGCGTCGGGGATCGCGGCTCCTTGCGGTTTCGGATTGTTTGTCCATCCGGGACCACTAGGCTATCGCCCTGTCATGCCGAAGATACCTGCCGACCAGGAAACGCAAAGGTGGCCGCAAACCCTTTCGGGCCCTCCGAACCGGGGGTTGTGTTATGTAATCGGGTCCGGGCCTGTCGGCGTCGCTTGCGCCAAAGCCTTGATCGAGCGTGGCCGGTCAGTACGGATGCTGGATGTCGGGCTGACCCTGGAGCCCGAACGGGCGGCCCTGGTTGAGAAGCTCAAGAACAGCCAGCCGGAGCAATGGTCCCGAGACGATCTGGCCGTTTACCAGGCCGGCATGAATCCCGACGTGGGCGGCGTGCCGCTCAAGCTGGTTTACGGTTCGGACTTTGCTTACCGTGAAGCCGATCAGCATTTGGGCGTTCACTACGAAAACGTCGGTCTCCGCCCCTCTTTCGCCAGGGGTGGCCTGAGCACCGTTTGGGGGGCAGCCATGATGCCTTTCCTGGAGCGGGATTTGGGCGAGTGGCCTTTCAAACCCTCGGCCCTCGCGTCTCATTACTCAGCCGCCCTTCAGATCACGGGGCTTGCGGCCTGCCGCGACGATCTGGAGGAGTTCTTCCCGCTCTATTCCGATAGTCCCACCGAGCTGCGGCCCAGCCGCCAAAGCCAGCAATTGCTCGATCGAATGGCGCGGAACCGAATGCCCCTGGCCTCTGCCGGCATTCGTTTCGGCCGGTCCAGACTGGCCGTGCTCGGGAATGACCCGTCGGCGAGGGGCGGCTGCGTCTATTGCCGGCTTTGCATGTACGGTTGTCCTTACGGCTACATTTTCACTTCGGGTGACACGCTGACGCAGTTGCAGAACAATCCACTTTTCTCTTACCAACCCGGCGTAGTTGTCACGTCCGTTCGCGAATCTCCGCAGGGCGTCGAAATCTCGGGTTACGACCGCCAGTCGCGTCAGTCGGTGGCGTGGCAGGGAGGCCGCGTTTTCCTCGCTGCCGGGGCGATTTCGACAACCGGGATACTCCTGCGCTCGATGGCAGCTTACGACCAGACCGTGTGGTTGAAGGACAGCCAATATTTTCTGCTGCCGCTTGTGCTCTTCCGCAAGGCCCGGGGCGTCACGAGCGAGCGATTGCACGCGCTCAGCCAGGCCTTCTTCGAACTCTTTGATCCTGCCGGGCAGGATACCTCCACGCACATCCAGGTTTACTCGAACAACGACCTGATTAGTGAGGCGGTGGCCAGGATGTTCGGGCCGCTGAGCAGTCCCCTGGGCTTCCTGATCCGGGACTTGCAGGAGCGTCTGCTGGTGGCGCAAGGATTCCTCCATTCCCAGCACAGCTCCCGCATCGCTGTCTGTCTGAAGAAAGACAAAGGTACCGGGAAAGAGCGCCTGGAACTTCGCGGGGAGTTGAACCCTGCGACCCGGGCGCGGATTCGCAAGCTTGTTTACAAGCTCTGCCGCCACGCCGGGCATATCGGGGCGATGCCTCTGCCGATGATGCTCAAGATCGCCGAACCGGGACGCGCCTTTCACACCGGCGGCAGCTTTCCCATGAGCACCAGTCCGCGCGGATTCCAAACGGACCTGCTCGGGCGACCTCCCGGGTGGCAGCGAGTTCATGCCGTGGACGCGACCGTGTTTCCCAGCATTCCTGCGACCACCATCACGCTGTCCGCCATGGCCAACGCCCACCGCATCGGCTGGGAAGCCGGGCAGCAAGACTCCGAAACCCAGTAGCCGCCATGTCCTCCGAACCTAAAGTCTGCGCCGTCACGGGTGCCCACGGCTTTGTCGGAAGCCGGATGATGCACCGCCTGCAACGGGACGGCTGGCGCGTCATCGCCTGGACCCGAAGTCCCGAGCCGGGAACCGACGCCGTTGCGTTTCGCCTCGGCCAGGAGGTTGATGCCGGCCGCTTCAAGGGCGTGCATGCACTGGTGCATTGCGCCTACGACTTCAGTCCATTGAGCTGGGACGACATCACCGCGATCAACGTCATCGGTTCGGAAAAACTCTTGCGCGCGGCGCGGATCGCCGGCGTGCCGTCCGTGGTGGTTCTGTCCAGCCTCAGCGCCTTTGAGGGCTGTCGCTCGCTCTATGGCCAAGCCAAGCTGCGGATCGAAGACATCGCCCGAACCAATGGGGCGCTGGTGATCCGGCCCGGCCTGGTCTATGGCGACGATTCGGGCGGGATGTTTGGCCGCCTGGTTGGCCAGGTGCGCAATTCGCGCCTCATACCGGTTCTGTGGGGTGGCCGGCAATTGCAGTACCTCGTGCAGGAGGAGGATCTTGGCAACCTCGTTCAGGGTTGTTTGAACGGTCGCGTGCCGGCTGGGACGGGCCCCATCTCCGTTGCCCACGAGCAGGGGTGGGAGTTAAAGGAGGTTCTGGCTCTAATTGGACGCGCGCTCGGCAAGCGCCTTTTCTTCGTGCCGGTGCCGTGGCAATGCGTCTGGCTGGGATTGAAATCACTCGAACTCGCCGGCGCCAGGCCCAACTTCAAAAGCGACAGTGTGATCAGCATCATTTACCAGAACCCGGCCCCGTCCTTTGCTTTGCTGCGGTCGCTCGGTTTCCAGTGCCGGCCTTACCAGGCAACAATTCCGCACGGAGTCGGAGACATGCCCCACGACTTGTCAAAATGAGGTTGGCGCTCACCGGCGGACAAGTCGGCCAAGCCAACTCTCCGTTATCTCTGTTATCTCCTGTTTGTTCATGGGTTTGGGTTTGAACAGGAGGAAACGGAGATAACGGAGAATTAGATCTGCCATTGCCTGAATCGGGCATCCGCCTGCGCTGTTCCATTCCCGATTTGCCTTTTGCGCGTGCGGCACTAAACTGGCGCAACAGTCGTATAGTAATCATGAAAAGAATATTGGTTCTGGTTTCCGGACTCTTGTCGTTGATTCAACTTAACCTGCTCCCAGCACTGGCGTGGGACTATGAAGGCCACCGGGTGGTCAACCAACTGGCGATCGCGTCGTTGCCGACGAATTTTCCGGCCTTTGTGCGCGAGCCGGCGAGCGCGGAGCGCATTGCGTTTCTGGGCGGCGAAATGGATCGCTGGCGAAATACCCCCGACCTGCCCCTCAAACATTACAGCTTCCCGGACCACTATATCGACATCGAAGAACTGGCCGATTACGGTCTGAAGCCGGAGCTGCTGCCGGTTTTTCGCTATGATTTTGTCGCCCAGATCGCCCTTATCCGCAAGGCGCACCCGGACAAGTTTCCCGAGCCTGGCGCGAGTTCCAATCAGGACCACACGCGCAGTCTGGTCGGTCTTCTGCCGTGGGGGATTGCGGAATCTGTCGGCAAGCTGAAATCCGGTTTCTCTTGCCTCAAAGCCTTTGAAGAAGCCGGCACACCAGAGGAAATCGCCAACGCCCAGGCGAACATCATCTACATAATGGGGGTGATGGGGCATCTCGTCGGGGACGCCTCGCAACCGTTGCACACCACCATCCATCATCATGGCTGGGTGGGCGACAATCCGCAGCATTACTCCACCAACCGAGGGTTCCACAGTTGGATCGACGGCGGCTACCTCACCAAGACTGGCGGCGCCAACTTGAACGAGATGAAGAGCCGGCTGCGTCCGGCTCAACTGGTTGCCATCAACAGCCGCCCCGCAAAGGCTGAGGAGATGTTTCAAGCCGCGATGCTCTTCCTCATCGAGCAAAACAAACAAGTCGAGCCGCTTTACCAGTTGGACAAGGACGGCAGGCTTTCCGGCGAGGGCGAAAAGGGACTGGAAGGCAAAGCGTTCCTCGAAGGTCAACTGCTCAAGTCCGGCCAGTTGCTCGGGGACTTCTGGTATTCGGCCTGGCAACAAGCCCCGCCGGATACGTTCCTCAAAAGGCAGTTAGCTTCGCGCAACAAACCCGCGAGCGGCAGCAACGAGCAGAAGTAGAGACCCGCAAGAGGGACGATTGCGCGACGGGCAATGCGGGTTTGTTGTTCGTTGGCGCTCTGGCGGAGCCTTGCTTTGTGGCCGACCCAACGGCCAGCGCTTTCTCACCGGCCATCGGTGGCTGGAACCGATCCGCGCAAAATCTGCGCACCTCACAACCGTCCGGCGAGCAACTCCTGCGCAGGTTGGCCTCCAATACCGGGCATTCAGGGCGTTTTCGAGTATGGCACATCACGTGCATACGGTTGGCACGAGCAGCACACCGCGACGCGATCGTGTGCCCGTGTGCTCGAGTCAACGATAACCGCAGCAATAGAAAGAGAATAATGTTATGAAGATGAATCAATGGTTGTTAATGGCCGGCATCGCCGCCGGGATGTGTTTGGGAACCAATCAACTCGCGGCGCAGCCGAATAACGCCGGACCAGGGGGAGGCGGACGGCAGGACCGTGGCAACATGGACCCGGCGCAACGCCAGCAGCGTATGATGGACAGTATCAAAGGGCAACTTGAGATCACTGACGATGCCGATTGGAAAGCGATGCAGCCGCTCGTTCAAAAAGTGTTCGATCTCCGCATGCAGAGCATGAGCGGCATGGGACGAGGGATGTTTGGGCGCCCCCGGGGCGGCGATAATCAGCCCGGCGACCAGAACCGGCCTCGCGGAGGTTTCGGTGGCGCCAATCCAGATGCCGATGCGTTGCAAAAGGCGATTGAGTCGAAGGCGACCAAAGCGGAATTGAAGGCCGCCATGGACAAGTACGTCGCCTCCCGCAAAGCCAATCAAGCCGCGCTGGAACAGGCACAAACGGACCTGCGCAAAGTGCTGACGAGCCGGCAGGAGGCCATTGCTATGTTGAATGGGTGGCTGTGAGAAGGGTGGGGGGCCTGATGCGTGGGGCCTGATGCGTGATGCGTGATGCGTGATGCGTGATGCGTGACTGATCACCGATTACCGATTACCGATCACCGATCACCCCGTTTACTACAATGAGCGAGACTAGCACACAGGATGCTTCGTTGAAGCAGTTGCTGGACAAGATGGTCGCGGCCAAGCAACTGTCTTCGACAGATGCGGCGATATTGGTGAGACAATGCCAGTCTGGAGCGCAGAAGCCATTGCTGGAGGAGGCGGATGTGCTTCGGTGGCTGGCGCAGGAGTATGGTCTCGCTTACACGACGCTGGAAGATGTCGAGCCCGATCGCCAGCTTCTATCGCTGTTTCCCGCACGCATTCTGCTCAAGGAGGAGTTGCTGCCGTTGCGGCGAGTCAACGGCAGCGTGGAGGTGGCTACCAGCCGGCTCTTTGCCACGCAGGGCTTGGATGCGCTCAAAACGATGACCGGTTTGAACCTCAAACCGGTGCTTGCTTCGAGTGAAGCGCTCCAACGGGAGATGAAGAAGCGGCTGGGCGTCGGAGCGGACACGCTGGGGACACTCGGGGAGGATGCGACGTTTACGGTGGTGGATGATCTCCATGAGGAGGACACCGACCTGGACAGCGCGGCCGAGGACGCCTCGATCATCCGCTTCGTCAACCAGGTTCTGCGGGACGCAATCGAGTTGCGGGCTTCAGACATCCATCTCGAACCGTTCGAGGCGGAGTTCCGGATTCGCTACCGGATAGACGGCGTCCTGCAAGACGTGCCGGTGCCAGCGCAGATCAAGCGCTTCCAACCGGCCATCGTGTCGCGCGTCAAGATTCTCAGCCACCTGAATATCGCCGAGAAGCGGCTGCCGCAGGACGGACGGATCAAGATTCGGATTGACGAGGCGGAAGTGGATATTCGTGTGTCGGTCATCCCGATGCTGCACGGCGAGGCGCTGGTGCTGCGCCTGCTGCGGCAGAACTCGACGTTGCGCGGGATGGGCGAGCTGGGCATGGACCCCCGCGAGCTGGAGAGCTTCCGGCACGTGCTGCAAATGCCGCATGGCATCATCCTGGTCACCGGCCCGACCGGCAGCGGCAAGACCTCGACGCTCTACACGGCGCTCCACGAGATCAACGATGCAGACCGGAAGATTATCACCATCGAGGATCCGGTGGAGTATCAACTGCTGGGCGTCAACCAGATTCAGGTTTCGGAAAAGGCCGGCCTGACGTTTGCGAGGGGATTGCGCTCGATTCTGCGCCACGACCCGGATGTGATTCTGATCGGCGAAATCCGCGACCAGGAGACTGCGCAGATCGCAGTCCAGGCTTCCCTGACGGGCCATTTGGTTTTCTCGACGCTCCACACCAATGATGCCCCCGGTGCCCTGACCCGGCTGGTTGATATGGGGGTCGAACCCTACCTGGTAGCTTCCTCCCTCGAAGCTGTGCTGGCCCAACGGCTCGTGCGCGTGCTCTGCAAAGAATGCAAACAGGAAGACCATTCACCGGCAGCCCAGGCATTCAAAGTGCAGGTCGGCATTCCGGCCGACATGACCATCTATCGATCCGTCGGCTGCCGGGAGTGCCGCCAGACTGGTTTCTACGGCCGCCACGCCATTTTCGAGTGGATGAACTCCGATAATGAGATTCGCCAGTTGATCCTCAAGAATGCTTCGAGCGATGTCATCCGGGATGCGGCCACGCGAGCCGGCATGCGGACGCTTGCGGACGATGGCTGGCGTCTGGTGCGCATGGGCATCACCACCGTCGAAGAAGTCTTGAGTGTCACGACCGCCAAAGAAGTCAGCCGCTCGACCAGAACCCACAGCCCGGACGAGGCGCCCAAGGAACAGACGCCGGCTGCCACGGCGCTCAACCGACATTAAGTTCATGCCAGGCCACCCGCACCCAGTTTGGATTTCGGATTTTTGAGCAGCCATGCCCCTTTTCCAATACAAAGCGTTGCAGGCGAATGGCGTGATGGCTGAGGGCCAGCTCGAAGCCGCGGGCCGGCAGGAGGCCTTCGCACAAATGGCCGGACTCGGCCTGCGCCCGGTCAGTCTCTCCGAGAAGGCCGCTGCCGGAGCGGGAACTGGTTTTGCGCTGCCGGCTGCGCTGGCTTCGTTGTCGTTTCGCAGACGTTCGACCAAGGTCTCGGGCCGCGAGCTGGAGAACTTCACGCGGCTGCTGTCGAGCCTGCTGGCTGCGGGCGTGCCGCTGAGCCGGGCGCTGGTGATTCTCCATAAAGAATCCTCCTCGCCGGCCGCTAGCGCGGAGTGGAAGGGAATCCACGACCTGGTCGTCGATGGCATGTCGCTGGCTGATGCGATGGGGAAATCGCCGGAGACCTTTCCGCGGGTCTATACGGCGATGGTGCAGGCAGGCGAGACCGGTGGGTTTCTCGATTTGGTATTGGCGCAGATTGCCGATTTTCAGGCGCGCGAGAAGGAATTGCGTTCGAAGGTGATGACAGCGATGCTCTACCCGACCATCCTGTTCGTTCTGGCCATTGGCGTGCTGATTTTCCTGCTGACGTTCTTCATTCCGCGCTTTCAGGGCATCTTCAAAGGGTTCGGCGCCACGCTGCCTTTGGCAACCCAGATTGTGATCGGGGTGAGCAACGTGGTGAGAGGCTACGGGGCGTTCGTGGTGGTGGGTTTTGTGGTGGTGGGTTTTCTGCTGCGGACCTGGTTCACGTCGGAAAAGGGCCGGCGCACGTGGGAGGGGCTGATGCTGCGGTCGCCGGTCTTGGGTCCATTGGTGGCCGAGTTTGCCATGGCGCGGTTCTGCCGGATGCTGGGGACTCTCCTGGGGGCCGGCGTGCCGCTGGTGCAAGGGCTGAGCGTGGCGCGCAAGTCGATTGGCAACCAGATTCTGGTGGATGCGGTTTCGCAGTCCATCGAGCGCGTTCAACAGGGCGGCCAGCTCGGGGCGAGCCTGGCCGAGAGCCGCGGGCTGTTTCCGAGTTCGGTGGTGGAAATGATTTCGGTGGCGGAAGAGAGCGGACGGCTCGACCAGGAGCTGGTCCGGATAGCGAATGTCACTGAAGGCGACCTGGACCGGGAATTGAAGACGGCGGTGGCGTTGATGGAGCCGATGATGCTGTTTTTCATTGCCGCCTTCATTGGGACGATTTTCATCAGCATGGTGCTCCCGATCTTCACGCTGCAAGACTATATAAAATAACGAATAGATCCTGACTTATGAAACTCAATCATTCTAACAAGAACCGAATCGTCCGTTCCCGCCAGCATGGGTTCACGCTGGTGGAACTGCTGCTGGTGCTGGTAATCCTGGGCATCCTGGCGGCAATTGTGCTGCCTCGCTTCACCAATCGAACCAAGCAAGCGCAGATCGCCGCGACGCAAACGCAGATTGCGGCCTTTAAGACCGCCCTGGACGCTTACGACGTGGATAACGGTGGCTATCCCAAAGGCAAGAGCGGGCTGTTTGATTTGATCCAGCAGCCGCGCGATGTCCAGAACTGGCACGGTCCGTATCTTTCGTCCGACTCGATCCCCAAGGATCCGTGGGGCAATGATTACATTTACGAATGTCCCGGCCGGAACAACCCGACTTCCTACGACGTGAGTTCAATGGGGCCGCCAGGAGATAACATGGTGATAGGAAACTGGACCCCGAAACGTTGAATGACCTCATCCAGCGTTCAATCCGCCGGCGGGAGCGCATCGCCGTTCGCTCATTGCGAGCGGCGCGGCTTCACGCTAATCGAGTTGATCCTGGTGATGGCCCTTTTAACCATTGTGATCTCGCTCACCGCGCCAAAGCTCTCCCGTTTCTTTCATGGCCGCACGTTGGACTCGGAAGCGCGCCGGTTGCTGGCGCTGACGCGCAGCGGCCAGAGCCGGGCGGTGTCGGAGGGGGTGCCGATGGACTTATGGGTGGATGCCGGGCAGGGAACCTTCGGTTTGGAAGCGGAGCCCAGCTACGAAACCAGCGACCCCAAAGCAGTGGACTTCACGCTCGACAGCGGGCTGCAGCTTGAAGTGGTGAACAAAACCGTTGTGGCGCCCGCCAACACCATGAACCGAGGACGGCAGGCCAGCATCGCCAGCACGCCGCGCGTCAACCTCGTCCATGCCAGCCTGCCAACGATACGCTTTCTGCCGGACGGGTCGATCAGCGAAAGCAGCCCGCAGATGCTTCACCTGACCAGTGGTGATGGCGGTTCGCTTTGGCTGGCACAATCCCGCGACGCCTTGAACTATGAAATTCGGAATACCGACAAGTAGTGCAGGCCAGCGGTCCACGGCCGGCTTCACGCTGGCTGAGGTGCTGGCAGCGCTGTTGTTCATGGCCATTGTCATCCCGGCGGCCCTCGAGGCATTGCACATTGCCAGCCTCGCCGGCACGGTGGCGGCACGCAAAGGCGATGCCGCCCGCGTGGCGCAACGCGTGCTGACCGAGACCCTCGTCACCACGAATTGGAACCAGTCGGCCCAGAGTGGCACGGTGACAGAAGGCCAGCGGCAGTTCCGTTGGACTATGCATGCTGACCCCTGGAACCAGGATGCCAGCCAAAACGTTATTCTGCAGCTTTCTGTGGAAGTAAAATTCGCCGCGCAAAACCGCGACTACTCGGTCCGCATGAGCACGCTGGCGAGCAGTTCGCAGCAGTGAGAAAAGCGAAAGCCGAAAGCCGAAAGCCGAAATCTGAAATCCGAAATCCGAAGATCGAAGAAAAACCGAATGACCGAAATCCGAAATCTGAAGTTCGTCGCAGCCGAGAGGAGGGTGGCCTGCCCGCTTCCGGGCTGCCGCCTTCGGACTTTGGACTCCCGACTTCGGACTTTAGACTCTAGACTTTGGACTTTAGACTCCCCATCCGGCAGCGGCACTCGGGCCTTTACGCTCATCGAGATGTTGTTGGCGGTGGCGATTTGCGCCATCGTGCTCGTGGCCATCAACGGCGTGTTTGCCACGGCGTTGCGCCTGCGCGACAAGACCTCGGACGCGATCGAGGAATCGCTGCCGATCAACCGGGCCCTGGATGTTATGCAACGAGATTTGAAGGGAACGGTCGGTCCCGGGGGTTTTCTGGCCGGGGACTTCAAGTGTGGGGTCCAGGCCCTGGGCGCGACGATGGGTCTGAGCGGCGAGGCTGGCAGCGCCGGGCTGGATTTCTTTACTTCGACCAGCGCGATCAGCGACAAGGCGCCGTGGGGTGACATTCAGGAGGTGTTCTATGAGTTGAAGGCGCCGACCGACCGCAACCAGCCGGGGATGGACTTGGTGCGTTGCCTCAACCGTAACATCCTGGCCACCACCACCCAGACCCCGGAGATCCAGTGGCTCATGGGAAACGTGCATACTCTGCAATTCGATTGTTATGACGGCACGCAGTGGCGCAACACCTGGGATACCAGCGCCGGCGATACCAACCTGCCGGTGGCGGTCCGAATTCGTATTCAGCCCGCCGCCAAACACGGTGAAACAGCGGGCAACCTGCAACCGATCGAAATGATCGTCCCGCTGGTCACGCAGACGATGACCAACTCGACCACTGTAACCACCGGAGCGACGCCATGAATACCTCCGCCAACCCTAAGAGTTCGCGTTGTGGCCGGCAGGGTTCGGTGCTTGTGATTGTGCTCTGGATCGCATTCGGCCTGGTGAGCCTGGCGTTGTATTTTGCGAATTCGATGAATTTCGAGCTGCGCGCCTCAGACAACCGGGTGTCCGCCCTGGCGGCTGATCAGGCGATCGAAGGCGCCGCTCGTTACCTCACCTACCTGCTGGCCCAACGAACCGCGAATGGCTCCAACGGGGTCTTTCTGACCATGAGTGACTCTTTGTGCCAGTCGGTGCCGGTGGGCGAGGCTCGTTTTTGGCTCATCGGACGCGACACAAATAACCCGGTCGGGCCTGGCCGCCTCTGCTTTGGTTTGGTGGACGAAGCCTCGAAGCTCAACTTGAACATGGCCACCAGCAACGCGATCACATGGCTGCCGCGTATGACGATGGACCTGACCCAGGCCATTCTCGATTGGCGCGATACTAACGGCAATGGCCCCACGGTTAACTACTACGCCATGCAACAGCCCTCTTACCAGTGCAAGTGTGATCCGTTTGAAACCGTGGACGAATTGCGCCTCCTGTATGGCGCGGACATGGACACGCTGGTGGGCGGGGATGCCAACCGCAACGGAATCCTTGACCCGAACGAGACCGACGCCAGCCAGAACGGCATGCTCAACCCCGGGGTTCTGGAATATGTCACCGTCTATAGCCGGGAGCCGAACACCAACAGCGATGGCACCGCCAAGGTCAACATTAGCAGCCTTACCAGCGGGTCCACTCAGTTGATCTCGCTCCTGCAGACCAACTTTAGCGCCGCGCAAGCCAAGACAATCCTCGACAAGCTCGGTCTGGGGAGCGCTGCTCCCCAACCTCCGGGCAGCGGGCCGCCCAGCCCTGCTATAACAGTCCGCTTTGCCAGCCCGCTGGCGTTTTATGCGAGGAGCGGCATGACGCCGACCGATTTTGCTCTCATTGCCACGAACCTCACAGTAACGACCAACAGTTACGTCAGTGGCCGGGTGAACGTGAACACGGCCAGCGCGGCGGTACTGACCTGCTTGCTCGGGGGCGACACGGGTGCGGCGCAGCAACTGGTCAGCTATCGCCAAGCCAACCCGAATAATCTGACGTCGATTGCGTGGGTGGCCGATGCGCTGGGCCAGACTTATGCGGACAGCCTGACGACCCTCCAGGCCGTGGATTATCTCACCACACAAAGTTACCAGTTTACCGCGGACATTGCCGCCGTTGGCCCATACGGCCGGGGCTATCGGCGGGTGAAATTCATCTTCGACACCAGCAGCGGCACGCCCAGGATTGTGTATCGCCAGGATCTGAGTCATCTTGGATGGGCCCTGGGCAAAGAGGTGCGCGAGAAAGTGCTGTTAGCGAAGGGAACGTGATGATCAAACTGCCAAAATCAGACTTCTTGAAACGACAGCGCCTCTCGTCCCTGCTGGGGTTGGCGCTGGACGGCAGCCGGCTTGACGGCATCGCCCTGCGGCGCACCGACGGCGCCCTGCACATCGAGCAGTCCTTTTCCGTCTCGCTTGCGCTCGACCCATTGACCAATGATCCCGAGTTGCTCGGCCGGGAGATTCGCAACCATCTCGACGCGGCCGGCGTGCGCGAGCGCCACTGCATCGTGAGCCTGCCATTGAAGTGGGCGCTGACAACACATATTGAAGTGCCCGAGTTACCCGAGGCGGACGTGGCGGGCTTTCTGCAAATCGAGGCTGAGCGCAGCTTCCCGTGCGACGTGCAGACGCTGCACATCGTCACTTCCCGCCCTCATACCGCTTCCGGCAAACAACACGCCACGCTGGTCGGCATTCCGAAGAACCACCTGGCGCTGCTGGAGCAGGCGCTGCGGGCCGCAAAGCTTAAGCCGGTCAGCTTTTCACTGGGCATCGCGGCGTTGCAGCCCCCCGCGGCCGACGCCTCCAACGGCGTGATGGCGCTGGCCATTGGCGAAAGTCACGTCGGGCTGCAAGTCACGGCCGGCGGCGGTGTGGCGGCGCTGCGGGCGCTGGAAGGCGCGCTCGAAGCCGAGGGCAGCCAGCGTGTGCTGCATGCCGATCTCGTCTCGCGCGAGGCCCGAATCACGCTCTGGCAACTGCCGGCGGAGCTGCGGGAAACCGTGCGGCGAATCCGAATCTTCGGCCCGCGCGAGCTAACCCAGCAGTTGGTGGATGAAATGGAACTGCGGTTTGAGTCAACGGGCCTGAAAGTCGAGGCGGTGGAACGGTATGCCGCGGACGAATTCGGCGTCCAACTTCCGTCCGACGTGGCCGTGTCGCCGGCCTTCAGCCTGGCCGCCGGGCGATTGGCCGGGCGTCGTTCGTTGTTTGAGTTCCTGCTGCCCAAAGTTTCACCCTTGCAGCAAATTGTCGTCCGCTATTCCTCGGGCAGGCTCCGCACCGCGATCTCAGCGGCCGCGGCGATTGCGCTGATGGCCGGGGGACTGTTTTTCTTTCAGCAGTGCCAGCTCTGGCGGCTCGAGTCACAATGGGCCAAACTCCAGCCCATCGTCCGGCAACTCGAAGGCGTGCAAGACAAAATCAGGCAATATCGACCCTGGTACGACGAATCGGTGCGCGGCTTGACCATCCTCAAACGGCTCACGGAGGCATTTCCCGAGGACGGCAGTGTGACCGCCAAGACCATCGAGATTAAGGACTTGAATATCGTGACCTGCACGGGCATTGCCCGGAACTACACGGCCCTGCTGAAAACGGTCGAGCGGCTGCGCGCTGTCCGGCAGATTCCCGACGTGAACATGGGTCCGACTCGAGGGCAGCCGCCGGCGCTACAATTTACGTTCAATTTTCAATGGAATGAAGGAGGCAAGAGTGCAAATTAAGAATCGTCAGCAACTGCTGATTGTCGGCGCAATTGCAGCTATCGCCCTGTTTGCGGGAGACCAACTGGTGCTTCGGCCCCTGATAAAGGTCTGGAGCGCGAGAGCATCGCGCGTCGCCGAGTTGCGCAAGAAGGTTACCCAGGGCAATCTGCTCGTCGAGCGCGAGCAAAAGGAAAGCGAGCAAAAGCGAGGCATCCAAACCCGCTGGGAGCGGATGGTCACCAACGCGCTGCCCAACAACACCTCCGCCGCCGAACAGAAAGTCGTGCAAGCCATTGACCTGTGGGCACAGAACAGCGGCGTGGTTATTTCCGCCATCACGCCCCAGTGGAAGCACGATAGCGATGATTATATGACCTACGAATGCCGCGTGGACGCAGCCGGCGACCTCGATAAACTGAACCGCTTCCTCTACAGTGTCGAGCAGGCGAAGGCGCTGAGGCTGGAGTTGGTGGAACTGGGCGCGCGCGACAAAGAAGGCCAGCAGCTTTCGTTGGGTCTGCAGCTCAGCGGCCTGGTTCTCAAGACCCCCACGCAATGAACCCGATGCAAACCATGAAGTCGATTGTTTGGGTATCACTGGTTTCCAGTTGGAGACGATGGCTGTCAATCCCCAGCCCGCTCGCTCTTGTTTTCGCCCTTCAAATTTCAGTAGTCCGCAAT
>Ga0194053_10000213_pt1 | contig 45512 bp, 48 predicted proteins | sample SepL228m_MetaG_FD_161684 | JGI IMG/M metagenome (GOLD analysis project Ga0194053, IMG submission 161684) | Anoxic zone freshwater microbial communities from boreal shield lake in IISD Experimental Lakes Area, Ontario, Canada - Sep2016-L227-8m | ecosystem: Environmental > Aquatic > Freshwater >... | reverse complement strand
GTTGAAAGGGGTGACCGGGGACGAGCAGCCGTGCTGGCCGCACATCTGGTCCCAGGGATCGACTTCGCAGAGCTCCGCGTTCTTGAGTTCGAAGCGGTTGTCCGGGAGGCCCATTCCCTTTTTCATTTTGAGGAGGTCGTCGAGCTTTTCACAGGGGATCGAAGCGGCCCCTGGAAGCGCCTGAGCGAGAATGACCGTGCGGCAGTAGGCGTCGGTAATCTCCATTTTGAAATATGCGTCCTCGACGGATTTGCCCCAGCAGATGACTCCATGGCAGCCCATGATGATCGACTGGTGTTGCGGGGCGAGCGGGCGGATGCTGGCCGCGATTTCCGGCGAGCCGGGCGTCTGGTATCCGGCCACGGCGACCGTGCCGACAAAGACTTCCAGCTCGGGGATGAGCCGGGCCGGCGGCTGGAGTTCCTTGATCGCGAACGCCCCCGCGTGGCACGGGTGCGCGTGGCAGACGGAGACCGCATTGGGTGTCGTCTCGTAAATCGCGGCGTGCGTCGTGAATTCGCTCGAGCGCTTCCAAGTGCCGGCAAGCTGCGTGCCCTTGATGTCCACCAGGCTGAGCATTTCGGGGGTCATGAACCCTTTGCTCACGCCGGTCGGTGTGACGATGAAACGGTCCGGCCCGAGCCGGGCGCTGATGTTGCCGCCGTTGCCGTCGCAATACTCGCGCGCCCAGATCCGGCGACCGATGTCGCAGATCTCTTTTTTGATCTTCTCGGCTTCCGGGGAATTGAAGAGCTTCTGGTCGTCGGTCGTGCCTGCGGGCGCGGCCGCCGGGGCGGCGGCGACGGCTCCCGCGTCGAAGACGACCTTGATGCCGGCTTCGGAAAATACATCTTTGGCGCCGGGAGTGAGGCGGATGTCGCGGTTGTGGCGGAACTCGGCGGCTCCGGATTTGGCGTAGGCCTGGGCGTCTTTTTCTGCGAATAGTTTCATAGCTTAGTGTTGGTAAAAATGTTCGTCAACGAGTGCGGCGCAATAGGCGTCAACCGGCGTGGGTTTAGGAAACGGGCACGCGGCCTCGCGGCCCTCGCTGATGGCGATGTGCTGGCCGATGCCGGCACCCAGGTCGTCGTAAACGACAATCGCCGGGGCGAACGAATCGGCCCCGCGGAACGTCTCGGCCTTCCAGGGAAGCGTGAGCAGGAGGCGTTCGCCCTGGAATCTCGAATTGCGGACCGAAAGCGTGACCCGGCCGATGACAGTTCCCATTCTCACAGGGCGAGGCTCCTTTCGGGATCGATGATGCCGAGAACCGACCAGCGGGCCGGGCTGAGATCGTCGCCGACGATTTTGCGCGCCTCGCTGCCATCGCTCGAAATCATGACCTTCTGCCCGATCCCGGCCCCGAGGTTGTCGATCACGATTTGCGGTGCCAAATCCGGGGAATCCGGCTCGGCAATGAGCAACGTCCGACCCTCAAGGCTCGGATGCTTGACCGTGCTGGTCGCGTAGCCGCGGATCGTTGCAATTCTCATCAGTAAAGGTTCAGGCTTTCGACCATGACGCACCGGCGGGAGCGGGTGAATGTCATCGGCGTGGTGACGCCTTCGCCGGTGGGCGTGGCGATGCTAAAGCTGAGGAAGCCCTCGCCGCCGAGCCCGAGGCCGGTCATCGAGGGGCCGTTCTTGATGAAGAGGGTCGTGTCGATTTGCTGGGCCATCTTGGTGAGGTTCCGGATATTCTGCGAATGCATGATGCCGGTGTGCTTGTAGCCGTGCTCGGCCTTGATCGCCTCGGCGATTGCGGTGTCCACATCCGGAACGCGGACGATCGGAATGAACGGCATCATCTGCTCCTCATCGACAAAAATGTGGTCGGCCTTGGTCTCTCCGAAGAGGAGTTGCGTGGAAGCGGGGACGTCGATGCCGATGGCCTTGGCAAGCACGGCGGCGTCGCGTCCGACCAAGTCGCGGTTTACAACCGGGTGCGGGCAGCCGGCCCCTTTGCCCTGCGGAAAGATAAACGCTTTGTCGGCGAGGAGTTCGATCTGCTTCGCGTGAAGCTGGACAGCCCCCGCCCTGCGGAGCGCATCCATGAGCTTGTCGGCGACGGACGCGACGACGAAGACTTCTTTTTCGCCGATGCAGAGAAGGTTGTTGTCGTAGGACGCCCCTTGGATGATCGAGCGCGCCGCGTGATCCAGGTCGGCGGTTTCATCCACGACGACCGGTGGGTTCCCCGGCCCCGCGCAGACCGCGCGCTTGCCGGCCTTCATCGCGGCGGCGACGACCGCCGGGCCGCCGGTGACGCAGAGGAGCTTGACTAAAGGGTGTTTGCAAAGCGCATCAAAGGTGTCGAGCGTGGGTTTGACGACAGTGGTGAGAAGGTCGGTGATTCCGGTCTCGGCGGCGATCGCCTGGTTGTATTCGCGGATCGCGATGGCGGCGCATTTGGCGGCGGCGGGGTGCGTGTTGTAAACAACCGCGTTGCCGGCGGCGATCATGTTGATCGCATTGCCTGTGAGCGTGGGGACGCTGTGCGTCGAGGGCGTGATGGCCCCGATGACACCCCATGGCGCGTAGTCGATAATCGTGAGCCCTGAGTCGCCGCTGAACGCCGTCCGGTCCAGCATTTCCACGCCGGGCACGAGGTCGCCGCAGATCTCGAGCTTCTCGATCTTGTGGTCGAGCCGGCCGATCTTCGTCTCGTTGAACTCGATCCGACCCCACTCCTTCGCCTTCTGGACGCAGAGCTTGCGGATCACGGCGATCGCTTTTTTGCGCGCGGTCATCCCGCCCTCGCGGAGTTTTTCGAACGAGCGCTGGGCCGCCTCGATCGCGGCGTTCATGTCATCGTAAACCCCAAGTCCGGACGCCACCGAGGAAGAGGGTGCCGCAGGGGCCTGGGTCTTCAGTCGGGCGAGGACTTCGCCGACGACTTTCACAACGAGTTTTTCATCAATCGCAGCCATAAATATTAGTGAACTTTATAAAGAACGGTTTTGCCGAGATCCACGGTATCGACGATCCCGACCACCACCGCATCGACCGGGGAATCCTTGTCATCGGCCGCGAGACGCGCGGAACTGCCCTGGACGACGAGGACATAGTCCCCTTCGCCCGACCCGAGACTGTCCACCGCGACCAGGGTGGATGACCCCGGCTTAAGTTCCTTCGCAGCCGGCGAATCAATGACCAGCGGCCGGACAACAAGGAACTTGATCCCTGTCATCTTCGGGTTTTTCTTGGTGGCAACAACGCTGCCTTCGACGCGGGCGAGAATCATTTTGCCTTCGGCAGGACGACGCCGAGGTCGTTGTGCGGACGGGCGATGACGCTGATACTCACGACCTCGCCGAGCGACTGCGCGGCGATCTTGCCGGCTTCGGTTGCGGCCTTGACGGCGGCGACGTCTCCGGTCACGACAGCCGTGACCATGGCGTTGCCGACCTGGGTCATGGGGCCGACGAGTTCGACGTTGGCGGATTTCAGCATCGCGTCCGTCGCCTCGACGAGGGCGACGAGGCCGCGGGTTTCAATCAGTCCGAGTGCTTGTTGTGACATGGTATTAGTTTTGGTTTTTGGTTGGTATGTTAGTTAATGCGAAATTTGAAATGAGGGGCTTAGCCCTCGTCTTTATCCCAGAGTTTTTTCCAAGCGTTGCGGGCGATGATGATTTCCTCGTTGGTGGGGATGACGCGGACCTCGATTTTCGAGGAGGGTTTGGAAATGACTGCCTCGGTGGCGCGAGTGGCGGCGTTGGCGGAGGGGTCGAGTTCGAGTCCGCAGAAGTCGAGGTTCGCGCAGACGGCAGCACGGAGGCCGGGGTTATTTTCTGCGATTCCGGCGGTGAAGATGAGGACGTCGGCCCCGTTCATTTCGACCAGGAACTGGCCGATGAATTTCCGGATCTGGGCCACGAAAACATCGATGGCGACGCGGGCGTTGTCGTTTTTATTGTCGGCGGCCGCGAGGAGGTCGCGGACATCGCCGGTGGGAAGCCCGGACATGCCCTTGAGCCCGGATCCGGTAGTGAGGGCTTTTTCGACGGTGTCCAACCCGAGGCCGAGATCGCGGGCCAGATAGATGAGGGCGAAGGTGTCGAAGTCCCCGACGCGGTTGTTCTGCGGAAGCCCGCTCTGCGGGGTCATGCCCCAGCTCGAGTTCACGGCCTCACCGTTCAAGACGGCGGCGATCGACGAACTGCCGCCGAGGTGGCACGAAATCATCCGGAGCCGGTCGGTTCCTCGAAGCTCTGCGCAACGCCCGGTAACAAACCGGTGGCTGGCCCCGTGAAACCCGTAACGGCGGATGCCGAATTTTTCCTCCCATTCGAGCGGAACGGGATAGCGGTAGGTGCTCGCCGGCATCTTGTCGTAGAACGCAGTCTCGAATGTGCCGATGCAGGGGAGCCCGGGATAGAGCTCGTTGAAAAGGCGCACGCCCGCGATGTATGGCGGATTGTGCGCGGGCAGGAGGGTGTTGAATTCCTCCATAGCCCGGAGCACCGGCTCCCCCATGAACTGCGTGCCGGAAATCCCCTTGGCCATCACCGGCTTGAAGCCGACTGCCGCGAGGTCCTCAAAGCCTCCCAGCTCCGCCTCGATGAACCGGATCGCGGCGGCGTGGTCGGAAAAGAACGCGCTGCCACTCTTTGTTGCGGCATCGCCAACAGCGAGCGAATACGGGCTTTCCGCCGAGCCGATCCGCTCGATGCCGCCCTTCGCCAGCACGCGCTCGGAAGGCATCTCGAACAAGCGGAACTTGAACGAGGTGCTCCCGATGTTTGCGACGAGAATCTTGCTCTTGGCGGACATGGATCTTGGCTGCCGGGGGGGGGCGGAGCGGGTTCCGGGCTACTTGCTTGGCGAGGGCGCCTGCTTCGTGGCGAGGAATTTGCCGAGCTTGACGAGGTCGTCGTGCGGGCGCGGGATCACATGGACGGCGATCACTTCGCCGATCGTGCTGGCGGCGGTCGCGCCGGCTTCCACCGCGGCCTTCACCGCGGCGACCGAACCGCCGATGAACACGGCGACGTGACCGGAGCCGACTTTTTCCCAGCCGATGAGTTCCACGTTTGCCGCCTTGAGCATCGCGTCCGTCGCTTCAAACTGCGAGACGAGGCCCTTGGTTTCAATCATTCCGAGTGCTTGGTTTGCCATAATATTTTAGTCGATGAATTGTTGGATCAGGCGGTGAAGAACTTCAGGAGTTCCGGGGCCGGGCGGGCGATGACGTGGGAGGCCACGAGATTGCCGACGCGGGTTGCCGCTTCGCGTCCAGCTTCGACGGCCGCTTTGACGCTGCCGACATCGCCTTGGACGATGGTTGTGATCAGGGCTCCGCCGATGGGGACGGATTTGATCAGTTGCACGTTCGCGGCTTTGATCATCGCGTCACTGGCTTCCACCAGGCCGACGTAGCCGCGGGTTTCGAGTAGTCCGATTGCTTCGCTCATGTAGTTGTGTGTTTGGTTATGTTGACGGTTGGGATTTGAAAAGTTCGACCTTGTCGGCGTGGTCGAGGTCGCAGGCATTGGCCTCATCGGTGTCGATGTGGACCTCGAGCTTGAATGTCGGGTCCACGCGGACGAGCAGGTCGTCGAACCGCGTGGTGCAGCCTTTGGCCCTCACCCGGAGTGTGATGAGGTCGAGGTGTTTGACCCCGTAAAAATCGGCATCCGAGGGAGACATGTGAACGTGGCGCGCCGCACGGATCACGCCGTTCTTCATCTCGAGAAAGCCTTTCGGACCCATGATGTAGGCACCGGGGGTTCTCTCGATGTCGCCGGACATCCGGACCGGCACGTCGATGCCGAGCTGGACCGCATCGGTAAACGCCAGCTCGATCTGCGTCAGGTTCCGGCAGGGACCCAGAATCCGCAGATTCGGGATGATCCGCTTGCGCGGCCCCACAAGCGTCACGGTTTGCTGCGAGGCGAACTGGCCTTCCTGGTAGAGCATCTTGTGGACGGTCAGCTCCACCCCTTTTCCAAAAAGCACCTCCACATTTTCCGGAGAAATATGCATGTGCCTCGCCGAGCTGTTCACCACAAGCACCGGAGCTGGCGCGGGAGATGCCGACCGGCCAAGCTGACGAAGCAAGACCTCGCGAACGAGCGTCTCGACGATTTGTCGGCTGGGAGATTCAAGAAGGGCCATCGGGATAGATCGGGAAAATTAAATGACTGCTATCAGTCATATAGTTTTTATAAAACCCGTCAACAGCTTTTTTGGAAATCTTTACAGATAGTGGATCGGAAACGAGGATTTGCTCGGGGAGACGATATCCGGGAGCGGGGCGTCCGGGCTGCAGGAGACGAGTTTCACCAGGTCGGGAAGGATTCCGGCCTTGGCGAGTTTTTCCTCGGAGGCATCTGTGAGAAGGAAGTCCACCTCGCGCCATTTTCTCAGCAAGAAGGGGGCCTCGGCACCGATTTTCGAGGAATCCAGGCAATAGACGGTGTGGGCCGAGCGGCGGATCGCGACGAGTTGTTGCTGGACGATGGAATCCTGGGAATTCCAGATGCCGCCTTGATTTGCGGCCTCCGCGGAGAGGAATGCCATGTCGAAACTCCAGAACTCCAGGCTCCGGCGCGCGGTTTCTCCGAGGAGGACGGACTGGCGGCCAAGAATCTGTCCGGCTGTGAGATAAACGCTCAGTTCGGGGATGGACGAGAGGAGTTCTCCGACCGGGATGTTCGAGGTCACGATAGTCAGAGGCGAGACCGGTGCTTCGCGGAATGCCTCCGCCAAAGCAAAAATGGTGGTCCCGGAATCGAGGAAGTAGGTGCCGCCGAGCTTCAGAAAACCGACCGCTTTTCGCGCCACTTTCGCTTTGCTTCTGGCGCTGGAGGCCTGCCTCTCGTGAAATGAAGGAAACCGCTCATTAAATTCCGCGAGCGCGCCCCCGTGGGTGCGTTTGACTTTATTTCTGCTGGCGAGATGGGCGAGGTCGCGGCGGGCGGTGGCTTCGGAGACTCCGAGGTGCCGGCACAGTTCCCCGATCGGCAGGTATCGGTATCGTTCGATAAGCGCGGCCAGTTTTTCGCGGCGTGCCTCGACAACATGAATCGGAACCCTCATTCCGGGCGACCATGCCAGTTGTTGTGGGCGAAATCAATCCTCCGGAGCGAAATGACAGATTTGAATTGAACTGCGGGGGATTCCATGCGTTTTATTGGGTTGTTACGCATATATGAAATCATCTTCCATGATCGTCGTTGGCTGCGCAGTGGCAGTGGCTTTAGCCGCATGTCAACAGAGCGAGCAGGGGTCTACCAAAGGGCGCAACCGCTTCGGCTACCATGGCTCGGCGGACGATCCGAATTCCACGAAGTTCGCCACGCCGACGCCCACGCCGGATGCCAACGCGGCTCCGACTCCTCCCACGGAGGACACACCGAAAGTTTCCGCTCCAACTCCGACACCCGGGCAGACATCGGGCACGCAGAGCCGCGAGATGCCTTATGGAACCCCGGTTCCCGGGAAGCCCGGATTTGTGACGAGCCCCCACTCGCCCTACGCCGGATATGTGGACGTGCGCGGGTTTCCTCCCGGCACCGAAGTGAAATGCCCTTACTCGGGTAAGATCTTTCTGGTGCCCTGAGCCGGACCGTCGCGATTCTTGGCCCCGGCCTCATCGGGGGATCGCTTGCGATGGCATTGCAACGCGGCGGTTTGCCGTGGAATGTTTCGCTGTGGACCCGCCGCGAAGAGTCTCTGCCCGCCGTGTCGGCCGCTCTGCCGGGGTGCCGACTGTCGTGCGATTTGAAGAAAGCTGTCGAGGGGGCGGACATCGTTGTGCTCTGCACTTCGCCGCATGCGATCGAAAATTCGGGAGGCGTGCTGGCGGATTTCATCTCTGCTTCGACCCCGGTCACCGATGCGGGAAGCGTCAAGGCCCGGATTGTCGCCGCGCTCGGGAAGTCGCTCGGCGGGCGTTTCATCGGGGCTCACCCGATGGCGGGATCCGAGCAAAGCGGGATCGCCGCGGCGCGGGCGGACCTTTTTGACGGGGCTCCCTGCATTCTCACCCCGACTCCCGAATCCGATCCGCAGGCGCTCGACGAGGTCCGGAGATTCTGGAAAGAAGCCGGCTGCCGGGTTTGTGAGATGTCACCCGCAACGCATGATGCGGCGGTGGCGCGCATCAGCCACCTTCCCCACGCGGTGGCGGCTGCCCTCGTGCGTGCGGCGCTCTCGAAAAATCCGGACGTTGCCGCTCTCGCCGGGAGTGGTTTTCGCGACACGACGCGGGTCGCGATCGGGCCCGAGGCGCTGTGGCGGGAGATCTTTTTGGACAACCGGGAGGAGCTGATCACCGCCATCTCCGACTTGCAAGTTCACGTCGGGGAGTTGAAGAATGCGCTCGCGCACGGGGATGCGGAGTCGATCGAAGCATTTCTCCGCGAGGCCAGAACCCTGCGCTCCCGGGAGGCCGAATGAAGTCCGCCACAAAGAATCTCATCAAAGTCCGCCGCTGCCCCGCCATCGAATCGGAGCTGACAGTCCCCGGCGACAAAAGCATTTCGCACCGCGCGATCCTGCTCTCGGCGATTTCCAACGGACGCTGCACGATCACCAATTGTTTGGAGGGCGAAGACTGCCGCAGCACTGCCAGCGCGATGCGCCAGTTGGGGGTCGCCATCGAAACGCCCGAGCCGGGCACCGTCATCGTCGAGGGGAACCGCGGCATTTTCCAAGCGCCTGCCGGGGACATTGATTGCGGGAACTCCGGCACGACGATGCGGCTGATGGCCGGCCTGCTCGCGCCACAGGAATTCCGGTCCCGGCTGACAGGCGATCCGTCGTTGTCGAAACGCCCGATGCGCCGCGTGATTTATCCGCTCGAGGAGATGGGCGCACGGCTTTTCGCCGAGGGGGCCTTGCAATGTCCCCCGCTCGTTGTGGAGGGAAGCCCGTTGACGGGGATCACCTACCGGCTTCCGGTCGCCAGTGCACAGGTGAAAAGCGCCGTGCTGCTTGCAGGGCTGTTCGCCAAAGGCCAGACCACAGTCATCGAGACCACGCGGTCGCGCGACCATACCGAGAGAATGTTTGAGTATTTTCTGATTAAGTTCCGCAGGGAAGATGTTTGGGACGGGACCTCGCCGACGCGCCGCAAACTCAAGGAATCCCGCATCACGGTCGAGGGCGGGCAGGTCCCCGAATCCCGGGACTTTCGTGTGCCGGGCGACATCTCGAGCGCAGCCTTCTGGCTCGTGGCCGCGGCCGCCAAGCCGGGCTCGCGGCTGCTCGTGAAGGATGTCGGCCTCAATCCCACCCGCACGGGCATTATTGATGTCCTGATCCGGATGGGCGCCTGCATCCGCGAAGTCGTCGAAAGTTCCCCGCACGGCGAACCCGCGGGCACGATCGATATCAAAGGCTGCAAGCTGCAAGGGACGGTGATCGACGGCGCCGAGATCCCGAATGTCATCGACGAAATCCCCGTAATCGCTGTGGCGGCGGCATTAGCCGAAGGAAAGACGACAATCCGCGACGCGTCCGAGCTGCGGGTCAAGGAAACCGACCGGATCGCGGCGGTTGCCACGAACCTCCGCGCAATGGGAGTCGAGGTCGAGGAATTCCCCGACGGGATGGAGATCACAGGCGGCAAGCCGCTCAAGGGCGCGAAGCTCCAGAGCTTCGGCGACCACCGGATCGCGATGGCGTTTGCCATTGCCGGCATGTTTGCCACCGGCGAAACCATCATCGAGGACACGGCATGCGTGCAAACCTCGTATCCCGGATTTGCGGATACCCTCAAACTCATCCAGAAGGGAAAAGGCATCGGCCGCCGCACGCCCGTCATTTCTTCCCTCGAGTCCAAATCCCGCAGGAGGAAAATCGGGAAGCCATGAGCGTCATCGCCATCGACGGGCCCGCCGCCTCGGGGAAGAGCAGCGTCTCGCGCCGCCTGGCAAAACGGCTCGGCTTTGCTTATGTGAACTCGGGCAGCATGTATCGCGCGGTCACGTGGGAACTACTCCGGCAGGGCGTGGACACCACGTCGCCGGAGGATGTCGCGGACGCGTTGTCCAGCTCGGAGATCGCTTGCGGGATCGGCGACGACGGCGATTCCTTCATGCGCATCAACGGCAGGGTCACCGACGAGGCGCTGCGAGACAGCAGCGTAAACCTTCATGTTTCCTTGGTCTCCGCACTTCCGGTAGTCCGCGATCTGGTTTCCGCCCGGCTCCGGGCGCTCGCCGGGGACCGCGACGTGGTCATGGAAGGCCGCGACATCGGGTCGGCGGTCTTTCCAGAGACCCCGTTCAAATTCTACCTCGATGCCTTGCCAGAAATCCGCTGCAGGCGCCGGGCGGCTGAGGGACAGTCGGACGAAATAGAAGCCCGCGACAAAATGGATTCCTCACGGAAAGCCGCGCCGCTCATGGTCGCCGGCGACGCGCGAGTGCTCGACACCTCGCACCTCACGCTCGACGGCGTCGTGGAGGCAATTCTGGACATCCTCCGCCCGCTCGGGATCACGCCGTGATGACGCTCACCTACAACATTTTTTACAACCTGGCCAAGCTCCTCGCCCGGGTGTTTTTCCGTATGCGCGTCGTGCATCCTGAGCGGATGGTCGAGAGCGGCCCGCTCATCCTGGCCGTGAACCACACGAGTTTTTTTGATCCCCCGCTCGCCGGCATCTGCAGCAGGCGGGGAGTCTATTATCTCGCCCGCAAGACGCTTCTTCAATGGCCGTTCTTCGGCCCGCTCTTTCCCGCCATGAATGTCATCCCGGTCGAGCGCGACGGCAACGACATGTCCGCGCTTCGCGAGGTCATCAAAAAAATCAAGGAAGGCAACGGGGTTGTCCTTTTTCCCGAGGGAACGCGGTCGAAGGACGGGAACATCCAGCCCGCGCGGGCGGGAATCGGCTTCATTATCGCCAAGACCGGGGCGCCCGTGCTCCCGATGCGGATCTTCGGTGCCTACGACGCGTTTCCGAAAAACAGCAAGCGCCTCCACTTCACGCAGATCACCGTCGTCATCGGCGAGCCGCTCGTTTTCGACCGGAACGAACTTGCGTCCGCGACGCGCGAAACGTATCAGGCGCTCAGCGACCGCGTGATGGAGGCGATCGGCGCTCTCCGGATCGAGTAGGGCTCGTGAAAACAACGATCAAAAAAGACAACCTGATTCCGTCGGCGCATCCGGGGGACGTCCTGCGCGAAGAGTTCATGAAGCCGCTGGGCCTTTCGGGCTATGCAACTGCGAAAGGGCTCGAGGTGTCCGCGATTACGGTCAGCCTGATGATTCGCGGCAAGCGCAATATCTCGCCGGAAATGGCTCTGCGCCTGCCTCGATGGAGCGGCTGCACGGCAGATTGCTGGATGGGGCTCCAATGCCAGTATGACCGCGAGGTCGTGAAAAGGCAGTCCGGCGACCGCATCGATCGCGAGGGGACGCCCCTCCAATTTGCGGCATGACGAGAGCAACGGAACGTCGGGGATGCCCGAAGGGAACCGAGCAGAGGTGAGACGATCTCCTGCGGCCATCCAATGGTTGCTTCCAGTTTTCTTGCTGGTCGCAGGAATCGCCGCTGCCCACGCTGCCGAAATACGGGCCGACAAAATGGGCGTGTGCCTTTTTGCTCCCCCTCCCTGGCACGAGAAATCTGTTGAGAAAGAAGTGTCCCTAGTCGCGCCAGATGAGGGGCAGAACGCACAGAAACGCAGGCGTCTTCATCTTGCGACTCCGGCCAGCCCCACCAGTTCGCTCGAAGAGCAGATGTATGCGGAGATGGATCGGATCGAGGCGCGATGGGGGCCGCGCACAAGCAACACCCGGAAGGATTTTCTTGGCGCGGTCACGGTCAAAACAAAAAGCGGGATCGAGGGGATACGGGCATCATTCGGCGACATCACGACCTCAAAGGCATATTTCGGAATCAACAAATACTACTTCCGGCACCGCGACGGCTCGATTTTCAAGGTTTGCGCGCATGTTTACGAGAGCAAATCCCTCGCGGACGAATATGATGCGATCATCATGAATGGGCTCCGGTATGAGAACCCCACCCGTTTGCTTCCGGGCGATTACATGACGGTCACATTCAGCAACAAAAATGATCAACTCGATGGATGCTATTCCGTCTCACGCGACGGGTTTGTGAACATGCCGTTCATCGGCAAGATCAAAGCCGAAGGATTGTCCGCGTCCGAATTGGCGGCTACATTGGAGCGCGAGTATGACCAGCGGGAAATATACAAAGGATTATCGATAAGCGTCGAGCGAATGGACAAGCTCCCTGATATCAAACCATTCCTTAGCGACATCAAGGCGTTGAAGCAAATGGAGTCAAATCCATTCTGGAACAAGAAGGGCGACTTCTTTACTCACAAAGACCGCAAGCTGAATCCACCGGCGCAGTGAACTTTCGGTCGGATGGGTTTCCCGCACAGACATTTTTTCATTCGCGTCTGCCAGCATGATTTGCGAGTGTGCTCGCGTTTCAAACCATGAGTGCCGTTTCAACCAAGGGTCTGGTCAAAAAATACGGGAGCCACACGGTTCTTCCCGGCCTCGATCTCGAGATCGAAGCAGGCGAGCTGTTCGCCCTGCTCGGGCCGAACGGCAGCGGGAAGACGACGCTCTTCCGGATCCTCACCACGCTGATTTCCCCGGATGGCGGCAGCGCCCGGGTGGGCGGCAGCGACGTGGTCAGCGAGGCGGCATCCGTCCGCGCGAAGATCGGGGTCGTCTTCCAGTCGCCAAGCCTCGATAAAAAGCTGACCGCCCGCGAGAACCTCCGGTATGGCGGCGCGCTCTACGGCATGCATGGCACCCCGCTGCGCCAAAGAATTTTGGAGCTAGCCTCCTCGCTTCGGCTCGAAGAGAAGCTCGACGCGCTTGTGGAGACGCTCTCCGGCGGACAGCAGCGGCGGGTCGAGATCGCGAAGTGCCTTCTCACGCGGCCTGAGATCCTGCTACTCGACGAACCCTCCACCGGGTTGGATCCTTCGGCCCGCATGGATTTGTGGGCGCTCATTGGCAACCTGCGTTCCACGCATGGGATGACGGTCGTCTTCACCAGCCACCTCATGGATGAATCCGCTCGCGCAGATCGCGTGGGCATCATGAGCGCCGGAAACCTTGTGAGCGTGGAATCCCCTGCCGACCTGCTCGCTGCGGCCGGACCGGAGATCCTGCGAGTGGTCACCACCGATGTCCCGGGTGTCGGGGATTTCCTGCGCGCGAAGTGCGGGCTCGACCCGCATTCGCTCGAAGGCGAAGTGAGGGCGTCGGCCACAGGGGCGCATGCCATTGCGGTCCGGTTAACAATGGAGATGCCAGCGGCTGTGGTTTCCACGACGATCTCGAAACCGACATTGGAAGACGTGTTCCTCTTCAAAACCGGAAAGCGCCTCAATGAATAACACCTACCTTTGGAGGCCGGCCGCGGCGCTCTGGCATCGCGACGTGGTGCGCTTCCTGCGCCAGCGAAACCGGATCATCAGCGCGCTGGTGACGCCGCTGGTTTTCTGGGTGCTGCTCGGTGCGGGGTTCAGCCCGTCGTTCCGGCCCGTGGGCGGCGAGACGATCTCGTATCTCACGTATTTTTTCCCGGGCACGCTTGTCCTGATCATGCTTTTCACCGCGATCTTCTCGACGATTTCGGTGATCGAGGACCGGCGCGAGGGGTTTCTGCAGGGCGTGCTCGTGGCACCGGTATCTCCCGGCGCGATCGTGCTGGGAAAATTCCTCGGCGGCACGACACTCGCCGCCGGGCAGGCGCTGGTTTTTTGCGTTCTGGCTCCGTTCGCCGGTGTCTCGTTCCCGCTGCACCTTCTTCCCGCGCTGATCGCGTCGTTTCTTCTCGTCGGCTTCAGCATGACCGGGCTCGGTTTTCTCGTCGCTTGGCCGATGGATTCGACGCAGGGATTCCATGCGATCATGAACGTGGTGCTGATGCCGCTGTGGATGGTTTCGGGCTCGCTCTTTCCGCTGCCCGCCGGCAACTCGGTGATCGGCTGGATCGGTGCGCTGAACCCGGTAACCTACGGGGTCTCGGCGATCCGCCAGTCCCTCGGCAGCCCCGCGGTGTCCGGCATGCCTTCCCTGGAACTATCGCTTCTCGTGACGCTCGGCTTTTGTGTCGTGACTTACTCGGCCTCCTACCGGCTTGTCTCCCGCCGGAGAAAAGTCGCGTAGGGATCAGTCCGCGTCAGACGTCTGCCGCGGGATCCGGGTCTTCCGGCTCCGGCTTTTTGGGGGCACGCGGGGTGACGAGGACCTTGTCGATCCGTTGGCGGTCCATGTCGATGATCTCGAACTCAAACCCGTCCCACATGAATTTCTCGCCTTCGCGGGGGATGTGGCCGATGCGGAACAAAATAAACCCGCCGAGCGTAGAAAAACGGTTTTCGTTTTCGCCCGGAAGATCGTCCTCGATTCCGAGGCTCGATTTGGTTTCATCGATATCGAGCATGGCGTCGATCAGCCATGTTCCGTCCTGGCGCAGGGCGGCCTTCGGATCGTGGCGCTGCTCGCGTTCCGGCAGGTTTCCCACAATAGCTACCATCACATCGTTCAGCGTGACCAAGCCCTGGAGTCCACCGAATTCATCCACGACTAGCGCGATGTGCTTGCCGGATTTTTTGAACGACTCGATGAGTTTTCCGGCGGGCATCGCGGTGGGGACGTAGAGCGGCGGGGTGACGAGGGCGCGCAATTCCACACGGCCGGCCAGCGAGAGATTCGCCCAGAGGGATTTCACGGAAACCATCCCGATCACGTTGTCGCGGGTCTCCTGATAGACTGGGAAATGCGAGTGGCCGCTTCCGGCGATCCGTCTCCAGTTTTCGTCGTCGGTGTCGTCGAGCGAGAGCCAGATCATGCGGGCGCGTGGGGTCATCAGGTCGCCGGCATGTTGCTCGTCGAGTTCGAAGACTCCCTCGACCATGTCCTTTTCCGCTTTTTTGAAAACCCCGGTGCTCAAGCCTTCGTCGATCAGAACCCGGACCTCCTCCTCCGAGACGGCGGTCTCCTTGGTTTTCCGGACCCCGAGGAGGGCCATGAGAAAATCGCTCGAGCGGCTGAGGAGATTGACGAGCGGGGAGCAACTATTCGCTAGCGCATTCATCGGGCGGGCCAGGGCCGAGGCGATCTTCTCCGGGTTGCTCAAGGCCAGACGCTTGGGAACAAGTTCGCCGATGATCACCGAAAAATACGTGATGATCGCCACGACGATAAAGAGCGAGAGGTAGTGCGATGGGATGCCGGCCATTCCGGGGATCTTGTCCACATAGACAGAGAGCGTTTCGGCAATCCGTGCCCCGCCGAAAGCGCCGGCGAGGGTCCCCACCAGCGTGATCCCCACCTGCACGGTCGATAAAAATTTCCCAGGGGCAAGAGCGAGGTTGTGGGCGAGTTTGGCGCCGTGGTGACCCTCGTCCGCAAGCGTCTTGAGCTTCGCCTTGCGGGAAGCGACAAGCGAGATTTCCGCCATGGCGAACACCCCGTTCGCCAGGAGAAGAACGAAAATAAAAATGATTTCCAACGTGATTCCAGACATACGATCAGGGGGGGACTCTATCGGATGCCGGTTCGCACGGCAAACGGAACCTCTGCATCAGGCGGAGCGGGAGTCCGGCCCGATGCGGGAAGCCAGCGCCCAAACAAGCGGGACGCCTTTTATCCCAGTTTGCAACTTTCGGAGATGCGCCCAAAAAAAATCACGCCGCGCGAAGATTCGCTGGAATGTTTTGGATTTTTCTGCCAACTTTCCCTTTCAAACTCATGAAACCATTCTCCGCATTCTTGATTCTCCTCAGTATCACCCTGGTCGGTTGCGACCGTGCCCCTTTCGGCGCGCCCAAGGGCGGCGTTGCCCTCGTTGACTTGGACGATGTCGCCAAGCGGCTCGGACGGGACGTGGCAATTGTCCAAGAACTGAAGGATGCCAGCGGCCCGCTGAAAGATCAATTGACTGCGGCCCAAAAAGACCTCCAGACACAGTTTGACCGGACCAAAGACGCCATCGGATCCAAGCCTTCGGACACCGAGAACCAGAAGCTGGCCGATCTCGGGAACAATCTGAATCTCCAACTCCAACAAAAACAGCAGCAGGCCCAGCAGGAGCTCAACACCAAAAGGGCCGCTCTCGTGACCCGCTTCCGTGAGGAGATCAAGCCCGTAGCTTTGAAAATTGCTGCCAGCAAGGGTTTGGGCGTGGTGCTTGTGAAAAGCGAGATGGTGGTCCTCGGCAACCAACCTGGCCTCGACATCACGGATGATGTCGTCGCCGAATTGATCCGGACCGGCAGCGCCGTGCCCACTCCCAGCGCGAGCCCGAAGCTGTAGGGAGGCGCTTCGGCGCACCACATTTTTCTGAAGACACCCGCCCGAAGGCAAACGCATCACAGGCTTTCGGGCCTCGCGGGGCTGCCCCTTACTCACTCAGGCGCATCGGGGGTTACCCGCCATTTCGATGCGTTTGCCCTGCGTCCTATCCGGCTTGATGGCTCGAGGAGAATCCATCACAAGACTTGATGACATCCCGTCTCCCATTCCGACTTGAGGCACGCGCCACCGGTTCCGCGGCGCGGGCGGCGGCGTTCCGCACGCTGCACGACGAGGTGCTCACGCCGCTTTTCATGCCGGTGGGAACCCAGGCGACAGTGAAAGCGCAACTGCCTCAGACGCTCGAGGACTCCGGATCGCAAATCCTCCTGGCCAACACCTACCATCTTCTCCTGCGTCCGGGGCTCGATGTTTTCCGCAGCACGGGCGGCATCCACAAGTTCATGAGCTGGCCCCGATCCGTGCTCACCGACTCGGGCGGATACCAGATTTTTTCGCTACCCCACTCACGGTCGATCACCGAGGAGGGGGCGGTTTTCCAAAGCTACACCGACGGGCGCACAATCCTGCTGAGCCCGGAGGCCAGCATCGAAGCGCAAGTGGCGATCGGCGGCGACATCATGATGGCCCTCGACCAGTGCGTGGCCTCCACGGCGGACGAGGCCGTCGCTCGCGCGGCCTTGGAACTGACACAGCGCTGGGCCGTCCGGAGTCTCGCCGCGCGCGGGGATTCGCCCCAGGCGATGTTCGGGATTGTCCAGGGCGCGCTGTTTCCCGAACTGCGGCGCGAGAGCGCTCTGGGCCTTGCGGAAATGGGTTTCGACGGCTTCGCGATCGGCGGTCTGGCGGTCGGCGAGGGGAAAAGCGAGCGCGAGGACACCTGCGCGTTTACGGCGGGCCTGCTGCCGGAGGACCGGCCGCGCTACCTCATGGGCGTGGGCACCCCGCTCGACATCCTCGAGGCAGTGCATCGCGGCGTGGACATGTTCGACTGCATCATCCCGACGCAGGTCGCGCAGCGCGGCGGGGTCTTCACATCGCGCGGCTACCTGCAACTGCGCCGCGGCGTCTATAAATTTTCCGAAGAGAAGCTTGATCCGGCGTGCGACTGCCCGACGTGCCGGCGGTATTCGCGCGCCTACCTGCACCACCTCACGAAAACCCGCGAGACCCTCGGGTGGCAGCTTCTCGGCAAGCACAACATCCACTTCTACCACCAGCTCCTGCGCGAGATCCGCGCAAGCATATTTTCGGACACGTTCCTGGCGCTGTATCAGGAGAAGCGGGCCACGCTCCACGAGGACGACCTCGACAATCCGGTGCTCAAGCAGACACCGAAAAAAACGAAGCGGCTGGCTCTGGGGAATTACGAAATCCACACGGCACGGGAGGGATTCGCGAGCATCCGGCACATCCACTCCGGAGAGATCATGCACTCGCGCACCCCGCCGATGGACGAAGCGCGACAACTATATATCGAGCAGTCCCGGCTCGCCGAGCGTCTCTGCGAGCCGGGGGCCGGACCGCTGGTGATCTGGGATGTCGGCCTAGGAGCGGGAGCCAATGCCATGGCGGCTGTCGAGCGTTACGAGCAGGAGCCATCGCCAGCTCGCGGCCTACACATCGTGAGCTTTGAAAACGACCTCGACTCGCTGAAGCTGGCCTTTCGAAACAACGACCAGTTCCGATACCTGCGCCACAGCGGGCCAGCAGCGATTTTGAAGGAAGGGGCCTGGCAGTCGAAGCCGCAGCCCGGACTCGCGTGGACGCTCGTCTTCGGAAATTTCCTCGAAACCCTAGACACCGCGCCGCTGCCGCCGGACCTGATTTTTTACGACATGTTTTCCGGCAAGACCAACGCGGAAGCCTGGACGCTCGGCGCTTTCCGCCGGCTCTTTGCGCTCTGCCGGGGAAGGAGCGTAGGGCTATTCACCTACACGTGTTCGACCGCATCGCGCGTCGCCCTGCTGGCCGCCGGATTCCATGTCGCCCGCGGCCGCAGCGCCGGCGACAAAGCCGAAACCACCATCGCGCTCACCGCCGAAGCCGTCCGCGGCGACCACGAACTTCTCGGCGCCGACTGGCTCGCGAAGTGGAGGCGCTCGACCGCCAGATTCCCTGCGGACCTTCCCCCGACCGAGCACTCCGCCTGGGAAGAAGTGATCCTGCGGCATGAACAATTTCACCATCTCGGAAACGCTTTGGAAGGATCGGTAAAGGCCCAATAACCGTGACAAATGCTTGGGCCGCGGATTGAATGCGCCCATGACCACCCGGCCATTTCTCTGCTTCCTATGGACGGTCGTTTGCGCATGCGGCAGCGCGGTATTTGCGGCCACCGTGCCCTCGGCTCCGCCCGACAAAGGAGCGAGCATCTACGCATGTCATCACAGCTACTTCGTGCCTGTCCCCGCCATCCTGACCGAGCTGGCCAACGCGGGCGGGTTTTCCGACCAGAGCATTATCGGCACCCACATGATCGGCGGCTCCAAGTCCATCCAGCACTGGAATATTCCGGACGCCGACAACAAGGCCAAAGAGGCGCTGGTTTCGGGCAAGGTGGACGTGCTGATCTTGACGCCGGTTTACCTGCCCGATGACGGTATTGATAAATTCGCGCAATTCGGGTTCGAGCATAATCCGAATTTCCGCGTCACGGTCATGGAAGCATGGGCCCCTTTCGACGTTTACAATCCTGTTCTCTACGATCCCCACTACAAGCCCCAGCCCGACGAGCCACCCGTGATGCTGAAACCGGTGAAGGTGGACCACAATGCCGCAACGGGAGACGGGCTGCGGAAAATGATGGAATACTATGTCCGGACGATGAACGAGCACGTCGTTGCCTTGAACAAAAAGCTGGGAAAACAGGTGGTGTTTGTCGTGCCGATGACCCAGGCCGTGGTTGCGCTGCGTGAGAAGATCATCGCCGGACAGGCGCCCGGGCTGAAAGTCCAGGAGGACATCTTTTCCGATCAGCTCGGCCACCCCAAGGCGCCGCTGGCGGTTTTGGAAGCCTACTGCCATTACGCGGTGATCTACCGGAAAAGCCCTGTCGGCCTGCCGGTCCCGTCGGCCCTGGCCGACTCAGGGATCCCCGCGGAAGACATCGAACCCTTGAACCGGCTTTTGCAGGAATTGGCCTGGGACGCCGTCATCCACCATCCGCTCAGCGGAGTCGTCGCCCAGTAAGCGCTTCTTCCCTGCAGGGACAAATAACTCGTTGGTGTCACTTGGCATGGCAGCTCCCACCCGGCCTCTCGTGCAGATCGAGAAACTCGAAATCCATCGCGGGGACAAAAAAATCCTGCGCGGTGTGGGTTGGACGATCCGGGAGGGCGAGCACTGGGTGATTCTTGGCCCGAACGGTTGCGGAAAAACCTCGCTCCTCAAGGCCCTCACCGGCTACCTCACCCCGACGCGCGGAGAGATTCAACTGCTCGGCGAAAAGTATGGCGAAACCGACTGGCGGGAACTCCGCAAGCGGACCGGGCTTGTGAGCTCCAGCATCGCGCAAATGATCGCGCCCGAGGATACCGCGTCGGAAATTGTCACCGGCGGCGCGTTTTCCATGATCGGTTCCTGGGGCCGCATCCCGGCCAAGGTGCGAGCCTCGGCGCGCCAGTGGCTTCGCCGTTGCGAAGCCGCCAGCCTTGCCGACAGCCCGTGGATGATTTTCTCGCAGGGCGAACGCCAGCGCATTTTGATCGCACGCGCGCTCGTCGCGCGGCCGGCCCTGTTGCTCCTCGACGAACCGTGTGCGGGGCTGGATCCCGTGGCGAGGGATCACTTCCTGCAATTTTTGAGCCGCCTCTCCTCCTCCCATGGAACCCCCTCGATCATCCTGATCACGCATCACGTGGAGGAAATCCTCCCGTTTTTCACGCATGTACTCCTGCTTTCGCGCGGTCGCGTGGTTGCATCGGGACCCGTAGAAAGCGTCCTGACTTCCGCGGCTCTCAGCGAGGCTTTCGGCGAACCGGTGAGGGTGAGGAAAACCGGGGCCGGGTATTCCCTGCGCGTCGAAGGCAGAAAACACTTTTGATCTCCGGCGCGGGCATGATTTCGTGCGTTTGCCATGGATTCGCAGATTGAAGGCTGCGCCATTTTGGCATTTACTGCGACATCATGTCTTCATCCATCCTCATTGTTGATGACGAGAAGAACACCCGCGACGGGCTGCGCAATGCGTTGGATTCGGATTTTGATGTGTATGTGGCGGCGGATGCGAACGGGGCCGTGCAGACGATGGAGACCATGCCGATCGATGTGCTGCTCACTGATTTGAGGCTTGGGGGGGAAGACGGCATGACGCTGATCGGGCGGGTGCACGGGCTGCCTAAGCCGCCGATCTGCATCATGATGACCGCCTATGGCTCTGTGGATACCGCAGTTGAGGCAATGAAAAAAGGAGCCTACGACTTTGTCACCAAGCCGGTGAACATCGACCGGTTGGAAATCCTGATCCGGCGCGCCTTGAAAGACCGCGCCACCCGGCAGGAGAACAAGGTGCTCCGCGAGCGGGTGGAGAAGCAGTTTACGATCGACGGCATGATCGGGCGGTCGCCGGTCATGGTTGAGGTCTTCGACACCATCAAGCAGGTCGCCCCCTCGAAAGCCACCGTGCTCATTCAAGGCGAGAGCGGCACCGGCAAAGAACTTGCGGCGCACGCGATCCACCACCTCAGCCCACGCGCCAAAGAAAAATTTCTGGCCGTCCACTGTGCCGCCCTGGCTCCGGAGCTACTGGCCAGCGAGTTGTTCGGCCATGAAAAAGGGGCCTTTACCGGGGCGTTCGAGCGGAGGATCGGGCGGTTCGAGCAGGCGAAAGGCGGGACGCTTTTCCTCGATGAAATCGGTGAAATCGACGCGGCCACGCAGGTGAAGATCCTCCGCGTTCTGGGCGAGAGGAGCTTCGAGCGCGTCGGGGGCAGCCAGACCCTGCAGACCGACGTGCGCCTCATCACCGCCACCAACAAGGATCTGACACGGCTTGTAGGCGAGGGAAAATTCCGCGAGGATCTCTATTTCCGCCTCCATGTTGTTCCGCTGACCATGCCGCCGCTGCGGGACCGGAAAGTGGACATCCCCCTGCTCGTCGATGCGTTCCTGAAGGAATCCGCGACCGAAAATGGCAAGCCCTTCCGCGAGTTGGCCCCCGAGGCCATGACGGCCGTGCTCGACTATGACTGGCCGGGCAACGTCCGGGAGTTGCGCACGGCCATCGAGCACGGGGTGGTGATGTCGGCCGCCTCCAAGATCACACTCCGCGACCTGCCCGCCTCGGTGCGCAGCGGCAGGAACGATGCCGCCCCCGCATCGCCCGGCGGATTAAATTTGCAGGAAACCGAAACGGCACTTATTCTGCGCGCCTTGGATGACTGCCGGGGCAATCGTACAGACGCGGCGCAGATGCTGGGGATCAGTCGCCGCACATTGCATCGACGTCTGAAAGAACTGAACATCTCAAAACGCAGCAACCTCTCATAACCTATGGCAGTATCAGGCGAAGTCGGCGTACAAACCGCCGTTCACTCAATCGAGCAGGGCAGGCTGGCCCCCATTATCCGCGGGGCCATGTTCGCGTTCCTCATCGTCGCGCTCACCCTCCTCTACCTGTTTGTGCAGTTCCGCGGGTTCTCGACCATCACCGCGATGGACCAGGCCCAGATCGCCCGCAATATCGCCTCAGGAAAAGGCCTCAGCACCCAGTTCATCCGGCCGCTCGCCATCTGGCAGCTGGAAAAATCGGGGAAAGAAATCCCCGCGGACCAGTTCCCGGATTTTTACCAGTCCCCACTGAACCCGATCGTGAACGCGCTGCCGCTGTTGCTGGTGAAGTCGGCATGGAAGATGACCCCGACAGATCTGGTGTATGCCGGAGACAGGATCATCGTGACTTTTTCGATCCTCTTTTTTCTCCTGTCCGTGGGGATCTGGTATTATGTGGGAGCCCGCCTTTTTGACAGCAAGCTCTCCTTGATCGCCTGCGCGATCATCCTGTTGACCGACATGATGTGGCAATTCTCGCTCTCGGGGCTTCCGCAGATGTTGATGCTGTTCCTTTTTTCCGGGGCGATCTGGCTAACGGTGAACGCGATGCAAAAACGGGACCAGTTGGTGACTGTGATGATTTCCCTCTTCGGGGCGGGCCTGCTGTTCGGGTTCATGATCCTCGCGCACGCGCTGGCCGTCTGGATTTTTCTGGGCTGGCTGGTCTTTGCGATTGTTTATTTCCCCCCGCGCGGGATCGCCGCAATGGCGGCCCTGGCGGCGGTGCTCATGGTGACGCTGCCCTGGATGGTCCGGAATTATTCGGTTTGCGGCAATCCATTCGGCCTGTCGATTTACGCCGCCATCACGACAGGCGGATCCCCGGAGGAAGGCTATCTCCGGTCCTTGGATGATGCCCCTCCGATCAGCGGTTCCGGGCTCTTCTCAAAAATCAAAGCTGGAGTCGCGGAGCAGGTCCGTTCGATGTTCGGCTACTTGGGAATGAGCTTGGCAGCCGGGGCATTTTTCTTGGCGCTGCTGCACCCGTTCCGTTCGCCGGTGGCCTCACTGTTCCGGTGGTGCATCGTGCTCATGTGGATAGGGGCAGTCATCGGGATGGGGGCATTTGGCGTCAGCGGCGTCATCTCCTCAAACCAGCTCCATGTGCTTCTCCTGCCGCTTTTCATTTTCTATGGCCTAGCATTTCTCATGGTCCTCTGGAGCCGGTGGGAAATCAACTATCCGCTCATGAGAATTATTTTTCTAAGCGCGGTGGTCTTCCTCTGCGCGTTGCCGATGTTGGCCTCGTTATTTTCGAACAAGGGAGCCGCCATCCAATGGCCTCCCTACGTTCCTCCCTTCATCGGCATCCTCGGCGATTGGTATGGGGAGAAGGAAATCATCGCATCTGACATGCCGTGGGCGGTCGCGTGGTATGCCCAGCGCAAATCGGTGCTACTCCCCGAGTCGGTACGCGCGTTCAACCGCCTGAACGACTACCGTGTTCTCGGAGAGCCGGTCTCAGGGCTCTATCTCACACCCCTCACCGGAAATCTCCGCCTTTTCTCGGATATTTACAAAGGGGCCTACAAAGAATGGGCTCTACTCATCACGCGTCCGCCCAAAGTCGACGGGTTCGCGCTTCCCTTCTACACCGCCCTGCCAATCGAGGGGGAATGCATCATTTTCGCCGACCGGGACCGCTGGAGCAAACCGACCCCATAATCAGTCCCGCAGCGAGCGGGCGCGACCCTGTCAGAGCAATTCCGCGGCCACCGCGTCCGCAACCAGCTTCCCTTTGCGCGTGAGCCGTAGGCGATCGGAGACGATCTCCACCAATCCGTTTGCTTCCAGCGCGCCCGCAATTTTCGGATCCGTGGCCGCCGCGGAAATTCCATATTTTGTCCGGAGCGCGAAGGCTGTGATCTCCGAACGCCGGAGCTCGGTCGGAACCGGCTCTTCAAAGTCGTGGCGGTCGAGACGGTTTTCGACGCGCCGGATATAATCCGACGTGTCGGCGATATTTCGGCGGCGGGTTCCGGAACGTGTGCTGAAGGCGCTCGGGCCGAGGCCCGCGTAATCGGCCCCCTGCCAGTAAGCGAGGTTGTGGAGGCACTCGCGGCCCGGCCGGGCATAATTCGAAATCTCGTATTGCTCGAACCCGGCACCGGGCAGCACGTCCATCGCCGTTTCGAAAAAATCCGCATCCCTTCCCTCCTCTGGCGCATATTCCCCACGGGTGAACATCTCGAAATACTCGGTGTCCTCCTCGTAGGTGAGGCAATACGCGGAGATATGGTCGGGCTCCAATTCGATTGTGCTCAGCAGCGACTCCCGCCACTGCGAGGCCGACTGGCTGGGGATGCCGAAGATCAGATCCAGGTTGATATTTTTCACGCCAGCTTCTCTGAGAATCTCGTAGCTCCGCCGCGCCTGAGCTGCAGAGTGTACCCGACCGAGCGTCTTGAGCAGCCGGTCATCCCAAGACTGCACGCCCATGCTGACGCGGTTCACCCCCAGAGCGAGAAGGGCTGACGCCTTTTCGAAGGAAACCGTAGCGGGATTCATCTCGATCGTGAACTCCTTCACCGCCGAAAAATCGACCCGGTCCCGCAGGCCGGTGATCAGAAACCCGAGTTGAGTAGTCGAGAGTGCGGTCGGCGTCCCGCCTCCAAAAAAGACGGTTTCCGGTTGCAACCCGTCCGCGGCCACCTCCGCCTCGGCCAGGACGGCCTCAAGAAATGCCTTCGTTTTGTTGCGGTCGCCCGTCTCTTTGTAGAAACTGCAGTATGGACACACCTTTGGACAAAAAGGAATGTGGACGTAAAGATGCCGGACCATCGAATGAGACTATTGCCGATATGGAGGAATTGCAAAGCACGGGCCTGCCTGTTCGTGCTGTCAGCCGCCGCCTTGTGCTCCGCCGCCGAGCCGCCTGATGCGGCGTCGAAGGTTTTCTTCACCACGGACAACGCCTCGATCAGAGCGGGCCGCCAGGTGAGTGGACCGGTGGTTCAACGCATGGTGGACCGCCTCGTCATGCGCCTTACGGAAAAGCCCACCGTCGCGGAGGCATGGAGGAGCCTAGTGAATAGGAAAGACCGCGTCGGCATCAAAGTGGCTGCCGCTGGTGGTTCCGTGAGCGGCACCAACCCCCAACTCGTCGATGCCATCGTCGCCGGGTTGTCCGAAGCTGGCATCCCGCCCTCGCAGATCATCGTCTGGGACCGGAACCTCCAAGATCTCATCACCGCCGGCTACCGCAAGGATAGCTCGCGCTACCAGCTTCGCTGGGTCGATCCCGTCAAAGGCTACGATCTCAAATCGCAGGTCACCGCCCCGGTGCTCGGAAAGCTCATTTGGGGCGACAGCGGGTTCGGCAGCAAAGCCGGGACCCGGTTTGTCGATTTTCTCGGGACCGGTGATCAGCTCAGCAGCAGGAGCTATTACGCGAACGTCCTCAGCAAAGAGGTTACGAAGATCATCAACGTCCCGTCTCTCACCGACAGCTTCCTCACCGGGGTCAACGGGGCACTGGCGAACATGGTCCTGCCGAATCTCGACAACTGGCGACGGTTCACGAAACCCCCGTCCTACGGCGATCCCTACCTCGCCGAAATCTACGCCGACGCCATGATCCATGACAAAGTCGTCCTCACCATCATGGACGGACTCGTCCTGCAATATGCTGGCGGGCCGTCCGCGAACCCGGGGTTCCTGCTCGATCACTTCACGATTTACGCGAGCCGCGACCCGGTGGCGATCGACGCCACCGCCGTGCGGCTTCTCGACGAAGCCAGAAGCCCGTCCAAACTTCCCGCCCTTGGCCCGATGACCACCTGGCTCGAAAGCGCCCACGCCGCCCACCTCGGCAACGCCAAAGAAGACCGGATCGAACTCATCCGCGCCAGCGACGAGGGTTTTCGCTGAAAGTGCGGGATTATCAAAATGTCAACGGGCATGGCCTGACCCGAATGGAACGACAGCGTAAAGAGAAATGTCTCCCGCGAAACCGCAAAGATGGCAGACTTCCGGGGAGCACATGCACCCCCCAGCGTGTCATTTTCGCTACCCTCGCCGAAAACTTGCTTCCGCTCACACAACTCCTCATGGATCCAAATTGCTCTCACCCGACGAAGAATATATCCCACTCACAGCGCGGGATTTTTAGGGAAATGCAAGAATAGGCACACTGACCTCCGACCCCATGGTGTGGAAAATCATCTGGCGGACACCGAAGCCACTTCCGGCGGCAATTGGGGCAGGGCTCTGCGCTTGTTCCATTGCTCCTCGATGAACCAATCTTCGACCTTCGTGCGGGCCCAGGGGGTTTTGCGCAAGAACGTCAGGCTGGACTTGATGCTCGGATCACTTTGAAAGCAGCGGATGGGGATGCGGGAACCCATCTCGGCCCAGCCGTATTGCGCGAGGAGTTGCTGGAGGATACTCTCTAGCGTGATCCCATGCAGGGGGTCGCGGGGATGTTCGGTTGGGAATGGCATGGGCGATTATTCCCTGCGGTCCTTCTCCGTCGCAATGCGCCGATGCACTGGCATTGCAGCCTGGATATTCGGCACGAAAAATCGCAGCGCGGTCATCGGCCGTCCCGTCAGGACGCCCGTCGGGAGACCGGAGGCACGGGCTTCGGCTTCTCTTTCTTCGGCTTCTTGACTTCTTTCCTCTTACTGTTGTTTCCTTTGGCCATAATAAACTTCTGTTGGTCTCCAGTTACGCTGGTTTGTCGCGCTTGGCAATAGCGGACAGATCCGCTGTCGGAACAAGTCCCGCCAGCACCCCGGTTTTGGGCAGGCGATTTGAAAGAGATGCCGCTTGCACCATTGGCCACAGGATTCCACCCCAAATAGTTGACTTGGCGGCAGACGGGGTTAAGGGTCTCCGGACAATGCTGGGAATCGCCCTCAAGATGCTTTTTCGCGACCGCGCCAAGTACGCCATGCTGGTCTGCGGCCTGGCATTTTGCTCGCTGCTGATGTGTCAGCAGTGCTCGGTATTTTGTGGGATCATGATGTGGACTACTTCGACTGTCAGAAATATCGGGGCGCCGGTCTGGGTCGTGGACGCGAAAGTCGAGCAGGCGAACGAGGTGATCCCAATGCGCCAGATCGAAGTCGAGCGGGTGCGCAGCGTTCATGGCGTCGCCTGGGCGGTGCCTCTCTACATCGGCATCGAGCAGGCGCGGCTCGCGGACGGATCGTTTCAGAACGTGCAGCTCACGGGCCTGGACACGGGAACCCTCACCGGGCGCCCGATGGAGATGCAGTCCGGGCGGATCGAGGATCTGCGGCTGCCGAACGCGGTCGTGGTCGATCAGGTCGCGGTGGAGAAATTCCGCCAGAAAGGGATCACGATCAAGCTGGGGACAACGTTTGAAATCAACGACAAGGAAGCCCGAGTTGTGGGAATCTGCCATGTCGCCCGGAGCTTTCTCGGCCAGCCGTATATCTACACGACGTTCGACCGCGCGATGGAATATGCGAAACCCACGCGCAAACAACTCAGCTACGTGCTGGCGGGGCCGGTGCCCGGGGTTTCGGACGCGGAGCTGGCCGCCCGCATCAACAAGCTGTCGGGCCTGCGCGCCATCACGAAAGACGATCTCTTCTGGAGCACCGCCTGGTGGTATATCAAAAACACCGGCATTCCGATCTCGTTCGGGACAGTTGTCCTGCTGGGAATCATTGTGGGTATCGCAATTGCCGGGCAGACGTTTTACCTCTTCGTGCACGACAACCTGCGGTATCTCGCGGCGCTGAAAGCGATGGGCGCGCGGATGCAAACGCTTGCCGCCATGGTTCTCCTCCAGGCGTTCTCGGTCGGGTTCATTGGTTACGGGATCGGTGTCGGGCTCGCCTCATGGTTTGGTAATGCTGTGCTCGCGAGGGAGACCCCTCCATTTTACATGCCATGGCAGGTCCCCGCATTCGTCGCGGTCGTCCTGATCTTCATCTGCGGGTTCTCGGCCATGATCGGGCTCGTCAAAGTGGCCCGCCTCGAACCTGCGGTCGTGTTCCGGTGAGCAATCTGGCCATCAATGTCGCCGATGTGGTCAAGTCGTTCCCGGCGGGCGACACGCGCACGTTCGCGCTCAAGGGGGCCACGCTCGACGCCCGGTTCGGCGAGCTCCTGATGATCGTCGGCCCATCGGGATGCGGAAAAACCACGCTGCTGAGCGTGATCTGCGGGACGCTCCAGTGCGAGGAGGGGACGCTCACGATCTTTGATCAGGATCTGCGGAAGATGAAGGACTCGCAAATCACCCGGTTCCGGTGCGAAAACGTAGGCTTCATCTTCCAGCAGTTCAACCTTATCCCGACGCTCACGGCTGTTGAAAATGTCTCGATCCCGATGGTCCTCAACGGGGCCTCCCACAAGGAGTCCCTGCGCCGCGCCGGGGACGTCATGGCCGAGGTCGGCCTCGGGGAAAAGCTGCACTCGTATCCGTCCCAGCTCTCCGGCGGGCAGCTTCAGCGGGTCGCGATCTCGCGGGCGCTTGTCCACGAGCCGCGCCTCATCATTTGCGACGAACCCACAGCCTCGCTCGACGCCGCCGCGGGACAGAAGACCCTGGACCTCCTCAAGTCCAGCGCCCTGCAGCCCGACCGCTGCGTCATCGTCGTCACCCACGACAACCGGATTTATCACTTTGCCGACCGCATCGCCGAAATGGAAGACGGCCGAGTGATCGGGATTTACGACGACCCGAAAGACTACCACCATGCTTAACAGACCCTCATTTTATATCGCTCTCATCGGAATCGCCGCGGTGATCCTGATCGTTGCCCGACAGCGCCAGACCGGTCCGGCTTCTACACCGCTCGTCCCGCCGCCGCAGTCCCCGTATGCGGAATCCATCGGTGCGCGAGGCATCGTCGAAAGCACGAATGAAAACGTCCGCATTGCCCCGGCCGCCTCCGGGCTCATCGAGAAAGTCAATGTCAAGGTCGGCGACCAGGTCAAAGCGGGAGACGTGCTTTTTTCGATGGATTCGCGGGACGCGCTGGCCTCTGTGAAAACCGCCGAGGCCCAGCTCGCCGTCCAGCAGGCGCGACTAGCCGAAAGCCAGACCCTGGTCGATGACCGGCGGGATACCCTGGACCGCGTCACCCGCCTCCGGCTGAAAAATGTCGCGAGCGAGGACGAGACCAAGCGCGATGAGTTCGCCATGCAAACCGCGCAGCGACAATTTCAGCGGGCGACTGCCGACCTCGAACTCACACGCGCCCAGCTCAACGACGAAAAAGTCCGCCTCGATCTCCTCACCGTCCGGGCCCCGAGAAACGGCACCGTCCTCCAGGTGAACATCCGCGCCGGCGAATATGCCACCGTCAATTCCTCCGATCCTGCCATCCTCCTCGGCGATGTCCGCGAACTCCAGCTCCGCGCCGACGTGGACGAGTCGGATGCCCCGCGTGTGAGGCCGGACTGCAAAGCCGTCGCCTTTCTCAAAGGCTCGCGCGAGCACGCCATCCCGCTCGAATTCGTCAGGATCGAACCCTACATCCTCCCGAAGAAATCGCTCTCCGGCGACAGCACCGAGCGTGTCGATACCCGCGTCCTCCAGGTCATCTTCCGCTTCCAGAACCCCGGCTTCCCGGTCTACGTCGGCCAGCAGATGGATGTCTTTATCGAAGAAAATTAGAGGGCCGGTTTTTTCGTGCTTTGGATCGAGAGCTCGCGGAGCTGCTTGAAGTCCACCTCGGATGGCGAGCCGGTCATCAGTTCGATGCCGCGGTTGTTTTTCGGGAAGGCGATGACGTCGCGGATGCTTTCGGCGTTGGCGATCAGCATGACCAGGCGGTCGAGGCCGAGCGCGATGCCGCCGTGCGGCGGGGCGCCGAACTGGAATGCCCTGAGCATGTGGCCGAACATCGACTTCTGCGTTTCCTCGTCCACGCCGAGGATCGTGAACATCTTTGCCTGGAGGTCCTGCTCGTGGATCCGCAGGCTTCCGCCGCCGATCTCCACGCCGTTCAAAACCACGTCGTAGGCAACAGCGCGGACCTTTCCGTATTCGCCGGCTTCGAGCAGCGCGGCGTCTTCCGCCTGCGGGCGCGTGAACGGGTGGTGGACCGCGTTCCACTTGTCCTCCTCTTCGCTCCAGGCGAGAAGAGGGAAGTCCACGACCCAGAGGAAATTCAGTTGGGACGGATCTTGGACGAGTTCCAAAATCTCCGCGACGCGCAGGCGCACGCGGCCGAGGGTTTCGCAGGCGGTCTCCCATTTGTCCGCACCGAACAGGATCAGGTCGCCCTCCGCGACGGCGAGCTGTTCTGAGAGCGCGGCCTTTTCGGCCTCGGTGAAGAATTTGACGATCGGGGATTTCCACTCGCCGTTCTCGACCTTAATGAACGCGAGGCCTTTTGCCCCGGCCTGTTTGGCGAGTTCGGTAAGGGTTTCGATCTGCCCGGTCGTGATCTTTGCGAATCCTTTTGCGTTGATCGCCTTGACCACGCCGCCGCCGTCAAGCGCTCCGCGGAAGACCTTGAACTGGCTCTCGCGGAAAATGTCGCCGAGGTCGGCGATCTCCATGCCGAACCGCGTGTCCGGCTTGTCGCTCCCGAACCGGTCCATCGCCTCGCGCCAGGTCAGGCGCGGGAACGGGGTCGGGATCGCGACCCCGCGGGCTTCCTGGAATACCGTCACGAGCAGCTTCTCCATGAGGCCGAGGATGTCGTCCTGCGTGACGAACGACGCCTCGACGTCGAGCTGGGTGAATTCAGGCTGGCGGTCAGCGCGCAGGTCTTCGTCGCGGAAACACCGCGCGATCTGAAAATACTTTTCCAAGCCGGCGACCATGAGGAGCTGTTTGTATTGCTGCGGGGCTTGCGGCAGCGCATAGAACGAGCCTGGCGTCAGCCGCGACGGCACGAGAAAATCCCTCGCGCCTTCCGGCGTGCTCTTCGAGAGGATCGGAGTTTCGATCTCGAGAAACCCCTCGGCATCCATCACGTCGCGGATCGTTTTGATCACCCGGTGGCGTAGCCGCATGTTCGCGCTCATCTCCGGCCGCCGCAGATCGAGGTATCGGTAAGTGAGCCGCAGGTCCTCATTAGTGATCCGCTCGTCGATCGGGAACGGCAGGACATCCGCCTTGTTCAGAATCTCCAGATCCGTCGCAACAATTTCCACTGCGCCAGTCGCCAGCTTCGGGTTTTCCGTCCCCGCAAGCCGCGAGGCAACCTTCCCGGTCACCCGCACGACATCCTCGCCGCGCAATTCGTGCGAAAGGGCCGCCGACGCCGGATTTTCCTCCGGCCGGAAGACAACCTGCGTGAGGCCCTCGCGGTCGCGGAGGTCGATGAAAATCACGCCGCCGTGGTCGCGCCGCGAGGCCACCCACCCGCTGAGGGTCACGGTGGTTCCGGCATCTTCCGCGCGAAGGGCGTTGCAGTGGTGGGTGCGATAGGTCATGGGAAAACCTCCACCATGAACGGAAATTTACCGTTTAACAAGAACAAGACCGGTGCGAGAGTGACGGCGATTTCGCCGTCGTTCAATCCCGGAAATTCTGGAACCCGAGGGCCACGCCGAAGTCCCGGCTCTTGCAGAAGCCGATCACGCTTTGCAACTCGTCGCGGCTCTTGCCGGTTACGCGGATCTGCCGGTCCTGGAGCGCGCTCTGGACCTTGAACCCGCTGGCCTTGATTTCCTTCACGATCTCCTTTGCCTTGTCGCCGTCCAGCCCTTGTTTGATGATGAAATCCTGCGTGGCGTGGCCGAGCGGGGAGATGGCGGGATCCTTCCGCTCGACGTTCCGGAGATCGATGTTCCGTTTGGCCAGCTTGCCGGTGACCATGTCGTGGAGGGATTTGAGGCGTGACGCGTCCTCGGCTTTCAGGGCGATTTTCGAATCTTTGGCGACCCATTCAATGGTGGCGGTGCTCCCCTTGAAGTCGAAGCGGGTGGCGAGTTCTTTGACCGCCTGGTTCACCGCGTTGTCGATCTCCTGCTTGTCGATTTCCGAAACGATGTCGAACGATGGCATGCGCCAGTGATAGCCGCCGCAGGGCACGCGGTCAATTTCGCGTTCCCGCTTTCCCCGGAGCCCACTACCGGGACCGTTTTTTGAGCAAAATCATACTCCCACTGTATTACAATGAATAATCGTTGACCCGGTTTCGGCTCTATTATAAGTTTATCTTATGAACAGTTGTCCGTCGCCGAACCGGCGCGGCCTCCTGTCCATCTGATCGCATTTTCTCAGAAAATCCCATCCACATATTATGAAACTATCACGCCTTCTTCCGCTCACGATGCTGCTTTGTCCGGCGATCCTTCGCGCCAGCGAATCCGACCTCGCCCTGCCGGCTGCGGCCGACCGTTTGGCGGTGACCTTTTCCATTCTCGGGTTTTCGCTCCCGAGCATGATGATCCTGTATATCGGTCTCGGCGTGGCGGCATTGGGCATGCTTTTCGGGTGGGTCGAATGCCGGAGCCTCCGGAAGCTTCCCGCGCACAAGAGCATGCTGGATATTTCGACCCTGATCTACGGCACCTGCAAAACCTACCTCCTCCAGCAGGGCCGCCTGCTCCTGATGCTGGAAGTGTTCATCGGCGCGACGATGGTTTATTACTTCGGGTTCCTGAAGCATGCCTCCGCTTCGACCGTCGTCCTGATCCTGGCGTGGTCGCTCATCGGCATCGGCGGATCGTTTGCGGTCGCCTGGTTCGGCATGCTCATCAACAACATCGCGAACAGCCGCATGGCGTTTGCGGCGCTCCGCGGACGGGCCCTGCCGGTCTCGGAAATCCCGACCCGGTCGGGCATGAGCATCGGCGTGCTGCTGATCAGCACGGAACTGATGCTGATGATCGCCATCCTCGTCTTCGTTCCGCCGGCCCTGGCCGGATCCTGCTTCATCGGCTTCGCGATCGGCGAGTCGTTGGGCGCGAGCGTGCTGAGAATCTGCGGCGGCATCTTCACCAAGATTGCCGATATCGGCAGCGACCTCATGAAGATCGTCTTCAAGATCAAAGAAGATGACGCGCGGAACCCGGGCGTGATCGCGGACTGCGCCGGTGACAATGCCGGCGACAGCGTGGGCCCGACAGCCGACGGGTTCGAGACCTACGGGGTCACAGGCGTGGCGTTGATCACGTTCATCCTTCTAGCTGTCAAACCGGACTTCATGTGGACGTTCATCGTGTGGATCTTCGCGATGCGCATCGTGATGATCCCGACCTCGATCCTCTCGTGGAAAATTAACACCTGGATCACCAAGGGCGTCTTCGGAAAGCACAGCCATTTTGATTTCGAGCATCCTCTGACCATCCTCGTCTGGCTGACGTCCTTGATGTGCGTGGCGGTCAGCTACATCGTGAGCTACCTCATGCTGGCTCCGCATTTTCCCACCCTGTGGTGGAAGCTCTCGACGATCATCAGCTGCGGCACTCTGGCGGCGGCGATCATCCCCGAGCTGACCCGGGTGTTCACGAGCACGCGGAGCGCGCATTGCCATGAGGTCGTCAACGCGACTACGGAAGGCGGCGCCGGGCTGACGATCCTTTCCGGGCTGGTGGCCGGCAACTTCTCCTGCTTCTGGAAAGGCCTGACGCTCGCCATCCTGATGCTGGTGGCCTATCTCACGAGCCTTTCCACGCTCGGGGACTTCATGACATTTCCCGCGGTCTTCGCTTTCGGCCTGGTGGCGTTCGGAATGCTCGGTATGGGGCCTGTGACGATCGCTGTGGACAGCTACGGACCGGTCGCGGACAACGCGCAGTCGGTCTTCGAGCTTTCCATGATAGAGCAGACTCCGGGGATCGAGGCGGAAGTCAAACGCGACTTCGGGTTCACCCCCGATTTTGAAAAAGGAAAACTCCTTCTCGAGGACAACGACGGGGCTGGCAACACGTTCAAAGCCACCGCCAAGCCGGTGCTGATCGGGACGGCGGTCGTCGGCGCGACCACGATGATCTTCTCGCTGATCCTGATGCTCAAAAACCACTTCGGGTGGACCGACCTTTCGAACCTGAGCATCGTCGATCCGCGGATCATCCTCGGGTTGATGATGGGCGGCGCGGTCGTGTATTGGTTCGCTGGAGCTTCCCGCCAAGCGGTGACCACCGGTGCCTACCGCGCGGTCGATTACATCAAACGCAACATCAAGCTTGGTAACTCCTCCCGAGCATCCGCCGAGGACAGCAATGCGGTCGTGAAAATCTGCACAAAGTATGCCCAGCACGGCATGGTCAACATCTTTGCGGTCGTGTTCTCGCTGACGCTCGCGTTCGCATGCTTCGACCCGATTTTCTTCGTCGGCTACCTGATCTCGATCGCGATGTTCGGGCTCTACATGGCGATCAACATGGCGAACGCCGGCGGATGCTGGGACAACGCGAAGAAGATCGTGGAAGTCGAACTGAAGCAAAAAGGCAGCGCGCTGCACGATGCGACCGTGATCGGCGATATCGTTGGCGACCCGTTCAAAGACACCTCGTCGGTGGCCTTGAACCCGATCATCAAGTTCACGACCCTGTTCGGCATCCTCGCCGTGGAGATCGCGGTGAATTCGCCGCGGGGGCTGGCGGCCGGGATTGGGGTGGTCTTCTTCCTCATCGGCATCGTTTTCGTGCTCCGCTCGTTCTACGGGATGCGGATCTCCACCCTGAGCCCGCAGGCTCACATCGACTTCAATGACAAGCGCGACGCGGACTCGGCAGCGGCCGATGCGGCGGCGGCGAAAAATGCGGCCTGAAAAAACCTGCTACTTCTTGTAAACCGATTTGTCGTCGAAGAGTTTTTCTTCGGCGACGGGGATCGGGTCGCCCTTGAGGTCCAACTCTTGGAAGAAACAGCTCTCGTAGCCGGTGTGGCAGGCCCCGCTGGTCTGCTCGACCTCGAAAAGCAGCACGTCCTTGTCGCAGTCCACGAACCAGCGCACTACCCGCTGTGTGTTCCCGCTCGTTTCGCCCTTGAGCCAGAGTTTCCGGCGGGAGCGGCTCCAGTAGGTCATGAGCCCGGACTCGAGCGTCTTCGCGAGCGACTCGCGGTTCATCCACGCAAACATGAGCACCCGCCCGGTCGGGCGCGGTGTCTGGCTGGCCTCTTGCACGATGACGGGGATCAGCCCGTCCGAAGTAAATTGAAATTCCACAGGATTGCTTTGGTTGAGAATCTGCGATAATCGGGATGTGGCGATGAAAGAACAGAACGAAATGCCGGTCGAAAAAAAATCCCCTGCCCCGAGATTCCGGTATTGGCTCACTCCTCCGGAATCCCTCACGGTCAAAGTTGTGGACATCGAGCCGTTTGTGCCCAAGGCGAATTGGAAAGCGCTGGTTCCCGCGAGCCTGACGGTTGAAATCCCGGCGGAGAAACTTTTTGCGAAGAACGTTCCGAGGATCCCGCTTCGACTTCTTGCCGAGTTGCTTCCGGACCACCTCTCCTCCTCCGACGGGATGGTCAAATTGCCCGCTGCGAGGCTGGCAGCCGCATACCATCTGGTCGAACATGCGGAGGAATTGATTCCCGAGCCCACGCCCGGGCCCACGCCGCCGGTCATCACGGAAATTGTTCCCGACACGGTCGAGGAAACCGGCGAAGAATTACCCGCCGCCGCTCCCTCCGTGACAATCGATTCCTCTCCCATTCCGGAGCCGAAGCCGCCAGCCGATTCCTGGAAGCCACCGGAAAAGCCAGATACCGGCAGATCGGAAGTTGCGCCGCTTTCCGAAACGCCCACCCTTCCGGTTATTGTCGCGATCACGCCGGATCGCCATGTGGAGAAGCCGGAAGTTCCTGCAGCAAAAGACATGGCCCCGATTCCCGCTCCCCCCGCGTCCGTGCTGGAGCCACCGGCAGCGCCACCAGCGGAAAAACCCGCGCCCGAAATCCCGCCGGTTGTTCCGGGCAAATTTCCCGCGCGCCGAATCGGTTCTTTTGTCGGGCTGCCGCTATTTCGCCGCAGAAATCCTGCTGCGGTCCTGCAGCCGCTGGCAACTCCCACATTCCCCGTGTCCGTGGATCTGCCGCCTGTCGGTCTTCCGCCGGAAAAGCCGGATCTGGTTCTGCCCGAGGTCTCCATTCCGGCCCCGCTGCCGTTAGTGCCGGAGGAACTGCCTGTCGCCGCAGCGGAGCCGGTCACTGCATCCGTTGCGGTTCCGAAACCTGAGCCGCAAATCACGCCACAAATCGCGCCGGAACCCGATTTTTCGCCATCGCCAGCCGTCCCGGTCCGGATGCTCCGGACGGAACATTTTCCGGAGAAGACGCAGGGGCAGGAGATTGTCGAGCAGGAGCCGCTCCAGGCACTATTTTTGACCGAGGAGACAATGACAGTGGGCCGGGTCATCGAGCTCTGCGGTGGTCTCCCCGGAGTCAATTCCTGCGTGCTTGCGCACGGGTCGGTTGTTGTGGCATCACACAATGTCCCCGATGGGGTCGATCTGGTTTCCATGAGCGCACATGCGGCGGATATGCTCAAGGCGATGCGCGACTCCTCCGCCCGCATGGGCGTTGGCACCGTTCCGGCCGTCACGCTCCACACCGAAAAAGGCGTCATCAGTTTCTTCAACCGCGATGACCTGACCATGCTCGTCTTTCACAGGGACCGCGGCTTCGTGCCGGGCGTCCGCGAAAAAATGGCCGCCGTCCTCGGCGAACTGACCAAGGCCCGGCTCACGCTTCCCGTCGGCGGCGACGAAGCGCCCTGATTTCCATCTCCCGCTCAGGAGCGAATCCGGCTCAAAGCAAAGGCAGGATTATTGCGCTGTAGATCAACCAGGCAGCCGCCGAGATAAGAAAGATAACAAAGCCAACCTGAACCCACCTTGGCAGAGGCTTGCTTGAGGGGTCGCAGTCCCAGACATCTGGATTTGTGCCGACGGGGAATGGCAATGAATCCAATACCGATTTCGCCTTCCCAATGTATTCCTCGGGAACGCGGATGACAAACCAAACACCCGGCCCGCCCGATGGCATAGCCGGAAGTCCAGACACAATGCCCGATAGAGTTTCTTGACTCGTAAAATGGGGAACCCCGGCAGTCTTCAGGCAGTCGACCGCCATATCGAACACATACATTCTTCCAGTTCGGAGTAATGTCGTGCTTCCGTCGCTCATCGTTTGATTCCACGATGTTTCTTACCACCAAGCCAGGGCACAAACCACGAGGGCGAGGCCGTAAAGTGTGCCGGCCAGGGCTCCGAGTTTGAGGCGGTTCCGGTCGGCGGTCACCCATTGGATCGCATCGCGGAGGAGGTAGGGCATGCCGACGTAGAACAGCCCGGCGATGACCCAGACGTAGGCGAGAACGACGAGCAGGAGCCGGGAGGTTTCGTGCTGGAGCACGGCGGATTCGAGCAGCGGCTCGGCGGCGAGGAGCAGAAGCATTCCCAGCGATCGCACGGCCAGAAACTCCGGCACGTAGATCCACGAGAGGACCGCACCGGCGACTATGGCCACGAGCATCGTGTTTCTGAGCGGCGAAAATTCCCCGAGGTCGATGGATTGGACGAGCAGGAAACTCCAGAACGCAGCGATGCCGAGGAGCACGGTGGCAGCACCGCGCGAGCGGGGAAAGGCCTTTGCCCATGCAATCGTCTGCTCAGGGCGAAACAACGCGAAGGCGTGGGTGAATACGACGAGGATTCCCGCCGCGAGGCCGGTGGTTTGAAGAGATAGGTTATAAATCACGTTGTTGATGCCTTGCGGCGCTTTTCCCAAGGGCGTTGTTCGAGGGCGCTTTCGGCGGCGGCCACCTGGGCTTCTTTTTTGCTGAGTCCCTCGCCGCGGCCGAGTTCCTGTCCATTCCACATCACGCGGCAGACGAACCGCTTGGAATGTTCGGGGCCCGTCTGGGAGAGGAGTTCGTAGGCCGGGGCATTCGGGGCGATGGATTGGAGTTTTTCCTGCAGGATCCCTTTCGGGTTGATTTCCTCCGGCTGGCTGGCGAGGTCGGCAAAGACCTCCTCCATCTGACGGAGCAGGAAAATTCTGGATGCCTCAAATCCTCCGTCGAGATAAATTGCGCCGACGACCGCCTCGAAGGCATCCGCGATATTCGATGCCCGCTCGCGGCCCCCGCTCGATTCCTCGCCGCGCCCCATCATCAGAAAGCTACCGAGTCCGAGCGCGATAGCCCGTTCGCGGAGCGCCATGCGCGAGACGATCCGGGTGCGGAGTTTCGTCATCTGCCCCTCGCTGAAGTCATTGAACATCTGGAACAGGTGCTCGGTGACGACGACCTGGATGACCGCATCGCCGAGGAACTCGAGCCGCTGGTTGTCGAACGGGTAGTCTTTTCTCTCAAGCGAGATGCTGGGATGCGTGAGCGCCTCGGCCAGCAGGAGCGCGTTGCGGAACTTGTATCCCATCCGCTCTTCCAGCGGGTTCATGATCGAGGATGTCAGCATGCCCGCTTCCCGAGAAGGTAATCGGGATTCAGCTTCTTCAGGGCCGGCAGAATGAAAATCCCGTCCTTGCGGACCAGTTTTTCATCGAACCAGACCTCGCCACCGCCGCACTCCGGGCGCTGGATGCAGACCATGTCCCAGTGGACGCGGCTCGTGTTGCCGTTGCCCGCGATCTTGTAGGCCTGCCCAGGCGTAAAGTGGAACGAGCCCGCAATTTTTTCGTCGAAAAGGATGTCCCGCATCGGGTGCAGGATGTGCGGGTTGAACGCGAGGCTGAATTCCCCGATGAACCGTGCACCGGCATCGCTGTCGAGGATCTTGTTGAGGGCAGCGGTGTTGTTGGCTGTGGCGTTGACGATGCGGCCGCCGGAAAATTCCAAGCGCACGCCGTCGAATGCCTGCCCCTGGTAAATGCTCGGGACATTGAAGGATACGCAGCCCTCGACGCTGGTCTTCACCGGGCAGGAAAAAACCTCGCCGTCCGGGATGTTCCGGCCGCCACCGCAGGTCACCGAGCCGATGCCTTTGATCGAGAAGCGAAGATCGGTGCCCGGGCCGGTGATGTGGACGCTGTCAGTGGTATCCATCAGCGCCTTGAGCGCATCCATGCCGGGTGTCATGCGCGAGTAGTCCAGGGTGCAGACCTTGAAAAAAAAGTCCTCGAATGCAGGCGTGCTCATCTGCGCCTGCTGGGCCATCGCCGGAGTCGGCCAGCGCAGGACGACCCACTTCGTCCTGTTGATCCGCCAGTCCATCACGGGCCGCATCTTCCCGGTGATCATGCGCATGGTTTCATCCGGCACGTCCGACATTTCCGTGATGTTGTGGCTCCCGCGCACCGCAATGTAGGCGTGCATTTTTTTCATGCGCAGGAGCTCGACTCCGCTCGTCACGGCAAGTTGCGATTCCGTCGCTCCGAGGGAAAGCTCGCGGGCAATACGCGAGTGGTGGACGTTAACAAACGGCACGGCACCCGCGGCTCTCACGGCGCGGATCAGCGACACCGCAATCTCGTCCGGGGCGTCAAATACCTCGATAAGAACATGCTCCCCCTTTTCGAGTTTGGCGGAGTGGCGGGTCAAAACTTCGGCCAGCTTGTCGCAGCGCGGATCGTGCATCCCGTCGAATCTCGTCCCCCCACAGGAAAAATCAATTCCGGAATGCGGGTCTGTCGTGAGGGTTTCAAAGCAGGACAAGAGCTGGAGCAGGTGAATGGGTGAGGAGAACAGGCTTCAAAAGCTTATTGTGAGAGGCGGCGAGGACGGAGTGACCCCTGTTGTGGTGGAGGCAGCGGACGCGTATTGAACCTGGCGGTTTGTCGGGTTGAGTTGCGCGACCATGACGCCAAGGGTGCTGGCTTCGGAGCCCGACCGTGTCGTCTGTCAGACCTGCTTGCCGGCCGATGAACTGCCCGGAATGTCACGCCCCACAGAGAACGCATTGCCGAGAAATTCGCCCACGCCATAGTATCTCCTGGCACCGGGATCAAAGAGGAATGGATTGATTTTAAGTATGTCCACATCGCCCTCCAGGGTGAGAGCCTCCGGATCGATTTTAACATCGACCACTTCCCCGACGAACAGGGTGTGCAGCCCGAGGTCGGCGGTGTGGACCAGGCGGCATTCGAGGCTGAGCGGAAACTCGGCAATGAAGGGAGCGTCCACCTGTTCGCTGCGCACCGAGGTGAGTCCGGCGACAGCGATTTTGTCGGCGTCGCGGCCCGATGCGATGCCCAGGTAGTCGGTTTGGCAGATATGTTTTTGATCCGGGATGCCCACGGTGAACGCCTTGCGTTCGACGATGGCGGCGTAACTGTATGTCGCCTTGCGCAGGGAAATGTTCACGCAGGGCGGCTGCGAGCAGCAAATGCCCCCCCATGAGGCGACCATCGCATTGGGCTTGCCGTGGGTGTCATAGGTTCCCACCACGAGAACCGGCGTGGGGTAAAGCAGCGTCTTGGGGCCAAGGGATTTTTTCATGGCCAGAGTCTATCCGGATGAGACCGCGAGCGGCAACAAGAACGCCACGCTTTGTGTCGCGAGGGATGGGGCGCGCCGCGCCATCGCAGGATTTCCGGCACCCATCGACCGGCAAGCGCTTCCAAGATGATTTGACGCCAGTCGCCATTGATGGCAAGCCAAGTGGGGCCGTCATGAATTTCCCCTGTGAGAGCTGTTCCAGCGATCCCGGAACACGACCGCCGGCCAAGGCCCGGACGGTGTCGTTTCGCACCCTCCTGCTGACCGTCATTCTCGGGCTTATCCTCGTTTCAAGCCTCAGCACCACGTTGTTCGGGGCCCGGGGGGTCGCGACCGTTATCCGCACACTCCTCAAACGACAGATCGAATCCACGCTCGACGCGGTGACCGTCCGCGTAGAGAGCCTTTTCGAACCCTCCGACCGCCTCCTGCAAACGTTTGAAAAGCGGATCCGCACCGGCACGCTGCCCACGTCCGACCAGGTCGAACTCGCCCGCGTTTTCGCGGAGGCGCTGGAGTTCGAGGACGGGATCAAGTGGATCTATTTCGGGTATGCGGACGGAAGGCTTGCGGGGGCGCTGATCGATCACGGGCGGATCGTTCTGGACGTCTCCAAGCCCGGCAATCCCCCGCAGGAGTGGAAAGCCGACCCCGATGGCCATCTGGTCCCGTTCCAGTCGGGTGCCGCGCCGCAGCCCTTCGACGCGAGGGAAAGAATCTGGTTTCAGCTCGCGAAAGATCATGCCGGGATCGTTTGGACGCCGCCCTACCAATACGCCGGCGACCAGGGCCGGGGCCTGACGGTTTGCCAGGCCGTGCGCGCGGCCGATGGCACGTTGCTCGGGGTGGTTGGCGTGGACTTCCTCCTCAAGGATGTCACTGATTACCTCAGAAATTTAGAGAAAGAATATCAGGGCGAATTGCGGGTTTTCTCGATGAACGGCAACATCCTTGCGTCCCCGGCGTCCCCGAATTACGACCCGATCATCGAGATGATCCGCAAGAGGCTCGAGGATCCCGAAGAGTGGGAGAAGATCCGGCGTAAAGGCGGGCACCGCGTCATGGATTTTCCGGTTCCGGGAGACACGTTAATCGCCGGGGTCCGACGCGCGGAGGTTCCCGGAGATCTCGACTGCGTCAGCGCCATCATTTTCAGCCGCAAGCAGGCGTTCGGCACTCTCGAAGAAACCATTCACATGGGGATTCTCACAGCTCTCGTGGCCTTGGGGGCTTCGCTCGCGGTGGGGTTTTTTATTGCCGGGCGAATCGCGACCCCTCTCAAGGGCCTTGCTGCGGCGGTTGCCAGGATCGGCCGCTTCGACCTCGGCCAACACCCGGTGCCACGCTCCAGCGTCCGCGAAATCCGCGCGCTTTCGGACTCGATCGAACTCATGCGCTCGGGCCTCCAGTCGTTCTCACATTATGTGCCGGTGGACCTTGTCCGGGACCTCGTGCAGGGCGGGGGGGTCGCCGCCCTTGGGGGCGAGAGGCGCGAGGTCACGATCATGTTCTGCGATCTTGCCGGCTTCACTGCCTACTCCGAAAATACCGAACCGGAGGAGGCGGTCGAGATTCTGACCCGTTACTTTGAGGACTTCGGAAACGCGATCGATGCCAACGATGGGGTCATCGACAAGTTTTTGGGCGACGGGATGATGGCCATCTTCAACGCCCCGGCGCGGATCGCCGATCCCGCCGCCGCGGCCTGCCGGTCGGCGCTGCAGGGGATCGCCGTGATGCAGTCGAGGGGGAGCCGGTTCGCTGTCCGCATCGGCCTGCACTGCGGGGAATGCCTGATCGGAAATGTGGGGACAGCGACACGGTTCACCTATACCGCGATCGGCGACTGCGTGAACCTCGCCAGCCGACTCGAAGGGCTCAACAAAACCTACGGCACACAGATCATCGCGAGTTCCACTTTCCAACAGGCGGCCGGAGAAGCGGAATTTGTTTGGCGGCGGCTCGATCGGGTCACGGTCGCCGGCCGCGCCGCGCCACTGGACGTCTTCGAACTCGTGGGCCTGCGCGCGGAGGCGTCCGAGGAGGTCCTGCGGGTTGCGGAGAGTTACACCGTCGCATTTGAGGCGTTTTTGCGACGTGATTTCCAGGAAGCCGCCCGGCTCTTGAAGCAGCCGATCCTTGCGGCAGACAAGCCGTCGAGGTTGCTCACGGCCAGAATCGAACAGGAGTTTTCTTCCTCCGCAGAGCCCAGCTGGGAAGGGGTGAACCGATTCGAGGAGAAATAGCAGCGGCGACGGCCGCGAGGGAGGGCGAGGCTCCGTCCGAGTCGTGATTGATTGGGGCTCACACGGTTCGCCCTCCCATCGTGGGCGTTACGCACGCGGATCAGAGCCTGTCGCTCCGGCTTGTGCGCGATCAGGCTCTCGAATAGCTTGCCGCCATGCGAACGCTTCTTTCATGCGCCTGCTGCATGCTTTTGATCTCCGTCCCGACGGGCCGGTGCGCGGAGCCAGCTGGTCCGTCCGCGGATCTTGCCCGACTGAAAAACCCCGATGCGGAGGTGCGCATCGAGGCGTTGCGCGCGCTGCAGACCTCGCTCGACCCGCGCATTCCGGAGGCGGTGTTTCCGCTGCTGGCCGACGAGGGAAATTCGATCCGCCGTCTTGCCGCCCGCGCGGTGGGCAGCCGCTGGTGGCAGATTCCCAAAGAGCGCGTGCCCGCTTTCGTCGCGGCTCTCAAGCGCAATGAATCCAGCGAGCATGAAGACGAGAGAAACATGGTGCAGCGCGGCATCGGCCTGCTCACCCGCAACTACCGGGGCAAAATGTTGCCACGCAGTTCCGACGGGCGCTGGGTGATCTACGAGCGGCTCGGGACCCCGTGCCTGATCGATACCAAAACTGAAACCGAAGAACTGCTGGGCTGGGCTCCTGAACTTCGCGCTGGGTGGCTCTCCTCCTCGTGGGGCAACGCAGAAACCGCCGGATCCGTGCGGTGGCATGACAAAAAAGATATCGCCGCACTTTCGATCCTCTTGAACCGCAAGGAATCCGCCGTCTGGATCTGGCGACACCAGTCCGGCCTGAGAAAGATTGAGATTGATGAGATCCTCAAAGCACTCGGATGTCGGCAGGACGATATGAATTTTGCAGGCGGGTTTTTTGTGGATATCAAGGGATGGAAAGGCGACGAGCTACGGTTCGAGGTGTCCTACAGCACGAAGAAGGGCGACGAGTATTCTGATCACACGGCCGTGCTCGGCTGGGATGCGTCGAAGAACAAGCTGCGGGTGATTTCGCGCGAGGCGGGCGAGCGCTGATGAGGCGCTTTCTCGAACGTGGGGGAGGCTGGGTGGCTGGACAATTTGTGCTGCTCGCATGCCTGGTCGTGCTGGCTCTCCGGTATCCGGGCGTTGGTCCGCTGGCTTGGAGATGCGCCGGGGCATTGATTCTGGTCATCGCTGCAGCCGTTGCGATCGCGGGAACAAAGGCGCTCGGTAAAAACCTCACCCCGTTCCCGGAACCCGCCGCCAACTCCCGACTGGTTCAAAGCGGGATCTACGCAAAAATCCGGCACCCGCTTTACACCAGCGTGATCCTGGCCGGATTTGGATGGACGCTCGTTTGGCTGAGCTGGCCGGCGCTCTTTGCGGCAATGGCACTGCTGCCATTCTTCCACGCGAAATCCTGCCGGGAAGAGGGCTTCCTCCGCCGGAAGTTTCCCGAGTATCGCGACTACGAAGCCCGCACCCGCCGGTTTGTTCCCGGGATATACTGATCGCTGTCCCCGACCTGTGGCATTTTCCAAGACCCATCTTTCCGAGCGCTCGCTGCTGATCCTGCTGGCGGCCGTGCAGTTCACCCACATCATGGATTTCATGATCATGATGCCGTTGGGGCCGATGCTGATGCGGCAGCTTTCGATCTCGGCGGCGCAGTTCAGCACGCTCATCGCGGCCTACACGATGACGGCGGGGGTCATCGGGCTGCTCGTCGCGCCATTCATCGACCGCTTTGACCGGCGCCGGGTTCTGGTGGTCGCCTACGTGGGGTTCATCGTGGGGACGTATTGCTGCGCGACCGCGGACACGGTGGGTGGCCTGCTTGCGGCGCGGGCGGTTTGCGGCGCGTTCGGCGGAGTTTCCAACGCGACCATCCTCGCCATCGTGGGCGATCTTGTGCCGGCACAGCGACGCGGGGCAGCGATGGGGATCATCATGACCTCGTTCTCCGCGGCGGCCGCGTTCGGGGTGCCATTCGGATTATTTCTCGCGCAGCAGTCCCGCTGGGAAACGCCGTTTTTCCTCCTTGTGGGAATTGCTGTCTTGGTCGAGGGGCTGTTGCTGATGTTCCTGCCCCACGTGCGCGGGCACCTGGTGAATGGCCCGCCGGCTTCATGGAGAAATTTTCTTGCTTTGCTCTCGGACGGAAATGCCTGGCGTGCGCTTCTGCTGATGGTTTCGCTGGTGTTCGGGCACTTCACGATCATCCCGTTTCTGTCGCCGCATCTCGTTTTCAATCTCAAGCTGCCGGAAAACTGCCTCGCGCTAGTCTATGTGCTGGGCGGACTGCTCACCATCGTCACCGCGCCGTATATCGGAAAGCTTTGTGACCGGCTGGGTCGTGCGCGGGTTTTCACGGTATTGGTCTGCGTGTCCGTCGTGGTGGTGCTTATTCTCACGCATGCAGGCCCGCTCCCGATCCCGGCAACGCTGGCACTGAGCGGCGTGTTTTTTGTTTTTGCGAGCGGCCGGTATGTGCCGGCGCAGGCGGTGCTGACCTCCGCGGTTCCCTCGGCGCGCCGGGGGGGCTTCATGAGCCTCACCGCCTGCACCCGCGATTTCTGTACTGGCCTAGCGGCGATCATGGCTGGGCGGGTCGTGCTTCGGACCCCCGACGCGCTCCTGCACGTGAACTGGCTCGGCTGGCTGGCCGTGTCGGTCAGCCTGCTGAGCCTCTGGTTGATCCGGCGGGTGAAAGCGGTTCATGAACCGGTTCCGCCCGCCAACGAATCCGGTTTGCCGATGGGCGTGACGGCAGAGGGATGAGCGTGCTATTCTATTTGCTGACAGCCACTGAATCCCTGACATGAAATTCCTCGCCGCCTTTTCCGTGGAGCAGTCTCTCGTGCTGAATCTCCCGCCGTTCCTGCTCGGAATAGTCTGCATTCTCGGTCCGATGATCCTCGCGCTCGCTGGGCTTCTCGTGACGAGGAAGTTGATTCCGAACCAATTTCTGAGCCAGCACCACGAAGTGACCGGCGCGATTTTCGGCACCTTGGGAACGGTTTACGGCATCTTCCTAGTGTAGTGTCTCGTAAATAGCTTTACGATGTGCTTGCCTTCTTTTTTCCCCTCGGCTGAGTGCATCCGGGTTTGATTTCCTCCAGTTTCGCCCTTGCCCGATCAATCTTTTTCATAATGTCCT
>Ga0194053_10000208_pt1 | contig 46130 bp, 28 predicted proteins | sample SepL228m_MetaG_FD_161684 | JGI IMG/M metagenome (GOLD analysis project Ga0194053, IMG submission 161684) | Anoxic zone freshwater microbial communities from boreal shield lake in IISD Experimental Lakes Area, Ontario, Canada - Sep2016-L227-8m | ecosystem: Environmental > Aquatic > Freshwater >... | reverse complement strand
CCGGCAAGGATCTCTCGCAGTACACCAGCATCCCGGAAATGGCCGATCGCCTCTGCGTGATGCTCAAACCCGAGGAGACGCCCGCGGGTGAGGTGGCGTTCTTCGGCCACAGCATGGGAGCACTGCTCGCCTTCGAGGTCGCGCTGCGCTTCGAGCAGGCGGGCAATCCCATTGCCGCGCTGTTCGTCTCTGCTGCTGCTGCCCCCGGACTTCTGCGCCGCATCGCCAATCTGCAGGGTTCGGATGCACATCTGTTGAGCACGGTCAGCACTGTCACGGGTGCCAACCCGGAATTCCTCAACGACGAAAAGTTCGCCGCGACGCTGTTGCCAACGTTGCGTGGACTCAAGGCCGTCACCGGCTACGAGAGCCCGCCGGAGGCGAAGGTTTCCTGCCCGATCCACGCGATGATGGCCGACAACGACGAACTGGGCACCGAGGAACTGATGTCGCCGTGGCAGCAGCGGACCACCGCGACTTTCGACCTAACGGTCTTCAGCGGCGGGCACTTCTATATGAACGACAACCTGCCGCAACTGGCCCAGTGGATAGAGGAGCGGGTTCTACAGGCGTGCGCGCGCAGCCCTGGCCGCCCCAGCTGAGATTTAGCTAAGAGCATAGGAGGTGCCCGTTAATCGTTTGCCGGGCAAGTCCATTAATAGACTGTCACCAGGCTGTTCAGCCCGTGAATAGGAGATAAAAAGCAGTTCAGATCGGTTTCCAACACTGGCCGACTATCCAGTAATTCATATGGCAGCAAACAATATTAGTGTGCCTCAAAGTCGCGCAGCGAAGGTAATCTTGCCGCTCGGCCAGGCGAGTATTACACTAAGCTGATAGATTGGGGGAGCGACGAGCACTCATGGTTGAGTGCTTTGAGCGCTGAGTTTTGGCTTGCGACCGGCCTCGATGTGTTTGTCAGTCTCCGGATCTGCGATCCACGGGTACCCCACCCGGACCGTTACACCGATAGCGAAGAGGTTGATCAGCATGATGCAGACCGATCTATCCCTCCCGGCTCTGCTCCTGCGCCGTGCTACCGAAGAGCCGGACGCAACCGCCTACATTTTCATGGACCCCGAGGTGACCGGCACCGGCGAGGCCGAGACGCTTACCTGGTCGGAGCTGCACCGGAAAGCGCTGGTCCTGGCCGAAGAGTTGCGTCTGCACGGTGCTCCCGGCGACCGGGTCGCGATTATGGCTCCGCAGGGTCTGGACTACATCGTGTCCTTCCTCGGAGCGCTGCAGGCCGGTTTCATCGCCGTCCCGCTGTCAGTGCCACAGTTCGGCGTACACGACCAGCGGGTAGCGTCTGCGCTGGAGGACAGCCAGCCTGTCGTTTTGTTGACCACTTCGTCTACCGTCGCTGATGTCAACAAGTACGCCTCAGGACAGGGCGGCCGTCCCGCGCCGGCCGTGATCGAGGTCGATCTGCTTGATTTCGACGAGACCCGGGCACTGGACACCACCGACCATTCACGTTCAGGACCGGCGTACCTGCAGTACACCTCGGGATCGACCCGCACGGCGGCCGGTGTGATCGTCTCGCACCGCAACGTGACATCAAATGTCGAGCAGATCATGCTCGACTATTTCGGCACCACCTCGCTGCCGGAGGAGACCACGGTCGTGTCGTGGTTGCCCTTTTTCCACGATCTCGGGCTGATCATGGGTGTCTGCTCACCCCTGGTGACCGGGCGCAAGGCGGTGCTGATGAGCCCGCTGGCGTTCCTGCTGAAGCCCGCCAGCTGGATCCAGCTGATGGCCAAGCACCCGCACTGCTTCTCGGGCGCACCCAACTTCGCCTTCGAGCTCGCGGCGCGGCGAACCTCTGATGCCGATATGGAAGGGCTCGACCTCAGCCGCGTCCACGTCATCCTCAGTGGTGCAGAACGCGTGCACTCCGCAACCGTCAATCGCTTCGTCACCCGCTTCGCCAAGTTTGGACTCAAGGACAGGGTGGTCCAGCCGTCCTATGGTCTGGCTGAGGCGACGCTGTACGTGGCCACGCCCGACGTCGCGGACCCAGTTCGCACTGCCCACTTCGACCTTGCGAAACTTGCCGCCGGTGTCGCGCTGCGCTGTGCGGCCGGCCAGGAGGCCAGCACTGAACTCGTCACCTACGGCCCTCCGCGGGCCTACCCGGTCCGGATCGTCGACCCGGAGACCGGGATTGAGATGCCTGAGGGCTGCATTGGCGAGATCTGGGTTCGCGGCGACAACGTGGCGCTGGGCTACTGGCAGAAGCCTGAGCTCACCGCCAGTGTCTTCCGCGCTCAGATCAACAATCCGTCCCCGGGCACCCCTGCCGGGCCGTGGCTGCGCACCGGTGATCTCGGCGCACTCTCCGATGGTGAGTTTTTCATCATGGGCCGACTCAAGGACCTGCTGATCGTCGATGGGCGCAACCACTACCCCGATGACATCGAAGCCACCATCCGGGAGATCACCGGGGGCCGAGTGGCCGCGATCGCCGTCGAGGACGACTCCAGCGAGAACCTCGTGGCGATCGTTGAACTCAAGCCGGCGGACGCCGACGAACAGGACTCGCAGCTGAACACTGTCAGCCGCGCGGTGAAAACCGCGATCTGGAAGGAGCACAGCCTTCGCGTCGGCGACCTCGTTCTGGTGTCGCCCGGATCGATCCCTATCACTACCAGCGGCAAGATCCGTCGGTCATCATGTGCTGATCTATACCGCGGCGGCGAATTCAACCGGTTAGATATAGCGGTATGACCTCAGAGGCAGACGCCCACGCCGAACTTCGTCACTGGCTGGTCGACTACCTCATCACGAATCTCGGATGCAGTCCAGAGGAGATCGACCTCGACGCTCCATTCAACGAATTGGGTGTCGGATCACGTGATGCCGTCGTCCTGTCCGGCGAACTGTCCGAACATCTCGGGCAGCCGGTCTCTCCGGTCGACTTCTGGCAGAACCCCACGATTAACGCGCTTGCCGCTGCGCTGCTGGCCGGAGATTCGGAGGCTGTCGGCGCCGTGCCCGGTGTCACCGCCGGCATAACGAACGAGCCGATCGCGATCATCGGACTGGGTTGCCGGCTGCCGGGAGATATTCACGGCCCGGACGCACTGTGGGATTTTCTGGCCACTGGTCGCTCGGCAGTCGGCACAGTGCCTGACGGACGCTGGCAGGCGTTCGACGACGGTACGCCGAAAACGGCAGCGGCGTTAGCGCACACGACCCAGTGGGGTTCATTCCTCGACGACATCGACGCCTTCGACGCCGAATACTTCAGCATCACGCCGCGGGAAGCCGACCGGATCGATCCGCAACAACGGCTGTTACTCGAGGTCGCCGTGGAGGCATTTGAGCATGCCGGCATCCCGGCCGAAACGCTGCAGCGTTCCCAAACCGGTGTATTCGTCGGTTCTTGTGTGAGTGAATACGGCTACCTCGCCTCTCGTGACTTGAGCAAGATCGACGCCTGGACCGGAACGGGTGGTGCCCTCAGCATCATCGCAAACCGGCTGTCCTACTTCCTGGATCTGCGGGGCCCTTCGCTCACGGTTGACACCGCATGCTCGTCGTCACTTGTTGCTGTGCACCTGGCCTGCCAGAGCCTGCGTACAGGGCAATCGGAACTTGCGATTGCCGCCGGGGTGAACCTCATCCTTTCGCCAGTCGTGACGCGCAGCTTCGATGCGGCCGAAGCGATGTCGCCCACCGGCGCCTGTCACGCTTTCGACGCGGCCGCCGATGGATTCGTCCGCGGCGAGGGCTGCGGGGTCGCCGTGCTCAAACGACTCTCCGACGCGATTCGCGACGGCGACCAGGTCCTCGCGGTCGTACGTGGCTCAGCGGTTAATCAGGACGGTCGATCCAACGGTCTGATGGCGCCGAACCCCGCCGCCCAGGCTGCGGTGTTGCGCGCCGCATGCGCCGATGCCGACGTACAGCCGCTAGAGGTCGACTATGTCGAGGCGCACGGCACCGGCACGCTACTCGGCGACCCGATCGAAGCCCGTGCCCTCGGGGCGGTCTACGGGCGGGGCCGGCAGCCGGATGCGCCACTGCTGGCCGGCGCGGTCAAGACCAATCTCGGCCACCTGGAGGCAGCCGCGGGCATCGTCGGCCTGATCAAGGCAACCCTGGCGGTACAGCGTGGCACGATCCCGGCGAATCTGCACTTCGATACGCCGAATTCCCACATTCCTTTTGACCAGCTGCGCTTGAAAGTTGTTGCTGAAGCGACCGATTGGCCGGAAACCGGCCGTCCGCGTCTCGCGGGTGTGTCTTCGTTCGGCTTCGGTGGCACGAACGCCCACATCGTGCTTGAGCAGGCACCCGAGATGAGCGAGCCGGAGCCGGCGACGATCTCGCCGGTAAGCACTTTGGTAGTCAGCGGAAAGAGCACAGAGCGCATGGCCGAGATGGCCAACACCCTGGCTGACTGGATGACCGGTGCGGGCGCGCAGGTGCCACTGGCCGATATCGCGCACACACTTAATCACCATCGGACTCATCACCCGATTTTCGGCACGGTATGCGCAACCGAACGTGATGAGGCAGTGGCTGGCCTCCGTGCGCTGGCTGCCGGGCAGCCCGCAACCGGTGTTGTCGGCCCGCATCCGGGAGAGTGCGGTTCGGGCACGGTTTTCGTGTATTCCGGCCAGGGTTCGCAGTGGGCGGGAATGGGACGGCAGTTACTGGCTGACGAACCGGTATTCGCGGCAGCCGTCGCGGAGCTGGAGCCCGACTTCGTTGCGCAGCTAGGGTTTTCGCTCCGTGATGTTTTGGCCAACGGAGAGCCGGTGGATGGCTCGGTACGGGTCCAGTCGGTGTTGGTCGGTATCCAGTTGGCGCTGACGGCGCTGTGGCGCTCCTACGGTGTTGAACCTGATGCGGTCGTCGGCCATTCGATGGGCGAGGTCTCTGCTGCAGTGGTTGCCGGCGCGCTGAGCCCGGCTGAGGGATTGCGGGTGATCGCCAGCCGATCGCGCTTGATGGCGCAGCTCGTTGAGAAGGGCGCGGTGGCGTTGCTGGAGCTCGATGCTGCCGCGACCGAAGCACTGATCGCCGATTACCCCGGCGTGACAGTGACGGTGTATTCGTCTCCGCGACAGACTGTCGTTGCGGGTCCGACCGAGTCGGTCGAGGCCGTCATTGCCGCAGCCCGCGAGCAGAACGTGTTCGCCCGGAGGGTGAATATGGAGGTGGCGTCCCATACCGCGATGATGGACCCGATCCTGGACGAACTACGAACCGAGTTGGTTTCTCTGGCGCCCCAGGTGCCGCGGATCCCGATCTTCAGCACAGTCGATCAGGCGGACCCTGCGGCGTTGTTCACCGCCGACCACTGGGTGGCCAACGTCCGCAACCCGGTCCGGTTCAGCCAGGCGATCGCGGCCGCCGGTGTGAACCACTGCACCTTCATCGAGATCAGCCCGCACCCCGTTCTCACCAGGGCGACTTCGGACACGCTCGATGACCCGGACGTCGGCAATGCGCATCACCACAGTCTCGGCACACTGCAGCGTGAGGCCCACGACACAGTCGCATTTCACACCAGCCTCAACGCGACGCATACGGCGCGGGCACCGCTCGGTGCACACCCGCCGGAGCCGCACCCCGTCATCCCGACCACTCCGTGGCGCCACACTCGGCACTGGATCGACATGGCACCGGCGTTGTCCAGTGCCGGATTCAGTGGATCGAGCCGGAACGGAAAACTTCTGCTGCGACCGGAGGACAGCCCCGTCCCGGCAGACTGGCTGTATCAGCCGACGTGGCAGGTCCGCGCGTTACCGGCAGCCGATGCCGCTATTGCCGGGCCCTGGCTCGTCATCGGTGATACGGACCTAGGCACCGAGCTTGGTCGGGGATTGGCGCACTGCAGCGAGAGGGCTGTGCTGCGCGTCGCGCTCAACGAGGTCGACAACGTGGTGTTCGCGCCGCCCTCCACCGGTACCCTGCTCGATATCGAATCGGCCTACGACCTTTTTAACGAGGCCAGAGCCCTTGTCGAAGAACTCATTTCGATGTCTTCGCCGCCGAAACTGTTCATCATCACGCGCAACGCCCAGCCTGTTATCGAAGGCGACCGGGCCAATGCGACCCACGCTGTCCTCTGGGGGCTGGGCCGCACGCTCGCGCTGGAGCACCCCGAAATCTGGGCGGGCTTGATCGATGTCGATGAGTCGATGCCTGCGGCGTTAACTGCTCGATGTGTCCTCGCCGAGGGTCAGGCCTGCGACGGTGAGGATCAAGTGGTGTATCGGGCAGGCGCCCGCCATGTGCCGCGTTTGGAACATGTCGCTCCGTGGTCGGCACCGACGGAGGTGATCGGCCCCGACACCAGTCATCTGGTCATCGGAGCCACCGGGCATATCGGTCCGCACTTGATCCAACAACTGGCTGACATGGGTGCGGGAACGATCGTGGCCGTGTCACGAAACCCAGGTGGGCGGCTCAACGAACTCGCCCAGCGACTCTCGTCGGCGGGGACGACCCTCATCGAGGTCGCCGCTGACGCCACAGACGAAGTTGCTATGTCGACGCTGTTTGAACGGTTCGGTTCCGATCTCCCGGCCCTTGAGGGCATCTACCTGGCGGCCTACGCCGGCGGACCCGTGGCGTTGTCCGGCATGACCGACGAGGACGTCGCCACCATGTTCCGTCCGAAGTTGGATGCCCTCGGTGTAACGCACGCGCTGTCGCTGAAGAGGGATATCCGCCATTTCGTGCTGTTCTCGTCGATCTCCGGTCTGCTGGGATCTCGCTGGCTCGCCCATTACACCGCTACCAGTACCTTCCTCGATACCTTCGCCTATGCGCGCCGAAACCTCGGGCTCCCCGCCACCACCGTGAACTGGGGGCTGTGGAAATCGCTGGCCGATCTGCAATCGGACACCAGCCAGGTGACCTCGGATTCAGGACTCGTGCCGATGTCCGATGAGGTGGCCATTCGCGCGCTGCCGATGTTGATCAGTCCCGATGCGCCGGTGCGGTCCACTGTGGTGGATGCTGACTGGCCGTTGCTGGCCGCGGCATATCGCACCCGAGGTGCGCTGCGCATGGTTGACGACGTATTGGCCGAAATCGATGCATCGAATGCGGACCTGCCGGAGAGCGAGTTCGCGAAAGCTTTGCGCGAGTCTGTGCCGGAGCGACGTCGAGAGTTACTCGCCGAGCACATCGGAACGTTGGCCTCAGACGTGATGGGACTATCGTCGGCGGACACTTTGGATCCCGAGGTCGGTTTCTTCCAGCTCGGTATGGATTCGCTGATGAGCGTCACGCTTCAGCGTGGCCTCAGCGCGAGCCTCGGCATTACGCTGCCCGCGACGGTCATCTATGAGTACCCGACCATCTCCGCTCTCACCGACGCACTGTGCGAGCGGATGGGTTACCCGCCGGCGGATGATTCGCCTGCCGCCGGCCGACCCGGCCTCGGGGCTCGTGCCCAGCAACGCGCCCGTGCCCGCCAGGGAGCCCAGGCGGGTAGACGAAAAGGACGTGTGGTGTGACCACGGAGAACGCCAACGCAGGCGCGTCGAATGATTTGCCGCCCAACGCAATTGCGGTCATCGGAATGGCTGGCCGCTTTCCCGGAGCGGACTCGCTGACCCAGTTCTGGGACAACCTACGTCGCGGTGAGGAATCGGTCAGCACACTGTCCGAGGAGGTACTCACCGCCGCCGGGGTCAGTGCTAAGACGCTTGCCGATCCCGCCTACGTCCGCCGTGCGGCCATGCTCAACGGGATTGACGAGTTCGACGCCGAATACTTCGGGATCACCCCGTACACCGCGCGCATGATGGATCCGCAGCAGCGGTTGTTCCTGCAGACCTCCTGGCATGCCCTGGAGGACTCCGGATACGACCCTGCCACCTATGACGGGACGATCGGCGTTTTCGCCAGCAGCACCTCCAGCGGCTACCTGATGGACAACCTGATGTCACACCGCGACACCAGGAAGCTGGTCGGTGAGGGAATCACCGTCGAGATGTTCAACCTGGTGTTGCTCAACGACAAGGATCACCTGGCAACCCGGGTGTCGCACGAACTGAACCTGCGCGGGCCGAGTCTGTCGGTGCAGACCGCCTGTTCGTCGTCGCTGGTTGCGGTGCACCTCGCATGCCAGAGCCTGCTGGCTGGCGAATGTGATTTGGCGCTGACCGGTGCCGCGGCGATCCGGGTTCCGCATCACGTCGGGTACACCTTTGAGCCGGGTGCGATGGTGTCTCCCTCGGGTCACTGCCGACCATTCGACGTTCGGTCCGATGGCACCATCTTCGGCAGCGGCGTTGCCGCGTTGATCCTCAAACCGTTACAGGCCGCACTTGAGGACGGTGACCGGGTCCACGCAGTCATCCGCGGCTCAGCGATCAACAACGACGGCTCGATGAAGATGACCTATGCCGCGCCCGCCGTCGCAGGTCAGGCCGAAGTCATCGCCGAAGCGCAGGCTGTCGCCGATGTCGACTCCTCGACCATCGGGTATGTGGAGACCCACGGGACCGGCACCCCACTGGGCGACCCGATCGAAATCGAGGCGCTGCGACAGGCTTTCGAGCTCTCCGCAGTCACACGGTCGAGCCCGTGCGTTCTGGGTTCGGTGAAGTCGAACATCGGCCATCTCGATGCGGCATCCGGAGTCACCGGCCTGGTCAAGGCCATCCTGTGCCTGAAGAACAAGGCCATTCCGCCGACTGTGCACTACACCGCACCCAATCCCGAACTGCACCTTGAGGACACGCCGTTCGTGGTGGCGAACGCCTATACGCCGTGGGAATCTCACACTCCCCGCCGGGCCGGGGTCAGCTCCTTCGGTGTGGGCGGCACCAATGCGCACGTCGTTCTCGAGGAGGCGCCGGAGCCTGCCTCAGTCGCCGCCGGCCCGGACGGTCCGCAGGTTCTGCTGTTGTCGGCCCGCACCCCCGGGACACTCGACGATGCCAGGTCCGCATTGGCCGCCGAACTCGCCCGCGACGAAAATCTGTCACTGTCCGATATCGCGTTCACCCTGGCCAGCCGGCGGCAGCACGAGGTCAGGATGGCGGCCGTGGTGGCCGACCGCGCCGATGCATGTGTCGTGCTGGCCGCCGCCGAGCATGAGAACGTCTCGATCGGTCACTACCCGGTGGGTGTAACACCCGGTGCGGCGCAGGTGGCGTTCCTGTTTCCCGGTCAGGGCGCTCAGCATGTCGGCATGGCACGCGGCCTGTACGACACCGAGGCTGTGTTCCGGGAGAACTTCGACCGCTGTGCCGTCGGCTTCGCCGAAGAATTGGGCATCGACCTCAAATCCGAGGTGTTCGACGGGGACGGCCTGGAGCCCACCAACCTGGCCCAGCCGGCACTGTTCGCGGTGGAATACGCGCTGGCGCAGTTGGCCATGTCCTTCGGCGTAGCTCCGACGGCGCTTGCCGGACACAGCATCGGCGAACTGGTGGCCGCCACCCTGGCGGGGGTCTTCGACCTGGACACGGCGATCAGGGTCGTCTCGATGCGGGCACGCCTGATGCATGAGGCACCCCCCGGCGCCATGGTGGCCGTGGCGGCAAGTCCCGACGATATCGCCGCCCAGATGACCGCCGACGTCGACCTCGCCGCCATCAACGAATTCGGAAGTTGCGTGGTTGCCGGTCCCGTGGAGGCCATCCGCGACTTCACCAATCGCCTTGCCGCCGAAGCCATCGTGGCCCGGCGGGTCCGCACCTCGCACGGGTTCCACTCCCAGGCGATGGATACGGTCCTGGGACCCTTCGCCGAATTCCTCTCCGGTCTTACTCTGCACGCGCCTCGAATCCCGATGCTCTCCAACGTGACCGGTACCTGGATGACCGACGCGGAGGCTACCGATCCGAATCGCTGGGCCCAGCACATCCGATCCACCGTCCGGTTCGCCGACAATGTTTCGGCATTACTCGAAGATTCCGATCGGGTGCTTGTCGAGGTTGGACCCGGCGGAAGTCTCACCGGTTCGGCCGTGCGTCTTCCCGGATGGACCCAGACCCACCGCGCGGTCCGCCTGATGCGCCACCCCGTACAGACCCGCGACGATCGGGACGCCTTCCTGCTCGCGCTGGGGCAACTGTGGGCTGCCGGCGTCGAGGTGGACTGGACGAGGTTGTACGGCGAGCACCCGCAGCGCGTCACGTTGCCCGGCTATGCCTTTGCGCGCCAAAAGCATTGGATCGAACCGGATACCGCCGCCGTGCGGACGACCGGTGCGGGCGGCCAGGGCGGCGCATCAGCCGCCGAGGCCTCGTCGGCTAACGGTCAGGGCGGTGCACCGGCGGACGCCCGTGCACAAATGCAGGCGACCCTGCAGCGAATCTGGTCGCAGTGCCTTGGGGTGGAATCGGTTGCGCCGGGAGACAATTTCTTCGAGATCGGCGGTGACTCGCTGGTTGCGATCGGCGTCGCGATGACCGCGTCGCACGAAGGTGTCGAACTCACCCCCCAGGACCTCTATGACAATTCCAGTCTTAGTGCACTGGCCGACACCCTGGTCGCACGCCACGCCGCCGGCGGACTGGCCAGTCAGGACATCGGAGATCTGGATCCCCAGGTCCCGCCGAACATCCTGCGCTTCCTCGACAACGGACTTGCCGAGCCTGGTCGCTGGCGGGTGCCTCTGGTCCTGCGCCTGGATTCCCGGGTAAGTGCCGCCGATGTCACGGCGGTTCTGACCGCGGTGGTCAATCACCATGACGCACTGCGCATGCGGGTGGCCGACAACGCTGGAATCTGGGAGCAGCAAATCAGTGATCCCGACGATTTCGCCGACCTGACCGAGCGGGCACTGCCCGCCGCGGCCGGGCCGGGTAGCAGTGCGGAGCGGGACGCGCTGCTGGGGATCGTCGAGGACATCATCGCGGCACAGGATCTGAGCAGCGGGCCGCTGACGGCCGCCTATGTCGTCGACGCGCAGGCAGAGCCACGGTTCCTGGTGCTGACTCTGCATGCGATGGTCGACGACCCCACCTCGCGGGAGGTCTTGGTGACCGACCTGCTCACGGCGTTCGGGCAGCAGTTAGCCGGCAGTGACATCGCCCTGGAACCAGCGACCACGAGTTGGCGGGAGTGGTCGCAACGCTATGCGGCGCTGGCCTCCCATCCCGCGGTGCTGGAGCGGCGAGACTATTGGATCGGTACGGCGAGGATGGCGTCGTTGCGGTTGGCCGGGGCAGGGGAAGCCGGCTCGCCGGGGCCCGGCGATCTGATCAGAGTGCCGACGGCGCTGACCCCGGATCAGACGTCGCAGATCGACAACGCCCGGCGGCTGCTGCAGGCCTCGACCGAGGAGATCCTGCTGGCTGCGCTGGCGCGCCGACTGGCGGTCACACTCGGCGAGGGTGTCGCTGCGGTTGACCTTGCCGGTGCCGGACGGTCGGTGCTACGTCCGGAGGTGGACTTCCGCCGGACAGTCGGTGGGTTCTCCCCGATCTACCCGATCGCATTGCCGGTGATGGACGCGGCGAGTGCCAGCTCAACCCAGCTTCTCGCCGAGGTCAGCGAGGTCGTGAAATCCGTTCCCCACCAAGGGATTGGATATGGGCTGCTGCGTTATCTGCACGCCCCGACCGCCGCGGTGCTGGCGGCCGCCGGCGACGCGGATATCTACCTGTCCTACCTCGGCATGATCCCGGAGTGGCAGCAGGGCGACGGGCCCGTGCAGTTCGACAGCGATTCCGAACTGACGGTTCGCCAGACCCTGCCCGGCCTTGGCCATCCGCTGGAACTGCGGGCCTATCGGCACGGCGGCGTGCTGCACGTTGACTGGTGGTACGACAGCCGGTCAGTGCCTGCCGAAACCGTCGCGGACCTCGCGGAGCACTTCCCGGCCACCCTGATGACGCTGATCGGTGAAGCGTTCGCGGGTGACGGGGACAGCGATGACGACGAGGACGACGACGAGGCGCTCGCCCTGGTTGATTTGTCGGCAGCCGTTTCCGACGATGACGAATGATTGAGGGGAAGCCATGCCCCAGAACGCAGTAACAAGCTCCGATGAGGGTGTCGTGGTCAGCGGTGTCGCAAAGTCCTTTGGCTCGGTAGATGCGCTGCGCGATGTCTCGTTCCACGTCAGCCGGGGTGAGGTGGTCGCGCTGCTTGGCCCCAACGGCGCCGGCAAGACCACCATGGTGGAGATCCTCTCGACTCTGACCAAGCCGGATCGCGGACGGGCCAGCGTGGCCGGTCACGATGTGGTCACCGACCCCGCGATGGTGCGCCGGTCGATCATGCTCACCGGTCAGCACGTTGCCGTCGACGATATGCTGACCGGTTACGAGAACGTGGTGATGTTCGGCCGGCTGCAAGGCCTAAAGAAGTCGGCGGCGAGGGCCAGGGCTGACGAACTACTGAGCCACTTCGACCTGTTGGCTGCCGCTGGCCGCCGGGTCGGCACCTACTCGGGCGGTATGCGCCGTCGTGTGGACATTGCCTGCGGGTTGGTGGTTCGCCCCGAGGTTGTGTTCTTGGACGAACCCACCACCGGTCTGGATCCCCGCAGCCGCCAAGCTATCTGGGAGCTGGTCGGCGCCTTCAAGGAGGCCGGCATCGCAACGCTGTTGACGACTCAGTATCTGGAGGAGGCCGACGCGCTCAGCGACCGCATTGTTGTGATCGATCACGGAACAGTCGTCGCACAGGGAACGGCCGACGAGCTCAAGGAGCGCACCGGCGGCAGTTACTGCGAGATCGTGCCGCGCGATCCCGCTGACATCCACGCCGTGGCCGACGCGTTAGGGCCGCTGCTCCCGGAGTTCAGCCGGGCCGCTCTGACTCCGGAGTCGGACCGCGTGAGTCTGCCCGCCCCCGAGGGACCGCGCACGTTGAGTGCCGCCTTGGCGCGGTTGAGCGCGGCGAACATCGAGCTGGCCGATATCGCGTTGCGCCGACCCTCGCTGGACGACGTGTTCCTGTCGCTGACCGGATCTCGGGTTGGTGACCGCGACGGAGAACGTACGGCCAGTGAGGTCCTGTCGTGACGGCACTGACGGCGGCGCGACCGGTCCCATCGAGCCTGCAGCAGTGGTGGGTGCTGACGGCGCGGCTGACCATCCCCAGCTTACGCAATGGCGAGGTCGCGTTGGGCATCACTGCATCGGTGGCGGCGACGGCGGCTTTCTACATCCCGCTGAATCGGATTATGGCCGGCCCCGACCTAACAATGAGCAGTTATGCCCAGTACCTCCTGCCGCTGATCACCTTGCAGGCCATCGCGTTCGCGTCAGTCACCACCGCGTTCCGGGCAGCGACCGACTCGGTGACTGGGCTTAACCGCAGGCTTAAGGCGCTGCCGATTGCGTCGTTGACACCACTAGCAGCTCGGATCTCGGCCAGTTTCTACCGGTGTGCGATCGCGCTGGCCGCCGCGCTGGTGTGTGGCTATGTCATCGGGTTTCGATTCCACCGCGGGCCGCTCTATACCGCGGCGTTCTGCTTGGTGGTGCTTCTTACGGGTCTGGCTCTGTCGTTCATCGGTGACGTCATCGGGACCAACTCTCGCAATCCCGCGGCGACCACACAGTGGTTGCTGTTGCCCCAGATGATCTTCGGATATCTGTCAGTGGGAATCCAACCGGTGCAACGCTTTCCCGAGTGGATCCAGCCGATCGTGCGCAATCAACCCGTTTCTCAACTCGTCTACGCATTACAGGCGCTGGCCGGGGACAGCGCCCCCGAAACGGCGGCGGTCACCTGGTCGGTCGTCGGTCCGGCCCTGGCCTGGGTGCTGGTCCTGATTGCGCTGACAGTGCCACGGGCTGTCGTGGTCTACCGGCGGAGAACCTGATGACGGCCCTTGTCGGCGCTTCGAGCGCCGTTGACACCAAGTCTTATTCGGAGAACTCGCTGCCCCACCTGCTGTCACAAACGAGGGTACTCACACGGCGATTGCTGGTCCGGTGGGCCCGCAACCCCATGACGATCGCGTATGCGTTGATATTGCCTGTTTTATTCCTACTCGCGGTTAACGTCGTCCTCGGCGACTCGATCAGGGCGATTACCGGCGAGAACGGGCTCTACCGCAGCGTTCCGCTGACGGCGCTGGTGGCCGCGATGTCGGGATCGGCAGTGGGCATGGTCGGCATCATCGGCGAACATCTCGACGGTTTCCTTACCCGGCTTTGGGTGCTGCCGTTGCACCGCACCGCTGGCCTGCTGTCCAGGCTGGTCGCCGAAGTCATTCGGCTCTTTGTTACTGCGCTGGTCATCTTGTGCGTTGGGATCATCCTCGGGTTCCGTTTCCACCAGGGATGGGCAGGTGCTTTGTTGTGGCTGACCGTACCGGTGATCTTCGGTGTGGCGTTTTCGTCCGTGGTGACCATGATCGCGCTTTATTGGCCGAAAGCGCTTCTGGTGGATGCGATTCAGCCCGTGGTGGGTCTCGGCCTCGCCTTGTGCACCGGGCTCGTACCGGTGGATAAGTATCCGGACTGGGTTCAGCCGTTCGTCCTGCATCAGCCGATGTCGACCGCTGTTGACACGATGCGAGGCCTGGCAGTGGGCGGTCCGGTTCTGATGCCGATGCTGAGCACCTTGGCGTGGTCTGCAGGGATCGTGGCGGTCTGTCTGCTGCCGCTGATGGTGGGCTACCGCCGGGCCAGCACGAGCCGATAGCCGTCGTGCAGTGACCATGCGTCGAAGGGAAGGTTGACCACAGTGTTTGGCTCAACGCCGATCCGCTACCTGTCGCCCAGTGAGGAGTTCTACGCGAAATCCGGGAGCTTCGTCAGTCTCACCGTCACTCTGCGCGGTCCGGTGGACGTGGGCGCGATGGCGGATGCTTTCGAGACGCTGTTGCGAGTACACCCCGTCCATGCCGGTCACCTCGAACGGGGCGCCGACGGCAGGCACCAGGTTGTGGTCGACGAATACGAGCATGAAGGAATGTGGCTCGAGAAGATCGACGCCACGTCCACCGGGCGGCTGCCGAAGCAGTCCGAGGCACTGGTCAACCTGCGACTCAGAACAGTCGAGGAGCGGTCCGAACTCACCCTTTTCGCAAACCATGCGCTGTCCGACGCGCACCACGCGTTTGCGCTGCTGGATAAGCTTTTCGGCTGGTATACCGACATCGTCGCCGGCACCGGCGTCGGGCCGGTCACGACTGAGCCCGTTCCGGAGTCGTTGGAGGCAGTACTTGCCGAGCGTGGCATCGTCAAACTTCAGCGGTTTGGCCTGGAGCGCTTCCTGCCGGCGATGTTCGCCTACGAGCTGCCTCCCTCCAGGCGGAACGCCGGACGGGTTGGCGCCCAGTCGGTTCTGGTGCCGTCGGCCACCTGTCGACTCTCCCGCGAGGAGACCCATGCCCTGGCCGGATTCTGTGCCGATCGACGGGTCAGTCTCAACGCCCTGACCGCCGCTTCGATCCTGCTGGCCGAGTGGAAGATTCGCCAGACCCCACACCTTCCGATCCCCTACATCTACCCGGTCGATCTGCGCTTCCGCCTAACTCCGCCGGTCGGTGCTACCGAGGCCACCAACCCGGTGGGGGTAGCGATGTACCTGGCTGAGATCCATTCGGGCACCGACATCTTGGACTTGGCCCGCGACATCGTCGAGACGTTCCGCGCTGATCTGGCTGAAGGAGTGATCCAGCAGTCGTTTCTGCACTTCGGCCTGGAATACCATGGAAACCCGCCCGGACTGCCCGACGTCGTAATGGCCACGGACGGCGGGAAGCTGCCCCCCCTGCGAACTCCGCCCGATCTGGTGGTCGAGCAGTACGCGCTCGATTTGCTGTTCGCGTCGACATCGGCGGGAGTCGACATGTATTCGGTCGGTACGTTTAGTGGTCGTCTGATGGTCACCTATCACAGCCACGGACCCGAACCCGAACGGTATGTCGCCGAGATCCACAAGATCCTGGCGGATATCCCCTCGCGCTACGGATTGGCTACAGAGTAGCGAAAACTGGAGGGGCTCAGCCGACTTGGGCCATCAATTGGCGTAAACCGACGTTCATTCCCTTAGCTATCTCGGGCAGGTCGGGCAGCACGTCCGGACATGAAATCAGGCCGACGTGCAGCTTTCCATCAAACGGGGCCACAGTGATGTTGAGCCCCGCGCCGAGCATGATCGGTCCCAGAGGGTAGGCGGCTGTGATTTTGGCACCCAAGAAGTAGTGACCCAATGGTCCCGGCACGCTGGACACCACGACGTTATACATCGGTCTGGATTGGGTCACGCGGCCGTATACACGCTTGGCGGTCCCGAAGATGGCCCGGCCGCCCAGCTGCGCCAAGTCCTCCAGCAGCGTGGGACCGATCGCCACACTGTGCTCCTTGGCGATCGTGTTTGACTTGGCTACCGCTTTGAGCCTTACCACCGGATCGGCCATCTGGGTCTGCAGTGTGGTGATCATTCCCGAAACCTGGTTCCTTCCCAAGCGATCCGGTGCGCGCACGGACGCCGGCACCAGCGCGGTCAGGGAGGAACTCGGCAGTTGGTGGCGGTCGAGCAGAAATTGCCGTATCGCCCCGCTCACCAGTGCGGTCACCACATCGTTGACGGTGACCCCGAAGTGGTTCTTCACCTTCTTGACCTCGTCGAGATCCAGGCGGGTGAACGCGACATTGCGGTTAGCGGTGAAGCGGCTGTTGAACACCGTCCGCGGAGCGCTGAAGGGAGCCGCCATCGCACGGCCGAGCGGCGCGCGCCGGTAGGCGTCACGCAGTGCTTTAACGGTCTCGGGCAGGACTTTGCGCACCAGCTGCAGGGGCCGGGCAGCGAATCGCATCAGGCCGCCCAACGCGATCCGTATAGGCCGGTCGTGTCCTGGGACGACAACTAGTTCCTGAGTTGGCGGGTCGGGTTCGGTACTGCACAACCTGGCGAAAAGTTCCGCAAATGTGACACCGTCTGCAGCCGCATGGTGCATCTTGATCACGACGGATAGTCGTTCGGTGCTGGGCGCGCCATCGAGGCCCTCAATGACCCACATCTCCCATAGTGGCCGTGCACGATTCAGCGGCAACCCGGCCAGATATCCACAAATATCAGCAAGTTCTGCGGGACCTCCCGGTGCCGGAACTGCCATCCGGTGCACGTGCTGTTGAACGTTGAAATCGGGGTCTTCTACCCACGCAGGATGGTCGATATTCAGCAGTCTGCTCGACAGCTTTTCCCTGAACTCCGGTATCGCTCGGATTCGGTCCGCCATCTCGTCGCGGAATTGGTCGTAGGTGTAACCCCCGGGAATAGTGGTGGTGTCCAGCTCCAGCACTAACAGCATTTGCATAGGCTGGATCGCGGTCTCGAGGTTCAGGAAGCTGGCGTCTAGTCCGGTGAGCCATTCTGGACGTTGGATGTCACGTTGCACATTTTCGATCCTACGTGTCCGCCGCAATGAGCATCGCGTGTGCGTATGTGGCGCAGTGCAGCGAGGTTGACTCCCATCTACGATGAGGACCGTACAAACGGCGCCGGCTCAGGTGGCTGGTGAGGAAGCCCATCGGAGATTGCGAGGTTGAGATGGTCGCCTTGATCACCGGGGCATCGACCGGTATCGGTGCCGAGTTCGCCCGGCAATTCGCCGCTGGGGGCCGCGACCTCGTCGTGGTCGCACGTAGCGAGGACAAGCTCGATGCTCTGGCGCAACAACTCCGGGCAGCGCACGGGGTGAATGTCACCGTGATCGCCATGGATCTGTCGATTCCCACCGCCGCCGGTGATCTGTGGCAGTGGACCAACAGCCTGGGCCTGGAGATCACGGTGCTGGTCAACAACGCTGGCTTCGGCACCCATAGCGACGTCGCCGACGCGGACCCGGAACGCCTTGAGGAGGAAGTCCGGCTCAATTGCCTGACGCTCGTCGGCACGACCGCGCGCTACCTGCCGCAGATGCGGGCCAGGGGGGCGGGGGCGGTCATCAACATCGCCTCCACAGCAGCATTCCAGCCGTTGCCGAAAATGGCCGTCTACGGGGCGACGAAGGCCTTCGTGCTGTCCTTCACCGAGGCGGTCTGGGCCGAGGAGCGCAAGAACGGAATCCGGGTTCTCGCGGTGTGCCCCGGACTGACCGACACCCCGTTCTTCGAACTGGCCGGTGAGGGCGCGGCCGTGGCCGCGTCGGGCGTGGCTGCGAAGGCTTTCACCCGCACGCCGGAGCAGGTCGTCGAACATACGATTCGTGCACTGTCGGGCCGTAAACCCAGCTTCGTCGACGGCATTGCCAATGCATTCGTTGCGCGCGGGCTGAACCGGGTGTTGCCGAAGCGGTTGGTGGTCGCGATATCCGGGCGGTTGCTGGGCGGCTGAGGTCAGGCTTCGGACGTCAGGGTCTCGCTCGATCATCCTGGGGAGCCACCGCCGGTGCAGCGTTCGTACAGCCCGGGTGGCTTATGCGCCCCTCGGGAAAGTGTGAACCGCCGATGCACCCGTACCATCAGGGGTCACGAAGCACTCCGAGGAGAACGAAGCCCGGCGACGGCTCACTGGCCGAGCGAGGATATTGCGGTGACCACTCATCCCGACCCAGAATTACCGGCCCCACTGCCCGTTATCGCGTCGCCGCGCATCCCGTCGGGCACCCGACGCGAACTAGGCCTTTTCGGGTGGTTGTTCTGCAAGCTGACCGCCCGCGTCTGGGGCGTGCCCGAATTCCATCTGTTCACTGCACTGGCTCAGCACAGGCGGCTGTTTTGGTCGTGGATACCGTTCAGCGGTGTGCTGCTGTACCGAGGCCGACTGCCCAAGTACGACACCGAGGCCGTCATATTGCGGGTTGGGCACCTGCGCGGTTGCGCGTACGAACTTCAGCAGCATCGCAGGCTGGCCCTTCGGCGCGGACTCGATGAGATCACCCAGGCCGAAGTTTTCGCCTGGCCGAGTGCGGACGGGTTCTCCGAACGCATGCGGGCGCTACTGACCGGGGTCGATGAACTCGTCGCGAACCGCACGTTGTCGGATCAGAGCTGGCAGCTACTCAGCGGGTACCTGGATCGCCGTCAGGTGATTGAATTCGTGACACTGGTGGGCCAGTACGATGCACTGGCGATGACGCTCACCACGTTGGGCGTCCCACTGGACTAGACCGGACCGAGGATTGTGGCCGGCGGTTTATCCGAACCGCGGCGGGCGCAATCCCGGCGATCTACCGTGAGCCGGTGACCACAGAGCATGCGCGGTCGGCCGCCACCGGTCAGGATGGCCGCCACCTCTACACCTGTCCGTTGTGTGAGGCCATGTGCGGCTTGGAGATTGAGGTCGCTGATGGCCGGATCGCCGGAATCCGGGGCAACCCCGACGACACCTGGAGCCGTGGGCACCTGTGCCCCAAGGGTGCGTCGTTGGGCGCTATCCACGAAGACCCGGATCGGATCCGTACGCCGATGATCAAAGTGGACGGGCAGTGGCAGGAGGTCAGCTGGGACGCCGCATTCCGGCGGTGCACCGAACTGCTGGCGCCGGTGATCGCCGAACACGGTATCGGCGCAGTCACCTGCTACGTCGGGAACCCGTTGGCGCACTCGTTCTCGCTCGGTCGCTACACCGGTGTTCTGCTCGGGATGTCGGGCATCCCGGTGAGCTATTCGCCCGGCACGGTCGACCAGTGGCCGAAGAACCTCTCGTCACACCTGATGTTCGGCAACTGGTGGGGCTTCCCGGTGCCGGATATCGAACGCACCGACCTGCTGGTGGTGATGGGCGCCAATCCGGCGGCCTCACAGGGCTCGCTGCTCGCAGCCCCCGATGTGATGGGCATCCTCGGACGTATCGGCACTGTAATCGTCATCGATCCGGTCCGAACCGCCACCGCGGCCAAGGCTGACGAATGGCTGCCCATCACCCCGGGCACCGATGCCGCCCTGCTGCTTGCGGTGGTACACACGCTGTTCGAGGAGAACCTCGCCACCCTCGGCCACATCGGTGAGCACATTGACGGCGTCGAGGCGCTGCGTGAGGTCACCCGGGACTGGTCACCGGAACGGGTCGCGCCGGTCACCGGTATCAGCGCCGACCGGATCCGAGAACTGGCCCGTCAACTCGCGGGTGCTGAGAAGGCCGTCGTCTACGGCCGCATCGGCCTGTGCAATCAGGAGTTCGGCAGTCTGGCCAGCTGGCTGGTCGACGTGGTGAACATCCTCACCGGCCACCTCGACACACCGGGCGGTGCGATGTTCCCGCGCCCGGCGGCCTGGACCGTCACCTCCCAACCGCAGCCGGGACTGGAGGGCGGCCTACCAGAGTTCGGCCGGTGGCACAGCCGGGTACGCGGCGCCAAGGAAGTCCTGGGCCAGGTTCCGGTTTCGTGTCTGGTGGAGGAGATCGCCACCCCGGGTGAGGGTCAGATCAAGGCGTTGATCACCGTGGCCGGAAACCCGGTGCTGTCTACCCCGGGTGGGCATCGCCTCGACGAGGTGCTGCCGCAACTCGATGCGATGATCGCGGTGGACCTGTGGCTCAACGAGACCACCCGGCACGCCGACGTGATCCTGCCGGGGCCCTCGCCACTGGAGACGCCGCATCACGACGACCTGATCCTGGCCTTTGCGATCAATTCGATCGCCAACTACTCCGCGCCGGTGTTCTTCCCACCGGATCGTGACCGTCCCGAGGAGTGGGAGATTCTGATCCGGCTGACCGGGTTATGCGCGGGCACTGCAGCCGAGGACGTTGATGTCGCAGCGATCGATGACGGGTTCTTCGACTACCTGTGCTTCACCCAGGGCCTCGACGGAGCCCAGATCCGGGGTCACTACACCCATGGCGGACCAGAACGCATCCTGGATCTGACCCTGCGCACCGGTCCGTTCGGCGATCGCTACGGCGAGGTTCCGGACGGGCTGACTCTGGCCAAACTCAAAGAGCAGCCCAACGGAATCAATTTCGGACCGATGATCCCCCAGATACCGGGCAACCTCGGCACCACCGACAAGAGGATCCGGCTAGCTCCGCAGTACCTGCTCGACGACCTGCCCCGGCTGGCAGATCGGCTGAACCGCGAGCCCGAGGATCTCGTCTTGGTGAGTCGTCGGCACCTGCGGTCGAATAACTCATGGCTGCATAATGTTTCGGCCCTGATGAAGGGTCGTGACCGCTGCACTTTGCTCATGCACCCTGATGATGCGACTAAGCGCGCAGTGGTGTCCGGAGACACTGTCAGGGTCGTCTCGGTGGCGGGTCAGATCGAAGTCCCGGTGGAACTCACCGAGGCGATCATGCCCGGGGTGGTGTCGATGCCACACGGTTGGGGCCACGGCAAGTCGGGCACCCGGATGACGGTCGCCAACGGCTCACCAGGAGTGAACACCAACATCCTGTCGCCGCCGACCTTTCTCGACGAGCCGTCGGGCAATGGAGCGCTCAATGGCATCCCGGTCACCGTCGCGCCGGTGACTGAGTAGCGTCAAACCCAGATAAACATCGAAGCGTGAGGGACGGTGCCATGAGCCATGCCGAAGTAGACCAATCCGTGCGTGACGCCGGCGCAGCCATGGGGGAGGCTCTGAGCGTCTTCATGCTGCACCCGGAAACATTCGGCGAGAGCATCGGCGCCGGTTATGCCAACCCGCTTGCCGGCTATGTCGCCGGCCGCGGTGGGGTGCTGGGAGATGCCACCGGCACCGCGGTGAGTTCGGTGTTCACGGTCTTCGAACCCACCTTCACCGCTGCGTGCTGGGACGAAGGAGTTGCGGTGCGCGGCGCTAAGGGTGCCGCAGAGGTGTACTGGAACCAGATCGCCGGGTTCGGCCGCAAGTATTTCGCCGGTGCCGAGGGTTTGGACCGCATCGCCGCACTGGGGGAGAAGGTCATCGCCGCCACACCGGACGGCGGACTGCCGCTGTACGCCGGCTGGCGCACCATGCCGTTGGCCGACGATGCCGCGGCGCGTGCCTTGCAGGTGATGTTCGTCCTGCGCGAGTTGCGGGCGGGTGTGCACTTCGGTGCGCTGACGACATCCGGCATCACCCCTGTCGAAGCGCACATGCTCCACGGTGGCAAGGAGTACACCCAGATGTTCGGCTGGCCCGAGCCCTTCGCCGACGGTGTCGACAAGAAGGACCGCTACGCAGAGGTCGAGACGGCGACCAACCGCCGGATGGCCGAGATCATGACTGCGGCGCTGGGTCCCGATGAGTTGGACGAACTCGCCCGGTTGAGCGTCGGGGCGTTAGCCACGCTGAAGGCCAATGTCCCGGGGTGAGTCGCCGAACGCTTAGGCTGCCCAGATGCCGTTAGCGGACGGCCAGACTTTTGCCGGCTACACCATTGGGCGCGTCCTCGGCGCCGGGGGCATGGGTGAGGTCTATCTGGCCCAGCACCCGAGGCTGCCCCGCCAGGACGCCCTCAAGGTGCTCGGAACCTCGGTCAGTCACGATGCCGAGTATCGGCAGCGCTTCAACCAGGAAGCCGAGATGGTGGCGACACTGCACCATCCGAATATCGTCACGATCTACGATCGCGGTGACTTTGACGGCCAGTTGTGGATCGCGATGGAGTTCGTGGCCGGCACCGATGCCTCCCGGCTGCTGACCGAGAAGTACCCGAAAGGCATTCCGTCCGCCGAAGTGGTGCGCATCGTCACCGCTGTCGCTGATGCGCTGGACTACGCCCACAGTCGCGGCCTGCTGCACCGCGATATAAAGCCGGCGAATATCCTGTTGGGCGTTCCGGAGTCTGGTGACGATCGAATTATGTTGGTGGACTTCGGAGTTGCTCGCTGGATCGGCCAGTCCAGTGATTTGACGGGCGCCGAAATGACGGTCGGTACGGTGAACTACGCGGCACCTGAACAACTCAGGGGCGGACAGATCGACGGTCACGCCGACCAGTACTCGCTCGCAGCCACCGCCTACCACCTCCTTACCGGCGCAGCGCCATTCGCGAACAGCAATCCGGCCGTCGTGATCAGCCATCACCTCGACGCAAAGCCGCCCCCCATTGGCGCCGGGCACCCGGATCTCGCCCGGCTCGGACCCGTCTTCGCCAAGGCACTGGCCAAGGAACCGGCGGACCGGTTCAACCGATGTCGGGATTTCGCCACGGCGATGCAGGATGCGCTTGGATCGGCAGACGGCTTCATGGCCCGGCATCGCAAACCCGCAGCCGGGCGGGACCGTAAGCGCTGGATCGCGGCCGGGGTGGGTGCTGTGCTCATCGCCGGTGTTATTGGTGCGGTGGTTGCACTATTACCTATTCAACTGCCCATACCTTTTGAACTGCCCATACCTTTTCACCTGCCCACTCACGGAGATTCCGGCGCGGGATCGGAGCAGACCACGCCACCCCCGCCGGCGGTATCCGCCCGGATGGATCTGCCTGTGGTGGTCATCGGAGCCGAGTGTGCGGTGCTCGGCGCCGCCGCGGTCAACGAGTCCGGCGCTGCGGCCTACTGCGCGCGAGTGGACTCGCAAGGTCAGGAGACGGTGTGGTCGGTACAGCCGGAGCGCTTGCGCCCGAGCGCAGCGCAGCCGTCGCCCACACCCTAGATACTGTGCCGTTGTCAGCCGACGGGGTCGATGCCGGATTTGGAGATGATGAAGCCAACTCCCGAGGAATTGACGGTGCAGTTCATTCCGTCGGTTTCCGACACGCAGATGAACGGTCCGAACAATTTGGATTCGCCGTAGGGAAGTTCCGGTTCGATACCGTCAGCCATCGGATTCCCCATGCATGACACGTCGCTACAGACCGTGAGAACACCCTGAGAGTCCATGGATACTGTTTGTGGCGGCGTATTGGATTTGCAATAGGTAGTCCAGATTGCTGTGGTGGAGCCGTTGTCCAAGCCGTTGGTGATCGCGCAGTAGATGTTGCCTGACGGGGATCCGAAGATTTGCGTGTTGGGTGTATCGCACACGTCGACGTATCCAGTTTGTCCTGTCGCGCACCGGGCGTCGGCGGCTGCCTGTGGCATGAACAACGCTGACGAAATCGACATCGTTGTCGCCGCGCTCAGAATCGCGGCCGCCGTACCAACCAATGAGTCTCTCAACGTCATGCTCTCCTCGAGGTTCCCGCAGCCGACCGCTTGCTCTCCATGGCCGATGGTAGCGAACGGGTAAACAACACCGGAGGGTTATTCCAGAACTCTGCAGCATCGTTCACAGTCCGTAATCCAGCCCGACCCGGGGAATCGGTGCGTTGCCGCACGAATTCGATCCGGTGCTGGTCCCAACGCCGATACCATCGGTTCATCTCGACCCGCCGGGCTCGAGGCGCTTCGCGGGAGGACCGGGACCTAATGTCTTCGAATACAGCTGCCGACATCGTCAACAAGCTCGGCGGTCCGGCGAACATCGAGAGCCTCTCGCACTGTGCCACCCGATTGCGGTTCACGCTGCGCGACGCCTCAGGTGTCGAGCAGTCCGCTCTGGAGTCCGTGTCCGGTGTCATGGGCGCAGTCCCCCAGGCCGGTAACCGCTACCAGGTGGTGATCGGCGGAGGCGTGCAGACCATCTACAACCAGATCAAGGCACTGCCCGGGATGGTTGTCGGTGCCGACAGCGACGATGCCGCCGCCATTAAGGCGGCCGCCCGTGCCAAGGGGCCGCGCGGCAAGTTCGCCTGGCTCGACGGATTCTTCGAGTTCCTGTCCGATTCGTTCCGTCCGATTCTCGGTGCGCTGCTGGGCGCATCGTTGTTCATCACGTTCATGGCACTGATGAGCACGCTCAAGGTCATTCCGAACTGGGCAGACCCGCGCACCGAGTTGTCGCCGTCCTGGCAGTTCGTCAACCTCTGCTGGCAGAGCGTCTTTGTCTTCCTGCCCCTGATGGTCGCGTACAACGCGTCGAAAAAACTCAATGCCGACCCGTGGGTCGGCTTCGCGATCATGGCGGTGGTGATGCTGCCGGGGTTCGCCGCGCTCAAGGAGGTCGCCGCTCCCCAGAACGTCTTCGGTTCGACCGTTGACGTGGTGCAGATCTTCGGGTTGCCGTTGACGATCTTCAACTACAGCTCGCAGGTGTTTCCGCCGTTGCTGATGGCCGCCGTTCTCGGACCGCTCTACAAGTTCCTGAAGAGGATCATCCCCGAGAACGTTCAGCTGATCTTCGTGCCGTTCCTCTCAATGCTGATCATGATTCCGCTGACGGCCTTCGTGATCGGTCCGATTGGCGTGTACACCGGGGCTGGCCTGGCCAACATTCTGAAGTCCATCAACGACTTCTCTCCGCTCATCTTTGCCATCCTTATCCCGCTGGCCTACCCGTTCATGGTGCCGCTGGGCCTGCACTGGCCGATCAACGCGATCATGCTGCTCAACATCCAGACCCTGGGTTATGACTACATCCAGGGTCCGATGGGCGCGTGGAACTTCGCGTGCTTCGGTGCCACCGCAGGCGTGCTCTTCCTGGCCTGGAAGGAGCGCGACAAGCAGATGCGGCAGACTGCGATCGGCGCACTAGCCGCAGGTCTACTGGGTGGTATCTCGGAGCCGTCGCTGTATGGAATCCATTTGCGCTTCAAGCGGATCTATCCACGAATGCTGGTTGGCTGTCTTGTGGGCGGCCTCATCATCGGCCTCGGCGGCGGCGTCAAGACGAGTGCATTCGTATTCACCTCGCTGTTGACAATCCCGGCGTTCAACAGCATGGCGCTGTATGCGACCGCGGTGCTCGCGGCATTCTTCACCGCGATGATCCTGGTGATCTTGTCTGGTTATCGATCGCCGGAGGAGGCTGCGGCAGCGGCTGCGGCCGGTGTATCAGTCGCCGACCTGGAAGGGCCGATGTCTGCGGCCAGCACCGGCACGCTGATCGCCGCCGCGGCGACCAAGGCCGCTGGCGATGCGGGCCTCACCACCGAGATCCAGTCGCCGCTGGCCGGCACGATCGTTGCCCTCAGTGACGTGCCCGATCCGGTCTTCAGTAAGGGCATCCTGGGTCCGGGTATCGCTGTGATCCCCTCCGGGGACACCGCCTATGCCCCGGGCTCGGGTGTCGTCGTCGCCGCCCAGCCGACCGGTCATGCCTTCGGACTACTCCTCGACAGCGGTGTCGAGGTACTGATCCACATCGGTATCGACACGGTCAAGCTCAAGGGCACCGGCTTCGACGTGCGTATCGCCAAGGGGCAGCGGGTCACTGCCGGAACCCCGCTGGTGACGTTCGATCGCAAGGTCATCGAGGACGCCGGCTATCCACTGATCACCCCGATCATCATCCTCAATGCGAAGAAGTTCGGATCGATTGAACCGACCGGCACCCGTGAAACAACCGTCGGCGCGACGATTCTCACCGTTGCGCCCGCACCGGTACCGGCGGAGGTTGGACTCTAGGCCTCTGCTGCGAGGCCTCAACCGCTCGGCCTCTGCCGCTAGGCCTTGATCCTGATCCGACCCGGTTTCCACAGACCACTGCGCGTCGCGGTGCCCAACTCGATTTGTGCGGGCTCGGCGTTGATGATGGTGTCGAACTTGCGCAGTGAACCCCAGTCCCGGCCCCAGTCGTGGGACAGGTAGGTCGCCATCACATGCGCGCGCAGCATGACATCACTCACCCCGAGCAGACCGCCGTTGCGCCCGTCCTCCCAGGTGTCGGTGTCCTGCTTCTTGGCGGTGTAGTCCGGCGTGATCCGGAACTTCGGCACCTGGGTGACACCGTTGGCGTGCAGCATCGGCTGCTGGCACGGGAAGGCAAGCCCCACAGCCCAATCCATCAGGACCGGTTGGGTGGAGCCAACGTATTGCTGGAGGGTCTGTAGCTCCGGCACCCTCGGCGGGGTGAGCGCGATCCAGTCGCCCAGTGACAGCGAGCGGTCTTCGGCCACGATCCGCACCGCGGTGGCATCGGCGGGAATCTCCGAACGCGGGTAGCGGAGATTCCGCCACGACGGCGCCGGGCCCAGGTCGTAGGGCTGCACACGGCCGACGGGCACGAGCGTGCCGTCGGGACCGGCTTTGCCATATTCCAACTCAACGGTCTGACCGTCGGTGTGCCCGTTGAGAACACTGTTGCCGGCGATGGTTCCGGCGGCGGTGACGACGACAAGCGGGTGGCCGGCGTCGCCGGGTGGCAACTGGTACCACGCGGATGTCAGCATGCTTTCCTGCTGGGCTGTGCCGACATAGCTTCCGGCCACTGCAACGCGGCTCGGGTCCAGTCCGTAGGGCAGCGGTACGGTCGAGCCGTCGATACCCGGTTTGTCGAGTTTGACCGGAGCTTCCCAGTCGTAGTCGACACCGGGTGTCGCAACGAGGACCCGAATCGCCTCGGCCACGATATGTTCCGGCACACCGTTGGGTGTGAATCCGACGGGTTTAACCCCGCCGAGTGGGCCGAGCGGTCCGTAATCACCGGGTAGCGGGGTCATGAATCCGGCGTTGGTGTCGGGCTCGACGAGGACGTCGTCGGCCAGCCCGCATCCCCCGGACAGGGCCCGCAAGTTCGCCGACGCATTGGAGTAGGTCGGGTACTGACGTATCACGCCCGCAGCCATGGATGCGATGAACACGACAACCATGAAGCCTGCAGCCAACGGGATGGGTGCAGCGGTCAGTGCGCGGGTCACGCGGCCTTCGCCCCGGCTCCGGGCAGCGAAATGCAGCCAGCAGGTGTAGAGCGCTGAGATCACGAAAAGCGTGAAGAACATTGCGCTGACGCTGATTCCCGCGAACCGCGGCATGTCGTTGTTAAACGGCACCCCGTAACTGGAGACGTACCACCAGCCATTGGTGGTAGCGAAGCATAGGGCGAGCACGAATAGCACCGCCGTCACCACGGTCATCCGGTTGCGCGACCATCGCAGCACCGTCCGTGACACCAGCACGGTCGCAAGGGCGGCCATCGCCGCACCGACGGCGGCGAACAAGCCGAAGTGGTGGACCCATTTGGTCGGGGTGAACATCAAGGTAAACATCGTCGCGAAAATGACACCCATCAGACGCCAGGCCGGACCTCGTGCAATACCGGGAATCCGCTTGCGACGCAACACGATGAACATCGACACGAACAGCGACAATGCGGTGATGAGAAAACCGAACCGGCGTGACAGTGACCCATCGACCGTCGGCAGAATCAGATAGTAGTAGCGCAGATTCTCGGTGTACCACGCCTGGCTCGGGCCGATATCGGTGCGGATCCGAGTCGCCTCCAGCACCGTCGCAAGAGTCTGATCGGCGAACACAACGGTCAGCACTATCGTTCCGACGGCCAGCAGGGGGGCCACCAGGGGCCAGGTGCCCACCACCGCACGGCGCCGCGCCAGGATTCGAAGAATGGGCCGGCCACCAGCGATCAGCGCGGCCACGGCGATCAGCCCGGTTGGCTGGATACCCAGGGTGAACGCAGCGGTGAGGATGGCCAACGCCGCAGGGGTGAGCCGACCGGAACTGATCGCCCGTTCGATCAGCACGTAGGTGATCAGGGCGCCGGTGGCGATCTGACCTTCCGGTCGCAAACCGTTGTTGAACGGCATCCAGGCGGCCAGCAACACCAAACCCGCCGCCCACAACGCCGACCTGCTGCCCGTCACGGCCGGACCCAGCCGGGGCAGTACCTCGCGTGACAACAGCAGCCAGCACACCAGCGCACATACCAGGTCCGGTAATCGGATCCAGATACTCGCATCGCTGACATGGGTCATCAGCGCCAGCACGTTGTAGTACCAGCCGAACGGGTCCTCGGGGCTGCCGAACCAGCGGAAGTAGTTCGACATGTACCCGGCATGATCGGCGACGCGGGCCATGCCGAGGATGTAGCCATCGTCAGATGAGTTGGCGCCCATCACATGCCAGACCAGGAAGCTGGTCACCACGGCCACATCGACGACGGTGAATGTTCGCCACCGTTGTGGGATCAGTCGGTGCATCCGACGGCCGTCGAGGCGATCGAGCCGCCACAGCGCCGCCAGTGCGACCACGGTCGAGGCCATGGCCAGCAGCATCGCGGCCAGCTTCACTGTCGTTGGTCTCGTGGAGAACCGGGTGTCGATGGTTGCCGAGAGGTTGAACCCGGGCGGTGCGGCGCCGGTGAGGTCGGTGAACACCCCAACGATCGCTGGACGCAGATTGGGGTCGGGGAAACCGCTGCGAAGATCCCGATAGCCGCGCTGGGCGGAGTCCTCGCCCTGATCCTGCGCCGCGATGCTGGGCGGCAGGCCCACAAAAGTGGCGAAGGTCCCGGCGTCGGTCGAGTTGATCTCAATACGCTGACAACTGCTCACCTGGGTTCGCGGCACGCTGGCGATCACCACGTTGCGGTCGGTGATATCCACTCGCTCGGCGGTGGCGGTGACGAAGAGCGAATTCAGCGCCGCATCTTTGCCTTTCGGTGGCGCCAGACCCAGGACCAGGCCACCTTTGGGTGGCATCGATCGGATCACCTCGCATGGCACCGTGACTGCGAGTGATACCGGCGCCTGCGAGATCAGTGGTGCGGTGACATTGCTGAGTTGTCCGTTTTGCGGCCAATTCAGAGTCGCGGTGGTCTGCACCACCGGCAGTAGTGGGGTCAGCACCGACAACACAAACCCGAGCAGTCCGGCGATCGTGGCCACCCAGCGAATGACCTTCACGTCGTCGGCTGTGTCGCGGGTGCCGGCTTCGAGTGTCTGCGTCATGGCAGCGCCCTGATCGGTCCGTTACGGCTCCAGCCGAACACTCGTATGGAACCCTCGTCGATCACCGCATTGGGTGACTGCGCGGCTGGCACTACCCGGACGTAGCGCTCCAGCGCGCCCCAGTCGCGATACCAGTCGTTGCGCAGGTAGGTGGGTACCGTCTCGGTGGTCAGCAATGCCTGGATGAACAGGAACGGGCCGCCCGCCCGCGCCGACTGCCACATATTCGACGACACCACCACCTGCTTGAGGTTGGGCAGGATCCGGTACTGCGGCAGCTCGGCTACCCCCAGATGTTCCGAAAACGGCCGCTGGCAAGGAAAATTCGCCGCGGTGGCGATGTCCATCAGCAACGGCGTCTGGGTTCCCAGGAATTCCTGCGCGGTCTGCAACGGTGGCACTCGCGGCGGAGTGAACCCGAACCACTGATCGGTGCTGAGGTTCGGATCATCGGCCACGATGCGGGCCACGTTCGCCGCCGGCGGTGCCCAGGCGATTGGGAAGCGCAGATTGCGCCAGGCCTTCTGTTCGATGGTGTCGATCGGTGGGACCTTATCGAGTGCGGTGAAGCTGCCGTCGGGGTTCCGAACCCCCCATTGCAGCTTCAGGGACTGCCCGTAGTGGAACTCGCCTTCATCGTCGTCGTACCAGATCGCGCCTGCGGCGGCGACGGTCACCAATGGGCGATTCGGGGAGCGGGGCGGCAGGTCATACCAGGCCGAGGTGACCTTGGCAGCGAGCGTGTCCTGCTTGTAGCTGCCCATCACCGGTGTGGTTTTAGGGTCAAGGCCGAACGGCAGGAAGACATTCGAACCATTGATACCCACCGGTCCGTAACCGCCGCCGGTTCCGCCGGAGAAGGCGATCCCGAAGTTGGGCTTGTTCGGTGATCCATCGGAGTTGACGGTCCCGGGGTTGGCGATGAACGGAGCGATCGGATCGAGATTGTCACTGATTCCGTTGGGTGTGAAGCCAATTGGGTTCTCCCCGCCCAACGGGCCGTACTGTCCCCACTTCTGACCCGGGGCGGGCTGCAGCATTCCAGCATTGGTGTCGGCTTCGACGAGGACATCATCGGCCATGGCACAACTTGTCTTAGACAACCCGGAAGTCAGCGCTGCCAGGTTCGCCTTTCCGGTGGTGTAGGCCGGGTAACGCTGCGCGAAACCTTTTGCCATGGACCCGACGGCCAGCAGCACCATGATCAGCGAGAGCACCAGCAGAGGGGTGGAGGCCAGCATCCGGTTGCGGCGGGTGTCTTTGACCTCGGTGTGCCCGACGTAGTCCAACCGAAAGTGCAACCACCCGGCGATCAGGCCACTGATGATGGCCAGGGCCAGGAACATCGATGTCACCGGTTGATGCATCAGCACCGGTGCCCGGTCGTACCAGGGCACCCCGTAGTTGCCGACGTAGAACCAGCCATTGATTCCCGAGGTCGCCCAGGCCACCACGAACAGCAGCGCGGTGATGTACAACGCGAGATTGCGTCTGCTGTGCAGGCCCACTCTGGCGAAGGTGAACGCGGTCACAGCACCCAGGGCCGCCGCTAACCCGGCGAATGCGCCGAACTGTACTGCCCACTTGGTAGGTGTGAAGGTGAGCAGCAGCAGGCCTAGTGCGGTGCTGCCGATCAGCCGCCACAGCGGTCCGCGGGTCAACCCGGCGACACGGCTGCGGCGCAGTAGCACCGTCAGCATTGCGAATAGACACAGCAGCATGACCAACACCGCGAAGCGTCTCGTCAGCGAACTCTCCACATGCTCTTCGACGGTGAGGAAGTAGTACCGCAGGAAGTCTTGGTACCACGAGATCGTAGGGCCGACAACGTATTTGATTCGGGCCGACTCGGCGACCGTGGCCAGGGTCTGGTCGCGGAATACGATGACAAAGATCACTGACATTGCCGCCGCCAGTGCTGCCAGCGGAGCCAGTACACCGTCGCGTGCCCGGCGTCCAGCGATGATCTGGCCGATAGCCCGCGCGCCGACCAGCAGCGGTGCTGCCGCGACCAGTCCCTGCGGCGCCAAGGTCACGCAGAAGACTGCGACCACGATCGCGCATGCCGTAGGAGCGAGTCGCCGGGTTGCGATGGTGCGCTCTACGAGCATCCACACCATCAGAACGCCGAAGGCGATCAGCGGCTCGGGGCGCAGACCATTGTTGAACGGCAGCCAGGCGGCCAGGAAGACCAGTCCGCCGGTGGCGACTGCGACCCGGTTATGCGACAGGCCACCGACCGCGGATCCCAGACGGGGCAGCACCCGGTGGCTGAGGATCAGCCAGCTCCCGATGGCCGCAGCGGTGGCCGGCAACCGCATCCAGATCCCCGCGGTACTCACCGACGCCAGCTGTGCGAGTACCGACTGGTACCAATCGAAAGGTGCTTCGGTGGTGCCGAAATAGCGGTAATAGTTCGTTGCGTACCCGGCCTCTCCGGAGATACGCGCGATGGTGAGGTTGTAGCCGTCGTCGGATGAGATAGCACCGATGACATGCCAGAGCAGCAGTGTGCTGATGACTCCGATATCGACCGGCCAGTGCCGCAGCAGCCGGGAGCGGACGCTCGCCATCGACCCCCTGCGGTCACGTCGATCAAGGAGCGCAAGCGCTGCGATCGAGGCGATCACACACGCGATACCGGCGATCATGACCACCAACTTGAGGGCTGTCGGTCCGGTGATGAAGCGTGTGTCGACGTCTATCCGAGCCGAAAGCCCCTGTTGGGCGGGAACTTTGAGCTCGGTAAAGATCCCGGTCACCTGAGGTTTCTTGTCCGGGGCCAGCGTACCCGCCGCACCCGGAATGCCGACGAAGTCCGCGCCCACCGCACCCGGATTGGCCCACGCCCGCAGCATGCTGCAGGAGCCGGACGTGACGTTTGCCCGCGGCGCCACTGCCGCGACCTTGTCGCGGAACGCGACGAAAACCGAGTCGGTGTTGGCGCGAATGAACAGTCCGTTACGAGAGGCGTCGATGCCATTGGGAGGATTAGTGGCGAATATCAGTCCACCGGCCGGCGGCAGTGTGGCGATTGCCGAGCAGGGGATCGAGACGTCAAGCGCCTCCGGTGCACCGGAGACCAGCGGTGCGGTGATGTTGCCGACCAGACCACCCGGTCCGACACCCTGCGGCCACAAAATCGTGGCGGTGGTTTGCCGGACGGGCAATAGTGGAGTCAGGGCGCACAGCAGAAAACCCAGGACACCCGCCAGGATCGCGGCCAGCCGAACGGATCTCGATCTGTCGCTGGACACGAAGGTCGATGGTAGGCGACGAGACCGCGGGCAGACCGAATAGCAGGCCGGATGTCGCCGGATTCTCTGCCGGCCCGATTGGGTCGTTGTTTAGGTGGGCCTCAGCGGAGCGGGACTCCACAGCCCACTGCGGGTCGCGGTACCGAGTTGCAGACGGGCTGTGATGGCGTCGGGATAGAACGGGGCGAGGCTTTGCAGTGCACCCCAGTCCCGGAACCAGTCGTCCCTGAGATAGGTGGGCAGCGTGGTCGCCCGGAAGAGCAACTCGCTGATACCCAACGGGCCACCGCCGATGTTGTCCATCACCGGGGAGTTGGCGTCCGCGCCGAACCGGTCGGGCAGAATCCGCCACTTCGGCACCTCAGCGACGCCGTTGGTGTGTCCGAATGGCCGCTGACAGGGGAAGGCCAGGCCCACCAGCCAGTCCAGCAGCACCGGATCGTCGGATCCGACCACCTGTTGCAATGTCCGCAGTAGGGGGATTCGTGGTGGGGTGACAGCGATCCAGTGCTGCGGCGCCAGGTCGTCGTCCTTGGCCACCACCCGGACCACGGTTGCCGCGGCCGGTATCGCAGCCAGTGGTGCCCTCAAGTTGCGCCAGGCCGGCGTCGGGCCGATATCGGCGAAGCCCACCGATCCGCCCGCCCTACCGGCCGCCGCCTGTTCGTCGGTGGCCCACTGGACCTGAACCTCGCCCTGATCGAAGCGACCTGCAGCCGACACCACGAGCAGAGGTGCGGATTCTTTGCCGGTGGTCTCCCGCGGAGGCAGTCGGTACCAGGCCGAGCGCAGCAGGGCCGGTTGCTGGACGCCGGCCCGCCAACTGCCCAGAACCGGGGTGCTGGCCGGATTGAGGCCGTAGGGCAGACGGACCTCGGACCCGTTCACACCGGTAACACCGGTGCCGCCGTTCCCGCTTGCTAGTTCGCCGGCCGTGACGCTCTTGTCGGCGGCATCGATAAAGTTGCCACCGCCGGGTGGCTCTTTGACCGGATCTGCCGCTATTTCGGCAGGAATACCGTTGGGGGAGAAGCCTTCTGAGGTGACCAGGCCCAGCGCCTCGCCGACCGCCGTACCGTCCGGTTTCAGCATGCCGATGTTGGGATCCTGTTCCACCATCACGTCGTTGGCGAGCCCGCAGCCCTTACCGGTGAGCGCCTCCAGATTGGAGCGGCCCACCGACCATGCCGGGTATTGGATGACCATGCCCAGCGTCAATGAGGCCACCTCGAAAATCACCAACGCCCACGAGGCGACGGCCAACGGTGAGCCTCCGAGGCCCGACCATCGACGTCGGCCGGCGTCGCCGCCGCCTGGATTGGCAAAGTGGAGCCATGCCGCCACAAGGAGCGTGACCACCGTCAGGCCCAGTAGTGCAGTGGTGAAGCCGAAATGCCACGCGGGGAACTGGTTGGACCACGGGACGCCGAAGCTGGAGACGTACCACCAGCCGTTGACGCTGGCGAATGCCAGTGCCGTGATGAACAGCACGACCGCTGCGAACACCGCGCGGTTACGGCGTGACCTCAATACGTACGGCGTGACCGCGATGGCGGCAAGCGCGCCGAGAGAGCCGGCCAGACCGGCGAAGACTCCGAAATGGTGGGTCCACTTCGTCGGGGTGAACATCATCGCCAGGAACGAGATGGTGGTGATGCCGATGATCCGTCGGCTTGGTCCGGCCGCGGTGCCCGGAATATGACCGCGGCGCAGGATCATCGCGACCGACACCGTCAACGCAATGAGCAGAGCCAGTACAGCGAACCGGCGAGCGATCGACCCATCCGGGGTGGCCATGAACAACCGTTCGTAGCGCAGGTGTTCGTCGAACCAGCTCAGACTCGGCCCGACCGCGCGCTTGAGCGCAGTGGCCTGGACCTCGCCGGCGAAAGTCTGGTCCCGGAAGATCAGGATGATCGGCACCGTGGCCGCCGCGAGGATCGGTGCCAGCAGGGGCAAGCGGCCGAACTGCCGGGCGCGCCGGCGCACGATTGTCCGTAACGGGCCGACGGCCACCAGCAGTGCGCCGATCGACGCGATCCCGGTGGGCCCGGAGAACAGGGTCAGGGCCCCGATGATGCAGGCCACCGCAACCGGCAGTAATCGGCTGGTGGCCACCCCGCGTTCCACCGAGCACCAGGTGGCCAGGATGCCGAGGGCGATGATCGGTTCGGGGCGCAGGCCGTTATTCAGCGGCAGCCAGAAGGCGAGAAACATGCCTGCCGCGGTCCACACTGCCGCCCGGCTGATCTTGACGGCATGCCCGAGTCGGGGGATGACCTCACGGCTGATCAACCACCAGCAGGCAAGCGCCACCAGCAGAGTGGGCAGGCGCATCCAGATGCTTGTGGTCGACACGTGAGCCCACAGCGCCAGCAGGTCGTAGTACCAACCGAACGGCGCCTCCGGTGTGCCGAACCAGCGGTAGTAGTTGGCCATATAGCCGGCGTTCTCCGACACTCGCGCCATCGTGAGGATGTAGCCGTCGTCTGAGGTGTTGGCGCCGACGAAGTGCCACCACACCAGCACGGCGATCACCAGGGCGTCCAGTCCGCCCAATGACCACCAGCGTCGTGGCAGGAACCGACGGTGTCGGGCACCGTCAGCGGTGTCCAACACATGCAGGGCGATCAGCGCTGTGACGGTGAGCACCACGCCGAGCACCATCGCGGCCATCTTGATCGGGGTCGGAGCACTGCTGTAGCGGGTGTCGATGGTGGCCGAGAAGTTCAGGCCGGGCGGTGCCGGACCGGACAGATCGGTGAAGACCCCGACGATCTGCGGCCGGAAGTCATAGCCACCGCGCTCACCGCGTAGTGGTGCGCCCGGCTCGTCGCTGTCGAGGCCCTTGCTGAGGCCGACGAACTCGGCGCTGACCTTGTCGGCGTGGGCGGTGAACGTCAGCTTCTGGCAGGCCGGGCTGAGTACCTGGCTCATCGGGGCCACCACGACCGGCGTGTTCCGCACGACGACCACAAGATCGCCGTTGGCCCGCTGGATGAGTAGCCCGCGGTCGACGGCCTTGGGCGCCTGCTTCGGCACTGTCGACAGCAGGACAGTCTTGTCCGCATTCGCCGCCCCGGCCAGACCGGCGGCCGCCGTGCACGGCACCGTGATGGTCAAATCCGTGGCCACGTAACCGATCAGCGGGGCGGTGACGCTTCCCAGTGTTCCGCTCTGCGGCCAATTCAGTTGTGCGGTGGTCTGCTGCACCGGAAGAAACGGCGTCAGGATCGCCAGAGCGCTGCCCAGCAGACCGGCGATGACGGCCACCAGGCGTGCGGTTCGGTACGTTGCTTCCCCGGGTGTCACGGAGTCGGTCACGCGAGCGCTGGCTGCCATCACGGGCGGTTCCGGATGGCCAGCACGAACGGGCCGATGTATGTGACCTGGAAGTACGGCTCCGCGAACAATGTGGCGTCCAGGTCGACGGTGTATCTGCGCACATTCGGCTGGTTTGGATAGACGTCCTCGGCCAGCCGCAGTGTGTAGGTATTCGATGAACCGGCCGCCCCGCCGCGACGCATCAGGAACACCGTCGGCGGTTCCCACGGCATCGAATCAAGAGTGCGCGCGAACTCGTCGGCACTGTGCAACTTGCCCCACGACTCGATTGCGGCCGACCGTTTGTCGAACTGTGCGAGTGGATTGGCGTAGTGCGATGTCAGGCCCTGGAATCCGTAGTACGGGTAGTAGGACAGGAAGCTGTAGTCCGCGGTCATTACGACCGTCTCGTCCCGTGGCTTCCCGGTTGCCTCCCGGATCGCCGTATCGATCTGCGAGTAGTACTTCTCGGCGCCGGGCGGCCTGCGGTCACCTCGCTGGCCGTCGCCATCGGTATCGGTGTAGGCGACATTGAGATCGGGTCGCAGGACATGGGGTATGTCCTGGCTGAAGCCGATGGCGCCGATCACGCCAATCGCCACCGCCACTGGAATCACCCGTCGACTCATGCGGGCAGCGGCTGCCATCACGATCTCAATAAAGCCGAAAACACCTGCTGCCGAGAGCAATACGGTCAGGGTGGGTTGCAACCGGAACGACAGCAGGGTGGTGCCGGCCAGCGTGGTCAACATCGAAAGTAGTGACCATGCGTAGAGCGCCAGCACGCCGATCCCGATCGCGGCGGCACGGCTGGATCCGATTCCCGGGTCGCGTCGCTCTCCCCCGCTAGCGGGAGGTGCCCCCAGCCCGCCGGAACTCCAGCTTCTCCAGACCAGCCAGAGGGTGCCCAGCATGCAGAGTGCTCCGAGAAGGGAGAATTGCAGCATCGGGAACGTCAACACCGCGCCGTCGCCGGGCAGGTAGTGCTGTGCGGTTCCGGTGTCACCGAGTGGTCCGCGGGCGGCACGCAGTAGGAAGGGTAGCCAGGTGACCGCCGCGATCGATGCTGCGATCACCGCGATCACCGCCAATCGCAATAGCGGGCCGACGCTTCGCTGGGCGATCGCCGCCAGCATCGCCATGATTGTGAGGGTGAAGGCGGTGTAGCCCAGCAGCAGAGTGTAAAAGGTGGCGGTGAAGCCGAGGAACACCCCGACGCCGATGACGGCTGCCCAGCCGCCGTGTCGCTGGCCTCCCCGCAGGCCCGACCATGCCAGCACCAGCACGGGCGGGATGAGCACGGTGATCATCGCGCTGTAGGGCTCAGTCGAGTTGTAGGCCAGAGTGACCGCAGCCGTTGCGGTGGTCACCGCCAATGCGTATTCGAACCTGATCAGCGTCGACCAGAGCACAAACGCCACCGCCACAGCGATCGCAATCGATGTGATGGCCCACGGCTTGTACATCTCCCAGGCCGGGGTGGACGTCAGGGATGCGGCCCGGCCGCCGATCCAAAACCAGCCGGGCGGGTAGAAGGGTGGCAGTCCGGCGTAGGTCATATCGTGCAGCGCGCTGTTGTCAGCGAGTCTGGTCAGGTACTCGGTGCGAAACTGCTGATCGACGGAGATACCGAACAGGTACAGCTTTGTTGCCCCCAATGGCATCCCCAGGGTCACCACGGCGAACGCAGAAAGCAGCACGGCCGCGCCGATCCGGGCAATCCACCGCCGGCTACGCCGCCACAGCAACCCGACACCGAGAAGACCGGTAAGGCAGCCGACCTGACCGACGGTCGTCAATGCGTGCAACTGGTTCGATGATGGGAACGCCGGCCACTCCACCCGTGCGATTGCCGCCAGTGCCACACCCGAGACGAGCACTGCCACGATGGCGGCTAGAGCCATCTGGGCGGCGGTGGTCAGGGCATGGCGCATGCCAATCAGATTGGCAGCTTGCGGAAGATCGGCCGCGGGATATGCCGCAACACCATCATCACGTAACGGAAAGCGCCCGGCGCCCACACCAGGTCCTTGCCCTTGGCCGAGGCGGTGACGGCGAGGTCGGCCACATATTCCTTGTCGACAGTCAGCGGTGCCTCCTTGACGTGAGCGCTCATCCGGGTGCGCACCTGACCGGGCCGGATCACCAGGACGCCGACTCCGTATTCCTTGAGCGCCTCGCCGAGGCCTAGGTAGAAGCCGTCGAGTCCGGCCTTGGTCGAGCCGTAGACGAAGTTCGACCGGCGAACCCGTTCGCCGGCTGCAGAGCTCATTGCGATGATGCGTCCGAAGCCTTGGTGACGCATCTTCTCTCCGAGCAGTACGCCCACCGAAACAGCTGCCGTGTAGTTGATCTGGGCGATCTGAACCGCTTTGCGCTGGTTCTGCCACAGGTCTTCAGCGTCGCCGAGTAACCCGAATGCAACAATGGCCACATCGACGTCAGCGGCGGAAAAGCACTCATCGATCACCGCTGGGTGGCTTGCGGTGTCGAGCGCGTCAAAGTCGACCACCGTCACCGACTTGGCTCCGGCTCGTGTCATCTGTTCCACGGCATCCTCGCGGCCGGGATCATCGGGAAGCGCCGCCAGGATTATCCGCACCGGTGCGTCGCGTAGGTAGCGCTCACAGATTGCCAGACCGATTTCGGACGTGCCGCCCAGCAGCAGAATGCTCTGCGGGTTGCCCACGGCATCAAGAACCATCTACAACAACTCCAAGCGTCGGGCCATATCCGAGGCGAATACGCCGTCGGGATCAACCTTGCGGCGCACCGCGATCCACTCGTCGATCCGCTGGTACATCGCGTGAAAGGTCTCCGCGGTGGTGCGGGAATCCTTCGCGGTGTAGAGGCGGCCGCCGAACTTCAGCACACGGCGGTCAAGTTCTGTGACGAACTCACCCAATCCGGCTTTGATCGGGAAGTCGACGCAGACGTTCCAGCCGGGAATGGGGAAGCTCAGAGGGGCGGCGTTGCCGGGCCCGAACAGTTTGAACACATTGAGGAACGTGTAGTGACCAGAACGCTGGATGTCGACGATGATCGCCTTGAATTCCTCGACCGCCTCGATCGGAACGACGAATTGATACTGCAGGAATCCACTTGGACCGTAGGCCCGGTTCCACTCTCCGAACATGTCCAACGGGTGGTAGAACTGCGTAAGATTCTGGACCTTGCCGCGGTAGGTGCCCGATTTTCGGTACCACAGTTCGCCGATGGGGCCGAAGGTGTACTTGTTGGCAAGCCCGTTCGGGAAGATGTCGGGAAACGTAAAAAGTTGTGGTGCATCAAACTTGAGTGGGTTGCGTTGCAGCTTCTCGGGCAATTGATCAAGACGGGCCAGCGATCCGCGGGAGACCGCTGCGCGGCCCAGTTTCGGTGGCGCGCTGATGGCGTCGAACCAGGCACTGGAATAGGTGTAGTTCGCTTCACTACCGTCGCTGTGCAGGGCGATCGTCTCATCCAGGCTCGCCGTGACATCGCCGTCGGCGATGAAATACGCCGTCTCTGTCGGCGTCATCTCGATTGTGGCCCGCAGGATGATTCCGGTGAGGCCGTTTGCGCCCACGGTCGCCCAGAACAGCTCCGACGTGGGTCCGTCGGGTGTGAGGGTCTGCACCTGACCGTCGGCGGTCAGCAGGTCCATTGAGCGAACGTGGTTTCCGAAGCTGCCGGCGCTGTGGTGATTCTTGCCGTGGATATCGCAACTGATTGCGCCGCCGATCGTCACCTGGCGGGTGCCCGGTAGGACCGGGATCCAGAGTCCGATGGGCAGGGCCGCCTTCATCAGCTGATCGAGGCTGACGCCACCGTCGACGTCGGCCAGTCGCGTCGACGCGTCGATCGAGTGGATCCGGTCCAGTGCGGTCATATCGATCACGAGTCCACCGCCGTTCTGGGCGTTGTCTCCGTAGGAGCGGCCGAGGCCGCGGGCTATCACCCCGCGGTGGCGACCTTCAGCCGCCTCGGCAGCCACCCGGGCGACCGCTTTAATGATCTCCTCGGGATCCGGGGTCAGGAGTACCTCGGCGACACTGGGTGAGGTGCGGCCCCAGCCGGTCAGCCGCTGCATTTCGGTCGTTGTGGACATCGTGACGAGGGTACCGTGCGGGCCGTTACCCCTAGTGGATGCGGAAGATCCACACCCTTTGCACGACGAAGTTGATCACCGTCGCGGTGCCCTGGGCGATGACGAAAGCGACCAGTTTTGTCCAGGCATGACCCCCAAGGCCGTTGAAGACAATGAGAAATAGGCCTACCTGGACTGCGAACGTCAGGCCATAAAGCACCATCACCTTCGCGAACCTTGATCGGCTGGGCTCTGCATCGAATGTCCAGCGTCGGTTGATCAGGTAGGCCGTGGTGGTTCCGGCGATGAAGCTGAGCCCCTTGGATAAGCCGACATTAAGACCTAAGCCGGTACTCAGTAACTCGAGCAACCCGTAGTCAACTAGGGCCGAGAACCCGCCGGTGATGACGAACCGCACCACCTGCGTTTTCAGGCTCAGCGGTGTCGGCGCAGGAATTTCGGCCATCGCGGCAAGCTTACGTGCGCCTGTGCGCGACGATGGTGATGTGCGGGACTTGTTGGAGTCGTGGGCGGCGTTACTCAGTCGTCATTCTGCCGACCCCGATGCGATCGAGATCGGCAGGGGATTGCTGGCCGCCTGGTCTGAACCGCACCGGCGATACCACGGGATAACGCACCTGTGCGACATCTTGGACCGCGTCGAGGAACTTGCGCGGTACGCCGATGACGCGGATTCGGTACGACTTGCGGCGTGGTACCACGACTCGGTGTACGCGGGCCTGCCCGACGACGAGGAGCGCAGCGCCCGGCGGGCTGAAGACGAACTGTCACGATTGAATGTCGCGTCTGAGTTGGTCGCTGAGGTGGCGCGGTTGGTTCGGATGACCGTTACACACGATCCGGCAACCGGGGACCGCAACGGCGAGGTGCTCTCCGATGCCGACTTGGCGGCACTGGCCGTGCCCAGCGAGATCTACCAGGCCAATACGGCGGCCATTCGGGCGGAGTACACCCACGTTCCCGCCGAAGCTTTCCGAAAGGGGCGTTCTCAGGTGTTGGTCGCACTCCTGGCCGGGCCGGGGGTCTTCCGTACCCGGTACGCCCGACGGGAGTGGGAGGCCACGGCCCGGGACAATATGCGGGCCGAACTGGCCGGCCTCACCGACTGAATGGGTGGGGAAGGGCCGTTCGGCCCTTGCATTCCGGTGGTGATCCGGACAAACATCTGGCGCATGCCAATCAAACAAGACGCGGTGCGCGTACTCGGTGACGCCGAGGCGTGGGATCTGCTGTCCAGTGTCTCGCTGGGCCGGCTGGTCACCAGTGTGGGCGACCGAATAGAGATTTTTCCGGTCAACTTCGCAACCCAGGGCAACAGGGTTCTCTTCCGTACCGCCGAGGGCACCAAGCTGTTCGGCACGGTAATGAATGAACAGGTGCTTTTTGAGGCCGACGATCACACTGTGGCCGAAGGTTGGAGCGTGGTCATCCGTGGCACTGCGCGGGTGCTCACTACCGCCGGGGAGATACATGAGGCTGACCGCGCTCAGGTCATGCCGTGGGTGCCTACCGAGAAACTGCGTTACGTGCAAATCACGCCGGACGAGATGAGTGGCAGGCACTTTCGGTTCGGGCCTGAGCCCGCACATGGCGGCCTGCCTGGCTGAGTCACTAGACCCAGTACGGCACCCGCGCACGGTACTGACGCAAAGCCAAAGCGGCGGCACACCAGCCCAGCACCGTCAGGACTATCACCACCACCCAGTGCCGAGGCTCCTGATGGGCGCCTAACAGCGGTGCACGCAGGATGTCGAGGTAGTGCAGCAATGGGTTGAGTTCGATGATCTTCGACCAGCGACCAGCGCCCTGCTGTTGCAATGTGCTGGCATTCCAGATGATCGGTGTCATGAAGAACAGCAGCTGTACCAGAGAGGCCAGCAGCGGCCCGATATCGCGGTAGCGGGTGGACAGGATCCCGAAGCAGAATGACACCCAGACGCAGTTGAGCATGATGAGCAGCAGTGCCGGGATCATCATCAGATCGGCCCACGACCATGGTTTCGGATAGATGATCGCTATCACCACGAAGATCACGATGTTGTGGGCGAACAGGATCATCTGCCGCCACACCAGGCGGTACACGTGCACGCTCAACGGGGTCGGCAGCTGCTTGATCAGACCTTCGTTGGCGATGAAAACATCAGCTCCCTCGAGGATCGAGGCGTTGATCATGTTCCAGATGATCAGTCCCAGCGTCACGTAGGGCAGATGCTCGGAGAGTTCAAGCTTGAACAGTTTCGAGTACAGCGCACCCATGGCGATCGCGGTCGTTCCGGTGGCGATGGTGATCCAGAACGGACCCAGTACCGAGCGCCGGTACTTCTGCTTGATGTCCTGCCAGCCGAGGTGCAGCCATAGTTCGCGTTTGCGGAATCCGTCGGTCAGATCGCCCCAGGCGCGTCTGAATGTCTTGGATTGGCCGGCCGCGTCGATGAAGGTCATCGTGTGCTCCCCGGAAGAGGATCCGGCGGACCGAAATGTTCACGGCGTCCCATGCGGCGCAATCGAATCCACTCTCGCAGGCCAGCTGGATCTCGTCGGCTCACCAGGAAGTACCAACCGAAGCGTAACCACTCCTGGGGCAGTAGTTTGCGCATGCCGGGCTGAGCTAGTACGTATCCGCGATTGCGATAGGTGAAGAAACGTTTCGCGGGATCATCCGGGTACTGGGTGTGCATGCGCCCGCCGAGGATGGGCTTGAATTCATCGGTGCCGTACGGGTGCAGATAGACGGTGTCGAGACAGGTTCCGAATGGTAGGCCGCTACGAACCAGCCTGCGATGCAACTCCACCTCGTCACCGCGGACAAAGAGCCTGATGTCCGGAACTCCAACGGCGGCGATGGCTTCCGAACGGAATAGCGCACCATTGAACAGTGATGCGATACCGGGCAGCAGATCCTGACCTGGTCCTTCGGTCCGCAATTCATCGACTCTCCGTCGCCACTCGAGACCGCGTCGCAGCGGAAACGCCAACTGATTGGGATCATCGAGTGCGCACACCATCGGCGATACCTCGGCGAGTCCGTGCTTCTGCGCGCAGGCCAATAGGGTGGCGAGTACTGCCCCGTCACGGGGGCGACCGTCGTCATCGGCCAGCCACACCCAGTCCGCACCGAGTGCCAGCGCATGCAGCATCCCGAGCGCGAATCCTCCTGCGCCGCCAAGATTTCGGTGTGAGCCGAGGTAGGTCGTCGGGACTGATTGACCGGACACCAGATCACGCACCTTCGGATCGTGATCGTTGTCGACCACGATCAGATGGTCGATCATCCGGGTTTGGGCGGTCACTTTCTCTAGCGACCTGGCGAGTTCGTCGGGTCGACGGTGGGTGACCACGACCGCGCACACCATCTCGGTCATGTCGGCGACCAGTCATTGCGGTGTTCATCAAGAACCTCGCGCACGTGACGCGCGGCATCCTCGCCCTCATAGCCCCGCACCACTTCTTCGATGCTGCCGTGCATCTTCACGGTGCCGTGGTCAATCCACATTGCGGTCTTGCACAGTCGCGCCAGAAATTCATTGGAGTGACTGGCGAAGACCAAGATTCCGGAACGCTCGACGAGGGCCTGAAGTCGCGACTGCGCTTTTTTGAGGAATTCCGCGTCGACCGCGCCGATACCTTCGTCCAGCAGGAGGATCTCCGGATCGATGCTGGTGACAACACCCATCGCTAGGCGCACCCGCATCCCCGTGGAATAGGTACGAAGCGGCATCGACAGGTATTCACCGAGTTCGGTGAAGTCGGCGATCTCGTCGACCTTGGCAGCCATCTGCTTGCGGGTCTGTCCCAGGAACAACCCCCGGATGATGATGTTCTCGTAGCCGGTGATCTCCGGATCCATGCCGACGCCGAGGTCGAAAACCGGCGCCACCCGGCCGTGCACAACCGTGCGGCCGCGGGTGGGTTCGTAGATTCCGGACAGCAAGCGCAACAGTGTCGACTTGCCGGCGCCGTTGTGGCCAACCAGTCCCACCCGATCGCCCATGCGCAATGTCATGGTGATGTCCCGTAGCGCCTCGATCACCACAACGTTGTCGCTGTTGCGCCCGATCGTTCCGCCGGCCTTGCCCAGGAATGCCTTTTTCAGCGACCGGGCCTTGGCGTCGAAGATGGGGAATTCAACCCAGGCGTCGTGGGTCTCGATATAGGGCTCGGTTGTCAATATGACCGTCTGCTCCTACAGGTACTGCCCGGTGCCGTGACCCGGCGATCCAGTGGGCGGTGCCATACCGGGTGGCAGTGCCCCCTGGCGCATATGTTCCAACTGCGCCCGGGCCGCCATCTGCTGGGCGAACAACGCGGTCTGGATGCCGTGGAAGAGGCCCTCGAGCCAGCCGACCAGTTGGGCCTGGGCGATGCGCAGTTCGGCATCGGTGGGCACGGTGTCCTCGGAGAACGGCAGCGCCAGTCGCTGGAGTTCGTCCCGCAACTCCGGCGCCAAGCCGTCCTCGAGTTCACGGATGCTGGTCGAATGGATCTCCCGCAGCCGGCTGCGGCTGGCCTCATCCAGCGGCGCGGCGCGGACCTCCTCGAGCAGTTGCTTGATCATCGTGCCGATGCGCATCACCTTGGCCGGCTGTTGTACGAGGTCGGTCACTGACCCCTGCTCATCGCCGGCCATCGCCGTCGCGGCCTCGAGGCCGGTGATGACCTCGATGTTGTTGTCGTCGTCGGTGTTCGCCGTCATCCGCTGAGCATTCCCTCGTATCCCGGTCGCCATCGGGCCCATCATCGGGGGCCTGGTTGCGGTGCACCGCGCCATTCGTAGATGCGGGCACCGCCATTGTCGTAAATCTTGGCCCACGACTTGGACTTGTCTAGTGACACTAGACCGTCGGGCATCACGAATCCGCGGACCACGGGGCTACTGGTGATCACGTATTTGATGTTGAGCGCCCGTACCGCCTCGGCGACCCGGGGGTCGTGGTCGGCGTCATCGGCATATGCCCAGAATATGAAGCGGTTGTAGCCGGGTCCCTGCTGAACGGGGTAGTCGTAATGGGTCCACAGTGGGTGCAGGTCGGCGACGGCGTACATCCAGGCCGTGCCGTCGACGTTGGCGTCGCCGATCAGGGTGTCGCGGGCGCCGGGCAGCGTGGCAAGGTAGGCGAATGCCTGCAGATCCTTGTCGTTGACGATCACGCGGTCGTACTTCTCGCCCATCAGGTAGCGATGCCGTGGAAAGTAGTGCCAGGTCAGTCCGAAGCACACGACGATGAGCAATCCCACGGTGGCACTGATCCAGAACGTGCGGCCGGGCTCCCGCTCGGGCGCCCGTTTTCGGGTGAGCTTGCGAGCCCAGGCCACAACCAACAGTGCGGCGGAGAACAGCGCGAGTCCGGCCATCGGCCCCAGTAGAAGGGTGACGACGCCTGAAAGCCGACGCGGATCGCTGTAGAACAGGTCGCTGTATTTGCCGGCGAGCGCGCCGATCGGGCCGCCGAAGGGCGCTGAGGAATGCACGATCGACACGATCAATAGCAGCCACACTGCAGCGGGCCACCAGATCTTTTTGAACAGCAGCAGCAGAAAGCCGACACCTGCCAGCGCGATGAGGATGTTCTGGATCGGAAAATCGTTGAGGTGACGAGTGTGCTGAACGACCGCGTCGAACAGTGCACGCTTCTTGCCCTGATGGGTGGTGAATGCGTGGCCGCTGATGATTTCGGCCTGCTGCAGCACGCCGAGGAACTGCGGTAGCAGCACCGCCAGTGTCGGAACTGCGACGCCCAGCAGGGTCATGAAGTCGCGGGCCCGGCCCAATACCGGGTTGCGCAGCGCATCCAATAGCCACCAGGCCGCCAGGAAGGTGACAACCACCACCCCTCCGGTGAGGTGTACGCAGAACACCCCGATCAACGCCAACACCGCCAGCGGGATGCGCTCACGGTGAGCGAGTGCGGAGGTGATCAACACGAACGCCGGGATCGCGATACCGAAAGCCGCCATATTGGGCATCGATGCGG
>Ga0194053_10000207_pt1 | contig 46155 bp, 34 predicted proteins | sample SepL228m_MetaG_FD_161684 | JGI IMG/M metagenome (GOLD analysis project Ga0194053, IMG submission 161684) | Anoxic zone freshwater microbial communities from boreal shield lake in IISD Experimental Lakes Area, Ontario, Canada - Sep2016-L227-8m | ecosystem: Environmental > Aquatic > Freshwater >... | reverse complement strand
GTTCCGCAGATTTTTTATACCACACTATAGATTCATCTAAGTTTTCAATGACCCCTTTACCTGTTTCAAACATTGTACCTATCATCCATTGTGCAGTTCTATCACCTTTATTTGCAGCCATACTATACCATTTGAAAGCCTGTTTATAATCTTCATATTTAAAGAATATCTTACCTAATTTTAGTTGTGAATTTATATCACCTTTTAAAGATTCTATTTCAAGATTTAAAATTATTTTGTTTTGTTCATCATTTCTTTCAACTATTTTATTTACACTTTCTTGTTTTGAATTATGATTAATTGAACTTATATCAATATTATATTTTTCTCCAAATAACATGACTTTTTCTATAGATTTTTCATGACATTGGTCTGCTGCTTGTGAATAATAACTATACGCAACTTTTAAATTGTTATGATTTTCATAAATAGTTCCTAATCGAAAAAGAGAAAATGTCTTACCATTTTTTGCTGCTTCTTTATACCATTTTATAGCTTCAATATAATCAATACTAATTATTTGTGTTCCACAATTCCCCGTTTCATAAGCCCATCCGAGTTGTTCCTGAGAATCTGGATCCCCTTTTTTAGCTAAAATTAAAAGTTTTTGTCTTTGTGTTTTTGGTTCTTTTGCCATTTCACACCTTCTTATTCTAAGAAATTTTGAAACATATCTACAGCTATTTAAGAGTAAAATAAATAGGGACAGTCACCCATTTAGCGGTTTTATCAATTATTTTTTCAATATTTTTATTAGCAATCGTCAAATAATCACCGTTCATATATGAGATTTATTTCTCCTTGATAATTATACTACAATTTATTGAGTTTTTTATATGAGTCATTAACAAACCTGTTACCACATCCTCACGTCACCTCACATCACAAATTCCACGCAAAATCGCAGATTTTGCCAGTGGTGGTTAGCCGAATTGGTTTGCTGCCGTCGGCGTTCATCAGGTACAGGTCGCCGCCGGCACCGTCGCGGGTGGAGATAAAGCCGATGGCCAGACCGCTGGAAACATAGCGCGGGCGGGTGTCGTCGGCATCTTTCGTGTCGGTCAGCCGTTTCACTTCGCTGCCGTCGGTCTTCATTTCATATATATGGTAATTGCCATCGCGATTGGAGCAGAAAAGGATTTTTTCGCCGTTCGGACTGACTACCGGGAAGCGATTATCGCCTTCGCCGGTCAACAGTGTCTCCTCGCCGCCTTTCGCGCTCACGCGGTAAATCGCCCATTTGCCGACGCGTTTGCTCTGGTATACCACCCAGTCGCCGTCCGGGCTGAATGCCGGGTTGTAATTCTCAGCAGTTTCGCGAGTCAGGCAGCGCAGTTGCCCGCCGGTGGCGTTCATGGTGTAAATCCGCCAGCCGCCGTCGCGATTGGAAGTAAAGGCAATCCGTTTTCCGTCGGCGCTGAAACTCGGGGTGTTTTCTCCGTAGCTGCTCCCTTTCAGTCTACGTTGATTCTTGCCGTCCGGATCGGCCAGATAGAGTTCGGTATTCGGAGTAGTTTGTGTATCCGCCCAATTCGTGTGCCACCAACCCACTGAATAAATAATCTGTCCCGTCGGACTAACTCCCGGTTCACCGGCACCTGAGATTGTGAATGATTTTGGTATGAAGTCATCACTCAGTAAAGATACCACACCTTTTTGCATGTCGTTGGAATCCGCCACCGCGACTATAATATTCTTCGGTTTATCTTGATACAGGCACTCGGTAGGAACCACTTCACGTGGCTGGCTCTTACTCCCCCATGAAAACGTGATGTTTGCGCCACCGCCATATTCTACAAACTCTACCTTCAGCGCGTAAAACCGATTGGCCTCCAGGTCAACAGTCGCCGCTGGTTCACCGCAGCCATTCCAGGAGTCGATAAGCAGCTTGTCATCAATCCATAACCGGCAACCATCATCTTTGCTAATCCAGAAGGTGTAATTTTCCGTATAACGTGGCATGATATATCCCTGCCATCGCGCTGAAAAGTTGTCGGCATTCACTTCCGGGTCGGGCGAGTCTTCACCCCAGCCGAAATTTATCTGCGGGTCCACCCGCGATATTTTCTGTTCTTCGTGATTGCAGCCGTTGAAATAGAGTCCAACCACCCCGTTGTCTGCATGGTGGTACCGGTTGATCAATATCGACAGTTTATCCGCGCCAGCACTACCGGCTATCGTCACGCAGACAATAGCGATGATCAGCAAGACACAAAACTGATGACAGCATCGCATGAAATATACTCCTCGGGTAAATATTCTATGAACCCATAAAATCACAATCATAAGTTGATAAGAATACTACCAACCCGCCTCTCGCGTGTCAAGAACTTATCAACTTTACGCACTATCAAATTTGCAACTAACAATTATGCTTAACTGCGTGCCCAAGCTATGTATAATAAAAAAGACTCTCATTTTTTGAGAGTCCTTTTCTTTTTGGTTATCCATGTTCATCTGGTATTGTCTGTTTAATGAATTATATATATCATTTGCCTCTCAAATCGTTATAAAAACCGGAATCAGGATACCTGGTCTGCCCAGTGAATCTCGATGGTATCAAACCCGAAAGAAGCCAGCAACTGACGTAAGTTAGTTTCGGCATTTGTGCGCGCGGTGGGAATCAAGTAAGTCTGTCCCGTCTCACGTGCTTCTGCCAGCACTTTCAGCCGCGCTTCGCTTTCGAGATTGATATCTGGGGTAAATACCAGCCAACCGCGTTCACGTGAAAAGACTTTCGAGTGCTCGTCGTCAATACGTACAGTAAACAGTTCCGGGGCAGGCATTCGCACTGTAACGGTGTTTCCTTGCACCTTTACATCATTCAAAGTCAAGCGGCTCATATCAATACCAGCAATCATTTCCGTTTGCACCTGCATCATTAGCCGGTCCTGACCAAGAAAAGCCGGGAAATTTTTGTGGTCGGCACTGGCTTCAACCACCTGTTGGCTTACCTGCGAGGCTGTCTCCAAGCGATTGAGTGATTGCAGTTTAGTTACAATGATGGGACTTGTAGTCACAGTTATAGTTGTTTTGGAATTCAGCCACGACTGCAACAGGTATCGACCTTGCGAAGTACCAAATATAGCCCAAACACACAGTGCAAACAATGCGATAACCAGCGTATATTTGCCAAGTGTGCTGAACCAGGATGCTGAGGAGTGATTGGTCATTATTATCCTTTAGCGGCAATACGCCACTTTTACTATGTTACCCATTTATATGGAAAGAAAAACAATAGAAGGTTGACATGATGAATAGCGACACAATAATTTACTGACAAAAAATGTTGTTTGATACCTTAATTCTGAAAGTGGCAAAAGGTTTTATAGTTAATATATCTTCGTTACCTTTTAATAACTTGCCCCTGCTACCAATATTTAAAAAGACTCTCATTTTTTTGAGAGTCTTTTTGATTTTTTTTGGTTATTTGTTTTCTTCTTGTCTGCTCAATTAATTATAAACTACACCAACAATAACCCGCTAATCCGCTCCACTATCTCTTCCGGGGTCAAATTATCTGTCTCGATGGTGTGGTGGGCGGCGGCTTTATAGATGGGGGTGCGGCGTGCCAATACTTCCGCGACTTCGTCGGTGAATGATTTGCCGCCGGTCAGGGACGGGCGGTTGGTGTCACCTTGAATTCTATTTACGATGGTTTCCACGGTTGCTGTCAGCCAGATAATTACGCCGTTGATGCGTAGCACCTCAATATTTTCGGGACGTTCGATAATACCGCCGCCGCAATCAATAATTACTCCGTCAAGGGCGGCAAGTTCGCGGGCAAGTTCTGTCTCGCGGTCGCGAAAACCGGGCCAGCCGAATTTCTCTACTATTTCCGGCACCGGCATTCCAGCGCGTTCGACTATCATGGCGTCCATGGTGTAATACGACATTTTCAGCTTTTCCGCCAGCAGGTTTCCCACCACGCTTTTGCCGGTGCCGCGGTATCCAATAAGTACTATATTCATTTCTGCAAATTCTCCATCAATACCCGCCGCATGGCTTCAACCGGGGCGGAAAAGCCGGTGAAATACTCGAATTGCAGAACAGCCTGATTAAGGAACATTTCTACCCCTTGGATAATACGGCATCCGCGCGAACGGGCGTCCGCCAGCAGCCTGGTTTCAAGCGGGGTATAAACAATATCAAAAACAACCTGGTCAGCGCGGAAAAGTTCTGCCGGCACCAGAGACGCGTCAACCTTGGGATACATGCCTATGGGGGTGCAATGAATAACGATATCCGCACGCGACATGGCATCTGCCAGCGTATCCGGCGTCATCACTTCGTCCACTATCGCGGCAGGTGTGCCGGCGCGTAAATCCGCCGCCAGTCCGCGCAGCATTGGCTCGTTAATATCGAGCAATGCCAATTCCCGCAGGCCGGGATGCATAGCCATGGTGAATCCGACGGCGCGTGACGCGCCACCCGCGCCAAGCATCAATACTCGCGACCCGCTGACTGAAACACCGGCGTCATTTAATGCTTTCAACGCCCCCGGCCCGTCAGTGCCCATGCCGATCAGTTTGCCGCCGTCATGTATTATCGTATTGATAGAACCGATAGCGCGGTCAACTTCCGCCACCTCGTCAACGCAGTCCATTGCCGCGATTTTATGAGGAATAGTAACGCTCATGCCTCGGAAATTGCTTAATGCCCGCATACCGTTCAACGCCGCCGGGACATCTTCAACCTGGCAGGCGATATAGACAAAATCCAAATCCAACGCGTCATACCCGGCATTATGAATAGCAGGCGACATACTATGACCAACAGGATTTCCAATCACGGCGCATAATTGAGTTTTGGTAGTAATGGTTCGCAAAATAGTTTCTCCAACATTAATAGTAATCAGGTAATATCAACAGGAAGAATTATACCATGACTTGTACTTACTGCAAATTTACTAAATACAGGACTTTAGCTTAAAGTTATATATAAAATTAAATTTACATTTCTTCAAATAAATCATTGGCATAGCTGTAAACAGTTGGTATCATGACGCAGGCTAAATTATTAACCTGTTTTAGGAGCATATAAATATGAAAGCTGTTCATGTGGCGGCAGACCGCTGGAACTTCCAGCTTGCAGGCACCACCGATTTTATCACTCCGCTGGGCGGGAACATGTTGAATGACCAGCATCCGGCACAAGGTACGCTGTTTCAGGATTTTAACGCTGATGATGTTGACCGGCGTTTTGGCATTATGGCAGACCTGGGGTTGAACTGCGTGCGCCAGGCAATCGGCGTCAACGAAGTATACGACCCGCAAACCGGGTTAAAAGCTGCCGGCATGAAAAACTGGGATATGTTTATCAGTTTGGCGGAAAAACACGGCGTTTACCTGATGCCTGTAGGCGGATATATTGGCGGCAACGACTGGTTTGACGTAGAAAAACTGGCAGATAATGGCAAATCATTAGATGAATCATGCGCTTTCTGGAATGATTTCGTCGGGCATTATTCGGGCAATCCCGCTATCTGGGCGTGGGATTTGCGCAATGAACTGCTATATAGCTCTGTCCCCCACATGACGGTTGAGGCTACCCCCGACCAGTTGCGCATTGATGCCATGTTGAAAGATACCTGGCCAACCTGGCTGGAACAGAAATATGGCACCGTTGCCACCATGAACCGCTGTTATGGCACCGCATATTCATCTTTCAACGAAGTATCCGGTTCTGTGCTGTTCATTGAAAAACCTTATGATTTATGCGCCAACGACTTTCGCATCTATATGAATGACCGCGGTTACGACTGGTGCAAACGCCAATGCGATACCATTCGCGCCGTTAGCCCCGACCACATGATAGTATCCGGCAATAACGGCTGGGCTTCACCCGACCAGGACCTGTGGCTTGCTAACGGCTTTCACAACTATGCCATTCACGACCTGTTCGACTTTGTAACCCATCACCCCTATCCAGCCTGGCAGGCAGTGCCGGACGGACGCGGCGACCCGTTGGACGGCGGCGAAAAGCTGACCTACTGGATCAACGCCTGTATCGGCATGTCGCGGCTTGACCACTATGGCAAACCGGTAGTATTGCAGGAATTCGGCTGGTACGGCGGCGGTGCCTCGCGCTTCATCTCCGAACTTCCTTACCGCAGCGAACAGGAACACGCCGACTACACCCGCACCCTGTGCGACACCCTTATTCCGCACATCAACGGATTCATCAACTGGCCTACTTTTGACATGCCCGCGTCCAACGACATCTCCAACCACGGCGGTATTTTCACCGCCAACGGCGAAAGAAAAGCACTGGCAAAGGTCTACGGCGACCTGGTCACCAAACTGCAAGGCAAACGCCAGGTACGCCAACGCGCCACCACCACCCTGACCTATTCCCTGCTGGCACTTTACACCTGCCGCAAATACCAGGACGATATGTGGGATGAAGTGAACGAAGTGATAAACGCCGGAGAAGTCCCGGATTTCCGGTTTATTTAATAGGGAATGATAAAAAAACTGCTTACATTATTAATATTCACCACAAAAGAACGCAAAGAACACAAAGAGTTTTAATAAACTTTCTTTAGCAATATTTGCGTTCCTTTGCGGTGAATAATATTTAAGTTATATGCAAATAAACACACTATTCCACAATTTTCCCATTTGACAGATGCTCATTCGCTTTCTAAAATAGTAACTACCATCATTTACAGTATTTTCCCTTGATAGAGTAAGATACTGAATACAGCGAATTGAGAGAGCGTAATGTCAACTGTTAAACAAGAACATATTACTAAACGGGTCACTTTACAAGATGTTGCCAACCGGTGCGGCGTTACCAAGGCATCAGCCTCTATGGCGCTGCGCGGTAATAAGCGCATATCTGAAGCGACCACTGCCCGTATTGTTGCTGCCGCTCTCGAACTTGGATATTCGCCGGAATTAAATGATGCTGCCCGCCGTTTGTCTCACTTGCGCAGTAACACCACCGTTATCAACCATGTGGTCGCCGCATTTTTGCCGACGAACTTTTATTCCAGAACAGAAGGATTTTTGAGCGAAATGTTTCGCGGAATGATTGATGTGCTGGAAGAAAAAGGTTATGCTCTGTTAATTAATTATATCCGGGCTGATAATAATGACTTGCCATCAGTTTTTTCACGCGGTGATGTTGATGGTGCTATCGTATTCAGCCGTGGCGGCGGTATTATTAATCAGATTCAAACTTTACGAAAAAACATCGGTTTTAATAATCGTACCATCGTATCATTACTGGGAGAAATGGAAGGATGCGCCTTGGTTAATACTGACGATTTTCAGGCAACTTATGAAGCAGTAACGCATCTACTTCTTCTCGGGCATCGCCATATTATCCAATGCATTTACCAGGCATACGCCCCGGAAGAACTGCCATCTCCCAACGATCGGGTTAAAGGTGCTCAAAAAGCAATTGCGGATTTTGGATTAAACCCGGATAAATACCTGCATCTTTTTGAAGTAGACCCATTGTTAACAGGTGCTGAAACATTGCCTACCAACCTGCACCTGAGCAATAAAGCTGTACCAGATGCTGATTTAACAAGGGAACTGCTGGCTTATCTGGATAAACACAGCGAAATTACTGCCATAGTTGCGTTAAACGACCCAACCGCTATTCATCTCTGGCATATTCTGGATAACGCCGGCATTTCTGTACCAAAAAATATCAGTATCATCGGCTTTGACGACAACTTCCCGATGATGGACGATGACGGCGAAAATATGCTCTCGTCAATCCGAATCCCATTGCAAGAAATCGGCCGCGAAGCCGCCCGACTGGTGATACAATTAGTAAATGGCGAAGTCCCGCCAGAAGAAAAGCGCATATTGCAGCACGAACTAATAATCCGCAAATCATTGGCACAAGCGAAGAAGAAATAGTGAGGTTTTGAAATGCCATTAGAAACAAGCAGTTTAAAAAAAGCAATAAACTCTTTTGACAGGTCTATAACTGTTATAAACAAGAAATTATCTGAAGAAAAACAGGATAATGATGAAATAGAAACAATAAAAGCCGGAGTTATTCAGAACTTTGAATTCACTTATGAGTTATGCTGGAAGTTTATGAAGCGGTGGATTGAAGATAATATCGGATCAGAAATTGTTGATGGAGTAACCAGGATAGAATTATTCAGGATAAGCGCTGAAAACAAATTGATATCTGATGTCGACGTGTGGATGAAATACCACCGGGCAAGAAACCAAACTTCACACATATATGACGAAGAAATATCTGAATCTGTATTTCATATCGCTACATCCTTTTTAACAGACGCTAAAGATTTCCTTTCTAATCTGGAGAAAAGAAATGATTGACGTTTCCCGTGAATCACTATCGATAATCCTGGATATCATCACAAAATACCTGCCAAATTGCGAAGTCAGGGTATTTGGCTCGCGATGCGGCAACAATGCCAAAAAATATTCCGACCTTGATTTATCAATTATCAGTACAGAAAAGCTGGATTGGCTATTACTGGCAGAAATAAGGGAAGCATTTCAAGCATCAGACTTAACTTTTCGGGTAGATATTCTTGACTGGCACGCCATATCGCCAGAGTTCCGCGCGGTTATAGAACGAGGATACGAAGTGATATATAAAGACGGCGTTGGTTCTCTGCAATAAATTGAATCTGTTGTTAATAAATTAACAACAACACTTCACCCGGGATACAGCAATTGCACACGATGTTTCGATATTGCTTCTTTTGGCAGCATCTCTAACAATCTTTCATATTTATCATCGCCAGATATCAATTTTACCCATCGCAGATGATATGGAAGAGTTGATGTAAAATTTATCTCATGAATTTGCTGATACTGCCAAGCTTTTTTGCCATCCGCGTATTGTGCCAGAAAATCTATCGCGGTTAATATTCCGGCACCTTCGGGAGTGGCATGATGCCATAAATCCACATTCACATGGCGTCCCAATTCTGCAAGGCGGATTAAGCCGTCCAGATTCATCACCGAGTAATCCCATGACCGGGTGCGTGCCAACTCTTTTGGCTGACTGCCATCAACGGCAATATGAGCATTGATGCGCTTCATCCCGCTATCCGAAATAACCTGTCTGGCAATATCGAATTGACCGGTAAAACATGCGAGCGAGGCTGCCTGAACATCGTACCAGGTGCCGTGATTGTTATGCTGCGCCGATTCTCCAATGCCGTGACTGCTGGTTAGCAGCCAGTCAAGATAATCCCGCATCCAGGCGGTTAACCCGACGAAATCATCATCGCTCAATACCGACGAATTGTCCAGCAACCCGATAGCATCAACAATATTTGACAGCAGACGCGTGTCTATGATGCCGATATCGCGGCCATCCACTCTTCCAGGAATCGCCTGACCATATTGTAAATGCGGGTTCATTCGTGTCGTCGGTGATAAAAACCAGTGACGCAGTAAAACTGCCGCTTTTTCAGCGTAGGCTTGATGATTGGTGAAATAATATGCCAATGCCAGCGTCTCTATCGCAGTCATAGTTTTACTAAATCGCTCGCGGTCAAAATTATCGTTCAGTGATTCGGGATTCACCTCGCCATCGCGTCGGATATATGGCAACCCGTCTACCGTATCAGGATCCGGCCACCAGTAAGGCCCAAGGCTCATGTAATCATGCTTATCGCCACTGGGTGGTATATATAGCTTATCCACCACCGACTTCGGCGACATCAACAAAGCAGCATCCGCATCACTTCGCAATGCGGTAATAGCCGGTAATAACGGTACGTCGCCAACCAACAGTCTTTCCAGCGCAGTGTTCAAACATTCTGCGCGAAGAATGAATATTTCATCGTTTTTTATATTATTCAATGTTAAGTCTTTCATAAATGTAATTTCGTTTGAAGTCGTCTGAACGACTGAAATCGATGATGCAATTTCTATCTTCTCTCATCTCCCTTCTCTCTTCATCCGAGAGGTGGTAAGAGCGTCTCGCTCGGAAAACGGATGAACCGGATATAAAATCCGGCATTTATCATCCTCTTTCACAGCTATCGTCACCGAGACGGTGACGTTTCACGTTTTACTCATCATCCTGTCATTCTTAATTTACGCTTACCTATCGGGTACAGGCAGCGCATCCTGGTACTGCTAATCTTAATAAAAAGACTAAATTTCCAGGATGCAAGCCAGTTCCCTTATTCTGCCATTCTTATTATTTATTACCTTCACTTACTTTCAAAATTTCACTCTTCTCTCTTCACTCATCACTCTTCCATTCCCTCATCGCACTTCCATTAACTACTGCCTGGGAAATTTCTTTCCAGTCTTTGTTTCTTTCTACTCGCCAATTTATTAAATCCGGGGCATCAACATGAATATCTATGATGTCGCCTTTCAGTTTCCAGGATACCGTTACGTTGCCGTTGGCTGTCCATACGGTTCCTTTAGCCCAGGTCAAGTCGGCAACCGGGTGCGGACTGATAACTACTTCCGCGCCGCCGACTGCTGCTGGCACTACTCCCAGCACTGAACGACTGAATACGTAAATTGGCCCGGCAGACCAGGCGTGGCAATGGCTGCGGGTAGGATTTTCTGCGTGTTCCCAACCACGGAATGTCTCCCAGCAGGTAGTGGCGCCGCAATCAAGCATGTCTTGCCATTTATCGCGAATAATAGCCACGGAACTGGCAACTTCTCCAGATTTCTCCAGCGCTTCGGTGAAGAATTGCAGAGCGAATGGACTGCCGACCTTCACCATATCTTCAGGTGGTGTCTGAACATTTCGCAAGGCGGCAGTACGTGATGACTCATCGGGTAGCACATCATAAAGCAGTGCCAGCGCACTGGTGTGCTGACTGGTGGATTTACTGATTTCGCCATTTTCGTAAATAGCATCAGGGTAGCTTTGTTTTACTTCGTCCCACAACGGCAGCACCGCGGCGCGGGTATCGGCCATAAATTTTCGCAGCCATTTCCCGTCGTCTGTCTTCAGCGCGTCGCTGCATTTTATAGCGGCGTCAATCGCGCCGACGAGAAATAGCGAGTTATGAATAACATTGTCATGACCCTGATCAATTCCCGCCCAATCAAACATATTCCACGCGTGAATATTCAGCAATCCATCTTTCTCGCAATACTTCTGTGCGCCTTGAATATTTTTAATAACATACGGGTACAAATCGCGCAGGCTATCAATGTCACCGGTGGCAAAATAATATTCCCACACGTTCATGCCCCACATCATGCACCAGGCAGTCAGCATGATATCCCATCCGCTGGGGGTCTGGCAGATTACCAGCGGCAAATCTTCCAGGGAATACGCGGTTAGCCACAGGCAGCGCAGGTTGATATCGCTGGCACCAAAACATATCTGCGCATACAGTGCTTCATTGCGGGCATCACCTACCCACAATGTTTGCTCATACAGCGGGCAATCGGTAAAAGTATCTTCCATACACAACTGCAATGTCCGGACGCTGATATCCCAGATGCGGTTCATCGCGGCATCAGAGCAAAGGAATTGCCCGTGTTTTTGTGCCGGATAAGTCGCTTGCAGCATGCGGATAGTGCGAATTTTCACCGGTGCCGTCATATTGCGCAGCGTAAGGAATATATAGCGCCCGCCGCGTCGTTTTAAAGATACAAAATGGTTTATTCCCGATCGGGTTTCATACCTGAATCCGTTGCGATTGCCGTCTGAATGTTGCGGACGGCCATTGACCATGTATTCCACCAGATGACAGTCGATTATTGTCCCGGTGACGGCTTCCAATTCAAACTCAACCCAACCTACCGTTTCGTGTCCCAGGTCAAGGCAAATCTCAATATCGCCATCCGCAACTGGTGAAATTACTGTTCGTTCTGAATTGTCAGACATCATACCGATCGCATTGTCTATTTCAACAGTTCGCTGAACCTGCCGGGTGCGGAATGGTGTATAAGCGTCGGCAAGCAGCATATCTTTCGCCGAAACTGCCGCGATATCACATATTGCCATCAATTCTTCCACTGTCACGGCAGTTTTGATAGGTGCCAGTTTTTCAAATATTTCAGTCGTCAGCATATCATTAGTAGTAAGATTTTTATTGCTGGTGTCCGGCATCGGAAAAAATGGCCCTGTCCATCCCCACGGATTGTCAACAGGTGCTTTCGATGGGTGTTGAAGGGTGATATCCTGCCAGATATAAAACCCTATACTAAATTCATACAGATGAGCGAAAGATGAAATGATAATTGTCAGCAGATTTTCTCCCGGTTGGAGGTGCAAGGTATTATCTTCAACTTTTACACCGCGGCAATACAGTTCGCTGCCCCAACTTGAAAAATGCACCGGAATATCCTGAGCAACAGGCGTGTTTATCACCGTAGTGACAGCACCTACAAATCGCAGGATATTCGCGGACAGGTCGTCGGGATAACATAATTTCTTCAGGTTAAAAGTAACGCTGTGAGCGGAATTTTTCACTACTGCCGACTGTACTACTCTTTCCGGATACAACGGTTCGCGGGTGAGAAAATGAACGTCGCGCGGTTTTAAATTCTGCCAGGGACCGGCATCCGCATGATGCCACTCGCGAGCAAATGACCAGTTGCTGTCGTCATAATCTTCCATCTGCACCGCACCCAGGCCAGACGCGGCGTTGTACCATTCCGAATGTTCCATCTGTATGCTGATGCGCGCGGTATCAGTTCGCCATCCTTCTTCGCGAGTCATTCGCCACGTAGAATCGGAACAGATAATCTCCTCTTTCCCGCCGGCAGTTACGACTTCCAACTGCGCCAGCAATCCGGCTTCCTGCGGAATCTGGTGAAATGTGCTGACGCCATAATGCAGCACTTTTACCACTATATTGTTCACACCCACCCGCAGGTACGGCGCGACATCAATCACATCATACTGGTAATGCCGCGGCCAACTGCGGCAAGGCCCATCCTCTACCCAACAGCCATTTATATACAACCGGTACTGGGTATCCGCAGTCAGGTACAGCGTCGCCCCGGTAAACTCCGGCAAATTAAAAGATTTACGCGCCACCGCCAAGGTATGATGCGGTCGACGTTCCGGCTCATTAAGCCATATCCATTTAGCGTTCCAGTTCATATTCGGCTCCTTAGTTTGTTTTACATCAAAATTTATTAACATGGATGGGCAGGATAGGCAGGACAAATAATTTTTATCATGATAATCCTGTTAATCGATGTTAAATTTAATAAATTGTGTGACAATCCATTTTAACAACTATACCACTTTGCTTTTAATTAATAAAAAACATCCTGCCTATCCTGCCCATCCATGTTAATTAAACTTTAAGCAAACCCTGCCTCTTCCAGTTTGTTATTTTCAATTACAGTGCTGGTGGCGATGGAGTGCAGGCGATTGAACAGGCCGCCTTTTGCTATTAACTCGTCAAATGTTCCCACTTCCATCACCCGGCCTTCGTCCATCACTACTATCTGGTCGGCGTTGCGGATGGTGCTGAGGCGGTGGGCGATCACCACTACGGTGCGGTCTTTACATAGCGCCGCCAATCCCTGCTGCACTGTTCTTTCCGACTCGGGGTCGAGGGCGGATGTTGCTTCGTCGAGGATGACCAGTTTGCTGTTTGTCAGCATGCAGCGGGCTATGGAAAGGCGCTGGCGCTGACCGCCGGATAGCTGGCTGCCGCCTTCACCAACTTTATGATGCAGTTTTTCCGGGAAATCTTCGATGAAATCCCAGGCACAGGCATATTTCAATACTTCGATCAATTCCTCATCTGTCGCTTTCGGTTTTACACAGCGCAGGTTTGCCTCTATGGTAGTATCAAACAAAAACGGGTCTTGCAGCACTACGCCAAATTGACCGCGATATTCGCGAATAGGAAGTTCGCGAATGTCGTAGCCATCCAGCAATATCGCGCCGTTTGCCGGGTCGTAAAAGCGAATCAGCAAGTTCGCCAGGGTGGTCTTGCCGCATCCGCTGCGACCCACCAGCGCTACGGTTTTGCCGGCTGGAATAGTCAGGTTTACATTTTTAAGCACCATTCGCTTGGAGTAGGCAAAACTTACATCGCGAAGTTCAATAGTCGGTTCAAATTTCACTGGCATTACCGCGCCATCTACCTCTGGCAGGCTGCTATCGGTATCCAACACGGTATATAACTGGTCAAACGCAGAACGCGCTCCCATCATTTGTCCATAAACGTTGGTCATCGCCTGAATCATGCCTATCAATGTTCCCTGGTAACCCATGAATGCCACCAGCGTACCCAGCGGGAACTTCGCCGCGTTTTCCATCACCAGCCAGGCACCACCGACAATAACCCCGGCGGTTATGACATAGCTTAATCCCTCGGTAACGAAAGCGAGTTTCATCGATTCCAATACACTGGTCAGCCATTTAACCATTGCCGGCCACAACTGCCTGGTGAATTCTTCCTGTACCTGGTCTTCCAGCGCGAATGCCTGAATGGTTTTATGCCCGCGCAATTTGTCCATAATCACGCTAACAATGTGCATCCCCGCTTCGGTGGCGTCTTTTGTTTTAATGTAGATGCTTTTTGACAATACCTTTGCCACCACGACGTACCCGATAGCACCGGCAAGAATTACCAGCGTCAGTAACGGACTGAGATACAAACAGAAACCAAGGCTGAATATAAGTCCCACCACGTAAACGACCAACTGGCTGAATACCATCTGCATGAAGATGCCAAGGGTGTTGATGGAGTTTCCGAATACCCGCTCGTAAAGGAAACCGGTGGGGAACTGGTTGTGAAACCGCAGGCACAACGACTGTAAATGGGCAAAACTGCTGGATCGCAAATTAAAAACAATGCGCTGCTGGGTATTGTAAACGATTACCATCGCACCATACCAAATACCCATACGAGTGAACATAACTGCCAGAAACACCCCGGCAGCTATCATAGCCAGGGTGATATTCTTATGTGGTATCGCTTCGTCAATGACATATTTAGCGAACAGCGGCTGCAATGCAACTGCCAACCCGACCAGGGCGACCAGTATGCCGGCCGATATCAGCCGCCAGCGATAAGGACACACCAGCGGGAAAAACCGCTGGCATATCTCTTTCAAATCATAACTATGCACATTATCAAAATCAATCATAAGGCAACTTCTTTAATAATTTTTGACAAGATTAACAAGATTAAAATATATCCTGCCCATCCTGCCTATCCATGTTAATTTATCTTCACTTCCAGCTTTGCCGGATGCATCCAACTGTCCGGCGAATATACATTTACTGTCAACATCTCTTTTTCAGGAATGACTACTATTTCATAGCTTTGCATTTCTGCTGGTCTTAAAGCGAATTTCATTCGTTCGTAACCATCAATAAAAACAGTTCCAAAGGCGGCATTTTCGCCGTCATTCCGTAATTTCAATAACAGTTTCACTGGTTCGCCAATTACAGGATTTTCGGTTTTTAATTGCAATGACGCGCGGATATGCGGCGGCAGATATTTTCTGTTTTCGTCAATTTGCAGTCCTATATCATCTATCGCAATCTGCTTGAATCCCAACCCGAAAGCGGGTGAATCCGGTGTCAGGGTGAATATGCCGAAATCCGGGTCGGTAAATCCGGGGTTTTCACTGACCAAGTTGTCTTTATAAACAGCCTTTTCGCCTTTATCCTTGTGCCATTCGTCGCCAATCCATACCCCGCCGCTACAGATATTGCGCTCAATGCAGTTGTTTTCCGGGGGAACACCTTTGCCGGCGATGAAATATTTCTCGACATCGGCAATCTCCGGGTAACGTTCGCTGTATGGCGGCTGCAGGTAATTCATCGCTTCGCAACTTTTTCGCATGGTGTTGTTAACCATATTTTGCCACACCGGATTTTCATCAAGCCCGCGGGCATCGGGAGCAATGGCGGGATGGCAATCGACGAAGATGTTATTCTCTATCATATAGTCGCGTCCGCCGCCAAGCATAATTCCATACATGCAATCCTGCAGGATATTATCAACAATATGGGTCCCGCTGACGCAGTCATCCATATATATCGCCATGCTGCCCATGCCGACGCCGCCCATGTGATGAACGAAATTTCGTCGGATTACATTGCCGCGGAAAGTATAATCGCGACCGGTGTAAATAGCACCGGCGTCGCCGGTCTCCAGGCAGACGCGGTATATTTCGTTGTTCTCAATGGTAAAATCATTACCCCAAAAAAGAATGGCGTTATGCGGCGCATCATGAATTAGATTATTGGCGATGCGGATGCCAACACCATTGGTATTAACACCGGCGCAGTAACAGCGGCTCCAACGGGCAAAATGGTGGATGTGGTTATTCTGCACTATGTGATTGCACGTGGTAAGGGTCTTGCGGTCGCCGCCGTTAATCTCTATCCCGCCGTCGCCGGTGCCATAAATATCACAACCCGCAACGGTATGCCCGGTGCCGCCGGTGACAGAAATTGCCCAGTTTCCCATATTGCGGATGGTACAGCCGGAAATATTCACATCGCTGCCGCCGATAACAGTTATTCCAGTGCCGCGTCCCCCTTCCAGGGTGAGATTGTGAAATTCTACATTGCTGGCGTTATTCAGCGTGATGAATGAATCGGCCATGCCGGATATCATAATATCCGCGCCATCCAATTTTGCCGGCGGCCAGAAATAGAGAATGCCGCTGGTGGTATCGACATAATATTCACCCGGCTGGTTCAACTCTTCCAGCACATTGAGAAAATAGAACCGCTGGCCTTTGTTGTAATAATACAACCCGCCATCCGCCTCAACAACGCCGTTTTTCGCGTCTAATGTCCTAACATGCTCGTAAGAATTCGCCCAGTCGTATGCCCAATAGCCGTGAACCCAGATATTGTCTGATGGTGCCCAATTTTTTGGCCTGTCGCCGGCGTAGGTAAACCCGCCGGTCAAATCGCCGGATTCGGTCTTCCACTCGCTGCTCATCGGCTTGGTGTATCCGGTGATGGTGGTGAACTCCCCGGCGTTCGGCCATTGTGCCACTATCATTGGTTGGTCATTAAAGAATAGTTCCAGGTGCGCGGGTAAAGTTTTCCTGCTGAATCCCCGCGAGGTAAAGGTGCCAAAATCGGTAATTCCAACCTTTAGCAAATCTACCTGTAGAATGTTTTTCTGTGCTTCGGGAGTCAATCTCGTCAAAATATCCGGGTCCGTTACCGGTGTGAAATCGCCTGCGCCAATTCGCTGGCCGCCGGTAATGCAGACATTCTCGCCATCGCCAGCACGAAATACAATATTGCAATCTTTTTCATCCAATGCCAATGACTCATCAAGGTGATATGTGCCGGCATGCAGAGTCACTATCGCGTTATCATGAGTCAACTTACGCAAGTAATTCCGCGTTCCCTGCAAGGTCGCCAGCGGAAAAGATTGAGAGCCGCTATTATTATCATCGCCATTCGGCGAAATATGCAATTCTATCGGCATAAAACTGCCTCCAAAAATTATTTAACATCGATGGGCAGGATGGACAGGATAAGATATTTTCAATCCTGCCTATCCTGCCCATCCATGTTAATTTTATTTATGATCAAGTTCACACACTCGCTGGCGGTAATACATGTAATTTTCAAAACTGACATCATCCGGTACTCCGTGGTCGCAAGTGGGGTAATAACCGCCGCGTTCTACCATGGCGGGCAGGATATATTTCAGATGAGCATCGATAGCTTCTTTACCTTCGGCAAGGATGCGTTTGTCGATACCGCCGGACATAACCAGATTCGGATATTGGCGGCCTATCTCTACCACATCGCAACCGCTGGCGACTTCAAATGGCGACATGCGCGCCAGGCCCAACTCGCTGTAAATGGGGATAGCGGGTCGGCAATCGCCGTCGGTATCTACCTGGTAATATATTTTTCGCTGCTGACGACTGGTGGCGTTGCTTAGCAGCTGCTGGTAATACGGCAGCAGGAACTCGCGCATGCTATCTGGCGATATCAGCAGTCCATGGTTGTAGCAGATATCTTCTGCCATGAAAATCTCGTCAATTTCGGTGATTTCCTGCACCCGGCGGATGCCTTCATCCATTAATTCCAGCCAGGTTTTCATGGCGGCGTGAACTACTTCCGGTTCGTCATACATGATATACATCAGGTCTTCCGGTCCCATCAAGGCGCGCAGGTACATGTAACCGCCCACCAGATTCTGCTGTATCATGCCACCTACCGCGTATGCGGTATCGCGATGGCGTGTCACCGTCTCCGCCAGGTTTTCCCAACGTTTTTCATTTTTCGGGTCCAAACGTTGCGAAACTTCTTCCCAATCCGCCATATTGGATACCGCGTGTTTCATGTAAATCGGCATAAATCCGTGGGTGCGGCCGGTGAACACCTGGATGGTTCGTCCGGCGCCGTCCTGACGAATTTCATAATCTCCGCGGGATTCCAGCAATTTATCCTCAAAATACGGGATAAACGGCGGCTCGCACCAGCCTAACCCCAACCCGGTGCCAAACATCCCCTGCGGGTCGTAATTAAACAGGTTCTGCTCCTGCCAGTCATCCGGCAGCCCCTCGCCTTTCCAGCGTTCCAACGCCTCTTCCCAAATGTAAAACTCCTGCCGGTGCAAATGGTCAACCGGCTTCAATTCATAGGTGGCGCGCATTCGATCGCCAGCCCGCATAATATTTTCAGACATTGTATTGCTCCTTTTTTCTTTTTGACATGATTAACATGATTTTTGGCTTTGCCAAATAAATGTAATCAGGAAAAGTGGGATTTTTCATTATATAAAATTCTCCTTGAGGAAAGGCAAATTTTGCTGCGAGGGCAAGCCAGTGGATCTCACCCCAACGCGCTGTGCAGAATATACTCGCGTCATTAGAGCATGTCAACCCAAAAATGGGGTAATTTTGAAAAAAATATAATTAACATGGATGGGCAGGATAAGCAGGATGCTTAGAATATTCAGTTCAGCTAATAAAATTCAGTCACAGTTTGGAACTGGGCGGGAGCCCGGCTCACCCGGCAGTAATTTTCCATTTCATCCTCTTATTACAGGGATAGCCGGGCTCCCGCCCAGTTCCAAACTGAGACTGTATCTTAAGACATATAAATGAATTTATCTTACCTATCTATGTTTTTTACACAGGCGGGCCGCCTGTTTTACTTTTTCCCATTCATTTTTCTGGTTTCATCTATCATGTTTGCCACCAGATAGTTCCAGTTCATGAAGCCGGGGTTCATTACGCCTATGCCGGTTTCCGGGACGTAATATTCGTGCATGGCGCCGTTTTCTTCGATGTCGCGGCCCAGCAGGTTTACTATGCGCGCGCAAAGGTCGGCGGCTTCGGTGTGATAGCCGTAGTCATAAAGCCCTTGGAAAATCATGTAGTTAGATATCAGCCATATCGGTCCCAGCCAGTTTGACGGGTTGCTGGTTCTATCGCAATTATACATCGGTTCGTTTGCCGCCAGGGTGCGCATGCCGTAGTCGCTGCATAACGCCTCGGTATCATACAGGTGTTTTTCCACCAGTTCCTGCGCCTGTTGCGGGGTTGCCGCCCCTGCCCATAACGGCATAAAACCGGTCCAAACCCGTATACGCATCGGCAGGCAGGGCCAGAATACTCCCATGCCGCTGTTGAGCCAGGGAATTTCTTTATCGGTTTGGCACTGCAGGTCTGCGGTATAAAAGAAGCAGTCGCGCTTATCCCAAAGATATTTCTGCACGGCGTCTGTCAGCGCCGTTTTTTTGGCGCGGCACTGTTCCGCGGCGGCAGCGTCGCCAAATGTATCCCACAGGCGCGACATGGCGTCAAGTTCTTTTATCATCAGGCAATTGAGATATACCGAAGCGGAACTGTTTTTTGGACGGCCGAATGTGCAGGGGTCGTTATCTACCCCGATGACAGCACCGCTGCGCCAGAAATAGAGACCGGTGCGGTCATCGTAATATTTCTCATCATACCGGCGCATAAAACGCGCGATATCCGGCATGCGGTCGGCTACCCATTGCGCGTCGCCGGTTTGCTCAATAACCATATTCACAAATTGCGCGAATACCGGTTTATGCATATTCGGTTCATCGTATTTCTCGATCATATCGGCAAACAGATGCTCCGCGCCGACATAAAGTGAATGCGGCAACGCGCCACTGGGTAGTTGAAAATCAAGGAAGTTGAGGATATTCCCCTTCATGGCGTTAACCACCGCCGCGCGGTCAGCATCTGATGCCGATGTCATATCCATAATGCGGAATAACGACACCGACGCGAAAAAGCTGTCCCAGTCCCACATGCACGTTTCGTAACCGCCGCCAGCGACTATGTACGGCCGATGAAATTTATCCGTCGGCGAGTGTATCATTTTCAGGTAATTAGCCTGCAGGTGATTCATTATCAAATCTGAATATTTCTCGTTCATGTTATTAACTCCCGGTTTTTCGCTTTTCTACACAATTTGGGACAGACACCATCTTGGCTTCGCCAATCGGTGTCAGTCCCTTAGCCGGTTATTCCGGCAGGTCTTCCAGGTAAACGCCGTCTGCTTTCAGTTTGTTTTGCAGCGTCTTAACGTCAACTTGCGCCATATCTATTTTACCATTTAATGCCATGGCGGCGGCAGTGCCTGTCCCCTGCCCCATTACCATGCAATGGGTCTGCACCCGCACCGATGAATGGGCTTCATGGGTGGATGAAGCGCAGCGACCTACCACGGCAAGGTTTGGTACCTGGTTGTTTATACACATGCCAAGTGGAATGTGATAGCTCGTTCCCGTTGCCAGCATATTTCTGCTGCCGCGGTCGGTGTAGGTGGTATAGCCGGTTCCTTTGGGATCGTGGATATCAACCATCCATACCCCGTGACCAATGGCGTCTTCATGTTTTACGGCGTCCAGCACCATCTGGTGAGTGAGTTTTTTAATGCCGGTTACCCGGCGGGATTCGCGGATGCCAAGGGAAAAGCCGGTCTGGTTGATTTTAGCATTCTCCATACCGGGGACATTTTCGCGCCAGAAATCGAGATATTGCACCAAATATTCCCGGGCAAGCGCGGTGAGCCGCGAGAGTTCTTCTTCGTTAAGCGGATTTCCTGCCACCGGCAATACATTCCACAACATGTGGTTTGCCGCGCCCCAATGCGTAAATGAGCCGTAAACATTGCCTTCGTTAACCGGCGGCATCTTCCCTTCCCTTTTCAACTCCATCATCTTATCAATGGCCATTTTCACTTCGACAGGTTTATTGCGAATAGCGGCTTCGTCGATACCATGCAGCGCGAATATAAGCGTCATTCCCTGTACCAGCCCATCCAGTTCGCGACCATATTCAAAATTCACACCCGCTTTCGCCGCAACATCACCGTCGCCGGTGGCGTCAATAACGATATCGGCAAGGATGGCGCGGCGACCGGTCTTGGTATCACACAATACGCCTTTTATCCGGCCTTCCTCAACAATCGGATCGCCAACGGCAAGGTAGCAAAGCGTTTTGACACCCGCTTCATTCAGCATCCGCTGCCACACAATCCGCATACCTTCAGGGTCAAACCAGTGGGTTTCATGGGCGTGAGGGTAACTCCCGTCCTGGCGAATCCAGTCATGTTTGAATGCCCGCTGCGCGCTTTCCTCGACCAGGCCATAAATCACCATCTTCTCACGATCGCTGCGATGCCAGCCATTCACCAGCGCATTGGTAGCCATCCCGCCGACGCTGGGCCATCGCTCGATGAGAGTAACCCGGCAGCCATGCCTTGCCGCGCTGACCGCAGCCGTTACACCTGCGCAACCGCCGCCGCAAACCAGCACATCGCAAACATCCAAAACAGGAATCTTCTGACTCGGAACTTGTATATCCATCTGAATATCTCCCGGGTAGTATTTTATCATTTATTACACAGAGATACACTGAGGAGGCACAGAGATTCACGGAGAATTTTTATTTATTCACTCCATGAAGCTTGTGATAAAATAGACACTTGATTGAAATCGAACTCCCTCTGTCACTGCGGCGACATCTCCCTCAAGAGGGAGACATAAAAGCCTCCGTGAATCTCCGTGCCTCCTCAGTGAATCTTGTAACAAAAAAATAAAAAGCAGGAAATTGATGATTTGTACCAGAAAGATGAAACAACAGGTTGTAGTTGATTCCTTTTACAGGAGAACGTGAATGAAACGGAAAGATATTTTTCTGGAAATTAATGGCGATGATGCTGGCGATGGTTCGAGACAGCATCCGGTTGCAACGCTGTCGCGGGCAATCGAGTTAAGCCGGCAAGACCGCGGCAACTGCATAGTGGCTGGCGACGGGGTATATTTTAATACCAATGCCACCCTGACAGCAGCAGATTCCGGCTTGAAAATAATTGCCGTTAAAGGCGCAAAACCAGCATTTTACGGCGGAGTTCAAGTTACAGGCTGGCGCATAGAAGGCGAATTTTGGGTGGCTGATGTACCAGGGGTAATGAAAGGTATCGTTGATTTTCGCAGTCTGGTGATTAATGAACGATTTGCTCCGCGAGCACGATATCCCGAGACCGGCGAGATACGCCACGCCAGCGAATTTCCCGTAACCTGGATGAGTTCGACTAAAGGCGGTTGGGAACGAAAACCAACCGAGGAAGAACTAACCACCCTGAAAGTTATTGATGGCAGCCTGCCGGAAACGATGTCGATAAAAAATGCCGAATTAACCCTGTACCATAGTTGGGACGAAAGCCTGGTAGGAATAAAAAAATGGGATAAGAAAAAAGGAATCATCACCTTTTCAACGCCATCCGGTCATCCCGCCGGGGCATTTGGCAACTGGATGGAAAAAGCCCATACTTTTGTAGTCTGGAACATTCGCGAAGGAATGACAAAACCCGGTCAATGGTATCTGGACCGCGATAATGGACAAATTGTATATTGGCCGCTGCCGGGTGAAAAAATCGATAAAATCACCGCATACGCACCAATGCAAACCACTGTTTTGCAAATTAACGGCACAGAAAATGAACCGGTAAAAGATATTCAGCTAAAAGGATTAACATTTGGAGTCACCACAACACCGCTATTAGCAGGTGGATTCGGCGCAGGCAATTTTGAAGGCGCCATTGAAGGCAAGTTTGCACATGGGTTAAAACTTGTTGATGTTGAAATACGCTGGACTGGCGGCCAGGGAATACGCATCGCGAATAGCAATGGAATACGCTGCAATAATTGCATTATTCATGATGTCGGCGCTGGCGGAATAGTCATTAACAATGGAAATAACGGCGTCATCAAAAAGACATTAATCCATCACAACGGCCTGATTTATCCCAGTGCACTGGCGTTGCGTGTGGGTGGCAACAAATGGCATGTTCACCACAACACTCTTCATCACACCCCATATTCAGCGATTTGCGCTGGGGGAACCAAATTGATATTTGAAAGCAACAGGTTTTACAATGTGATGGAAGAGTTGTCAGACGGCGCGGCAATATATATTTTCGCTGGAAAATCATGTGTGATGCGCGGCAATTATGCCTATAATTTGCCGGATAAAATCGGTCATGCGTATTACCTGGATGAGCAAAGTGCGGATTCAATAGTCGAAGGAAATGTCGCGACCGGCGGGTCATGGCCTATCCACAACCACATGGCATGGAACTGCGTAATCAAAAACAATGTCTGTATAAACGATACCGGAAATATGCGGATAACCTTCCCCAATTGCGACGGCTTTACACTTACCCGCAACGTCTTTGCCTGCAGCGGCGAATTAATATTCGAGCCATCATACACCGTGGTATCAAAACTGATTAATAACGCCTGCTACAGCAAATCCGGCCAATACCGCTTCGCATTCCACGATCGCCTGCCATCACTGGAACGCAATGACGTGCCAACTCCGCTGCTGCCAGTAAACCAGGGGTCGTTAATGGTTGATGTCGGGTGTGAATGCGACAACGGCAAAATAACATATAAGAATACATATCTGGCAAAGACACTGGGGTTGCGGGAATTGGATGTGTCGAAAGCGGGATGTGGATAAATTGCAAAATGCAAATATTTTTTGACATGATTAACATGATTTACAAGATTAATAAATATACAAAATCATGATAATCATGTTAATCATGTCAAAAAATATATAAGTTGAATGTGTAATATTTACTGAAGTTCTTCTTCTTTTTCTTCTATAGCTGCCGATACTTTTGGCTGATGCAATAATCGGTAAATACAGCCGATGATGGTCAGTATGCCGATGATGCCAAAGTAACTATAATCTATCATAGCATGGGCTACACTCAATTGTTTTGGATACATCATTATGAAAATATATGAAAACAAATAAAACAAGCCAAATATAAGTCCCAACCAAGTAAGCCAGCGCGGAGAACCTGGTCCCCAAATAATTATTGACCAGCCCACAAGGTAAGGTAAAAACAATGATGACCACCACATTGAACGTCCGGTGTCACCACCTAAACCACCTTTCATGCTAATAAACCACAATGCAGCCACTCCAGCGGTTATCATAATAAAACCCCAGAACCTGTATTGCATTATCCATCGTTCTTCTTTACCGAGATAGGTGCCAAGTGCAATCACCCCGCTGCCAGGAAGGATGAGCAATGAACCTTCCATTGGGTCAAGGGCGCCAACCACCATAGCAGTGCCGCCGATAATTATTAGTATGCGCGACCAGAGTTGACGTTTATTCATGCGACATGCCTCCTTTAGATGAACCATCTATTTAAAACCATATAATTATTTTACTACGCATATACAAAAATATCTATTAAAAATGTCGCTTTATCCAATTTTTATAAAGGTAATTTAATTTATTTCATTAATTATTCAATAGTGGAGATAAGGTATGACAATAGAATCACAGGATTACACTAATATCGCCTATGACGGATTCATTCCCGACAGCATGGTTTGCGACACGACATTGCGGGAATTGCCAGACAGGTCATGGGCATTGTTTATACTTGCCGGCGGCGATTTTGAACCATCGCCGGAAAATTATACCGCAATCACCCGCAGCTATGACCAGGGAAGAAGTTGGACACCGTTAGAACCAGTGGATGTTGGCTTTCCCCGCGAAGGCATAACAATCGGCCAAGGTCCGACGGATTTATTGGTAGTCGGTGACCGTTGTACGCTGTTTTTCAGCACCCATTCCAAAACATGGGGACATGATTGGAAAACATGGATGATGCATAGTTACGACAACTGCCAAACATGGAGCAAGCCTGAGCCAATGCCGGGCAGGTTGGCTAACGCGACATTCATACGACCGCATATAAAGACCAGCGATAGCCGCATAATGCTGCCATTCCAGCATTACCTGGGTCCCAGCCCCGGTATTCCCCCGCCACCACCAGAAGAAAAGCCATGGTGGGGAGAAATTTGCCATTTTGTCAGCGACCCGCGTATGGGTGTATTAATAAGCGAGGATGGCGGCAACACCTGGACCGAACATGGAAATATAAAATTAACCGCTGACGACCGATATCATGGTTGGGCAGAACCCAGCATTGTTGAATTGGTGGACGGACGCATCGCTATGGTAATTCGCGCCGATAGATTAGGCGGTGTGCTGTATTATGCTGAATCAACTGACGGTGGACTAACCTGGCCGGAATTTGCTGTAAAAACCGATATCCCCAACCCCGGGTCTAAAGCGTCATTGTTCTCACTTGGCGGCGATACAGTCGCAATGCTGCATAACCCAAACTCGGCACATCGCAGTCCATTGTCGGTATGGATAAGTTATGATGGCATGAAAAGTTGGCCTTACCGCCGCGTGCTGTTTCCAGAGTCATGCGACGGTTCGGATGGAAGACTCAATTATCCCGACGGTTTCGTCAGCAAAGACGGCAAATACCTGAACTTCGCGTTCGATGATAACCGGCACCGGGCAGTTTTTTATCAATTAAGAATTGATAAAATAAAGGAACAACAGCCATGATCAGTATAAACCAATGGCAAATCCACGAAATCACTTTTACCAGCACTGTTAAATATGCGAACCCATACGCTGATGTTGATATTACTGCTGCCTTTACCGGACCTGATGGCGCAGTAATTTCTCGTCCTGCTTTTTGGGATGGTGGTGATTGTTGGCGGGTTCGTTTTGCGCCAACTAAAGTTGGAAATTGGAATTGGGTCACTGTTTGCAATGATGATAAAAACGCGGGATTGCACTGTCAATCAGGAACGTTTGAATGTGTGCCATACACCGGCACCAATCCAAATTACTGTCATGGATACCTGCAGGTCAGCGAAAATGGACGATATCTGTGCTATGCTGATGGTTTGCCATTTTTCTGGCTGGGTGATACTCATTGGCAAATGCCGGATACCGAACGTATAGATGAATGCAACCACCCGGAACATAACGGTGGTCACTGTCCATTTGGTGGGCAGTTCCAGCACCTGGCAGCTGTTCGCAGGAATGCCGGATTCAATGTGTATCAAACTTATCCATCTATATCAAAACACTGGTGGAATGAGACATTTGACCGAATTGACCCGAAACGATTCCAGCAGGTTTTTGACTACCAAATGGATTATCTTGCAGAGCAGGGATTTGTAATTGCTCTCGGATTCGGACATTTTAACAGCGCTGTAAAAATACCATCAGCAGATTTGTGCCGTTGGGCAAGATACCTGGTGGCGCGATACGGCGCACATCCGGTGGTATGGATAACCTGCCAGGAGATATCAGCACCCGAAGATATGAATAAAATGTCATCATGGTTGGAAGTTGCCGCTGAAATTGAACGCGCAGACAGTTACTGCCACCCGCATTCGGGCCATCAATGGGTGCTGGATGTGGACGAACGGCCATTGGGCAACTATAGTTGGCACGACTGGTTCGCACTGCAAGGCGGACATCGCGGCAGCGGTCTTACTACCCAAGCGCGTTATGCGGGATACTATAACTTTTCACCGGCAAAACCAATGATTGAAACCGAAGCGATGTATGAACAAGTGGATTGCGGAGGTATAGCCGATGAGAATGACGCGCGCATGTCGGCATGGAAAGCAATACTTTGCGGCAGTGCCGGCTATACCTACGGCGCGGCAGGGGTGTGGGCATTAAAATGGGACCCGGCAGATAAAAACTGGAAAGATTACAATCATGAAATTGATGGCTGGTATGCTGGTATTGCAATGCCCGGCGCGGAGATGATGACTATATTGAAGGAGTTCTTCATTGACTTGCCGTGGACCGAGTTAACGCCGCGCTTGGCAGATCCAACCTGGGTTTCCAGCGAAGACCCTGAAAAATGCGTTCTAACAACAATCGGCAACGAATTATACCTTGCATACTTTTACGGTGAATCATCAGTCAGCATCCTGAAACAACTGAATAGTGATACCACCTACACCGCGAAATGGTTTGACCCCCGCACCGGGAAATATACAACCATCTCAACCGGAATCAAAGCAAACAATGGCGAATGGCAGGTGCCGGAAAAACCGGCGGGAGACTGGGTTCTGGAATTGAGAATTGACGACTAAAATTAGTTGACAGTTGATAGTGGACAGTGAACAATTGTCGTATAAAATCGAATTCAAACGATTGCAGTCGACTTCAAACGATTTTGAACGAAAAAAATAAGGAAACAGCAATGACCACAATACATCTTTACGACAGATGGCAATACATCTTCCCTGCTGAAAGCGGGATAGACCGGGTAGTTTTTACTGCCAGTGATGGGACGGCGGTTGCCCGACCGGTGTTTCGGCATCAGCCAGTAACCTTGCGGTATGATGACCACGGTTATGAACACCTGGTGGCTGACGGTGACGAAGTTCTGGCGGTGCGATTTACGCCGACAAACATTGGCGAATGCCAATGGCAGGCAATGGCGGGTGGAGATATCTGGCAGGAAGGCTCATTTGAATGTATAGAATCTGACGAACACGGATTTGTTGAGATTAGCCAGCACGACCCGCGATATTTCGCGTTCAGCGATGGTGCGCCATATACTGCTATTGGGCTAAATCTTGTTGGACCGCCAAGTTACGCACTGGCCGCCGGCGGCGAGTTTGCCCAGTCGCAACAAACCGGAACTTTGGGAGTTCAGGAATATGCCCGCTGGTTTGCGCGATTAGCAGAAAATGGCGGTAATTACGCGCGGTTGTGGCTGTCTCACCCATATTTTAATGTAGATGGCGAAAACGCGGGTGATATTAACTTAACCGCTTTTGCTAAACTTGATGAAGTTATTTCACTGGCACGAAGATACGGCATCAAGTTGAAGATGTGTTTGGAACATTTTCGCCATGTGGCTGAAAGCAAGGAACCTGCAATATTCACCCATAAAAAGCGCGACCCGGATACCGGAGAATATGCGGCAAATATGGATGAATGGTTTCAGAGTGAACGCTGGCAGCAGTTGTGGTGGCAGAAAATTGATGCCTACCTCGCTCGATACGACGATGACCCGGTGGTGATGGCATGGGAATTGTGGAACGAAATAGATTGCTGCGGCACCAGCAACTGGTCAATTCAGCGCGACTGGACAGAAAAAACGCTGACCCAAATAAAAACGTTATCACCACGCAATCTGGCGACAAATTCGCTGGGCAGTTTTGATTGGGATGGCAAACAACCGCTTCAGGATGATTTCAAGATGGACGAGATGGATTTTCAGCAAGTGCATCGCTATTTGGACCAAGGGGCCGGTTTTGAGATATGCAAGCATGACCCGGTGGCTTTTTCTATCGATGGAGTATTTCGCGGACGTCGTGCTGACCGTCCGGTTATCCTTACCGAGACCGGCGCCGTAAATGACAGCCACACCGGTCCATTCCGCTATTATCGCTGGGATGATGACGGACTAATATTCCACGATACCACCTACCCGGCATTTTTCGCCGGTGCCGCCGGCAGCGGGCATATCTGGCATTGGGACCAGTATGTCGACCAGAAAAATCTGTGGAAAGGCTTAAAAGCCTTGGGACAGGTAATTGAAGGTGTAGCAATTGATCGGGAATATTTCCATGCTTTTGACCTGTCGACAGACAAATATTGGTGCCTGGTGTTGAAAGGATGCACCACCACCCTGGGTTGGCTGCGCAATAAATCAGATAATTGGGACCGGGTGCTCCGCGACGGGAAATCACCGATACCAGTACATGCATTGGTGGATTTTAAAAAAATTAATGTATCCGTTAATAAAATGAAAATATTCCACCCATGGGAAAATGACGGCATTGGCGATGTAGATATAAAAGGAAATATAGCATCATTCCCCGAGTTTATTCACGGGGTGGTGTTTAGAATAATTGAGAGTAAAACTGCTTTTATGACTGGGACCGCAGGCATCCTGCCTGCCCCCGGTTGTAATTCAATGGCACGAAATAAGAGATAATAATCTTTACCATGTATATTTACCAAAAAATATTAAGATAAATCGTCAATAAAGGAAACTTTCAATGCTGTTATTATATATATGAAGATAATTAAATCCTATTAATCGATGTAAAATTTAAGATTATTAACAAAATGTGAACTTTTTACATTAAAAAAACTTCAATTAAAAATATTTCATTGACACCGATATATCACTACAATATAATTAACTTTAATAAACACTCAAAACCTGTATAAAGGAGACATTAATGAGAAAATATAATTTCGGGCATCGTGGCTTTACTCTTATCGAACTTCTCGTAGTAATTGCCATTATTGCCATCCTCGCCGCCATTTTATTTCCGGTTTTTGCCCGTGCGCGTGAAAAAGCGCGGCAAACGACTTGTGTATCCAATCAACGTCAAATATCCGCTTCCATACTGATGTATTGTCAGGACCATGACGAGACTTTGCCGTCTTCCGCAACTATCTGGAGCGATATCAAGGTTGACCCGGGTGTGCTGATTTGCCCAACTTTGGGAAAAGTGCGTACTAACGGTTACGGTTATCTGGAAGCGCGTTCAAAATTTGCTCTTGGCACCATTGATGACCCCACAAAATCCGGCTTGACCGGTGATGCAGAAAGTAGAACATATCCCAATGTCATTGCTGCTAATGGAAATGTCGACTATTCGCCGCGGCATTCCAATATGACTGCGGTATCATGGGCTGACGGACATGTTTCTATAGAAACCGGAGCGAAACTACCTGACACTAATATTCCTGGTTTTGTATTTGTCCCAGTGGGATTCCCATCCACTAACCCAGCCGCCATGCTGGATCCAAATGCGGCAACGCTTATTGACGCAACTACCGGCGGCGACTTTTGGACAGCCAGTTCAGGTTACAAATATGGCAGCAAAGGATACATTTTACCGCAATTTAACAACTCTACCGTAACCAGTCTGACCGGGTCTTATGTACAAAGTGTTACCCCTGCTGGTCATTCATCTTACTGTTGGGCAGCAACAGCGACTGACTCGCGTGCGCCGATTAATCCTGCGGATAGTTCCCGTTCAGCCGCATGCTGGTACCAAAGTGGTACATTTACCATTACCATTAATGTCGCGGCAGGTGATACTACTGTTCATAAAGTACATCTCTATTGTCTCGACTGGGATTCAACAGGCCGTGCTGCTAATATTAATGTGTTAAATACACCTGGTGGTACATCACTGATTGGTGCAAATTATAATATGACCAGTTATGTCCCCGGCAAATGGCTGTGTATCTATTTCCGCGGGACCGTTTCTGTATCGTTAACATCAACGGCCAGCAACGTTGTAGTTTCCGCTGTCTGTTTTGATTAACAAGTCGTGGCGTCACCGTCCCGGTGACGAGTTGATAAAAAAGAACCGGCTGAATAAAATATCCTTTCAGCCGGTTCTTCCTATTTCCGAGCGAGACGCTCTGACCACCTCTTGTTAAAAAACTCTGATTTTATAATTGCATGAAAAAACTTATCCCCTCTCCTTGCAAACAAGCATAGAACTCTATAAAATTAAATGATATAAGGGGATATTATGAAACTGAAGATTTCATTCGTTATTATGCTGCTCGCGTTATTTTCTTTTACATCTTTACATGCAAAAAGGGCTAATCCTTTGCAGAATACCGCACCGCATGAAAAAGCTTTGACGATGCTTAAAACAGATAAAGTAGAGATGGGAATATTGGCGCAAGCCGGGGGAACTATTGTGCTTTTGCGCACACCAGGCGGACCGAACCTGCTTTTATCCACCCACCACATCCCGGTTCGTATAACGAACTCCACATGGGTGCATTTGCACTATACCCACAAATTGATAACAACAATAACAATACCACTACAAATTTATTCATAAATTCCCCCTGATTTATTTTGGATTGGTTTCAATACAATTTCCTAAATTTATTATACACATAACTGATTAAAACTTTTTAATGAATTAATGGATTGATTTCATCTTTTGTAAGAATTGAAGATAATATATTTAAAAGTTATCCGGTATCAAATTTTTAGGAAGATATTAAGAAAGAATCAGCGACTATTTTTAAGTAGATTTCTCTTTAAAAGAGAAAGCCCTAACTAAATAAATTGGACCAGTTTTCAGTTTATTTGGGTTAAGTATTCAAACGACATAACATCAGAAAAATCGTTGCTACTCATTCTTTTTTAAGTTTTTTTCTGAACGGTATTTGTTTGGCGACATACCGGTATTATCATGAAACAAACGGTCAAAATGAGCAAGGTGATTAAAACCTGTTCTGATTGAAACATCGGTGATGGACAAATCTGTTTCTTCCAATAATGCCATGGCTTGATTAAGACGAAGTTGAATAATATATTTTTTGGGAGATATGCCAGTTAATGTCGTAAATAACTCTGTGAAATGCGCTCGCGATAATGACGCTTTCTGTGCCAGGTCTGATATTGTAACTCTGTCGAGAAAATGTCTATCTAACCAACCACGAGTATTAAGGATTCGCAGCATTGTTGAATCAGAAATTAATTCGGTTGATTTTGATATTATTAATCTGACTATTGTTACAGCAAGCAACTGGCTAACCGCAATGAATAAAGGAGTGCGCCATTCATTATTGCGTGCATATTCGGCAAGGCATTGCTCATAATTTTCCTGCATTGAACGAAAAATATGGTTATCATCTGTCCATCGAACAGGTATGGATAAATCATTGCCAGATGCCAGTTTTCGTATTAATGGAGTAGGTTGCATAATATTGCTAAGTCGGGCAAAAACAGAAGGATGAATATAAAAACCACGTAATGATATGAAGTTTTCTGAACCTATCAAACTATGATTACAACCGGATGGTAAAAATATAACTTGACCATTGTGAACTGAAACTAATTTATTATCAGGTCCGTAAGTATAATGCCCGACGCCATTAAGAATAATATTAATTTCATGGTCGACATGGTAATGCGATTCATCCATGCAATCAGTCCAACAAGGTATATAAGCCGCTTCACGTTCAGTAAAAGCAGGCGAATTGCCGTTTTTGCTATAATTTAACATGTATAGCAGTAAACCCGTATCTGATGGTGTAACTCTTGGCATCATTACCATATATTCATTATATATAAAAAATGCATATTTTGATAGATATATAATCATTAATCACAAAGAATACAATTATTGCGGTTTTGCTGTTAAATTCAAAAACAAAATTTAAAAATCTCTATTTTCCTCAATAATCAATTTACAACCCCTATTGCGAGTGATAATATGGGGCAGATTTAATTTTAATCATCAAGAGGTAATTTATATGTCTTCCCCATCATTTGATAGCCGCGTAAAAGGCGCGCTGACCGGTGCTGCGATTGGTGCTGGTTTGGGCTTTGCCCGTCACGCAAATCCCGCACAATTTCATGTCGAACACCCAAAAGATGTGCTGGGCCTGTCTGTCATGCCGGTAGCAACTGCCGAGGAAAAAACCGGCAGAGTTGATACCCGCATTCTCACCCCATTCATCAATTTAGGCGTGCAGTCCTACATCAATAAAAGTGGACGCGCGGTGCCGGAAGATATCGGCGCACTGCTGAAGGATGATACCGCTATCGCCGGGCCGATGTTCGGCTGGGATGCCATTCATTCTACCCAGGAAGTGCTGAAGGAAGGGATGAATCCGCGCATCAGCGGAATGGGATGCCCGCCCAGCGGATTGATTTGCGCCGCCATGCCTGCCGTTGGCATTTATCATTTCAAAGACCCGGAATATGCCTACCTTGATGGCGTCGAACTGGCATCGGTATCGCAGCCAAAACTGGGTGCAGACTGGGCCGGGTTGTGCGCTGCCGCAGTGGCAACAGCTTTCAACGGCGACATAGAGAGCATCTTTGAAAACGTATTTCAAATTGCCCATAAAAATAATAAAACTCTGTTTTACCAGCTTAACAACATTGTAAATAGTGCCCGCTGGATAAGCGGAAATGAAGAGCAATTCGCCAACTGGTGGATGACAGAAGGCGGTCGCGGCACATCCCGACAGGAAGAAAGCTGGCCGGGATTCAACCCTATCCGCTACGTACTGCCGTTATTGTTCGCCTTCTCCAATGACGCGAAGAAATTCTTCAACTTGCTGGTCACCCCGCCTTGCGCATCATGGTTTGACGGTATGCTGGGTGGACATGCCGTGTCCGCCGTTGTGGGCGGCGCGATTCTCGGCGCGCTGAATGGCGAAGATATATTCCCCGCGGAATGGCGCACCTGGGCGGCACCTATCGCCACACCATGGTATCCCATTCAAAACTTGGTACAACAGCGCCTGCAAAAAGAAAAAATCATCATTAAGTCTACACAAGAAATGTTGGATACGAAGGTTGGCGACCTTTCTCTATTGCAGGAAAAGGTTTATGGCTGCATGCTTGCCGGCGCCATCGGCAATGCCATGGGTTCGCCGGTAGAGGGGCAATTGTACCCAGAAATCGACGCGAAGCATCCCGGCGGAATTACCGGCATCCTGGAACCACACCGATTGGAAAGCGAAGATGACAACCAGATGGCGATGCTGCTGGTTGAAACCTATATTGACCGCAATGGCCTGCCGGTAATGGCGCGGCATTTTGGCGAAACCTGGCGGCAGCGGCTGAACCGCGACCATTTTTTCATCATGTGCATGGGCAATTCTTATGACATGATTTGCAGCGGATGGGACGCCCGCATCACCGGGCATTGGAGCCAGGTGACCGGTTCCACCGTCATGTGCCTGGAGCCGGTTGGCGTCTACCACGCCGCCGACCCCGAGTTCGCCGCTATCGACGCCACCGCCGTCTCATACATGTACCAGCGCGGGTTGGACATGGTCTCTGCGACCATGATGGCCGCCACCGTGGCGGAAGCGTTGCAGCCGCAGGCAAGCGTAGACAGCATCTTACAGGCCGCGCTAAACGCCGCGCCTAAAACCCCGCTGCATACCTTTGACACCCGCACCTTCAAGACTGCTTATGACTACATCGCCACCTGTCTCGACATAGCGGATAAATATACCGACGTGCTGTCTGTCCGCGCCGAACTGTACGAAAAATGCCTTTTCTACCACATGATAGACCCGCTGGAACTGTGGGGATACGCGCTGGCAATGTTCAAAATCGCTAAAGGCGACGTCCGCCAGTCCGCGATAGGCGGTACCAATATCGGCCGCGACAGTGACACCATCGCCGGCCGCGCCGCCATGCTCGCAGGCACTCTGAAAGGCGCATCCAACGTGCCGGAAGAATGGAAACAACTATTCAAACCCGCCTCGCTGGACCGCATAAAACACAACGCCGGCCGTTTCACCGACCTGATAGCAAAGAAAAACCTGCATAGACTGGTGAACAGACAGAGCGGGATAATCGGGTAAGTTTTTATTTTTTACATCGATTGTGGGGATAATTGTAAGTTAGCAATCAAATATGTAAAAAATCATGATTTTAATGTGTCGCTGCTCTGCAGCTTTAATTTCTTAGATATTGTATTACTATTAATATTTCGCCGCGCTGCGGCTGATTAGTTTGATAGAGTATTATTTTCATATTACAAGATATCCAGCCACAGAGTGGCGGTATGTTAATAGAATGAAAATCTAAAATGATATATAGCTGCAGAGCAGCGACACATTAAAGTTGTCCAATTTATTTGTATCCGTAATTTATAGGCTGTTACGGACCCAATCCCGATAATACTCCGCCCATTCTTTATCATCGGTAGTGTAGTCGGCGAAGATGGATACTCCGGCGAAGGTTTTGGAGTTGGTGGTTGGGTCAGCCAGGCCTTCGCGGACTCCTTTCAGTGCCATGCGGATATTTTCTGACTGGGGGTTGTGGGTGCCACCGCCGGCTTCGTAACTGGGGATACCTATCAGCACCCGGCAATTCGGGTTTGCCTGCGATACCGTGCTGGTGACGACTGATACCTGTTTGTGCAACAGGGCTACATACATTCGCGGCAGGTACATTGCGGAGTCGTAAGCCATCACCGCTATCTGGTCGCAAAGGCCGGATACTTCGGCGAAATATGTGGTGTCCCAGCAATATTTGCGCGGTACCGGATGCGGGTACCACATTGGCGTGCATGCCCCCTGTAATGTGCCGACCGGCAGTACCTGGCGCGACTGGCGCAGCAATTCGAGATAACACGGATCGCCGCTGGAACACTGCTCGTAATCCCACTGGATGCCGTCAAACCCGCACTCATCCACCAGCCATTTTGCCTCCGCAACCGTCTTTTCAAGAATCTTTTTGTCGGACAAATTTACCACTGGCCGGCCAATGCCGGTACCTACATACACCCAGGCGAACACTTTAATTACCGGTAGCCGTTTGTGCAGTTCTGCCACCAATTTCCGTCCCGACTCCGCCTTGTGAAACTTCAATGTGCCATCCGGCTTGATAAACCGCACATGGCAATAAGCATACTTTATCTGCCCGTCGCGCAAATGATTCACCAACCCGTCAAAACCCGCCGGGGTATACTCGCCAAAATACCATTTATACCGCAGCCAAATGCCATTCTCCCCACGATTGCCGGTATGCCCACCCATCGGTGCCAACACCGGATACAAAAAATAATCCAATATTAATGCCGCAAGTATGGCGGCAAACACCCAAAGAATAATGCGTTTTCTTTTTTGTTTGGGAGTTATTGGATTAATTGGTTTTTTGATTTGTACCATTGTTTTTTATTATAGCCATTTAAGGTTATAATGGGAATGATAGTTGAAATTAACAGTCACAGTTTGGAACTGGGCGGGAGCCCGGCGAAATTCGGTAAAAATAAGAAGATATCTGGCTGATATTCAAGTAAAAAATCAATAATTTTGTATATTGCTACCGAGTGAGCCGGGCTCCCATCCTGTTCCAAACGGTTACTACTTACTCAACCTTAATTATTAAACTTTAAACCAAATAACTCACCCCACCCTGTTCCCCATTACCCGTTAAACCGCTATAATAAATTATCTAAAGCGGCAAACTGCAGCGTTTTTGCAATTGCCGGCGAAGATAAAAACTGGGTATGGGCAAACGCGGAAATTGATGGAAACACCGTCGTAGTATCCAGTGACAAAGTACCCGCGCCAGTGGCAGTCAGGTACGCATACGCCGCCAACCCCGCCGGATGCAACCTGTACAACAAAGAAGGCTTGCCAGGAGTACCCTTCAGAAGCGATAACTGGTAAAAAAAACAGGAAAAATGATTAACATATAGGCGCAATATTTTGCGCCTATACCCGAGAGGTGGCCAGAGCGTCCCGCTCGGAAACAGAGAGAACCGGGTGCAAACTTCAGCGTTTATCATCCTCTTGCACCGCTATCGTCACCGAGACGGTGACGCCACGTTTCATAAAACTCTTGCTATGAAATCAGGAATCACACTGTAGAATTTTTCTATTTCAGATTTATTTACCGGATTAATACGAATGGGGCTTTTGTGTCCAACTACTTCTATTTTCACATCATTTTGTATATGCAAACCATGCAGTGGTTTTAAATCTACTCCGCGGTCGATTCCTTCCGCGCCAAGGAGAACAGCATTTGGAATTATTGTGGCAACAAGATCTACTCCATATTTCTCAATGACTTGTTTTGATACATTACAAACTCTTTTAATTTTCCTTGTATCTACCCAACCGATTTTACGGCCTTGTGACGTTAGGGTGATTTCTACCTGCTCAATTAGTGCGTTTTCGATTGGAATCTGTTCTGCAAGATAAGCATCCGCCAAATTTCGCCGTAACTCGCTGACATCTTTACCAATCGCCATTTCACGCAACACTTTTTCTGTATGTTTATAGTTCTCTGACTGCATTAGTGCCAGCAATGTGAAAAAGTCCTGACGGATACTGGCATTATTGGAATTATCTTTTTCACTTAATAAAGCAAGCCATCGACCGGAGTCGGCAGCTCTTTTCAATGCAAATTGCCATACTAATACCGCTGCCGTTGTGCGGCGAGTTTCAACGTAAAAAGTATTAAAATAACTGGTAAAAGATTCCCAGCCAAAGTGATGATCATAAATATTCGCAGCGCAATTCGCACTCGATAACCGTTGCAATTCTCTTTTAACCGCTTCAGACTGCTTATCTGCAAGCGGTAAATCAGCAAGGTAGATTGCGTTTATCATCTCGGTATTAACATTTGACAATTCCTTTGCCAGCCACCTATGATTGGTTATTTTCAACGGTGTATCTACCCCAATCGCATTAAGCAACAGAATCCCCGATACCATACCATCTAAATCGCCATGTGTAAAAATCTGTTCGTTTTTCATTATAAGCTCTCCCAATTATTTTCATGTGGTAATTCAAAAACATCCTTTGGCAATAAAATAAGTTTTGTTCGCAGTGATGATAATTTAGCAGCAGACCGTAATCTATCCAACAGTTTGCTTTTCATATTATAATCGTACAAAATAAATACACACTCAATTTCTAATTTTTCAGATGGCAAAGTTAAGTTATCTGGTAATAAACCTAATTGCTGTTTTTGCACAATCACTTTCCGATAAGATTCTTCCATGTCATTTCGTAATATACCGTCTTTTCCAATAATACTGGCGTATGATTCCATTTGTGTAATTAAATCTTGGATTCGATTATCTAAACCTTGCTTAATTTCAGCAATTATAATTTTCCCATTTCCATTATTGCTATTCTGCCAACCGATTGCGTCAGCTTTAATATTCTCCCCTGGTATTTTAACTTGCCTGTCAAAAAATATAACTGATTCTCCTGATTTTACACAGATTTGGATAATTTTATCTTCTACTATTCCTTCAGGTTTTACATATTTTTGCGAGTTTGCATTAATTACAGGAAACTGAAATATATAATCATTGATAAATGTCGGTGTAACCAGGAAATTAAAATAGTCACCATTTAATTTTTCATTCGGAAGCGTCACCCCATCAAGAAACTTTTCATGAATCTTGGCTTTAAACCGCGTGCCTTTATCTTTTTCCTTTATTGATAATACACCTCTGCCTTGCGCATAAGCATCAATATAACAAGCACGAATTTGTATATCAAGCGATGCTGATTTCAAGTGATGAAAAAGCGGCGCAAGATGACCGGTTTGTAATTCCTGCACAAATAGTGTTGATAATCCACGATTAAATACTTTTTCGGGCATTTTTTAGTTCCTTTAATTTATAATATTTATTATATCTTATCATCAGTGACAAAATCGGGTATTTAACTTTTGTTACTAAATTATTTTAATATATTTTCCTGTTAATAAACAGGGTTTCATTGAATAAAATTAACAAAGGTATAATGATTAAATTGACGAATTAGCAAAATAGATTAACTATCAACAGGTTAACCACAAATATGACCAAATTCAAAATTCGCCATTTTAATATCGATGACTTGCCAGCGGTGTTGGCTCTGTATACCCGGGTGATGGCGTCAAGGCCGCTGCGGTATTGCCGGGATATAAACAGCGAACAACTTGTTCGGCAATATTTTGGACATCCTGAGTTTCGCGGGGAAGGATTGTTTGTCGCGGAAGTCAGGGGTAATATAATCGGCTTTATTTTTGGCGCGGTGCGGTTGTTTCCTATCACGCCGGATGATGATTTGCCGGGCGCGTTTGTGAATATGATTCTGGTGGATGAACGGTATCGGCGCAAGAGGATTGGCAGTGCATTGCTGAAACAAGTCGCGGAGTTTGGACGAAGGCACGGAAAAAAGCTGTTAAGCGCCAGTTCCGACCCGATGAATCCGCTGGCGTTCTGGCCAGGGGTTAACCGCGAATGGGACGATGTCGTCGGTTTTCTGCGCGCACACGGCTTCGCCACACATCACTGCGAAGTGTCGATGGATCAACTTGTCGATAACTTTGCGCTGTCCGAATATGCCGAACACAAATTAGCCGAACTAACAGATGATGGATTTCAGTTTATCCCCTACGAGCCGAAATATCACGACGCCTTGCTGGCGACGGCCGGTACTCCATTCTGGCATCTTGATTTGCAGTCAAAAATAGACCCGCTCCCCCACCCCTTTATCGAAACCGCGTTTCTTGATTTGGATAATGAAAATATATTCGGACCTGAAGATGTGACAATAGTGGTATCAGGTGAAGATGAACTCTGCGGTTTCGTCGCACTGTGCCGCAATCCCGGCGAAACGATATCATACCTTGGCCCCATCAGAATATGCGAGCCGTATAAAGGTTGCGGGATGGGCAGTGTGATGATTCAAATAGCCTTGCTGCGGGAAAGCGAACGCGGAATCAAACTGGTCGACCTCTGGTGCTCGCAGGACAACGCCAACCGCTATTATTCCAGAAATGGTTTCATCCAGCATGACGCCTGGGATATGTATGAACGGGAGTTGTGAAGTAATAACACATTAAGAAATTAACATGGATGGGTAGGATAAGCAGGATGGAATTTTTAGTTATTTAACCACAAAGATCACAAAGAACACAAAATAATATTCAAATGACATTTTATCCTGCCTATCCTGCCCATCCATGTTAATAAAATCTATACACAATGACTGTAATTTTAAACTCATTTCCAACTACAGCCACCTCAAAATTGTCCATTGTCAATCGTCAATTCCATTTCACTCTTCTATCGCTGCTTTTTGAGACATTATCGCTTTTATTATCGCCGCGTCGAACTTTGGTTTGCGGTCGTAGGTGTATAGCCCATTCACTTCCTGCTCTACATCGGTTAGTTGGGTGTAGCACAGGCCGCACATGCGCGGGTGTTGCAGCAATGCTTCTGTCAGGCCTTTAAAGCGCGCGAAGAAATCTTCCAGATTTTTGGGACGATCGCCGTAACCCCAGGCTTTATCATCCTGCTGGTTTGGGTTCCACCATATTCCGCCGTATTCGCTGACGAAGTAGGGTTGTCCCTGGTAAGCCGCGTCGCGGCCAGGGTTGTTGATGAATGGTTTGCCGCCATTGGCAAATGCCGCGTGGCGTTCTGTGAAAGATTCCGGATTTTGGTCGTAATCGTGGCTGTCATAAACATCAGTGTCGCCGTCATGCAGATATCCGCTGGTGTCCAGCACCGGTCGGGTGTTGTCCATCTGTTTGGTGATATGATAAACCTGATTCACTACCCCAGTGCGTCCATCGCTGCCGCGTTCGTTGAACGGGCACCAGCCTACTATCGCAGGATGGTTATAGTCGCGCGCTACAATGGTGCGCCATTCGGTGAGAAATCGATCCAGCGTTTCCGGACGGAATAAATCAAGCCCCCAATCTGCCATTTCACCCCATACCAGGTAACCCAATTTGTCTGCCCAATACAGGAATCTCTCCTCGAATACCTTCTGGTGCAAGCGCGCGCCATTGAAACCCATTGCCTGCGACCGTTCAATATCGCCGCGCAATTCCGCATCATTTGGCGCCGTGTATAAACCATCGGGGTAAAAACCCTGGTCGAGGATGAGACGCTGAAATACCGGTTTGCCATTGAGCAGAAGTGCCGGGCCATCCCATGCCAGCGAACGCAGGCCAATATAACTGGTAACAACATCAATTGTACCTTTAGCGTCTGACAGGGTGAATGTTAAGTCGTAAAGGGTTGGCGATTCCGGCGACCATGGCTGTACATCTGATATCGGCAGCGCCGCAAGGAAATGATGACCGCTGGCATTTGCCGTTACCTGACCAACATTTTTGCCTTCTAAGACAGCCACTACCTGTAATTCTAAACCATCAGCAACGCCAACAATCGGTGCGTCAATATAAACGATTCCATTTTCAAGGTCCGGCGTCATCTTTGGACGTCCCAGGTAAACCTGCGGCACCGCCTCCAGCCAAACCGTCTGCCATATTCCGGTGGTGCGGGTGTAATGGCAACCATGAGATCCGTATTGTCCGCTTTGCTTGCCGGTGGGCTGCAATGATGAGCGCGTGTCATCCTCTGCGCATACCGTAATCACATTCTCGCCAGCTTGCAAATACGCGGTGATATCCAGGCTGAATGAGCAATAACCGCCGCGATGAGTTCCGGCGCTATTGCCATTCACCCACACCTCGGTGTCGTAATCAACCGCACCGAAACGAATCAGCACTCGCTGACCTGCCCATTCAGCGGGAATAGTCACCGTGCGCCGATACCATATAGCCGGCATAAAATCCTTATATTCTATGCCAGATAATGGAGTTTCCGGGCAAAACGGAACTATGATTTCTTTATCAAAATTGCCGGATGCCGTCATCTCGCGGTCGCGGCCAGTGCATCCGAAATCAAAAGCGAATTGCCAGGGACCATTAAGGTTAACCCATGCGTCGCGCACCCATTGCGGACGGGGATATTCAGCACGTGGAATAGACATTATTCACCTCATTTTTATTATTTTTAGACAAGATTAACATGATTAACAAGATTAATTACATACCCGAAACTTTCAGACTGTTCCTGTTTCTGCTATACTATGCAACGAAGTATAACAACATATTACTGGATATTCCATGCCTGAAATTATCAATAACATACCCGAAATTTACATTATGCCGCCAACTGCCCGGGAGTCTTTTCTGCCATTGGGTATACCGGCGGGAAAATCGCTGCGCCAGCAGGGGATAACTATGGCTGGCATCAGCCACGTTATGCCGCCATATCACATCAGTCGTCCAAATCCCAATTTCCATCTGGTTTTATCCACTATTCGCGGCAGTGCACAGCTGACATTGCCAGACCGGAATTTGATTTTAGGTGCAGGTGATTTATTGGTGGCTCCAGCACACCACGCGTATGCATACCAGGCAATTGACGACTGGCATTTCGTATGGTTTCACCTGGCAGATATAGCGCACTGGCGCTTGTTGCGTTATGTAGATTTATTCATACAGCCAAACCGGGATTCCGCTAAAATGTTATGGTCTATGGAAGGATTTATCGAGGAAAATCTGCGTACCCAGCCAGACGGCAACGCCGCCACCCGCAGTTACGCAGATTTGATTCTATTCTACCTGGAACGCGAATTGGCAATCCAGGAAGACGCTGCCATCAATCGCCTGCACCTGTTATGGGCACAGGTAAACCGGCATTTGTCATATCACTGGACTGTCGAAGAATTATCTGTTCGGGTGCCATGTTCGCCACCACAATTATTTCGCGATACCGCAGAACACCATGCCGCCACTCCGATGGAAATGGTTACCCGCTTGCGAATTGCCCGGGTGAAAGAACTGCTCCAAAACTCTGAATACACCCTGGAACATATCGCCAGCCTGGTAGGATACGCGACCCCATTTGCCTTGTCGCGAGTATTTAAACGTCATACCGGCATGTCTCCGCGGGAATTTAGGAAAGAAGGCGGCAATATATAGAACTATTCAACATTTTCCTTGTCAAACCATTAACACAATCGTTACACATTTCAGATATTAAGGTATAATTACCACCATGAAAACAAGATTTTTATTGATGTTCGCTTTGTCAGTACTGGCATTTTCAGTATTTTCAGCCGATACCATGCCAACTCCTTTGGTAAAGCCAAATGACAAAGTGCTGGTGCTCGGAGACAGTATTTCAACAGGAAAAGGTTACGGTTACACCGCTGTCACCCTTATTAACAAAGAAAATCCTGACATGAAACTGACCTGGATGGAACATGGACATCCTGGATGGACTGCCAAGCAAGCCATCACCTTGCTTGACGACATCATCCAGAAAAAGCCAGATGTTGTGACTATCATGCTGGGAACTAATGACCTGGGTTCTGGCGGAGCGAGAGGTGTCATCGATATCAAAGACCGCCTTCGCGCATTAGCAGAACCGATGTTGAAGGCGGGAATCAAGGTTATATTATTAACCACGCCATACTCCAGCGATGCCACGCCATATTCTCACGAGTTGAACATCTCTTCGCTGCCGCAGATGGGTGAGGAAATAATCGGACTGGGTAAAGAGTTAAACGTGCCGGTATTTGACATATATACCTTCATGAAACAGACCGATGAGGCTGAACGCGCCAAAGACTCGAAGTTTATGATGTTTGGAAATTTGGGAGATTGCCACCCAAACAGTACCGGGCACCAGTTGATGGGACGGGCATTGGCAGATTTTTTGATGGGAAAAAGCACTGTTAAACATGTGCCATTTGTCTGGAAATACAGCGGAAAACCTAAGGCTATCGCCAAATACGCGGAAAAACCCGTCGATGCATCTGCCGTTCGCGGCGTAAAACCGATGGTGCTGAATAATATCAACCAGGTAGTAGAACCGACACACTGGAAAGGCACAACCGACCTGTCGGCAAATGCGTATGCCGCCTGGGACAAAACTAATCTATACCTGACCGTGGATGTGACTGATGACGTGATAATGGCAAGTGAAAAACAGCCAGCCTGGGGATTCGACGGCATCGAATTTTTCTTTGATTCCCGGCCAGAAAAAAAACGAACTGTAGAATATGCTCCCGGTTATTTCCAGATGCTGGTCGCGGTACCGCTAACCGATGGTCCTGCCCCAGTATCATGTGGAACTATTATGGATACATTTGATGCTGCTTCTGTTACCGCAACCTGTACCCGCAGCGAAGGAAAATACCGCATGCAAGTCGCTATCCCCTGGGCACAGTTAAAATTTACTCCCAGGAATGGCGCAAACATCGGCTTCGACTTTGCTGTCAATGACAGAGACCAGGCAGACAAAGGACGCTACAAATCACTCTGGCGCGGCAATGGCGATGATTATGTGAATGCCGGCAGTACCGGAAAATTAAAATTGGAACGGTGATTTTTTTAGACAGGATTAACAAGATTAACAGGATTAATTTTATCCTGCCTATCCATGTTAATTATTGTTTTGCCAGGTTATAGCAAAACCTTGTGATAAAATGATGGTACAGACACCTTCCTGGCTTCGCCACTCGGTGTCAGTCCCTGATTTATAAATAATTTAAAAAAGGAATAAATACCATGTGTATCAATCATCTCATGCTGACCGGTTTTTGCGGATTGGCTATCGGAATTATGACGGTTTCTGCCGTTGCTGCTGAACCTGCCGAAACGGTGAAAAAGCCGGTGCGGGTTGCCTGTGTCGGCGATAGCCTGACATCCGGCTATAAAATGGTGAAGCCGGAAATTAATGCCTATCCCGCGCAGTTGGGAAAACTGTTGGGTGACGGTTACGAAGTCAAAGGTTTTGCGGAACCGGGACGCACCGCACTGCAGAAAGCGGAACGGCCTCTGTGGAAAGAGAAAGTATTCGCTGACGCACAAGCATGGAACCCCGACATGGTTGTCATTTGTCTTGGCACCAACGATTCCTGGCCGGCAATATGGGCAAAACTCAGTGGAGAATTTGACGGCGACCTGCGGGCAATGATAGATACCTTCGCCAAACTGCCTTCTCACCCAAAAATCTGGCTATGCGTCCCCACCCCACTATATCTTGATACTATCCCGGTACAGCAAAAGATTATGATAGATGAAGTGAACCCGACCATCAGGAAAGTTGCCAAAGAAACCGGCTGTAAATTAATCGACTTTTACACCCCGCTGCTTGGCAAGGCCGATCTTTTTCAGGCTGACAAGGTACATCCACTGCCAACCGCAGGCGCGGTAATGGCACAGATTGTCGCCGATTCTATTGTTTGGCTGCCATTAAAGGAATCAGACGTTGTTGTCTGCCTGGGAGATTCTATCACCGATGGCAATACTTATCCGCAAATTATCATGCAGTCTATGAAAGAAGCCGGAAAACCGGCGACGCCATTCGTTTGCTCCGGCATTGGCGGCAACACCATACCGCAAATGGCAGCACGATTTAACCGTGATGTAGCAGTGTTGAAACCTACGGTTATTACCGTCAACGCAGGCACTAACGATTCCCTTCACTTTGAATCACCAGAAATTTTCGAGAAGGCACTTCGCGATATAGTCGCCAAGACAAAAGCTATCAACGCGAACATGGTTTTCATTACACCATGCCCGATTAACCCTAACCCGAATGCCGATGAGAAAATCGCTCAGCAAAATCGCGATAAAGCCACCGCCGGAGAAGCCCTGGGTGCAAAATATGCAGAAATTATGCGCAAAATAGCTGCCGAAGAAGGCTACCCGGTAGCGGAAACCTACGCGTTGTTAAACAAAGAACGCGCGGCAGGGAAAGAGATAATGACAGGCGACGGAATACACCCCAATTATTACGGGCAGTTATTATTCGCCCGCTCAATTATGGATGTTATCAAATTAAGTGATGTGCCAACCATCAAAGAGTTTAAACCCAAAATGTACCCCGGAGTTATTAAAGAATGGAAAATGCGAACGGCTCCTGTCGAAAATAAAAAACAGCAAATATTGGATGAGGAAAGCGTAAAAGCATTAAAACCAGATGATACCTGGAAAACATACACATTGCCGGACGCAGCACCAGAAAAAGTCGTATCACCGGAAGATTGGCTGGAACAAACACGACGCAGCGGTTTCGGAATGCAGCTTCAAAAATTGGTAGGCGCGGGTAAAATTCAAGCTTATGCAACAATAGATTGCCCGACCGAAAAACAGGTGTATGTAAACACCGGCATCAGCGTTGAATCCGTATGGCTGAACGGCAAAAAAATCTATACCCCATCTCCAGACTGGTCAGGATTCCACGCCGGCAAAGAACGCATCCCGGTACAGTTGAATAAAGGTGCCAATATCCTGGCAATAGAGATAAACGGCAGCCAATTCTTCCTGAGCGTCACAGACGAATTGATTTGGGAGAAAAGGTTAATTACGAATTAGAAATTACGAATTACGAATTATTGTATGTTGGATTAAAACTTCCGGGTACAGCACGGATAAAGGTTAGCTTTTGTGACCTTCTATGAAACTGAAGTAGCTATTTGGTAAAATTGAGTTGCGTATCTCGCGCAGCTTCACCGACGTTGCCTTGGTGCTTCGAGCCCGTGT